>Ga0306920_100002915_pt1 | contig 21640 bp, 20 predicted proteins | sample flu12Cox44000170_FD_204666 | JGI IMG/M metagenome (GOLD analysis project Ga0306920, IMG submission 204666) | Lab enrichment of tropical soil microbial communities from Luquillo Experimental Forest, Puerto Rico - flux4day.12C.oxic.44.000.170 (v2)... | ecosystem: Environmental > Terrestrial >...
TCCCGCAACAGCAGTTCAACGCGACCGAAGATCGCCGTACCGAGGTCGCCAGCCAGGGTGCTGCCTGCTTTGACTGCCATTCGAACGGACACCAAAACGGTGCCACGCACCTCGCCCCCGATACCCGCCCGCAGCAGTTCCGCCACCGCATCAAAACGATTTCGCTGCGCGGCCTGAACATTCAGCGGCTTTTCGGGTCGCAGCGAGCCTTAAAAACGGTCGAAGATTTCACGGAATTCGAGCAGCGCACCGCCTATTTCGACGGCGATATCGTGATCGCACGAAAAAGGGGGTGAACCCGCTCGAGCGCGGCAGCCAAGTCGACTTTATGGCTGACTTCCAAGAGATGCTGGACTTTCCGCCAGCACCCAAGCTCGACGTCTTTGGTAAGCTCGACCCTGCCAAGGCGACGCCAGCCGAAATGCGAGGTCAGCAGGTCTTCTTAGGCAAGGGCCAGTGTGCGGCCTGCCATCAGCCGCCGTTCTACACCGACAATCTGATGCACGACCTACAGACCGAACGCTTCTTCAAGCCGGTGATGATCAATAACATGATGGCCGTCGGGGATGGGCCAATCAAAACTTTCGCGCTGCGCGGGGTCAAGGACAACCCGCCCTATTTCCACGATGAGCGCCTCCTGACCTTGGAAGACACGGTCGAGTTCTTCAATCTGATCCTCGGCACGAAGCTCAAGCCACAGGAGAAACAGGACCTGGTGGCTTTTCTGCGCGCCCTTTAGACCGACTGACCCACAACGCAAGCTCGCGGCCGGCACCCGGGTCCAGGGACACTGCCGCAAGGAGCTTGTGCGCGTCGGATGGTTCCCCGGGAAAACCTGGGAGAGGCTGGCGGCAATGGCCCGGGTCCATCCTGGCGGGATTAAGGGTTCGCGGCGGAACGCCCACATCCCCGCCTATCGCCAGCCTGTCCGTGAGGGAAATCATGCCGCAGTCTCGACATTCGCTGATCGAAGCCCGACGCGATCAGATCTTCCCTGTGCTGGAGCAGGCGGAGGTCGGTCGGCTGTGGCGGTTCGGCGAGCTCAAATCCTATGCGGCGCGTGATCGCATCGTCGCGACCGGCGAAATCGCGCCGGGCGCTTTTGTCATTCTGGCAGGGCGGGTCGAGGTCACTTACCGCGGAATGCCGGGACATTCCGAGCTCATCGTAACGCACGGTCCGGGCTCGTTCATGGGCGAGCTTGCTCAACTTTCGGGCCGGCCGTCCCTGGTCGATGCCTACGCCAAGGAGGCGGTCCAGGCCCTCCTCATTCCACCGCACAGGCTGCGCGATCTCCTGGTGGAGGAGGCCGAGCTCGGCGAACGCATCATGCGCGCCTTGATCCTCCGGCGGGTCAACCTTCTCGAAGTCGGAGCCGGCGGGCCCGTGATCATCGGCAGCGCGGATCATGCCGATGTTCTGCGCCTCGAAGGTTTCCTTAGGCGCAACGGGCATCCGCGCCAGCTGCTGGATCCAAGGACCGATCCCTGTGCACAAACCTTGATCGAGCGCTTTCATATCGACTCTCGCGAACTACCGATCGTTCTCTGTCCCAACGGACAGCTGCTGCGCAATCCCAGTGATGTCGAGCTCGCCCGCTGCATCGGGCTCGTCAAACCGATCGACCCGGACAGGATTTATGACGTGGTCATCGTCGGCGCCGGTCCGGCGGGTCTCGCCGCCTCAGTCTATGCGGGATCTGAGGGACTCTCGGTGCTCACGCTCGACTGCCGTGCCTTTGGCGGTCAAGCCGGTGCCTCGGCGCGCATCGAAAACTATCTGGGCTTTCCGACTGGCATCAGCGGCCTAGCCCTGATGGCGCGAGCCTATCACCAGGCGCATAAGTTCGGCGTCGACACGGCGATCCCGGATGAAGTTGAAAGCTTGCAGCGCCAGACTGTTTCGGACGAGGGGCGCTTCCTGCTCACTCTCGCCAGCCAGGAGCAGGTCCGCGCCCGCACCGTCGTGATCGCGAGTGGCGCCAGGTATCGCCGTCTCGATGTCGATAATCTCGCCGCCTTCGAGGGTTCATGCGTCCACTATTGGGCGTCGCCGCTCGAGGGGCGGCTGTGCACGGGACAGGAAGTGGCGCTGGTGGGCGGGGGCAATTCCGCGGGTCAGGCGGCGGTCTATCTATCCAGTCAGGTTGCCAAAGTCTGTCTGATCATTCGCAAACCCGATCTCGCAGCGAACATGTCGCGCTACCTCGTCGAGCGCATTACCGCAGCGCCGAACATCGAAATCCTGACCGAGACGACGGTCACCGCTCTCGACGGGCAAGACGGGATTCTCGAAGCGATCCGGTGTCGCTCTCATCGATTCGGCGACGAGAAGAAGCTCGCGATCCGCCACCTCTTTTTATTCATTGGCGCCGATCCCAATACCGACTGGCTGTCTCAGTCGGGCGTGATGCTCGATGACAAAGGCTTTGTGCTTGCCGGCACAGACATCCACAAGCCGCTCGAAACCAATCTGCCAGGCGTATTCGCAATCGGTGATGTGCGCTCGGGTTCGGTCAAGCGCGTTGCCGCTGCCGTCGGAGAGGGCGCACAGGTCGTAGCCGCGCTCCACGGCTTTCTCGCGGAACGCGGGGACAGAGCCGCGCTCCCCGCCGACACCAGGAGACAATGATGCCCGACGAATGCATCCACACCGACGACATTCGGGAGGTGATACCAAGCGCGCTCGGTTGCGAGGAGTGCTTGAAGATAGGCTCGCCATGGGTCCATCTGCGCTTATGCCGGACCTGCGGCCATGTCGGCTGTTGCGACGATTCGCCGAACCGCCATGCCACCAAGCATTTTCACCAGACGCGCCATCCAATCATCGAAGGCTATGACCCGCCCGAAGGCTGGGGGTGGTGTTACATCGACGAGGTCATGCTCGACCTCAGCGATCGCGCTACCCCGCACAACGGCCCGATCCCGCGCTTCTACTGAATTGGCGACGCAGTGATCCCGCTGGTGGGCATGAGACTGGAACGGCCATTCCTATTCCGCCCAACCCGGCGCAACGGAGAGGCGCCGGTCGAGAATGGCGCGATCGTCTCTTAGATCCGGTGCATCTTATCCCGCGGCATCCCGAGCTTATGAGCCACGCCGTCGCGCGCAAGAATCGACTTCTCCCCCACAGAGTAACGTGGTCGTCTATCAATTTTTCTAACTGTGAACTACCTCACACTCTCGGCAGATTTCCTAAGCGATGCTGCCAGGCTAAGCGGATGGCTCGTCCACGCGGAAAACTCGCCTCGCGTCTCAAACGCCTTCAGACCAGATAATCGCATGCGCCCAGACCGACGCTCACAACTCAATAGGATACGCGCTCTCAACAGATCGATTTCGGATCACCCCGCTTGGTTCTAGTGGAGGAAATCCTATGCCCGTCAATCGCCGTATCTATGTCAGCCTCCCTGCTGACCCATGGCTTCCCGAGAACATCAATCGGCTCAAATGGGGCATCGTGGAGGAAATCGAAAAGCTCGGGTATATCCCTGAGATCTTCACCAACCCCAGGGGTAGCGACGGCCTTGCATCTGCCAAATCGTGGCACCCCCGTGATGCTGACGAGATCGCCCGCCGATGTACGGGTGCCGCGCTCCTCGGGCTTGCGCGTTGGCGGTTCCAGGACACACAGGGACACGACATCCTTCTGCCTACGGAGTTCAATCACTACGAGGGTGCGCTCGCCCGCACCTTGGGTCTGCCGACCCTCGTCCTGGTCCAACAAGATGTCCAGCGGCGTGTCGTATTCGATATGAATTTTGGCGGCTATGTCGGGCTCGTCCCCCCTGACGCCGATGTGGGCTGGCTTCACCAAGCCGAGTTTACCGTTCCATTTACTTATTGGCGGCGTCTTCTCGAGGAGCGCCACGATGTATTCCTCGGGTATTCGAGTGCCTCCGCGGACACCGCCGCTGCTGTCAAGGAGTATTTGTTCAGCCTCGGTGCCAAAGTCTTGGATTGGCAGGAGGACTTTATTCCAGGCCGCACGATCCTGGAGCAAATAGAACAGGCCGCTGCTCACTCGATCGGCGGAATCTTTCTTTTCACCAAAGATGATGACCTGGCTGGCCCTGGACAGTCCGAAGTTGCTGTCGCCGTGCCCCGAGACAATGTCGTGTTCGAGGCAGGGTATTTCATCGGCCTCAAAGGGAAACGCAACGTCTTAATCATTCGCGAAATCGGCTCGAAAATGCCGGCCGACCTGGGGGGTGACATTTACGCGTCTCTGCCCGACAAAAAGTCGATAGCGCCGATCAAACGGACTCTAGAGGCCTTTATGCATGCCATTTGAGGGCTTGCCATCCCTGAGATCGCTCAGATGCCAAGTGCACAAATTTCAGGTGCCCGCCCTCTCGCGATATCTGGCACGCTCGCGTTAAACCAGCCGTCACGGGTCGATCCGCAATAATGGATGAGACCGAAAAAGCAGAGAATTCTCTGCGCGCGCGACAGAGCTTGGGTAGGCAATCTATTCACTAGCTTTTTTTGGCCTGGGGCAGACCCGCGAGGCAGTTACTTTTGCGGTAATAGGGGTCGAAGCAATCGGAGGCGGATAGGGCCATGCCGGTCAGCCAGGAAGCGAATGTGCTTCAAGCGAGCGTGTTTGTGGATAGGTTCCTAAACGAGCTGCGAGAGAATAATGCTGCCGTCTTTGTCGGCGCTGGTATGTCACGCGCAGCCGGCTTTGTTGATTGGGCCGGATTGCTCGCTAATGTCGCCTCAGATCTCGGCCTCGATGTGACCAGGGAACAAGACTTGGTAAGCGTAGGACAGTATTACGTCAATGATAACGCCGGAAATCGGCACGGATTAAACCAGCTGCTAATTGATGAGTTTTCCGATTTGCCCGAGCCGAGTGAAAACCACAAGATTTTGGCACGATTGCCTATCCGCACGTACTGGACGACGAACTATGACCGGCTCATTGAAAAGGCCTTGGAGGCGGTGGGAAAGAGAGTGGACTTCAAATACATTAACGAGCAACTGGCTACTACCCGCTATGGACACGATGTCATACTGTACAAGATGCACGGTGACATAGAGCGACCGGATATCGCTGTCTTAACCAAGGATGATTATGAAAAATATCACTTAACCCACGGACCATTTATCAATGCTTTATCTGGGCATCTAGTTGATACGACGTTTTTGTTCCTTGGTTTTAGCTTCTCTGACCCAAATCTTGACTATATTCTCAGCCGAATTCGCGTGAGTTACAGGGAACACCAGAGGCGCCACTATTGCGTCACGAAGCGGCGAACACGTCAACCGGGCGAAACAGAGGCCGATTTTGAATATCAAGCGCGGCGGCAACTTCTGACGATCGCGGACCTTCGGCGTTTCAATATCAATACAGTTTTAGTAAACGACTATGCTGACATCACAAACTTATTACAGCAGATCGAAAACCGATTCCGGCGGTGCACAGTGTTTATTTCGGGAAGTGCGAACGATTATGGCAGCTGGGGAAAGGAAGCGACGGAGAACTTCGTAGCGAGATTGGCGTCAGAACTGATCAATAAGAACTATCGGATTACCACGGGTTTCGGGCTTGGAATTGGGGGTCCACTCATCGCCGGAGCAGTGCAGCAAATCTATTCGTCTCGGAGGCGCAGTATTGAGGACCAGCTTGTGATCCGGCCGTTCTGGCCGTTCCCCCTGGAGGTTACGAACACCAGCGAACGACAGCGCACGTTCAATCGCTATCGCGAGGAGCTTATTTCTCAGGCCGGTATTGGCGTATTCATTCTGGGGAACAGGGTTGATGCCAGCGGGGCGACGGTCAATGCCGACGGGGTCCGGGCGGAATTTCGTCTGGCGCGGGAGCTTGGCCTCTACCTTATTCCGATTGGAGCTTCCGGCTTCATCGCGAAGGAATTGTGGAATGAAGTCGAGGCAGATCTCGCGACGTATTATCCAGCGGCGACAGATCATGTTCGCGACTTGCTTCAACAAATCGGAGCGCCTGTTGCACAACCGATAGACGTTTTGGACCCGTTACTTCTGCTGATCGACGAGCTCGGAAAGGAGTAGGTGATAGGAAAATCCGTCACAGCCCTGACTCGCCAACTTCTAGCTCTCGCGCTCAAGCAAGTGCCGGCTTAATGCGTTCCGGGGTCAAGGGGGCGCGGCGCAAGCGCACGCCGGTCGCGTCGAAGACGGCGTTGGCGCGGGCGGCGGCGACCGGGCGGATCGAGCTCTCGCCGGCACCGGCGGGCAGTTCGGGGCGGTTGAGCATTACGATGTCGACCGTCTCGGGGTCGAAGGCGACCTCCTCCGCGAGCGCCCGGCTCGTGCCCTGGACGACGTTGCCTTCGATGCAGCGGCGCAGGCCGTCGGGGTTGGTGATCAGCCCGCAATCGTGCGCGACGACGAATTTGCGCGCCCACACCTTGCCGGTATGGCGGTCGATCTCGACCTCGGCGACGATCGCCACCACCGCCCCCGAGCGCTGCGCATAGGCGATGCCGCGTCCGGTTAATGTGTCGCCGGTACGGTCGGGGCGCGGCGAGTGGCGTGGCTCCCGCGCGGCCGCGACGCGGCGCCTTCAGATAGCGCAGGCGGAAGGCGACCGGGTCGGCGCCGGTTGCGGCGGCGATCTCGTCGATGAAGGATTCGCTGGCGAACTGGATCTGCGGGCCGACCCGGTCGCGCAGATGCGCGGTGCGCAGCGGCGAGGAGCGGTCGAGCAACGGGGGGATCGTCTCCCAGGCCAGCCGCTTGTTGGCAAAAGCCGTAGGATTCGGCGGCACGCCAAAGCCCTGCAACGACTTCAGCCGCCGGTCCGCGGAACCAGACGAGTCGCTCAGAAAGAACTCTCGAATATTTCCGAACTGATGCGATCGTAACACAAAATTTATGCACTGGTGGCAAAAGGAGCACTTGCGATCCGACGGCACACCGTTGCGAGCTCTTTAGCGCGCAGCGGTTGACTCAGAATTTTCATCATTTGGGTTTTGACTGAGCTTCCCGGGCGCGTTAAAGTTAAAACCAGATTGGAACGTAGAAATCCAACTTGACGGCGTGGGAGGCCGAAGTGGCGGGCTTACTGGCTCGTGCTAACAATGTTGGCGGGAGTTCCAACTCTTTGGATCTCGTCGGCCTTTCGCCGCTTATGGCGCGCGGGAGCGGCAGACCGGAAATTTCGATCGGGCTGATCGATGGGCCAGTCAGGCTCGACCACCCCGATCTCGCCGCCGAGAATATCCGCGAAGCCCCGGGCAAACTTTCGGCGGCGTGCACCGATGCGAGCGATGCGGCGTGCGCGCACGGCACCTTCATCGCCGGTATTCTACACGCGAGACGGATGTCCGTGGCGCCCGCGATCTGCCCCGGGTGCGCTCTTCTCGTTCGACCGATTTTCTCGCAAGCGCCCGCCAACGGCGAGCAGATGCCGAGCGCATCCGCCACAGAGCTTGCGGAGGCCATCGTCGACGTCATCAATGCCGGAGCGCGGGTCATCAATTTGAGCGTCGCCTTGCAGGGTCCATCGCTGAGAGGCGGACGCAGTCTTCAGGAGGCGCTCGATTTCGCCCTGCGTCGCGGGGTCGTAGTCGTCGCGGCGGCTGGCAACCAGGGTACGGTCGGCGGCTCTGTCATTACCAGCCACCCGTGGGTCATACCGGTCGTCGCCTATGATGTCGGGGGGCGGCCGATGGGTATCTCCAATCTCGGAGCCTCGATCGGGCGGTGCGGGCTCGGCGCGCCCGGCGAAGCGGTCACCAGCCTGGGCGTGACAAATCCGTTGACAATGGGAGGCACCAGCGCTGCGACGCCGTTCGTCACCGGCGCGGCCGCACTCATTTGGTCGGAGTTTCCGGCCGCTGCCGCCGCAGAGGTGAGATCAGCCGTCACGCAGGCTGGCGCACCGCGGCGCAGCACGATCGTACCACCCTTGCTCAATGCCTGGGCAAGCTACCAGGCAATGTCGAAAGCGCGTAGCTGAACCAGAACCAGACGACGCGAGGTGCTTCATGCAATCCGAAAATCCCAGTGCCAAGGACGAGGCGCAATCCAAGCCTTACCGGGTGAGACTACCGGGGTTCGTCGCCGATGAAGCGATTGGTTTGGGCGATGTCGTCCAGCGCGTGACATACGCGATGGGGATCAAGCCCTGCGGCGCGTGCGAGCAGCGCGCCGCCGCCTTGAACCGCTGGATGGTCTTCACGCGATGACGCCAATCACGGACCAATCAACCGAGGAGAAGCAGATGGTAGAACCGGAAACCGAAGTGCCAGAAGCATCGGCTCAAGAAAACTCGGTGCAGGAAGCATTGGCAGCCGGCGCGATAGCTTCAGTGAGGCCCGTTTCGCCCGCACAGACCGCGACTCTGCCGCCGCCCTCCCCGCTACCGCAGCAGCCATGTCCAACCTGTGGATCAAATGGAGCCGCAATGCCCGCTTCCTTTGTCTATGCGCTCGGCCGCATCGAGCCCCGCTTTCCGCGGCTGTCGGTCGAGAAGGAATTCGCGCAAGCGACCGGCCGGGCCGAAACCGTCAATCTTACCGACCGCCAGGCCTTGCGGCAGGTACTCGAGCAGAACCGCTATCTGGTGAAGCAACTCTGCTGGGTCATGACAGTTGGAGGGCTCGAAACCTACATTGTCGCACCGCGCGATCCTACCGACGCGAATTTGCTGGTCGAGACGCTTCGCCCGAACCCCCAACCGGGCGATGTCGATCTCGTCGTTGGAATGCGCGGTCCGCTGGCGCCGCCGGAAATGTGCAACGGTCTGCTTGTACCGATTGTCGCGTTCGACCAGCTTTATTCGTTCGACCGGGCTTCGCTGATCGGCTCGATACCACGCCCGGAGCGAGTTGCAGCCGAGAGATTCAGGGAGGCCGCGGGAGAGGTGTTCGATCGCATTATGCAAATGACCGACAATGCGGGCGCAACCGACGAGCATCGGGCGCTCAATTATCTCACAGTGCGTTATCCGGCGATTTATGCGGCAGTGGCACAGGCGCAGGGCCGCAATAGCTCGCTGACTGCGGTCGATGTGCGTCCGTCGGCACTGAGCGGTGTGCGCAATATCGTCGAGGTGATCTTCTCGTTCACCGATCGAGCAACCGACGTGGTGGAAAAGCAGTTCCTGAGGGTCGACGTGACCGAGGAATTTCCGTTCCTGGTGACTAAGCTATCGCCGTACTACGACCGTTAAACAAGCAACATAAGGAGAATTGAAATGAACATGCTAGGATTTACCGCAGAAGCTTCGCTTTACAAGACCGTTCGGGCTTATTACACAGCTCATACCTTCGGTCAGACCACGGGAACCATAACAGCAGCCTTTTTGGGCGGCAGCCACTGTGCCCGTATTTGCCAGGGTGATCCTGACTATCTTGGCTGCATTGAATGCTGCTTATGTGTGAGCCGCGGCGGTCATCCCTCGGAGTGCTGCTTCTGACGTAACAGCGAGGCGAAACCATAGATGGGTTCCGCCATTGTGAGCCACGGCTAGCGTAGATGGATCGAACAGCGTGGAATCCAGGCAATTTGCCCCAGATTACGCTTTCCGCGTCCAGGCCACTCGCTATGACCGCTAAGCCGGAAAAATGAGGAGAAATGGCAATGGCCATACCAGGATTTACCGCAGAGACGTCGTTGTGCAGGACCAAAAGCCACTATTGCATCGCCGGGATGTCGACGCCGGTGGGTAGCGGCGGTGCCCGCCTCGCACTCTATCCATCACCCGCGTGCATCAGATTATGCGAGTGGGCCGCTCAGTTGGGGGGCTGCTACTTGAGGCAGTGCCTGTGCCGTTGTGAGGGCGGAGTCTACTCTCCGTCCCCCCGCCCGGTGATCCGTGCGGCACATGCATTTTCCTATAGTAGGCAGGCACGGTTGAGTATATGTCGGTCTAGGATCTGGTCGTGCAGGGTTCCGGCTACCTGAGCGCAACGCCACTCATGACCGAGGAGTCCCCGTTCCTCGTCACGAAACTATCGCCTACTACGATCGATGAGCATCGGATCTCCAGATTAAATAATCGGAGCTGTCCAAATGAACCTGCCAATATTTGGTGCCGAAGCGGCACTCTATAGGTCGAGCACAAACTATCTGCCAGTTGGACAAACGGGACTGGCATCGAGGCGGGTTTGTCGCAGTTGGGAGCGCCAACGCTAATACGTACCCCGATAATTTGCGATGGTTCTTGTCCGCCGCCTCATTGTCATTTTCACTGCGACCCTTGCGCACCTACGCCTACTGGTGGCTGCGCGCGGACCTGCACGACCTGCTGCTCCGACACGGGCTGCGAGACCTCGACTAGCGATTGTCCGGCCCAGAGTTGCTGTACGCAACCGCCAGTGTGCGGGCCGTGCATGGGACAGACCTGTCAAGGCACTTTTCCGAATTGTTCCGGAACACCCGGCACGGGAACGCAATCCTGCACCGCTTGCGGCAATACATTCACCCGGCCCTGTTAGCGAAATTATCCCTCGGAGCGCCACCTCGCTTTAAAACTCGAAATCAGGAGTAGTCATATGAGGATACCAAGCTTCACCGCGGAGGCGTTCCTCTACGCCGCGAGCCAGAACTACCGCGCTGCAGCTGTGAGCACTGGAGGGAGGTTCGGTTCCGTATTTGCACAACAGCTATGCCGACATTTGGGACAGTCGTGCGGAGGAATCGATCTCTTTTGCTGTCCGGGCTTGCGGTGCACGGCGCCGCTGGGCGGGCACGGAGTCTGCGTGCCGGACCTCTACCACTGCTCGCCATGCATCCACGGCCGGCAAATCTGCTGCCCGCCCCCCGGTTTTGGCGCACCCTGCTTTATCCGGCACTGTGTGACGCCTCTATGATACTGTTCGGAAATCGTCCAAGGCATCGAAAGCCGGTTCATTTGAGGTAACCGGCGATCTTTCGCTCTTGGTCACCGTAGCAAAGGGAGCACAACTATGACCTTGGCAGGGTTCAGCGCAGAGACATCGTTGTATGAGACCCGCCTGCATTACCGTTCGACGGGGGCTTCGGTCCAAGCCAACGGCGTCATGCTCCAGCAGTTGCACGGTCAGTTGCACGGTCCACCCGGGACCTGTGGACCGTGCGTTTATGATGATGAGCGGGGATATTGCGTGCGCCAATGCACGGCCTTCGGGTATCCCTACATTGCAACCTGCAATTGTCCCGGGGGCGGGGGGGTCGACACCGGTCGCGGTGGACCCGGAAGCGGTCCGCGCCAGATGTAGAGCGGAGAGGGGTTTCGGGTCGTCTCAACCGCGACTATCGAATGCGGAAACCCGCATTGCCCGAGAATAGCTAATTGCGTTGCGCAAAGGTGAGAGCTAAACCTCGAGAAGTGAAATGATAAACTATCTGGGTTTATCGCCGAGAAACTCTCTCCGGCCGGTCACGACGCAATACCGGTCGAGAGATTCGCTGATGCCGCAGCAGAGGTGTTCGACACAATTATGCAGATGACCGACAACGCAGGCGCGACCGACGAGCATCGCGCGCTCCACTATCTGACAGTGCGCTATCCGGCGATTTATGGCGCCGTGGCCCAAGCACAGGGCCGCAATTGCTCCCTGACTTCGGTCGATGTGCGTCCGTCGGCGTTGAGCGGGGTACGCAATATCGTTGAGGTGATCTTCTCGTTCACCGATCGCGCGACCGACGTAGTCGAAAAGCAGTTCCTGAGGGTGGACGTGACGGAGGAATTTCCGTTCCTCGTGACGAAACTTTCACGTACTACGATCGGTGATCCGGATAGGCCGAGGGAGGACACGCTTGCCCAGTACTCCTAAGGGCATACTGTTTGCCAAGGGCAGTAAGGGCGGTGCGACAATTATGATGGCTGCACGCCGATAGCGGAGATGGAAGGACTCTTTCACAGCGAAAGGTTTTGCGGTTTCGTCGCTATTGCCAAAGGAGGAAACGGAGATGTCGATCGCGCCTCCACCAACTGGGACCCCTCAAGGCAGCGACGGAAAAAGGAGAGAAGTTTTGGCAATGCCAGGATTTTCTGCCGAGAAATCTCTCGGCCCACCTCACGGCGCTTATTACCAGCTCGCAGCAGCCTTCTCGACACACTCAGTGATGGTTGGCTCATCGATTACCCACGTAGTGAATCGGGCGCACATTTTAGATCGTCCGGTAATCGTGCCGGCGCAGGCATGTCAGGGCGGCCCAACTCCGCCCCCAGGCTGCTCCGATAGCTGCACCTACAGTATTTCAGGGTGTGACCGGACCTGCTGCGTTCAGGTATCGCCAGATCAAATACTGTGCGGCGTCAGTCATTACAACGGGCCATGTCCCCCTGCGCCACCGCCACCGCCATCCGACTGCACGACAACTGGCTGCCGGCAAGGATTGGTGTGCTGCGACTGCCTTGCCTCGCCGATCTGCACGACGCCCGCTGCGTGCCAGAAAGCGTGCCGGTTGTGACCTGCCCGAAACAGTTCGTTCGCCGAGACCCTGAGCGGATCTCAGCGAAGCGAGGCAGGGCGCAAGTAGAGCAGCCATGCAGCTGCTACGGTTTGCACGCTTCACAGGGGAGGGAACACAAATGTCGTTCGAACCTACGCTGCCACCACTGACTGCAGAGACCTCTTTATACCACACTATCAAACCGTATCGCGTGTCCAAAACTTTCGGACAAACGGTTGGACGCATATTGCCAAGCCAGGTGCTGCCGACAAACGGAGCCGCACCGCCTTTTCCCATCCGCTTCCGCCTCCATTTTGCTATGTCTGCTGCCCGGAGGTCGGCTTAGGGTCCTGCTATCGAGTCTGCTACCCGTTTCCGCCGCTTCCTACCGGCTGAGCAATGGGATGGCCCATCTAGAGAATCCCAGAGTTCGCTGCAAGCCCGCCTGAGGGCTTGACAGCATGGGACGCAGTCGCACTCAGCCGCCGCCGGATAAACGGCATGCGCCATCACCATGAACTGGAGCTTCGCGTCGAGTGGCAAGGCGGCCATGTAGACGGCGCGTTTGACGACGTGTTGGACATCCATGCACCACTCGGGCTCGATCCTGACCGAACCTTGCAGGCGGCCGCATGCGGTGTCCGAATCTACGCCAGGCCCGGCTTAAGGCGCTCCGGAGTTAACGGCGCGCGGCGCAGGCGCACGCCGGTCGCGTCAAAGACGGCGTTGGCGAGCGCGCCGGCAACCGGGCGTATCGAGCTCTCACCCGCACCCGCCGGCGGCAATTCGGGGCGGTTGAGCAGTACGATGTCGACTGTCTCCGGCGCCTCGGTGATGTCGAGGATCGGGTAGCTCGTCCAATCGACACTCGTCACCTTGGCGCGGTCGAAGGTCACCTCCTCCGACAATGTGCGGCTGGTGCCCTGCACGACATTGCCTTCGATGCAGCGCTTGAGCCCGTCCGGGTTGATGATCAGTCCGCAATCATGGGCGACGGTGAATTTGCGCGCCCAGACCTTGCCGCTATGCCGGTCGATCTCGACCTCGGCGACGATCGCGACCACCGCCCCCGAGCGCTGGGCATAGGCGATGCCTCGCCCGGTCAATGTGTCGCTCGTACGGTCGGGGTTTGGCGACGGCCGCGGCTCCCACTTGGCGCGCTCGGCCGCCGCCTTGACGACGGCGATATCACGGGACACCGTCAGATAGCGCAGGCGAAACGCGACCGGGTCGGCGCCCACCGCGGCGGCGATCTCGTCGATAAAGGATTCGCTGGCGAACTGGATCTGCGGGCCGACCGGGTCGCGCAAATGCGCGGTGCGCAATGGCGAGGCGCGGTCGAGCAAGGGCGCAATCGTCTCCCAGGTGAGAAGCTTGTTGGCAAAACCGTAGGATTCGGCGGGGATGCCAAAGCCCTGTAGCGGCCGTAATGGCAGGCCCATCAGCTGGCCGGCAAGGCTATAGACCGGGTCGCTTTCGTTGGTGTCGATGTCGACGCGCGAGAACCCCTTGCTCTCAAAGGCATAGCCGACCACCGCCCCGTCCCTGTCGAGTGCGGCGCGGGCGCGGTGGATCGAGGCCGGTCCCTTTGGGTCCCAGCCATGCCCCTCATAGCGCATGCCCTGGACGCGCACCGGCCGGCCCGCCGCCTTTGACAGCAGTGCCGCGTCGATGCCGGCGTCGCCGGCGTCATTGCGGCCGTAGGAGCCGGGGCCCGGGACCCAGATCCCGTGCACCTTGTCCTGCGGCAGGCCGAGAATGCGAGCCACCCCGTCGCGGGCGAAATGCGGTTTCTGCGAGCCGGTCCACAGGGTGGCGCCATCGGCCCGCGCATCGACGACCGCACAGGCCGGGCCCATGCTGGCATGCGATTGGAACGGCCATTCGTACTCGGCCTCGACGACCCGTGCCGCGCCGGCGAACGCCGGCTCGATTTCCCCAGCCGAGACAGGCACTTCGCGCTTGACGACGGGCGCCTGACGGATGTGGTCGTAGAGTGCCGAATTTTCGGGAAATGGCGGTGCGGTCTCGGACCAGGTGACCTTGAGCCGCTCGGCCGCCTGCACCGCGTCCCATTCGCGCTCGGCGACGATACCGAGAAACCCTTTGTCGCGCACGACCCGGATGCCAGGAATGTCGGACAGCGAGCCCTCATCGACCGCGACCGGCACGGCCCCGGCGACCGGCGGGCGGATCATGCGGCCGTGCAGCATCCCCGGCACCTTGATATCGGTGACGTAGTCGAGCTTGCCAAACACCTTGGCCGGGACGTCGAAACGCGGCGGCGATTGGCCGACGATCTTGTAGGTGGAGGGCAGCTTGGGCTTTGCCTGCCCCTCGGCGACGAGGTCGTTGCCGAGCTTGCCGTTCCACTTCATCGGCAAATCGAAATAGCGCCCGCCGATCAGCTCGCCATAGCCGACCTTGCGCACCGGGTCGTCCGGCACGGCGACAACACCGTCGGTGACATCGAGCCGCGCAGCCGGAGCACCGAGCCGCGCCGAGGCCATCTCGACCAGCACGCGGCGCGCCTCGGCTGCGGCGTTTCGCAAGGCGATGCCGCCCTTCTGCACCCCGGTGCTGCCGCTGGCGCCACCCTGGTTGACGGTCAAGGCGGTGTCGCCCATTACGACACTGACCCGTGCCAACGGCACGTCGAGCTCCTCGGCGACGATCTGCGCGATCGCGACATCGACGCCCTGGCCCATATCCATCTTGCCGAAATAGGCGACGACGGCGCCGTCGGCCTTGATCGCGAGCCAGCTGTCGAGCTGGTCGGGGGCAAGCGGCGGCTTGACGGCGCTGCCGATTTCGGCCTGGGCGGGACCGTGCGGAAGGGCAAAGGAGACAACGAGCGCGCCGGTGCTTTTGAACAGCGTGCGGCGGTCTATCTGCATTTGGTTCACCTTTTCTCCCTCCTGCGTCAGCCCCCTCCCTTCCCTCCCCCGCCAGAGGGGGAGGGTTGCGGTGGGGGCGCCGCTTGCGCCGCGCGCCGGACCGCGCGCAGGATCGCCATATGCGTGCCGCAGCGGCATTTGAGACCTGAGAGGCCGTCGCGGATCTGTTGCTCCGAGGGGTGCGGGGTGTCGCGTAACAACGCCGCCGCGGTCATGATCCAACCATTGAGGCAATAGCCGCATTGCGGCACCTGCTCGGCGATGAACGCCGCCTGCAACGGATGCGGCTTGTCGGGGGTGCCGAGCCCGGCGAGGGTCGTGACCTTGGTCGCGGCTGCCGCGGAGACCGGCAATGAGCAGGACCGGGTCGGCGCGCCGTCGATATGCACCGTGCAGGCGCCGCATTGCACAAGCCCGCAGCCGAAATGCGGGTTGCTGAGCTCGAGCTCGTTGCGCAGCACGTATAAGAGCGGCGTATCCGGCGCCACCTCGACGGTCTGCGTTTCCCCGTTCAGCTCAAAGACGATGCGTTCTGCCATTTCCGCACCCCTTCCCCGGCGCACTAGAATGAGGTTAACACAGGCGATCGAGTTCGGCGTCAGTCGTAACGTCAGAATTCCCCTGCCGGCCCGTCAAATGCGCGTCAGAATCGACCGTAAGTCTCTGAATAGAAACGGATCGCGTTGGGAAAATGCGATTTTTCCGCTGAGCTTTCGGGTGCGGCAGAGAATTGGCGAGCAATTTCAGCTATCTACGCTCGCGTTCGACATGCCGCCATTCCGCTGCGCAGAATGCGCCTATGAAGCGCGTTATCGGCTTGCTGCTCGGCGCGGCGCTGGCGCTCTTGCCTGCTGCTGTCGGCGCGGCGGAGGCAAAGATCGTCGTCGCTTCGAAGATCGACACCGAAGGGTCGCTGCTCGGCAGCATGATCGTGGCCCTGCTCGAAGCTCACGGTCTTGCGGTCGACAACAAGCTCCAGCTCGGGCCCACCAACATCGTACGCGCCGCGCTTCTCGCGGGACAGATCGACATCTATCCTGAATACACCGGTAATGGTGCTTTGTTTTTCCACCTGGAGCAGGACCCGGTATGGAAGGATTGGGCAAAGGGTACCGCCAAGGTGGCCGCACTCGACCGCGAGCAGAACCACCTGGTATGGCTGGCCGCCGCACCCGCCAATAACACCTGGACGATCGCGCTGGGCCAGGACCTGACCGAGCGCCACAATCTCAAGACCATGGACGACTTTGCCAAATACCTGGCGGGCGGAGGTGCCATCAAGCTCGCCGCCTCGGCGGAGTTTGTCGAGAGCCCGGCGGCCTTGCCGGCCTTCGAGGCGACCTACGGCTTCCGGCTCAAGGATGCGCAATTGCTGACGCTGTCGGGCGGCAACACTTCGGCGACGTTGCGCGCCGCCGCCGAAGGGACGTCGGGGGTCAATGCGGCGATGGCTTATGGCACTGACGGGGCGCTCGCCGCGTTGGGTCTGACAGCACTCGAAGACGACAAGGGTGCCCAGGTCGTCTACGCACCGGCACCGGTCGTACGCGAAGCCGTGCTGCAGCATCAGCCGGAGATCGCAAAGGTGCTCGACCCGGTTTTCGCCACCCTGACTCTCGAGACATTGCAGCAGCTCAACGCCAAAATCGCGGTCGAGGGCGAGGATGCCGGAGCGGTCGCGAGAGCGTATCTGACGTCGAAACATTTTCTGCCGTGAACCTGATCCGCAACCAGGTGTTGTTCACGCTGGTGATCGCTGCGGCGCTCGCCGCCTTCACATCGGGCTTCGTCGCCTACGCGCCGAACCGGCTGGTCTCGGGCAAACCCATTGCACTGTGGGCGGCGGCCAGCCCCCTGGTGACCATCGTCGTCACGTTGCTCGGCGCGCTGCTCCTCGCCGCGTGCTTCGCCACCCCTAACCGGCCGCTGCACTACGCCGAAGCGGCGCTGGCGGCGACGCTGCTGCTGCTCGTGCTGGCTGCCGCCGGACAAGCCGCGAGCGATCTGGCATCGGGTCCCAAACCTGCAGCCCGAACCTCATTGGGTGCGGCGTTCTGGGTGCTCGCCTCCTGTGCGACGCTCGCGATCGTCGACGCGCTGCAGCGGCTCGATGCCGGCCCTATGGCGCGGGTCCTCGCGACGGCCGCGATCGGCACCGGCATCGCTGCCTTGGTAGCCGCCGGGACCTTCGATGGACTGTCGATCGCCCGCGAATACGCCAGCCGCCGTCAACTCTTTGCCGACGCGGTGGTGCGCCACATCGCACTCGTCGCCGGATCAGTCGGGCCGGCAATCGCGATCGGTGTTCCGCTCGGGGTCGGGGCGGCACGGAACGCGCCCTTGCAGGGCCCGCTTTTCGCCGTCCTCAACCTGTTGCAGACGATCCCATCGATCGCGCTCTTCGGATTGCTGATCGCCCCGCTGGCGGCATTGGCGACAGCCGTGCCGCAGCTCGCGACGCTCGGCGTCGGCGGCATCGGTGTTGCCCCGGCGATCGTGGCACTCGTGCTCTACGCGCTGCTGCCGGTCGTGCGCAATACTTCAGCCGGGATCGCCGGCGTCGATGCCTCGGTCATCGAGGCCGGCCGCGGGATGGGACTGACGCAGCGGCAGATTTTCCGCCAGGTCGAGCTGCCGCTGGCGCTGCCGGTATTGCTCGCCGGGCTGCGCATCGTGACGGTGCAGGCGATCGGGCTCGCGGTCGTCGCCGCACTGATCGGTGCCGGCGGGCTCGGCACCTTCGTCTTCGAGGGGCTCGGCCAATACGCGGTCGATCTTGTGCTGCTCGGCGCCTTGCCGGCGATTTTCCTGGCGCTCGCCGCCGATTTTGTCCTGCAGACCCTCACAGCCGTGCTGCGCAGTCACCGCGCGCCATGATCGAGATCGATCAGGTCAGCAAATCCTATGGCGACCGCCGGGTCGTCGACCGCTTGTCGTTGACCATCGACGTGGGGGAGCTCTGCGTGCTGCTCGGCTCCTCGGGTTGCGGCAAATCGACGACGCTGAGAATGATCAACCGGCTGATCCCGACCGATTCGGGGTCGATCCGGGTCGGCGGCGAGGACGTGACCCGGGTGCCCGCCGAGGCGTTACGGCGCCGCATCGGCTATGCCATCCAGTCGATCGGGCTCTTTCCGCACTGGACGGTCGAGGACAACATCGCCACCGTGCCGCGGCTGCTGAAATGGCACGAGGCGCGGGTCCGCGACCGGATCGGCGAGTTGCTTGAATTGTTTCGCCTCGATCCCGAGACTTATCGGCGCAAATACCCGCACCAACTGTCGGGCGGCGAACAGCAGCGCGTCGGCGTGGCGAGAGCGCTCGCGGCCGATCCCGAGGTGCTGCTGATGGACGAGCCGTTCGCCGCGGTCGACCCGATCACCCGTGACGCGCTGCAGGCCGAACTCGGGCATATCCATCAGACGACCGGAAAGACAATCGTGTTCGTGACCCACGACATCGAAGAAGCGTTGCGCCTGGCCACCGTAATCGCGATCATGGATAGGGGCCGGATCGTTCAGCTCGGCACGCCGCTCGACATTCTCGAACATCCGACGAACGACTTTGTGCGCGAATTCGTCGGGCATCAGGGTCTCGGGCTCAAGCTTCTATCGGTGCGCAAGATCTCCGACCGCCTGCGCCGCGGCGAGACCGCCGAAGGGGAGCCGCTGTCGCTTGACGCTTCCCTGGCCGAAGCCCTTTCGGCAATGACCGCGCGCCGCACCCCCCGGCTGCCGGTGTCCGACGCCGAGGGCCGCAGGATCGGGGTCATCGCGCTGCCCGATCTCGTGCGGTGACGCGCGGCAGGCGGTTTCTCGGCAGTCCCGTCCTCTGGGTCGGGCTGCTCTTCGCCGCGCTGCTTCTACGCACGGACGCATTGGGGCCCCTTCTGCGCCGGGCGTTTCCCGGGGTCGAGCCGGTTATCTACAACCGCGACAGTTTCCTCGCATTGTTTCTGTCGCAGCTCGGGCTGGTCGCCGTCGCGGGCGCGGCGGCGAGCCTGATCGGCGTGACACTCGCGGTCTTTGTCACCCGCCCGGCGGGGCGGGATTTCCGGCCGATGGCGAACGCGCTCGCCACTGTCGGCCAGACCTTTCCGCCGGCTGCTGTTCTGGCAATTGCGGTGCCGATGGTCGGCTTCGGCGCGCGGCCGACCGTCATCGCCCTGTTTCTATATGGCCTCCTGCCGATCATCGAAAATGCGGTCGCCGGGCTGGAGGGGGTGCCCCAGGGTGTGCGCGAGGCGGCCGAAGGGATGGGGCTGTCAGCCTGGCAACGGCTGCACCAAGTCGATCTGCCATTAGCTGCCCCGGTCATCCTGGCGGGGATCCGGGTCTCGGTGACGATCGCGATTGGCACGGCGACGATCGGATCGACGGTCGGCGCATTGACGCTCGGGACGCCGATCTTCGACGGGCTGGTCGCCAACAAGCTCCCCTTCGTCATCGAAGGTGCAGCCCTCGTGGCACTCTTCGCGATTCTGACCGATATGCTGTTCGCCCGTCTCGAACGATGGCTGAGACCGGTGGCGGGCTGACCGTTAGCGGATCACATCGACGAGAATGCCGAAGATGAAGATCGTGACACCGCCCCACAGCAGGACGGCGAGGAGGGTGTGTCCCCGGACCGAATCGGGCATCATCCAGGAAACATAGGCCGACCGAAGCATACGCATGGCGCGCTCCCTCAGCTTAGCGGGCAAGCCTAGCAGCAGCACGGCGCCAATGTCGAACGGAATCGTTAACCCTGTGGTTCCGCGCGGGAGGAAAGGGATGAGGACGCTGCTGGCCTTCGCGCTGGTGCTGTGCGCCGCCTTTACGGCGCACGCCGAGACCCAGACCTTTCTGACCTACGATTTCGAGTTCGAGAACGGGTCGGTCTTACCCGAACTGCGGGTCGCCTACGAGACCTACGGGAATCTCGATCCCGGCCGCGACAACGCCATCTTGCTGGTGCACGGGACGAGCGGCGACCGACACGCCTTCGACCCGGTAATCGGGGCGGGTAGGACCTTCGATACGAACAAATACTTCGTGATCACTGTCGATGCCATCGGCGGCGGCGAGTCGTCTTCGCCAAAGGACGGGCTGGGGCAGGATTTCCCGCGCTACACGATCCGCGACATGATGGCCGCGCAGCATGCGCTGGTCACCCGCGGGCTCGAACTCTCGACATTGCGGGCGGTCGGCGGCAGCTCCATGGGGTCCTTCGTCAGTCTCGAGTGGGGCATCCACCATCCTGAGATGGTACGCAGCCTGATCCTTCTGGTCCCGAGCCCAAAGGCCGAAGCCAACTTCCAGCTTACCGTCGATCTGCTGACCTCCGTTATTGCGCTCGACCCGGAATGGCAAGGCGGCCGGTACACCCACAACCCGATCGAGGGACTGCGGCTGGCCGGCATGCTCAATTATCCCTGGCTGGTGTCAGCCGCCTATCTCGATCGGATCCCGCCACCGCGGCTGGCAAAAGAGCTCGAAAGAAACGCGCGGTCTTATGCCAACTGGGATGCGAATTCTCTGGTTTTTCGCTACGGCGCGAGCCGCGCGCACGATGTCGCAGCACCCTTTAGCGGCGACATGACCGCGGCTCTATCGCAAGTCGCAGCCCCCGCTCTGATTCTGCCGAGTTCCACCGACCGGTTGCTCGGGCTCGATGGTGCCCAACGGATCCGTGACGGCGTCAAGCACGCCAGCTATGCCGAGATCCCCTCCGACCTCGGCCACAGCGCTGGACACGCCGCCCCGGAGACCCCCGAAGGCCATTTCATCGAACAGCAGATTCGCGCATTTTTGGCAAAGATCGAGTAGGAGCGAACCGGTTCCGAAGTACCGGCAAAAGATCGGTCAGAAGGCGCGGCGTGCTGCCTTAATCCAGGTCTTGCCCAGCTGCGTCAAGATCGGCTGTGACGCCTCGGCAGCAAGCTTTGCGCCGAGTTCCGAGAGCTTAGCCGAGCCACCAAAAAGCGCTTCGAAACTGCTGCGGGTGAACCCGGCATTTACCTCGATCGCGTCGGAAAGAGTCTTCACCGCCAGCATATCGGTTGCCGTGCGCGTGGCTGCATCGATCCGCGAAAATGCGAGCCCGGTCAGCTCCGCGCTGAGCGCCTCCAGCCCCCGAGCCACTGCAGCCTGTGATTGGACGAAGGCCGTAAAGGCCTCGCGGCCGAACTCCGCAAAATCCTCAGACGATGCACTCGTCGCCCGCCCAGCGAGCGATTCGACGGTCGATGGAGCCATAGAAATTGCGGCCGGCACCACGACTTGCGACGGGAGCTCGGCCGACATCGGCTCTCTGGCGGGGCTCTCCAACGGCCTTGCTGCCCAGGGCGGGGTTCCGGGCGACGGCGCGGCTTCCACCGGATTCATGTTCGGC
>Ga0306920_100002917_pt1 | contig 21638 bp, 20 predicted proteins | sample flu12Cox44000170_FD_204666 | JGI IMG/M metagenome (GOLD analysis project Ga0306920, IMG submission 204666) | Lab enrichment of tropical soil microbial communities from Luquillo Experimental Forest, Puerto Rico - flux4day.12C.oxic.44.000.170 (v2)... | ecosystem: Environmental > Terrestrial >...
TTCGTGCGCATATCCGAGCCCTTGAGGTCCGCGAGCTCGCGGATCAGGAAGCGGGCGGGATGGCGCGCGATCTCGTCCCGGACCGACTGTTGCGCGGCCAGCACGCGGCGCGGCGGCGCGCCGACCGTGCCGTGATTCAGGTAGATCGCCTCGGGCTCCAGCATCCACTCGCTCAGCATGCCGCGGCCGAACGTCCAGCGCTGCGCCGCGCGGGCCGGCGCCGCGCCGGGCATCACCGCGGATCCGTCGTCCAGGTCGCTCACGACTCCCTCCGGAGCATCGTCTCGAGGCGCGCCTTCACGCCCGGCCACTCGTCGTCGATGATGCTGAGATAGATCGTGTCGCGGATGACGCCGGTTTCGCCGATCATGTGCTTCCGGAACACGCCCTCCTCCTTGCAGCCGATCCGCAGCATGGCATTGCGCGACGGTGCGTTCAGGACGTTCGTCTTGAACTCGACGCGCATGCAGCCGAGCGTCTCGAACGCATGACGCAGCATCAGGTACTTCGCCTCCGTGTTCACGTGCGAGCGGCGGAAGTCGCGGCCGACCCAGGTCCAGCCGATCTCGACGTGGCGGTGGCGCCGGTCGATGTTGCCGAAGCGCGTGCAGCCCGCGACGCGCCCGCTCGCCTTGTCCACGGTCGCGAACGGCAGCGACTTCCCGTCCTCCTGCTCGCGCAGCGCCGTTTCGAGATACTCGCGCAGCTCCACGGCCGTCTGCGGCTGGTTCAGCGTCCAGCGCCACAGGTCGGGATCGAGCCCGATCGCGAGCAGGCCCTCCCAGTGCCGGGCGAGATCGAGCGGCTCCATGCGCACGCGCACGCCGTCGAGCGTGACGGGCTGGACGTCCATCAGCGTCGTGGTCATGAGGCGCGCGCCTGCGCGATCAGCTCGGGAAGCGGCGCGACCAGGCCGAGCTGGCCCAGGAATCCGGCGGATTCCAGGATCACCCAGTCCTCCGCGATCTTGCCGTTCGCGATGCGGTGGATCGTCATCAGGCGGATCGCGACGTGCCGCCCGGTCGGCGGCAGGCCGAGCCATTCCCCGCGGTGCGTGCCTTCCACGACCAGCTCCGAGATCACCCGGTCGCCCGACACGAACATCTGCTCGATCCGGTACTGCATATCCGGAAACGCATCGAGCCACTCGCGGATGTGCGCGCGGATCTCGGCCGGCCCGCGCCGCTCGCCGGTCTGCGGCAGCCCGGACTTGAGCTGATGCGTGACGCAGTCCGCGGCGATGATCTCGTCGGTCACCTCGAGACGGCGCAGGTTCCAGAGCTCGTCCACGAACCGGCGCACCACGCTCTCGGGGCTCACACCTTCACCATGTAGTAGACCGCCGCCGGATGATGGACGATGAGCGCGCTCGTCGAGGCCTCGGGCACGAGCTGATACGCGGTCGTGAGCGTCACGCCGATTGCGCTCTCGGGGCGCAGCAGCTTGAACAGCTTCGCCTGGTCGGCGAGATCGGGGCACGCGCTGTAGCCGAACGAGTAGCGCTTGCCGCGCTCCTCCTCGAGCTCGAGCTCCGCGCGCACACGGCGGTGGCTCCACTCGGCGAGCCCCTCGGCGGCCGAGACGCCGAGTCCGTGGACGAACAGCGCCTTCGCGTACTCGCCGCGCGCGTTCAGCTGCTCGCCGAGCACGTCCACCTTCGGCCCCACGGTCACGACCTGGAACGCGACGACGTCGAACCTGCTGCTCTCACGCGGCTGGAAGTAGTCGGAGAGGCACAGCCCCTCGCGATCCGCCTGGCGCGGGAACGTGAACCGCAGCAGCTCCTCGATCTTGCCGCGCGGCGTGAGCGAGCCCGCGGCGAACACGCCCGGATCGAAGATCACGAGATCCTGCCCCTCGCTCTGGCACGGGAAGTAGCCGTGCACGACGGCGGGCTTGAGCCAGCCGTCGCGCTCGGCTTCGAGCTGGAGCGCGAGCCGGCGCGGCCCGAAGTCCTCGCGGATCAGCTTCTCGTACTCCTCGCCGCTGCCACGCGCGCCCCAGTGCAGGCGGTAGAGCGTCTTCAAGTCCATGCTCTCGAACATGCCCGCGAACGGGATCGCGCCGCCAGCCGTGACGTGCGCGCCCCAGAACGGCGGCGCGGGCACCCTGACGTCGCGCGACACGGTGACCTTGAAGTCGCTCTGCCGCGCGCTCGCCTCCTGCGCGCGCGCCTCGAGCTCGCTCGATCGGGTCTTGAACTCGAACGCCTCCTGCCGGATGCGCTGGACGAGTGCCGGGCGCGCCTTGGGATCGGCGAGCAGGTTCACGGTGTCGAGCCCTTCGAACGCGTCCTTGCAGTAGAACACGCCCGGCTCGTAGAACACCTCGCCGTCGACGAGCGCCGCGCGCCGCCCGAAGTTGCGATTGATCGCCGCGCCGCCGATCAGCACCGGATAGCGCAGGCCCGCGCGATGCAGCTCGCCGACGCAGATCGGCATCTGCCTGCTGGTCGAGACCAGCAGCGCGGAGAGCCCGATCGCGGTCGCGTCCACCTCCTTCGCCTTGTCGAGGATGGTCTGCACCGGCACCTGCTTGCCGAGATCGAACACGGTGTAGCCGTTGTTGCTGAGGATCGTCTTCACCAGGTTCTTGCCGATGTCGTGCACGTCGCCGTACACGGTCGCGACCACGACGCGCCCCTTCGAGACGTCGGCGTTCTTCTCGAGATAGGTCTCGAGCCGCGCCACCGCCTTCTTCATGACCTCGGCGCTCTGCAGCACGAACGGAAGGATCAGCTCGCCGGCGCCGAACTTGTCGCCCACCTCCTTCATGGCGGGGAGCAGCACGTTGTTCAGCACCTCGACCGCGTCCTGGCGCCGCACGGCCTGATCGATCAGCGCCTCGATCCCCGCCGGCTTCCGGTGCAGGATCTGGGAGTGAATCTTCTCCTCCACCGACATCGCGGCCTCGGCCGCCTCCTCCTCGCGCGAGCGTTGATCGGGCGCGCGGCCCTCGAAGTGCGCGATGTAGGCCGAGAGCGCCTGCGGATGGCGATTGAAGATCAGATCCTCGGCGAGCCTGCGGTCCTCGGCGCCGATCTCGGGATAGGGCGTGATGTCGGCGGGATTCACGATCGCCATGTCGAGCCCGGCCTGGACGCAGTGGTAGAGGAACACCGAGTTCAGGATCGCGCGCGCCTCGCGCCCGAGGCCGAACGAGACGTTCGAGACCCCGAGGCTCGTGAGCACTCCGGGCAGCTCGCGCTTGATCACGCGGATGCCCTCGATCGTCTCGATCCCGGAGTTCAGGAACTCCTGATCGCCGGTCGCGAGCGTGAACGTGAGGTCGTCGAACACCAGCCGCTCGGGCGGCAGGCCGAACTCCTGCGTCACGATGGCGTGGATCTTCCGCGCGACCTCGAGCTTGCGCGCCGCGGTCTTCGCCATCCCGGAGGGATCGATGGTGAGTGCGATCACGGCCGCGCCGTACTTCATGACGAGCGGCATCACGGCGTCGATGCGCTCGCGACCGTTCTCCATGTTGATCGAGTTGACGAGCGCCGAGCCCGGGATCGCCTTCAGCGCCTCCTCGATCACCGCGGGCTCGGTCGAATCCACGACCAGCGGCGACTCGACGGACAGCGAGAGCTTCTTCACCAGCCGTCGCACCTGCGCCGCCTCGTCGGTGCGCTCGGTGAGCGCCATGCAGACGTCGAGCGCGTGCGCGCCGCCCTCGACCTGCTCGCGCGCGACCGGGATCATGTCGTCCACGCGGTCCTCGAGCGCGAGCCGCTTGACCTTGCGCGAGCCCTGCGTGTTCAGCCGCTCGCCGATCAGGAGCGGGCGCGGCTCCTGCCGCATCGCGGTCGCGGTCATCCCGCTCGAGAGGAACCAGCCGGAGCGCCCGGGCCGCGGCGCGGGCGCGCGCCGGCCGATCGCGGCCACCATGGCGCGCACGTGCGCCGGCGTGGTGCCGCAGCAGCCGCCCACGATGTTGACGCCCAGCTCGTTCACGAACTCGCGCAGCGTCTCCGCCATCGGCTCCGGCTTCATGGGGTAGAGCGTGCGCCCGCCGTCGTTGATCGGGAGCCCGGCGTTCGGGATGCAGTGGATGAAAGGGCCCGCGCTCTGAGACAGGTAGCGCACCGCATCGCGCATGAGATCGGGCCCGGTTGAGCAGTTGAGACCGATGATCTCGACGTCCATCGCCTCGAGCGTCGCGAGCGCGCCGCGGATGTCGGTGCCGAGCAGCATGTGGCCCGACGGATCGAGCGTGACCGAGCACTGGATCGGCACGCGGCGCCCGGTGCGAGCGAACACGTTGCGGCACGCCAGAATCTGCGCCTTCATCTCGAGCATGTCCTGGCAGGTCTCGAGGATCAGCACGTCCACGCCGCCTGTCACGAGGCCCTCGGCCTGCGCGGCGAACGCGGGCACCAGGTCCTCGAGGCGGAGCCGGCCGAGATCCGCATCCTCGCTGGACGGCAGCATGCCGGAGGGGCCCATGGACCCCGCCACGAAGCGCGGGCGCCCGTCCCCGGCCTCGGTGCGGTCCGCGACGCGACGCGCGATCACCGCGGCGGCGTGATTGATCTCGGTCGTTCGCTCGCCGAGCCCCCACTCCTCGAAACGGACGCGCGACGCCTGGAACGAATTCGTCTCGATCACGTCCGCGCCGGCCTCGAAGTAGGCGGCGTGGATCGATTCGACCACGTCGGGGCGCGTGATCGAGAGATAGTCGAGGCAGCCTTCCCAGCGCTTCCCGCCGAAGTCGTCGGCGGTGAGCTCGCGCGCCTGGACCTGGGTCCCCATGCCGCCGTCGTAGAACAGCACGCGGGACTTCAGGATCTCGAGCAACCGGCTAGGAGGGGCAGGGATGGCGGTACTCCTTCCATCGGGGGCGCGCGGATGACCGCGGCCGGGCGGAGCGATCCCTCAGGTTATCGGAGCGCGGTTTCGACCGCAACCGGCGCGGCCCGACTGACCCTCCCCGCCTGCCACAATTGGGTGTAGCATGCGCGGCGGTCCGCAGGTCACCCGTTCCCTACTTGATGGAGGAAGCCATGAAGCGCTTCACCCTGTCCCTCGCAGTGCTGTCGGCGTTGACGATGGCGGTCGTGGCTCTCGCCGCGGACGCGCCGTCCAAAGCCGCGGCACCGGCCGGCGAGTGGTCGCTGGATGGGACCATCATCGAGGCGTGCTCGTGTCCGATGTTCTGCACCTGCTACTTCGGAGCCGGACACCCGGCCGCACACCATGACATGACGACACACGCCGAAGAGCACTTCTGTCGCTTCAACAACGTCTACCGTGTCAATCACGGCCACTTCAAGAACGTGAAGCTGGATGGCGTCAAGTTCTGGGTGGCGGGCGACCTGGGCGGCGAGTTCGCGAAGGGCGGCGAGTGGGGCACGCTGGTGTTCGACAAGGCAATGACGAAGGAGCAGCGCGACGCGATCGGAACGATGATGGGCAAGATGTACCCGCTCAAGTGGGGATCGTTCTCGACGGGCGAGGGCGACATCGCCTGGACCGCGGACGCGAAGGGCGCGCACGCCACGCTGGATGGCGGCAAGGGCGGCGAAGTCGCGCTCGAGAAGCCGGCGTTCGGCAACCAGGGCAAGACGCCGGTCATCAAGGACCTGCAGTACTGGGGTTCGGACTCGAACGACGGGTTCGTGCTCATGCCGAACTCGGTCGAGGCGTTCCGGGGCGGCGACAAGCCGTTCGAGTACAAGGGCACGAACGGCTTCATGATCACGGTGCATCTCGCCGATCATCCGGCGCCGGCCGAGGGCACGAAGGGCGGCTTCTGATCCACTCGAACGGGGCGGCGCGCGCGATTCCGCGACGCCGCCCCGTTTCGTTTTTCGGCAACTCGATCCGGCCGTCGCGACGGGGCGCATGCCGTTGATCCTCGATCTCATCCGCCACGGCGAAGCCGAGCAGACCGGCCAGTCCGGCGACCGCTCCCGCCACCTCACGCAGGAAGGCGAGCAGGCGGTCGGCGCGCTCGGCCAGCGCCTCGCGGGCGCGGGATCGGTGCCGGGGCGCGTGTTCTCGAGTCCGCTCGAGCGCGCGCTCGAGACCGCACGCATCGTGGCGCACACCGCGGCGCCGGGCGTCGAAATCGAGGCGCTCGAGGAGCTCGTGCCGGACGCCGATCCGGCGCTCGTGCTCGAGGCGCTCGAGTCGCGCGGCGTGACGGGCGGGCACGCGGTGCTGGTCGGGCACATGCCGCAGATCGGCAACCTGCACATGATGCTCACCGGCGACGAATCGCCGTTCCCGGTCGCGACGCTGCGCCGTGTGCTGTTCACTGAGCGCGCGCAGGCCGGCCGCGGCCGCGCGGTGCTGATGCTGCGGCCGTGACGCCGCGAATCGGAGGCCAGGCTCCATGGGATTCCTGAACGACAAGATCGCGGTGGTGACGGGCGGCAATCGCGGCATCGGCCGCGGCATCGCGGAGGGGCTCGCGCGCGAGGGCGCGAAGGTCGCGCTCACGGCGCGCGCGCTCGCGAGCGCGGAGCAGGCGGCGCAGGAGATCGGCCCGGGCGCGCGCGGGTACGCGTGCGACGTGCGCGCGTTCGAGTCGGTCGAGCGGCTGTTCCACGCCGTGGACCGCGATCTCGGCGGCTGCGACATCCTGGTCAACAACGCCGGCATCGGGATCTTCGGGCCGGTCGCGGAAACCGATCCCGAGGACTGGCGCGCCATGATCGAGACGAATCTCAACGGTCCGTTCTACTGCGCGCACGAGGCGGTTCCGCGCATGCGGAAGCGCGGCGGCGGCTACATCTTCAACATCTCGTCGCTGGCCGGGAAGAATCCGATCCTGAACGGCGCCGGCTACAACGCGACGAAGTTCGGCCTGAACGGGTTCAGCGAAGCGCTGATGATGGAGGTGCGCTACGACGGCATCCGCGTCTCCTACCTGATGCCGGGGAGCGTGGCGACCGAGTTCGGGCGCGGCAGCGCGGCGAAGGCCGGCTGGGCGCTGACGCCCGCCGACGTCGCCGAGGTGGTGCTCGACCTGCTCCGATCGCCGCAGCGCGCGCTGTTCAGCCGCGTCGAGATGCGGCCCAGCCAGCCGCCCCGCAAAGGTTAGCCCGGGGCCGGCCGGTTCGATCCCGCGCAACGCGGGGCAGCGCTGGTCGCCGCAAATCCCCCGATCGTTCCAAAGCGCGCGCGCAGGCGCCTCCCGCGCTTGAGCGCTGCGCGGGCGTCGGATAACGTCGCCCGGCTCACCCCTCGGACAACCGACTTGCCGCCGTCCCGCCAGTCCGGCGGGAGCGCCGGCGTGGATGTCGCTGAACCGAACCGCCAACCGGGAGGACATGCTTCAATGCGCCGTCTGATCGTCACGCTGCTCAGCGCAGCCCTGATCGCCGCCGCGGCCACCGCGCACGCAGCGGACAAGTCGAAATCGGAGGCCGCGCCCACCGCGGCCGGCGAGACCGCGTTCTGGACCGGCCATCCGAACGCCGCCGCGTTCGCGAAGATCCACAAGCAGCATCTCGCGAACGCGAAGGCCGCGATCGACCGGCTGCTCGCCGTCAAGGGCACGCGCACGATCGAGAACACGATGCGCCCCTACGACGACGCGATCCTCGAGCTGGACGCGACGAGCGCGCAGTCGTCGCTGATGTCGAACGTGCATCCCGACTCGGCGCTGCGCAACGCGGCCGACAAGGCGGAGCAGGACGCCTCGGCGTTCGCGACCGAGCTGTCGCTGAACCGCAAGGTGTACGACGCGATCGCCGCGCTCGGCACGAATCAGCCCGACGACGAGACGCGCTACTACGTATGGCGCACGCTGCGCGACTTCCGGCTCTCCGGCGTCGACAAGGACGACGCGACGCGCAAGAAGATCAAGGAGCTGAACGACAAGATCGTCGAGACCGGCCAGGCGTTCTCGCGCAACATCCGCGAGGACAAGCGCACCGTACAGGTCAAGGACGCCGCGGAGCTCGCGGGGCTGCCGGACGACTACATCGCGCGCCACAAGCCCGACGCGGACGGGCACATCACGCTCACGATCGACTACCCGGACGCGATCCCGGTGTTCTCGTACGCAAAGAGCGAGAGCCTGCGCTACCGCATGTACATGCAGTACTCGAACCGCGCCTACCCGAAGAACATGGCCGTGCTCGACAGCCTCGTGTCACAGCGCTCCCAGCTCGCGAAGCTGCTGGGCTTCCCGAACTGGGCCGACTGCGTGACCGCGGACAAGATGGTGGAGAGCGGCGCGCACGCCGCCGAGTTCATCGACCAGATCGTGAAGGCCTCCGGCCCGCGCGCGGACCGCGAGTACCAGGTGCTGCTCAAGCGCAAGCAGCAGGACGTGCCGAACGCGACCGCGGTGAACTTCTGGGAGAACCAGTACTGGTCCGAGCAGGTGCGGAAGTCGAACTACAACTTCGATTCGCAGTCCGTGCGCCCGTACTTCCCGTATGATCGCGTGAAGGAGGGCGTGCTCGGCGTGACGAGCAAGATGTTCGGCGTCGACTTCAAGCGCGTACCGGACGCGCCCGTGTGGGATCCGTCCGTCGAGTGCTACGAGGTGACCGAGAACGGCAAGCTCGTCGGCCGCTTCTACCTCGACATGCACCCGCGCAAGGACAAGTACAACCACGCCGCGCAGTTCGACATCCGCACCGGCGTCGAGGGGCGCCAGATCCCCGAGGCCGCGCTGATCTGCAACTTCCCGGGTGGACAGGCCGGCGACGCCGGGCTCATGGAGTACAGCGACGTCCGCACGTTCTTCCACGAGTTCGGACATCTGCTGCACACACTGTTCGCGGGACATCACCAGTGGTGCGGCATCGGCGGCATCCGCACCGAGCAGGACTTCGTCGAGGCGCCGTCCCAGATGCTCGAGGAGTGGACCGAGAGTCCCGAGGTGCTGGCCTCGTTCGCGAAGGACTACAAGAGCGATCAGCCGATCCCGGGCGACCTCGTGCGCCAGATGGACCGCGCGAAGGATTACGGCGAGGGTCTCGGCGTGCGGCGCCAGATGGTGTACGCGAAGCTCTCGCTCTCGATCTACGACCGCGATCCCGCGCAGGTCAACACCGACCAGATCGCGCAGGACCTGGTGCAGAAGTACCAGCCGTTCCCGTACGTGCCCGGCACGCACTTCCAGTGCGCGTTCGGCCACCTCGACGGCTACTCCGCGGTCTACTACACGTACATGTGGTCGCTCGTGATCGCGAAGGACATGTTCTCCCAGTTCGACAAGGACCACCTGCTCGAGCCGGGCGTCGCGACGCTCTACCGCCAGAAGGTGCTCGCGCCCGGCGGCTCCGCGCCGGCGCGCAAGCTGGTCCAGAACTTCCTCGGCCGCCCGTTCAACAGCAAGGCCTGGACGGCATGGCTGAACAACGACCAGATGGCGGAGGCGCCGGCGGCGACGGGAGCGAAGTAGAGCCGAAGCGTGCGCCGCGGCGCGGCGCGCGGCGGGGGCCGGCGTCCGAAAGGCGCCGGCCTTTGTTGCATTCAACTGGCCCTGGGGCCAGTTGATTCGTCAACGGCGTGGTCGCCTTGGCAACGGTGTGGTCACTTCAGCTGGCCCCGGGGCCAGTTGATTCGTCAACGGCGTTGTCAGCCCGACTTGCCCCGGAGCAAGTTCCTGGACTCTCGCCGGGGATCGTTGGCCGCGCTCAACCAGGAATAGACGCGGACCAGCCCGTCTCGGGCCGCAAGGCGCGGCGAGCCATTACTTGAACCAGTCTCGCAAGGCGACGCCGAGTCCAATCGCCGGCTTGAAGAGCGCGATCGTCAATACTACAGCGCCGATGGGGAGGAAGGATCGCCACCTGAGCGTACGCCACCAGATCGTTGGCAGAACGAGGCTCAAGACGGCGAAGCCGAGAAGAAGGAGAAGTGGGAGCGCAATCAGAAGGGGGACCCCCTGAAATATGGGGTCGCTGATGACTCCCCAATAGACTCCGCCAATATCGAACAGGAGGCCGCAAGTGCCGGCGGCCAGGATGACCAGCCTCAGGTCAGCTCTCGGATCGCGCCGCCGCTCGGTCACTGGGTCACTTTCCTTGGTCGCGACCTTCATGGAGGGCAGCCCTACCCCGCGTGCCGCTCCCGCCCTACCTCGCCTTGCTGCTCTCCCCCGGCCTCACCGTGCCGGCGAGCTCGTCGGCGTGGAACGACGAGCGCACGAGCGGGCCGGAGGCCACGCTCTCGAAGCCGAGCGACTCGGCCTGCTCGCCCCACCAGCGGAACTTGTCGGGGTGGACGTATTCCATGACCGGCAGGTGATTCGGGCTCGGGCGCAGGTACTGGCCGATCGTGAGCAGGTCGCATTCGTGCGCGCGCAGGTCGCGCAGCGTCTGCAGCACCTCTTCGTCGGTCTCGCCGAGGCCGAGCATGATTCCGGACTTGGACTTGATCCCGGTCCCGCTCGCCTTCACGCGCCCGAGCAGCTCGAGCGTGCGGTCGTAGCGCGCGCTCGGCCGCACCACCGGGTGCAGGCGCTCGACGGTCTCGATGTTGTGGTTGATCACTTCGGGGCGCGCGTCGATCACGCGCTGGAGGTCCTCGGCGTGGCCGCGGAAGTCCGGGACCAGCACCTCGATCACCGTGGACGACCGCTCGCGGATCGCGCGGATGACCTGCGCGAAGAGGATGCTGCCGCCGTCCGCGAGATCGTCGCGCGCGACCGACGTGATCACGGTGTGGCGCAGGCCCATCGCGGCGACCGCCTCGCCGACGCGGCGCGGCTCGTCCCAGTCCACGAAGCCGTTCGGGCGCCCGGGCGCGACCGCGCAGAATCCGCAGCGCCGCGTGCACAGCTCGCCGAGGATCATGATCGTCGCGGTGCCGCGCGACCAGCAGTGGCCGAGGTTCGGGCAGCGCGCCTCCTCGCACACCGTGACGAGCTTCTGATCGCGCAGCAGCGCCTTCGTCTCCGCGTACTCGCCCGCGCCCGGAAGCTTGACCTTGAGCCACTCCGGCAGCCGCCGGAATCCCGGCCCGTGCGCGACCGCGCCGACGCCCGCGCCCGAGGCGCAGCCGCCGAACCGCGGCGTGACCGGCAGGCGCTGTGGCACCGCCGGACGCGGGGCGCCGAGGATCTTGAGCTCGGGATGGCCGCCGGAGTCGAAGTCGCTCATCTCAGTCCCTCGCGAGCGCGGCGGAGGCCGCGCTCCCGGTGCCCTTCAGGGCCAGCATGCGATCGAGCGCGATCCGCGCGCCGCGGCGCACGTCGTCGGTCACGCGAATGGGATTCACGACGTGACCCTCGGCGAGATTCTCCATCGCCCACAGCAGGTGCGCGGGATCGATGCGGTTCATGGTCGCGCACGGGCACACGTTCTTCTGCAGCGACTCGATCGTCTGCTCCGGATGCTCGAGCGCGAGCCGGTGGACGAGATTGATCTCGGTCCCGATCGCCCAGTGCGTGCCAGGAGCGGCGCCGCGCACGTGATCGATGATGAACTCGGTCGAGCCGACGAGGTCGGCCGCGCGCACGACGTCGAACGGGCACTCGGGGTGCACGAGCACGCGCACCGCGGGATCCGCCGCGCGCTTCTCGTCGACCTGGGCCTGCGTGAACTTCGTGTGCACGGAGCAGAACCCGCGCCACAGGATCAACCGCGCGGCGGGATCGAAACAGGCGGGATTCGCGCGCTCCGGATCCTCCGCGCGCCAGTCCCAATCCGCCACTCCCTCGAGTGGGACGCCCATCGCGAAGCCGGTGTTCCTGCCGAGATGCTGGTCCGGGAAGAAGAACACGCGCGGCTTCCTCTCCCACGCCCACTCCAGCACCGCCCGCGCGTTCGACGACGTGCACACCGCGCCGCCGCGCTCGCCGCAAAACGCCTTGAGCGCCGCGGTCGAGTTCATGTACGTGACCGGCGTGATCGTGTCGCCGTGCGCGCGCGTGAGGTATTCCCACGCGGTCTCGACGTGCTCGATGTCCGCCATGTCCGCCATCGAGCAGCCGGCCTTGAGATCGGGCAGGATCACGGTCTGATGCGGCTGGCGCAGCACGTCCGCGGACTCGGCCATGAAATGGACGCCGCAGAACACGATGAATTCCGCGTCCGTCTGCGCGGCGGCGAGCTGCGAGAGCTTGAGCGAATCGCCGCGGAAGTCCGCGAACTCGATCACGCTCTCGCGCTGGTAGTGGTGCCCGAGGATCACCGCGCGCTGGCCGAGCGCGCGCCGCGCCGCGTGCGTGCGGGTGCGGATCTCCTCCGCCGGCAGCGCCGCGTAATCCGCGAACGGCCGCGCGCCGCGAACGTCGGGCACGAGGACGGTGTTCATGCGCGAGCCTCGTCTAATCCGGCTCGATGCGATGGAGGGGCTGACGGGTCGCGAAGCCGCCTTCGAGCGTGTGCCAGTTCGCGACCTCGGGCTCGCCGACCCTCCAGCACAGGAAGATCAGCCGGTCGCCGGAGAGCGCGTAGAAATCCACCAGGCCCTGGTTCAAGTCCTTCACGACCGGCCCGCGCTCGTGGATCGCGCGCACGCCGTTGCCGATCTGGCGGCCGAGCACCGTGCGGCGCTCGCTGAGCTTCGCGAGATCCTGCGCATCCGGATTGTCGGGCGCCGCGCCCGCGACCGCGAGCGTCAGCGCGGCGATCCTGGTCTCGAGCCGCTCGAGCTCGCGATGCACCATGATCAGCCGCTCGAGCTCGGGAGTCAGCTCCTTCGCGAGCTTGTTCGCCTCATCGAGGCTGAACAGGGTGAGCTTGAGCTGGGACATCAGTGGCTGCCGCAGCCGCAGCCGCCGGAGCCGCAGCCGCCTTCGGCCTCGGCGCCTTCCTCGGTCTCGAACGACTTGCCGCAGCCGCAGCCGCGCACCGCGTTCGGATTCGAGATCGTGAAGCCCGACGCCTGGAGCGTCTCGACGTAATCGATGTTCACGCCCTCGAGCAGCGGCGCGCTGTCCGGATCGACGAGCACGCGCACGCCGCCGAACTCGCCGACCCAGTCGGCTTCCTCGGCCTTCTCGGCGAGCGCCATGCCGTACTGGTAGCCGGAACAGCCGCCCTTGTACACGCTGAGGCGCAGCCCGAACACGCCCGCGCCGTGCTCGTTCTGCTGCGCGATCACCTCGTTGAGCTTCCGGGTGGCCGCATCGGAGAGAGTCAGCATTGCGATCGTTCTCCTTCGAGCGGAGGCTTACGCCCCCGGGTTGGTCTCGATGTCCTCAGGCGGCCTCGTGCCGCGCCGAGGGAGCTGCAATCGGGGTCGGGGCGAGCCGCGCGGCGCTCCATGCCGCTCCGGCTTCCGCCCAACGAACCTCCCCGTAATCAAGGGTTTCGGCCAGACATTCGGCGGCCGCGACCCGAACTTCGGCGAGCTTCGGGGCGCGCTCGCCGAGCAGCGCGGCCAGTGACGTCATTTCGATGCCATTCAGCCCGCAGGGGTGGATGAGATCGAAGAAGCTCAAGTCCGGCTGCGCGTTGAGCGCCACCCCATGGTAGCTGACCCAGCGCCGCACGGCGACCCCGATGGAGGCGATCTTCCGGCCCGAAACCCACACGCCCGTGCGCCCCGCGATGCGCTCGCCCGTGACGCCGTAGCGGCTGAGCACGCGGATCAGCGTCTCCTCGAGGTCCCGGAGGAAGCGGTGCAGGTCGCGGTCGCGTTCGTTGAGATCGCAGATCGCGTAGCCGACCATCTGCCCCGGCCCGTGCCAGGTGATGTCGCCACCGCGCGCGGTCTCGAATACCTCGATCCCCATGCGCTCGAGCTGCGCGGGGCTCGCGCGCAGGCTGCTCGGCGAGTCGTCGCGCTCGCGCGCGGCGCCGCGCCCCACCGTGAGCACCGGCGGGTGATCGGGGAACAGCAGCCAGTCGCCCGTCGTTCCCGCCGCGCGCGCTTCGACCAGCGCCTCCTGGAGGCGCAGGCCGTCGCGGTAGGCGGTCGCGCCGAGCGCGCAGGCGGTGAGCGCGCGGCTCATGCGTAGAACCACAGCAGCTCGGGCTTCTCGAGCAGCTCGCACACGCGGCGCAGGAACTTGACCGCGAGCTCGCCGTCCACGACGCGATGATCGAAGCCGATCGACGCGTTCATCATCGGGCGCGCGACGATCTGGCCGTCGCGCACCACTGCCCGGTCCACGATCTTGTGCACGCCGAGGATCGCGACTTCCGGCACGTTGATCACGGGCGAGGAGTTCGTCGCGCCGTACACGCCGGCGTTCGTGATGCTGAACGTGCCGGCCTGGATGTCGTCGGGATGCAGCTTGTCGGCGCGCGCGCGCGCCGCGAGGTCGTTCACCTCGCCCGCGATCTGCACCAGGTTCTTGCGGTCGCAGTCCTTGATGTTCGGAACGATCAGGCCCTTTTCGTCGCGCCCGACCGCCATGCCGATGTTGTAGTAGTGCTTGACGATCATCGAGTCGCCCTGCGGCGACACCGAGCCGTTCATCCACGGGAATTCCTTGAGCGCGAGCACCGACGCCTTGATGAAGAACGGCATGTACGTGAGCTTGACGCCCTGGGCCTCGAGCTTCGCCGCCCACTCGCGCTTGAGCGCGACGATCGCGCTCATGTCGGCCTCGTCGAAGCAGTGCGTGTGCGCCGCGGTGTGCTTCGCCTTCACCATGTTCTCCGCGATCAGGCGGCGCACCTTGGAAAACGGGATCACGTCCTCGCGCGCGCCCGCGGCTGCCGGTGCGGTCGCGGCGCTCAGGAACGCGGGGCGCGGCGCCGCGCTCGGCGCCGGAGCCGGGCGGGACGCCGGCGCGGCAGCCGGAGCCGGAGCGGCCGCGGCGGGGCGCGTAGTGCGGCTCTGCAGGTACTCGATCAGATCGTCGCGCGTCACGCGTCCCGCGATGCCCGAGCCGTGGATCGCGGCGAGCTCGTCCGCGCTCACGTTCTGCTCGCGCATCAGGCGGCGCACCGCGGGCGAGAGATTGCGCTCGGTGACGCCCTGGCTCGCGCCGTTGCCGCCCGAGTAGGCGGGCGCCGGCGGCGGAGCGGCAACGCGCGGCGGCGCGGCGGTCACGGCCGGAGCGCTCGCGACCGGCGTCGGCGCGGGCGCCGCGGGCGCGCTCGCGCTCGCAGCGCTGGCGGTCGCGCCGGCGGCCGCCTTCGCGGGCGCGGCGCCCGCGGTCACCGCCTCACCGGCGGCCGCGAGCGTTCCGATCTCGGTGCCGACCAGAACCGTGGTGCCTTCCGGCACGACGATCGAAGCGAGCGTGCCTTCGGCGGGCGACGGAATTTCGACGTTGATCTTGTCGGTCTGGATTTCGACCAGCGGCTCTTCCTTGCGCACCCGGTCGCCGACCGCCTTCAGCCACTTGGAAACGGTGCCTTCGGCCACGCTCTCGCCGAGCTGCGGCACCACGATGGATAGCGGCATCACGAGCCTCCATGGCCCCGCGCACTCCGCGCGGCGGCGCGTTCACTTCCGGCCCGATCGCCTCGGGCGACTCAGGCCTTCGAGACTGCGGCGGCCTTTCTCTGCTCCAGCCGATGGCGCCGGCGCTCCAGCGCCTTCGCGTGCTCGGCGCGCTCCGCGTCGGTCTCGAGGACGAGCGGCGGCACCTGCACCGGGCGCTTCGTCACCGGGTCCAGCGCCACGAACGTGACGTACGCGGTGCTGGTGTGCCGGCGCTCCCCGCTCAGCAGGTCCTCGGATTCCACGTCGACCCGGATCTCCATGCTGCTCCGGTCCACGAGCGTGATGCGCGCACGGATCAGGGCCAGCTGACCGATCTGGATCGGCGCCAGGAACGACATCTCGTCGATCGCGGCGGTCACCACCGGGCGGCGCGAGTGCCGGTTCGCCACCACGGCCGCCGCAAGGTCGATCCAGTGCATCACGGTGCCGCCCAGCACGCTGCCGTGCACGTTCGCGTGCTGCGGCAGCACCAGCTGGGTCATCTCCGTGGCCGAGTCGGACACCCGCCGGCCGGCCTTGAAAGCCTCGGTGGTCACGAACCGACGATTATAGGGAGGGGGTCAAGCAGGCGCAATGCGCCGGGCTCGAAGCGAACGATAACGGCGCATCTGCTGCGTTGCTTCCTCGCCGTTGTCCTCGACGTGTCCAAGAGGACACGTCTGCGGGAACGGCTCGGTCGCGCCTTGCAGCTGCACCGTTCTCGCTCGCCTGAATGGGAAAACCGCTCGCTGCAGCCTCCAGCCGTTTCAGACGCTTGTAAACCGCCGATCGTAATCGTCCGGAAATTCCTCCATGAAGATCCGGTCGATTTCCAGGTTCACCTCCCTCAGCAGCCTTGCCTTCTGGGCGTACGGCAGGAATGCGCTCTTGAACCCGTTGATGACGATGCGCTTGACCTCGTACGGGCTCAGGCGGAACGCGCGGGCGGCGAGCGCGATCTCGTCCGAGACCGTGGTCGCCGACATCAGCCGGTTGTCGGTGTTGAGCGTCACGCGCAGGCCCGCGCGGAAGTAGGTGTGAAACGGGTGCCGCTGGATGCTCTTCACCGCGCGGGTCTGGACGTTCGACGACAGGCACACCTCGAGCGGGATCCGGTGATCGTTCACGTAGCGCAAGAGGTCGGGATCCTCGCGAAGGCGCGTGCCGTGCCCGATCCGGTGCGCGCCGCAGTAGTGGAGCGCCTGCGCGATGCTCGCGGGACCGAACGCCTCGCCGGCGTGCACCGTGGAGTTGATGTTCTCGCGCAGCACGATGCCGAACGCGCGGCGGTGCGCCTTCGCCGGATAGTCCTTCTCCTGCCCGGCGAGATCGAACGCCAGCACGCCGCGTCCCTTGTACGCGACCGCGAGCTCGGCGAGCACCACGGAATAGCGCGGATTCATCGAGCGGATGCCGCAGATGATCACGCCGGTCGAGACGTTGAAGCGGCGCCCGGCGTCGGTGAGCCCGGCGTTCACCGCGTCCACGATGGTCTCGAGCGAGAGGCGCTTCCGGCGATGGAGGATCGGCGAGTAGCGCACCTCGAGATGGCGCACGTTCTCGCCCGCCGCGTCCTCGGCCAGCTCGTAGGCGGCGCGGTAGAGCGCGTCACGCTCCTGCATCACGGAGAGCGTGAGATCGAAGATCTTCAGGTAATCGCCGAGATTCCGGGTGCGGCGCCCGGCCTGAAGCAGGCGCTTGAGCGCCGGGAGCTTGCGGGTCGGGAGCCGGACGCCCTGCGCGTCGGCGAGCTCCAGCACGGTCGCCGGCCGCAGCGACCCGTCGAGATGGCAATGGATGTCGACCTTCGGAAGCCGCCGGATGATGCGCGGGGTCAGTCGCATGGGTCCTCGCGAGTCTAGGAACGTGTCCGGCGGGGGTCAAGCTTCGCGCCGCGCGCGTGCGCGAACGGCGCTCCCGCGCTAGAATCGTCCGCCAATCTCCCTCGCACGCTCACCCGTTTTCGCGGAGCCCACGTGCCCGAACGCCGCCCCGAATTCCATTCCGCGCGCCCGAGATGCACGGCGCGCGCGCGGCTCCTGCCCGCCGCCGTGCTGATCACGCTCGCCACGGGTGCGCTCGCGCGCACCGCCGGCGCCGAGGCGGGCCGGGCGCTCGGCGCCTCCGCGGACAGCGTGACGCGCGCGACCTGGACGCTCTCGAACGGCACGCGCGTCGTCGCACAGCACATCCCGCGCGGCTTCGGCATCTCGATCAGCGTCGGCTATCCGGGCGGCTCGGATCAGGATCCCGCGGGCCGCGGCGGGCTCGCGGCGCTGCTCGCCGAGCTCGAGTTCATGTCGGCCGCGGGCGACGTGCCGGAGCGAACGCGCCGCGAGATGACGAGCCTGCGTCCGCTGGGCGCGGACGTCCACGTCGGCGAGTGCTTCACGCTCTTCACCGAGGTCGCGAACCGCGCGCAGTTCTACGGCGTGCTCCACCAGGTGGTGACGCGCATGCGCGGCGTCCAGGTCACGCCCGGCGGGGTCACCGCGGCGCTCGCCACGGTGCGCGGGCACTATCACGATCAGTATCTCGGGGCGCCCGATCTCGCGCTCTATAACCAGATGCGCGACCGCGCGACCGGGCTCGACGACGCCGCGCTCAGGCAGCTCGCGACCGTGGCCGGGCTCGAGAAGCTCACGGCGAAGGATCTCGCCCCACAGGTCGCGAAGGCGTTCCCGTCGAATCGCGCGGTGATCGCGATCGCCGGGAATCTCGACGGCATGGACGTGCGCGCCGCGCTCGAGCACGAGCTCACCGGCGTCGCCGGCGGCCCGCCGGGAGCGCTGCCGCCCGCGCGGCGCCTGCAGCCGTTCAGCCTCGGGACGACGCGCGCGGGTCTCGCGCGCCCGATCGGCGGCATCGGCATCTTCGCGCCGGCGTTCACCGACAGCACCCACCCGGCGTTCTTCCTCGCCGCGCTCATCGTCGGCGCGCAGGGCAACACCCAGTGGGGCGATCCCGTGCCGCCGATGACCTCGCGCTTCCAATACTCGGTGATCGAGGATCCGGATCTCATGCGGCTCTACCCGCCGATGACGCTCCAGGACAGGACGCCCGAGGCGGTCGCGCAGAGCTTCACGTCCACGCTGGGCCGCCAGGACAACCTCGTCGTGCAGGACGACATCATGGAGCAGCTGCGCTACGGGGTCGAGTGGCTGATCGGCGGGCGCCTCAACGACGCCGTGCTGAACCACATGCGCACGGACGGGCTGTCGCTGATCCTGCTCTCGACGAACATCGCGGAACGCGAGCTGCGCGGCGGCGAGGCGTTCTGGAGCGTGTACCGCGCGCGCGCCGAGAAGGTCGGGGTTCCAGACCTCGTCTGGTGGCTCGCGTACATGAGCGACCCGAAGCTCGAGGCGCGCCTGGTGTTCGTGCCGCCGGAGGCGACGAAGCCCGCCGGCCACTAGGCGTCAGCGCAGCGGCGCGCGCCGCGCCGCGATCTCGCTCATGCGCCGCGCCAGCTCGACGTCGCGCGCCGTGATGCCTCCGGCGCTGTGCGTCACGAGGTCGACGACGACCTTGTGATAGACGTTGAACCACTCGGGATGGTGGTCCATCTGCTGCACCACCAGCGCGACCGAGCACATGAACCCCCACGCCTCGACGAAGTCCGCGAATTCGAACGTGCGGCGGAGCTTCCCCTCCGCCACGGACCATCCGTCGAGCGTGCGCAACGCCGCGCCCAATTCCGCTTCGCCGAGCTTCTGTCTCGCCGCCATGCGGGGCCTCCTTTCGCGTGCGTCGCGAGCCTAGCATCGCACGACGCCGCGCGTCCGGGGCAGGTTCACATCCTGCCGAGCAGGCGCAGGATTCCATCCAGAATGGTCAGCGGATGCGGCGGGCAGCCGGGAACATAGAGGTTGACGGGAATGCCTGCAGGAACGCCATCCAGAACCTCGGGGCTGCCGCGGAACGGACCGCCGCTGATTGCACAGCTCCCCACCGCGATGACGATCTTCGGCTCGGGCATCGCGCGGTAGGTCTTCTCGAGCGCGAGCGCCATGTTGCGGCTGACCGCGCCGGTGATCACCAAGCCATCGGCGTGCCTCGGGGATGCCACGAACTGGATGCCGAAGCGGGCCAGATCGAACACCACGTTGCCGAGCGCGATGAGCTCGGCCTCGCAGCCGCCGCAGCCTCCGGCCGAGACCGACCGCAGCTTGAGGGAGTGGCCGAACAGACGCCTCGATTCCCTCTCGAGCGCCGTGGCCAGCTTCACCTCGCCGGTCGAAGTGAGTAGATCCTCGCGCGTTCGAGTGGCCATGGCGTACTCCGACCCGAATCGCAGCGCCCCTGCCGCGCACGCCTCCGTCTCCTCGGGAGAAAACTGCGAAGCACCAAGATCGAAGATCGGCGCTCGACCCGGCTCGTGCCGGAGAGCGGGGCCCGCGCCGCAGCCCGGAGATTGCGTCGCGCATCGCGACGCCGCAAGCACCGGGCGGCCGCGAAATCGCTCGGGAAGCGCGGGACGGGGGGGCGGGAAGGCGACGGTCCGGTGCCCCTGGCGGAGACGCGCCAGCAGCATCTTCAGCATGAGAGGTCCTTCAACTCGCGAGGGGATGGTCTAGAGGTCATGGCCGGCGTAGGAGAGATTGAAGCTCTTGTTGCAGAGCGGAAAGTCGGAGATCTGGTTGCCCTGCATGGCCAGCGCCAGCGCCGACCAGTTGTGAAAGGACGGGTCCTTGATCTTGCAGCGCCGGATGTGGCCGGCTCCGTCGGTGAGGACCGCGTGTACGATCTCGCCACGCCAGCCCTCGGTCATCGCGATCACGAGCTCATTCGACTGCAGCGCCCCCAGCGGGTGTCGCGGCTGGCCTGCGGGCAGGCTGCCGATCTGCTCGCCGAGGAACTTGAGGGAACGGCCCGCCTCGAGCCTCCGCACCAGCGCGCGGGCCGCGACGTCGCCGGCCCACGCCGTCGCCACCGGAATCTGCGCGAAGCGGAAGAGGCCGTACGGGTGGTCGTGACGTACGTCCCGTGTCATATCGCAGGCGCGCGCCGTCGGGCCGACGAATCCGAACTCGCTGCACTGATCGGCCGACAGCGCTCCAACGCCTTCGAGTCGCGCGCGCACCGATTCGTTCTCGAAGAACAGATCGCCGACCTGCTCCAGGTCGCGCTTCAATTGTTCAATCTTCGGAAGGAAGGAATCCACCATCTCCGCCGTCAGATCGAAACCCACTCCGCCGGGCCGGACCAGTCCGCGTCCGAAGCGATTCCCGGAGAGCTCGAGCAGGAGATTCAGACAATCGCCGCGCATCCGTCCGAAATACGCGGCTCCGGGCGCGAACGCGATGTCCGAGGAGAGAGAGGCCAGATCGCCGAAATGGTTCGCGAGTCGCTCGAGCTCGAGCGCGATGCCGCGCACCGATTGCGCGTGGACCCCCTTCTGGCAGCGGCCCAGGGCCTCGAGCGCGCCGCAGAACGACTCGGAGTGCCCGATGACCGTGTCTCCGGCGACGGATTCTGCCACCACGACGGCGCGCTCGAGCGGCACGGTCTCCAGCATTCGCTCGACTCCACGATGCTGGTAACCGAGCGTGATCTCGAGGAACAGCACGTCTTCGCCGTGCGCCTGAAAGCGGAAATGGCCCGGCTCGATGACGCCGGCGTGAACGGGACCAACGGCGACCTCGTGCACCTGGCCGCCCTCGACTCGAAGGTTCGGATACGCCTCTCGATCATGAGCCGCGGTCCGCCCGGCGGGCAGCTGATCGGCGGGATGACGGCGCAAGGGCTTGAGCCAGGGGTGGCCCGTGGGGACCAGCCCGCACTGCTCCCACAACTCGCGCTCGAACACGTGGGCGGAGGGGCAATCCGGCGTCAGAGCGGGGTAGCTCCCGCTCGCCCGGCTGCTGAGGACGCCCAGTCGTCCATGAGCGTCGTGCGAGAGCACGGCCACCATGCGAATTCGCTCGTTCCCTTCCGGCACGCCGAACAGCATCACGAGTCGCACGCCCGAGCGGACCGCCATGACAACCCGGTCCCGAAACTCGCCGAATTCCGCGACAGGCACGTCGTCCCACGCGACCGCCCAGCGATTGCGGAGCGGCAGACCGAGATCCTGCGTCACGGTGCGCCTCCTCCGAGCGTGACGACGGCCGCCACCAGCACACGCTGGAGTGGAGCCATGAGGGACACCCCGAGCGCGAGAACGATTCCCAGGAGTCCCGCGGGCGGCAGGAGCAGCCACGGCGATTCGGTGCGGCGCACGTCGTTCGAGCTTCCGCCCTGGGCCATGCCGAGAATCCGGATGGCCAGCGCGATGAAGACGATGATCTGGAGCCCGAGGAATGCGGCCGCGACCCAGGGTCGCCCGGCTTGCATGGC
>Ga0306920_100002918_pt1 | contig 21637 bp, 9 predicted proteins | sample flu12Cox44000170_FD_204666 | JGI IMG/M metagenome (GOLD analysis project Ga0306920, IMG submission 204666) | Lab enrichment of tropical soil microbial communities from Luquillo Experimental Forest, Puerto Rico - flux4day.12C.oxic.44.000.170 (v2)... | ecosystem: Environmental > Terrestrial >...
CGACCGAAAACACATATGCTCGATATGCGCTCACGTGATTCAGCAGTCTTGCATGGTCGCGAAAGTCCCGGAAGTCCAGATAGGAAGTGGTAATCGGCGTTCCGTCCGGGGCGGTATTCTCGAGCGCCACAATTCGTTCCGGTTGCGTGGCGCCGGGCAGCGGATTCAGGAGCAAGGAACGCATCCAGCTGAAAATCGTTGTATTCGCACCGATGCCCACCGCAATGGTCAGAATGGCCACGATCGCCACACTCGGCGTATTCCTGATGGTTCGCAGCGCGTTCCTCAATTCATTGAATAGCCCGTTCATCGCTGCACCATCCTATTCATAGCGAAGCGCCACCATCGGATCGATGCGCATGGCGCGCCGGGAAGGAGCATACGTCGCGATTGCGGCAACTACCGCCAAGGCGGCCAGTGCGATCCCGAGGCTGGCAAATCCGAAGGCCTGCACACCGAAAAGCAAAGAATTGATCAGCTTGCTCGTGCCATAAGCGAGAGGTAGACCGATCAACACGCCCATGCCAGCCAACCGCGCAACTTCGCCGAAGAGCATCCACCCGACTCGTTTTGGCTCGGCGCCCAGGGCCATGCGCACGCCAATCTCGCGCGTCCGCTGCGTGACGGTATAGGCGAGCAAAGCGTAGATTCCCAAGGCGGCCAGCAACGCGGCCAGAGCGCCAAAGGCGGCGGAAAGGACGGCGACCAATTTCTCGCCGGCAATCTGCTGGTCGATCTGTTCTTCGAAGGAGCGCACATCGAAGATGGGCAGGCTCGCGTCGAGTTCCGCGACCGCTTGGCGGACCGAGCTCGCCGAGACCAGCGGATCAAGCGAAGTACGCACGTAATAGGTTAGGGAACGGATGGATTTCTCCTGGCGATAGGGAACGTAAAGAAATGGCCTGGGTTTCTCCCTGACATTAGAGTGATGGCTGTCGCGTACTACAGCGATGATTTGAATATCGAGGGGATCCGAGCCGGAACCAAATTTCATGCGTTTGCCGAGCGCCTGGCCATTCGGAAAATAGACCCTGGCCATGGTCTCGTTCAGGATGGCGACTTTCGGGCTATCGGGGCCATCCTGTTCGGTAAATTCCCGGCCGCTGATCAGAGGAATCCGCAAATTGGCGAAATGCGCGGGGCCGACCGCGTTATTTAGAACGTGCCTGGCATCGTCCGGCAGGTTGGCGGGGGCGCCTTCGACGGTCACATTCGAGCCGCGATCACTGTCGCTGATCAGGGCTTCTTCCGCGGCACTCACCGACACGACACCGGGCAAGGCCTTCAGGCGGTCTTCCAGGCGGTGATAAAACTCGAGACTCCGTGCCTGGTCATAACCATTGAGCTGTGGTGCGATAGAAAACTGCAATACGTGATCCGCGGGAAATCCGAGATCGACGTGTTGGAGGTTGTAGAGACTTCGGACAAACCCCCAGGCGCTGGTTACCAGTAGCAGCGTCAGAGTCACTTGCGAAACAACCAGCATTTTGCGCAGCCGGGTGTGGCCTAGACCAGAGGAAAGCGCACCGGCCTGTTCTTTCAAGGTCGCGGCGATGGCCACCCGAGTGGCGCTCCATGCGGGTGCAACGCCGAAGAGAATGCCACAAAGGACCGCCAGAACCGCGGTGAACGAAAGCACCTGGAGATTCAGCGAAGGCGACAGGCCGTCGGCAATTTCATTGACGGCAGCGAAATGCACGAGGGCACTGCTCAGCCAGGAAGCGAGGAGAAGTCCCAACAGTGCACCGAGACAGGAGAGAAGGCAGGATTCGATCAGCAGCTGGCGGACCAACTTCCAGCGGCTGGCACCAAGCGAAAGGCGGAGGCTGATCTCTTTTTGGCGGGCGGCACCGCGCGCCGTCAGCAATCCCGCCACGTTGGCGCAGGTGATAAGAAGCACGAGCGCGACCATGCCCATCAGCGTTCGCAATTGTGGTCCCGCGTCGTTGGCCAGCAGTGGACGGCCGCGTGCGCCGTCTCGCAGGACGATCGGTTTCGCCAAGAATTGCTGCTTTTCTTGCTGGCTGAGCCCGGTGTTGAGGGGCAATTCGTTTTCCAGCAAGGCGTGATAGGTCGGAGCTAGGGCCGAGGCGGCTTGCGTAGGAGAAAATCCGGGTTTCAAGCGTGCGATGAGCTTGATCCAGTAGTCTTTGTGATCCGTCAGGCCGTTCCACGCCGGGGTGATCACCGGCTTCATGGTCACGGGGATGTACACGTCGGGGATGCGGCCGAGCTGGATACCGTCGAAACCCGGCTGAACGATTCCGACGACCGTCATCACCTGATTATTTACGAGCAGAGCCTGATTCAAGACGCCAGGGTCTGAAGCGAAATGCTTCTTCCAATACCCGTACCCCAGTACAACCACGGGATTGCTTCCTTCCGCGACGGTATCGGAGGGCTGCAGCAATCGGCCCAGGGCGGGTCGCACACCCAGAGTCTCGAAGTAGTTGCCGGAGACGATTTCTGCGTCGGCGCGCTCGGTCTGGCCGCGGAACGCCACGCCGACCGGATAATTCGCTTTGGCCGCCAGTCCGGCGAAAACCGAGTTGTGGTCGCGAAGATCCACATACATGGGATAGGAAAACGACTCGGAGCCATCGCCTTCATCGGAGCTGACATGGCCGCTCTTCGGACCCGGGCCATAGAGCAGCACCAATTGCTCCGGGTGCGGGACCGGTAATCTCTGAAGCAGGACTTGCCGCATCACGGAGAAAATCCCGGTATTGGCCCCGATGCCGAGGGCAAGTGTGAGAACGGCCACGGCCGTGAAGCCAGGGTTTTTGGCCAGCATGCGCAGGCCGTAGCGGACGTCTTGCCAGAGCGTATCCATTAAGAACTCCTACTCATAACGCAGTGCCACGATGGGATCGACGCGAGTTGCTCGGCGAGCCGGAATATAGCACGCTGCCACGCTCACGCCGATTAAGGCCGCCGTGACCCCAAGGTAGGTGCGCAGATCTGTGGCGGTCACCTCAAAGAGCTCGCTGGCGATGACGCGTGAAAGCGCGAGGGCGCCGATCGTTCCCAGGACCACACCGAGAAGCGCGAGGCGCAGGCCGTGGCCAACGATCAGCCCCAGAACGTCGCGCCGTTCGGCACCCACCGCGACGCGAATACCGATTTCGTGCGTGCGTTGCTCGACGACATAAGACATCACGCCGTACAGCCCGACGATTGACAGGAGCAATCCGACGGCTGCAAAGGTGGAGCAAACGACGCCAATGAAGCGACGTTGCGCAATGGAATCGGAGACATACGCATCCATGGTGCGTTCGTGATACACGGGCAATTCGGCGTCGAGCGCCTTGACTTGTTCGCGCAGCATCGGCGCGAGCTGCATGGGATCCCCTGCGGTTCGAACCACCAGCGTCATGCTACCGAAGGGCAGCTGCTCATACGGGGAGTAGCATTCCGGATCGGCAGGGAGCCAGAGGTTACGATGCTTTACATCACCTACAACGCCGACGATTTCGCGCATCGGGGGTGTACCGGAGATGCTGACATCGGGCTTCAAGCGTTTGCCGACGGGACTTTCACCGGGGAAGAAACGCTTTGCGAAGGTTTCATTGATGATTACGACCGGATGGGCTTGCATGTCGTCATGCGCGTCGAACTCACGTCCAGCAATTAACGGAATGCGCATGGTGTGGAAATAATTGAGACCGATGGCGCGGATGTGGGTTCGCGGCTGTTCGCCTTTCGCTACCGGCTGCCCTTCGATCTCGAAAGAAGTGCGAATCCGGCTGTCGGAGAGTGGCAAGGGGAAGATTCCGCTGGCTTGGGTAACACCGGGTAAGCTTCGCATGCGAGCGAGGAGGTTTTCGTAGAAGGCGATGGATTGTTGGGGCTTGCCGTAGCGCGCCTCGGGAAGGTTCACATCGAACGTTAGGACGTTGTTGGCATCAAATCCAGGCGGAGTACGCCAAAGGTGCACCAGGCTTTCCGCCAGCAGGCTTGCGCCCACCAGTAACACCAAGGCGAGGGATACTTCACCGATCACCAGAAATGCGCGAACGCGGTTCTGAACCTTGTTTCCGGCAACGGAGCGGCTTCCTTCTTTGAGTGTCGAAAAGGGTTGTAAGCCGAAAGAGTGGATCGAAGGAGCCAAACCAAATGCGATTCCGGTGAGCACGGAGATCGCGGCCATAAATAGCAAGGCCGCCCAATCGAGCCGGGCTTGCGCCAATCGCGGAATCTGTAGCGATGACATGTTGGAAAGGAAACCCGTAGCCCAGGACGCGAGGAGCAAGCCCGCGATGCCACCGGTGAGCGAGAGCAGGACGCTCTCGGTCAGCAGTTGCCGAACGAGCCGACCGCGCGGGGCCCCGAGCGCGGTACGCACGGCCATCTCACGCTCACGAGAAGCAGCGCGAGCCAGGAGCAGGTTCGCTACATTCGCACAGGCGATGAGTAGCAGGAAGCCGACCGCGCCAAACAACAATAGTAAGGATGTGCGGACATCGCCGACGAGAGCGTCCACTTCAGGTTGCAAGTTCAGACTGAGGTGCGCGTTGTCATCGGGGTAGAGTTTTTCGAGCGAGGCGGAAATGGAGGCGCTCTCGGCGTTCGCCTGGGCCAGGGAAACCCCGGGCTTGAGACGAGCGATGGCCGCGAGGAAGTGTGCGCCTCGTTCTTCGACCATGGGCTTGTCGCCGTTGTCGGAGACCTTCTCGATAGCGATGGTGGTCCAGAGGTCGAGGGGGTCAGCGTCAAACGGAAACGCGAACTTTGGCGGCATCACGCCGACAACCGTGAACGGTTTATTTTGAAGCAGGATGGATTTGCCGACGATGCTGCTGTCGCCGCCGAAACGAGATTGCCAGAGAGCATGGCTCAGAAGTACAACGCGTGTTCCCGGATTATCGTCGCTGGCGCCAAAGCCCCTTCCGAGTTCCGGCGAACTGTGCAAAACGGAAAGAAGACTTGCGCTTACGATAGCTCCGTGAAGCAGGAGCGGCTCGCCTGCGCCGGTGAGGGTGAAACTGCCATCCGTAAACGCTGCGAGGGACTCGAGAGAATGGTTTTCGCTGCGCAAGTCGGTAAAGTCCGGATAACTGAGGGCGCGATGGGTTTCTCCGGTTTTTGAATCTGCGCCCCAAATGGCCACGAGACGATCGGGTTCCGGGAAGGGAAGTGGTCGCAGAAGCACGGCGTCCAGAATACTGAAGATCGCGGTGTTTGCCCCGATGCCGAGGGCCAGGGTGAGCAGCGCCACAGCGGTGAAGCCCGGGTTTTTGGCCAGCATGCGCAAGCCGTAGCGGATGTCTTGCCAGAGGGTTTCCATCAAACGCTCCTATTCATAACGCAAAGCCACCATGGGATCGACACGCATGGCCCGCCGCGTGGGGATATAGCACGCCAGCAAAGTGACGAAGAACATTATCGCTGCCACCGCCGCAAAGGTGACGGGATCGGCAGGCGAAACTCCATAGAGTTGACTGGCCAGCAAGCGCGAAAGGGCAAATGCGGAAATCAGTCCCAGCGAGACTCCGACGCCGGCAAACCGCAATCCGTCTTTCATTACCAGCCAGAGGATATCCCTTTTCTGCGCGCCCAAAGCGAGGCGAATGCCTACTTCGCGCGTCCGTCGGGAAACGAGGAAAGACAGCACGCCGTAGATTCCGATAATGCCCAGAACCAGCGCGAGGCCGGCAAACGCGACGAAGAGCAAGGTCGTCGAGGCAGGTGCGGAAACCGACTCGGAAACCACCGAACTCATCAGCTTGATTTCGCTCACCGGCACTTCCGCATTAAGCGCCGCGGTGGTGCGGCGAAGGATGTCCTGAATTTGGGACTCGTCCAGGCTGGCTTGGATAACCACGGTCATATCGGATGGAACCACTCCACCTTCTACCGTCGCATTCGGCGAGTAGGGAACATAAATGGTGCCTTTGATGTAATCGGGCACGGAATTTTGCAGGTCGTACGCACGCACATCCGGCACAATCCCGACCACGGTTCGCCATTCGGGATCTCGGCTAAATCGCACGTGCGAGCCTAATGCGTTTCCGCTCGGCCAATAACGCTTGGCCGTAGAAGCCGTGACAATGACCACGGGGGTCTTGCCTGTCGCGTCTGCAGAATGGAAGGCTCTACCCGCCATGACCGGAATGTTCATAAGGTGAAAATAGTCCGGGGTAACGACATCCATCCACAGAAGTGGACTGGGGTCCCCGGACGGGAGCTCTTGACCTGCGATTTCAACAGTACGCTTGGCGACGCGGCCGCCGAGCGGCAGAGTGTTTACCAGATCGGCGGAGGTGATGCCGGGAACGCCTCGCACCCGAGTCAGGAGTTCGTTGTAAAAGGATACGCAACGCTGTGCGTCGCTGCAGAAGGACTGATTGGGGGTAATCCGCGCGGTAACCAGTCGCCCGGCACGAAAGCCGGGGTCCACGTGCGAAAGCGCCCAGAAACTCCGAATCAATAAGCCGGCAGCGATCACCAGAAGGACCGCCAGGCCGATCTCCGCGATCGCCAAGGCGCTTCGCAAACGGTGAGAGATGCTCGTGGCTGCGGCACGACCGGCAGCGTTGAGTGTTCCGGCAATGGCAGCGCGAGAAGATTCCAGTGCCGGGGCCAAACCGAAGAGGATTCCGGTCAGAACCGCGAGACCCGCGGTAAATGCAAGCACTCGCCAATCGATGTGGGTGTCCAGAAGACGGGGCGTGTCGGCGGGAAGCACGGATTTCAGCAGGTGCAGGGCCTCTGTCGCAAGCAGAATGCCGAGCAGTCCACCAAACAATGCCAGCAACACACTTTCCGTGAGTAGTTGACGGATAACACGGCGGCGTTCCGCTCCCATAGCGGCTCGAACGGCAATTTCCTTTTCGCGAGTTGCAGCGCGAGAGAGCGCCAGATTGGCGACGTTAACACAAACGATAAGCAGGATCAGAACGACTGCGCCCAGGAGGAGCAAGAGGCGGTCGCGCACATCCGCTACCATACCGTTGCGCAGTTCGACGACGCTGACATCCGCGTTCCAGTCGGCGGGCATAGTCCACGGGAAAAGGGAGAAGACGCGCGTCTGGAACAGGCCAATTTCGGCGCGAGCTTGGGGAAGGCCCGTGCCGGGCCGCAAGCGCCCGATGATGGGCATGAAATCTCCCGCCCAGTACGCGATGGTGTCGCGCGGATCATTGTCGAGCGGAATCCACACCTGCGTTTTCGAAGAAGGAAAACGAAAACTTGCGGGCATGACGCCGACCACCTGGCGGCTGACGCCTTCTACCTCGATGGAACGGCCGATGATGGACGGGTCGCTCGCGAAACGTTCCTGCCAGAGCGCGTGACTCAGAATTACGTAATTGTTTTGTCCCGCTTGGTCTTCGCCGGGATAGAAGGGGCGGCCCAATTCGGGGCGTGCACCAAGCACGAGAAAAAACTCCGCGGAGACCAATGTGCCCGTAAGGCGGACGGGTTCTCCTTGCCCGGTGAGGTTGAATTCGTGGCCTTCGAAATAGCTGGCAACATCAAGCGATTTCACTTGTTCGCGCATGGCCACGAAACCGCCCTTGGGATAGGTTCCGGTTACGCTGACCAGCTCGCTCGGTTTCGAAAACGGCAGGGGCCGCAGGAGAATGCCATCCACCAGGCTAAAGATCGCGGTGTTGGCGCCGATGCCCAGCGCCAACGTAAGCACCGCAACCGCAGTGAACCCGGGATTCCTCAGCAGCGTGCGCATGCCGTAGCGGATGTCTTGCCAGAGGGTTTCCATCAAACGCTCCTATTCATAACGCAATGCCACCATGGGATCGACGCGGGTGGCCCGCCGTGCCGGAACCAGAGCGGCTGACGCTGCCGCCACAAGAATCACACCACACGCGGTGGCCAGCGTGACGGGATCGCTTGGCTTCATTTCGAACAGCAAGCTCGCCAACCAGCGGCTGAGCACGAGCGATGCTGCAAGACCTATGGCCAGCGCCACAATCGCAAGCAGCAGCGCCTCTCGCAAAACCAGGCGCAAAATGTCTTGCGAAAGCGCGCCCATCGCTATGCGCACCCCGATTTCGTTGGTCCGTTCGGTAACCGCATAGGAAATCACGCCGTAGACACCAACAATCGCCAGAGTCAGAGCAAGAAAGGCAAAGGCCGCCAGTAAAATCGCCTGAAACCGCGGAAGGGATACGGAATCGGCCAGTACCGATTCCATCGTGCGCACATCGGAAAGACCCTGATCGGGATCTACGCGGTGAACCGCCTGTTCAACCGCCCGCGTGATTTGCTGAGGCTCGCCCACGCTGCGAACCACGAGCGTGGCAAAGTACATCGGCGCTTGTGCATTGGCGAGAAAAATGGTGGGCCGGGGCGGCTGCTGAAGCTCTCCTTGTCGCGCATCCGCCACGACTCCGACGATTTCAACCGGCTTTTCGATGGTCCAGCAAACATAGATCTGTTTATCGAGAACGTTTTGTCCGGAATAGTACCGCTCGACAAACGCGCGATTCACCATAGCGACCGGCCGGCCGCCGTAGTTGTCGCGCTCCTCGAAATCGCGCCCTGCCAGCAGGGGAGTTCCCATGGCGGCGAAATATCCAGGGCTGACGATCAGGTATTCCGAAGACGGCGCTTCCGCGGGCGTGGGCGCCGGTCCCGGGGCCGGCGCAAAGCACGAACCCGAAGTCCTTTCCGTAAGGGCGAGAAAGTGTGTGGAGCCGGCGGCGCTTACGCCCGGAGTGTTGCGAATTTCTGTGAGGATGCGCTGGAAATATTCGGAACGCTTCAGGTTGTCCCCGTAGCGCGATGGTGGCACGAAAATCTGCATCGTCAATACGCGCTCCACATTGAATCCGGGATTCACCGCGATCAAATGTGCAAAGCTGCGAATCATCAAACTCGCGCCCACCGACAGCAGGAGCGCCAGCGCCACCTCGGCAACAACAAAAGCCCGGCGCCACATCGCATGCCCGCCCACTCCCGCTTGAGCCGATCCGTGCTTCAAAGCGCCTTGCAAGTCGACGCGCGAAAGCCGGAGGGCGGGAATGACACCAAAGAACATCGTGGTGCAAAACGAGACCGCCACAGCGAAAAGCAAAATGCGACTGTCGATGGCGATTGGGCCGCTGCGAGGTAGAGGCGTGCTCTCAGGAATCAGCGCGAGCAAGCTCCGCAACGCGAATTGCGCCAAGAGCAGCCCACCCGCCAAAGCGGTTGAAGACAGCAGCAGGCTCTCAATCAGCAACTGTAGGACAAGCCGTCGGCGCCCGGCACCCAGGGCTGAACGCACTGCCATTTCGCGCGCGCGCCCGGCGCTCCGCATCAACAAAAGATTCGCAACGTTCGCACAAGCAATCAGGAGTAGGAATCCCACGGCCGCGAGCAACATCCACAGCGGCTCACGAACATCGTGCGTGGCATCCGCCAACATCGGCACCGCTTCCGCGGTCCATCCTTTATTGTTTTTCGGACGTGCTTCGGCGGTAAGATTGCCGACCTGGCGCATGTCCTCTTGCGCTTGTTCGAGCGTTACACCGGGTTTCAGTCGCGCAACCACGGTCAGATAACGCCCGTCACTCCACTCCTCCGTTCGGGCCAACCCTAGCGGCGTCCACAGTTCGGCTTTCGTATTCGGAAAGGAAAATCCGCTCGGCATCACCCCAATTACGGTGTAAGGCACGCTGTCGACATTGACCTTCCGCCCGACGATAGTCGCATCGGAGCCAAAATAGCGCTGCCATACGCCATAACTCAGGATCACGACTTTGTCCTTGCCCGCGATTTCGTTCTCCGTCGAGAACGTGCGGCCGAGGAAGGGTGTGGCCCGGAGAATCGAAAAAAATTCCGGCGAGACCTGCATTCCCGGAACCGCGATGGGCTCTCCATTCGAACTCAGGTTGTTCATGATGCCCGAAACGATCGCCGCCATGCCTTCGAACGATCTTGCGTTGTCCCGCCAATCCATGAAGTTGAAGGGATTCACAACATTCCGAAAATATCCGCGGCTGGGAGCCGACTCCCACAGACGTACCAATCGGCTTGGCTCGGAAAACGGCAACGGGCGAAGCAGCATCGTATCCACGACCGTGAAGATCGCTGTACTTGCGCCAATGCCGAGGGCGAGCGTGAGAACCGCTACGGCGGTGAAGCCGGGACGTTTCACCAGCAGGCGTACGCCAAACCGAATGTCGCTCCATAGGTTTTGCATCATGCCCTTTTACTCATCCCGCAGAATCTGCATCGGATCTACACGAGTGGCCCGGTAGGCGGGCACCACGCTTGCCACCAACGCCACCATCAGCAGTAATAGCGAAACCACCAGCAGCGTTGGCACATCTCTTGTGCTTACCCCGTACACGAAATTCGCCAGCACGCGACCCAACGCCACTGCTTCGGCTGTGCCAAGCAGCACGCCGATTAGCGTTGGCCTGATTCCGTCGATCATTACCATGCGCAGCACGTCCGGCATTTGCGCGCCGAGCGTAAAGCGAATTCCAATTTCCCGGAATCGTTGCCGCACGGAGTATGCCAACACGCCATAGATGCCGACCCCCGCCAGCAGCACCGCGAGTCCGCCGAATGCTGCGAGCAGCCACATCGTGAACCGCTGTTGGGTCAGGGAATCGTTAACGATTGCCTCCATGGTCTGCACTTCGTTGACCGGCATCGTCGGGTCGACTTGATGAATCGCGTTCACAATCGTCTGGCTCATGCTCGCGGCGTTTGGACTCGTCCGCACCACAAAAGAAAAACCAAAGGATTGCCAATCTGCGCTCGCGGGGGTCGTCATTTGAGAAGCGGGATAGTACAGCGCCGCGGTCTCCGTTTCGTTCAGGGCATCCAGTTTCACGTCCGTGACCACACCCACGATTTCGCGCGAGACTCCCGGATAGAACGACAGCGTCAGATGTTGTCCGATGGGATCCTGGTCCGGCCAGAAGCGTTTTGCCATGGACTCGCTGATCATCGCTACGGGCTCGCTGGTTGATGTGTCCGCAGCGCTGAAATCCCGCCCGTGTTCGAGCGGAATGCGCATCGTTGGCAGGTAGCCGGGCGTAATGACGCGCACCGCCACTTCCGGTTGATCCGCGAGGGCCTGCGTCGGCCGCCCCGCAATGGCAATGGGTTGCGTCGACCCGCCGCCATCTAACGGCAAGTCGTCCACCGCCCCCGCAGCAGTCACGCCAGGAAGGGCGCGAAGATTGGCCAACAAATCATGTATTGCGGAAATCTCCGTCGCCGCGCTGGCATACTTTGCGGGCTCAACCGCAAGCTGCAGCGTGAGCACATTTTTCGCGTCGAAGCCGGCGTCTACTTTGTGCAGCGCCCACAACGTGCGCATCATCAACCCCGCGCCGACCAGCAGCATAAGCGACAAGCCTACTTCGGCAGCCACGAGCCCGTTTCGTGTTCGAGTTCCGCCCCCATCCGACGCGCCTCGTCCAGCTGACCGCTTCAGTGCTTCCTGCACATTGGTGTTGGCGAGCCGAAATCCAGGCAGCAGTCCGGCGAGCAACCCCGTGAGTAGCGCAGTCAGCAAAGTGAAAAGGAGCACTTCCCAGTCGAGGGCAACTTGCGCCGACGCGGGTAGGCTGGAGCCCAGAAACTTCGTGATGAGGTCGATTCCGTTGGTGGCCAAGCCAGCTCCCAGCGTTGCACCGATCAGAGACAGCAGAACCGTTTCGCATAGGGTCTGCTGCAACAGTCGCGCGCGGCTCGCCCCCAGTGCTGCCCGGACCGCTATCTCCTTGCGCCTCGAGATTACCTTTGCAAGAAACAGATTTGCGACATTCGCACAGGCGATCAGAAGCACGAACCCAACCGCGCCGAACAGCACCAGCAGTGTCGGTTTCACCTCGCTGACGACATCCTCGTGGAGCGGCAACGCCAGCGCGCCCCAGCCACGATCGTCTTCCGGATATTGCTCCTCAAGTCGCTTCGAAATTGCGTCCAGTTCCGCTTGTGCTTGCGGGAGGGTCACGCCCTGCTTCAGCCGTGCCACCGCCAGGTAATGGTGCTCGCCGCGAACCACCCGTTCTTTTGGCGTGAACGCCATGGGAGTCCACATCTTGGCCCACTCCGGCAGACGGAAGGAGCGTGGCATGACGCCAATGATTGTGTAACTCTGGTTGTTGAGCGTAACCGTTTTGCCGGCGATGTTGGGATCACCAGCAAAGCGGTTCTTCCAGTACGGATAGCTCAGGATGACCTCGCGCTCGTGCCCGAGCTGATCTTCATCCGCGCGAAAGGTACGTCCGAGCAGCGGTTGCACTTGCAATGTCGGGAAGAAATCCGCGGATACTCGCGCGGCATTTAGAGATTCAGGTTCGTCGCGGCCGGTGCGCGTGAATTCCGTGAAACAGTAAATCCCCATACTTTCGAAAGCCTGTCCCTGCTGCTTCCAGTCGAGAAAATTGGCGGGCGCTATGGCGAACACTTTCCTGCCCGGAAAGCTCTTCGCCGGTGGCGTATGCCACAAACGGACGAGCCGGCTAGGCGCACCGAAAGGAAGAGGCCGCAGCAACGCGGCGTTTACGACGCTGAAGATGGCGCTATTTGCGCCGATTCCCAACGCCAGCACGGCAATCGCGGCGATGGAAAGCCCCGGGGTTTTCCGCAGCTGTCTGAGCGCGTAGCGAAAGTCCTGGAGCAGCGTTTGCATCATCGTCTCCTATTCATAGCGCAACGCCACCATGGGATCGACACGGGAAGCGCGGCGTCCGGGAATCCAACACGCAACCAGCGAAATCAGAAGCAGCAGGAAAGCGATGCCCACAAACGTGGTCGGATCGGTGGGGCTCACTTCGAAAAGCTGCGACTGCAGCCCACGCGTCAATGCCAGCGAGCCCAGAATGCCGACGCAAATTCCGATCGCTCCGGTAAGGGCGCCCTGTTTCAGGACCATCTGTAGAACTTCACTCGTGGTTGCCCCCAGGGCCATGCGCACGCCGATTTCGCGAGTGCGCTGCGCGACGGAGTAGGAGATCACGCCGTAGATGCCGGCCAAAGCGAGCAAGAGAGCGACCATCGAAAAACTAGCGACCAGAGTCAGGCTGAAACGGCGCGCTTCGAGCGAGGCCGAATAAACCTCCGACAAGGTTTTGAACTGTGGAGGAATGTCCGGTTGCAAATCATGCAGAACGCCACGAGCCGCAGGGAATACGTTCTCGGGCTCGCCTGAGGTTTGCATGACCACTGTGAAATGCCACGCGGCGTTGGGGCGCTGCCGGTAGTCCACGTACACCGTCGGGCGAGGAGCGGCTTCGAGGGTGTGCTCGCGCACGTCGCCGACAACACCGACCACCGTCAGCAGGCGTGGATCGCCGTCCATATTTCCGAATTCGATGGTTCGGCCTATGGGATCTTCGTGGGGCCACTTCTCCCTGGCGAGGGATTCGCTGACCAGCGCGCTATGCGGAGCCTGCAGGGTGTCGCGCTCGTCAAACGGTCGACCTTCTACGAGAGGAATACCGAGGGCTTTGAAGAAACCGTCGCTGACGATGACAAAGTCGGCGTCACCCAGGCGCGATTTGTCGCGGAACAGTTCGTCGAAAATCTTGGTGAATTCCGCAAGCAACACCGGATCCTTTTCGATTTCGCCGGCGACCGTTCGTTCGATCAAATCCTGCATCTGGGAAGAGATTTGCCCGGGATTCATCATTACGTAGTAACCATCGGACGCACTCAAGTCGGAAAGCGGGAGCGCATTCGTGCCGCCCACTTGTGTCACCCCGGGAATTTGGCAGAGTTGCGCCAGGAGTTTGTCGAGAAAGGCGATACGGTCTGCCTTCTTGAGCTCGTCGGGCAAACCGACGTCCATCGTCGCGACACCTTCGGTGCGAAATCCCGAGGCTACCGATAAAACTCTCAGCAGACTTCGACCAAGAAGCCCCGCGCCGATCAACAAAACAAGCGCGGTAGCCAGCTGACCCGCCGCGATCAAACGGCCCAATCTTTGTTTGTAAAGACTGCCAATGCCGCCGCGCGTGGCGTCACTTAGCGTGTTGCGGTCGGCGTCAGAAACGGAGCGCAGTGCGGTGAAAATTCCCAGGGACAGCGATACCAGGATGACCGCGACGAGCGAAAACGAGAGCACCGCAATGTTGATGGATACGTCGCCGAAGCGCGGCAGGTTCTCGGGAGCCAGGGCCAGCAGCGCGCTGACACCCCAGTACGCCAGGAGAATACCCAATGCGCCACCCAGAAAAGAAAGCACAGAAGACTCGGTCATGAACTGGCGAATCAGCCGAGAACGTTGCGCGCCGAGGGCCGTCCGAACACGCAACTCCTTTTCCCTCGTGGCACCCTGCGCCAGCATCAAATTCACCACATTTGCGCAGGCAATCAGCAAGAGGAACGCGGAAGCGGCCAGCAGGATGATCAACGCGGGGCGCACATCGCTGGTCATGGCTTCGCGCAGCGGTACGACGGCAACCGCTACCATCGCGGTGTCCTGGCCATACTGCTGCTTCATGCGTTGCGCCATCCCGGATAACTCCGAGCGTGCCTGGCCTAAGGAAACACCCTCGTGAAGTCTCGCGATGACCTTCCAGTTATGCGCTGTACGGCTGGGCATCGGTTCGGTCAGTTCGCGAGGAAGCCAGATGTCCGCGTTTTCCGGAAAGCGAAATCCCATGGGCTGGACCCCGATCACCGAGACCCATTGCCCGTTGACCTTCAATCGAATGGAAGCGAGGTCCTGCGTGCCGCCGAGAGCCTGTTTCCAGTAGGCATGACTCACGAGCGCCGCCGCGGAGGCGGAAGGGTGCAGTTCCTCAGGGGCGAACGTTCGCCCCAGGAACGGGTGGACCTCCATCACCTCGAAGAAATCGCGGGAAACCGACGCCACCTGGGTTCGCGAGGACTCCGCGCCCAGGAGGACGGTTTGTTCCCCGGCGCTGTATTCGGCGACGGCCGTTAACGAGTGATTCTGCAAGCGCAGGTCCTGGAAGTTGGGGTCTGCGAAGTTCATACGGTGTCCCTCGCTGCTTTGTTCCCATAGGCGCACGATTTGTTGGGGTTTGGGGTAAGGCAGAGGTCGCAGGAGAACGCCGTATACGACACTAAAGATGGCTGTAGTGGCCCCGACTCCCAAAGCGAGGTTCAACACGGCTATCGCGGTGAACCCGGGATTTTTCCCGAGCATACGCAGCGCGTAGCGCAGATCCAGAAACAGCGTTTGCATCAACGGCTCCTACTCATAACGCAGCGCCACCATGGGATCGACACGGCTAGCCCGCCGCGCCGGAAGGTATGTGGCGAGCATAGCGACGAAGAAAATTACAACGGGAACAAGGAAATATATACGTGGGTCGTTCAGATGCAGGTCAAAGAACATGGAGTCGAAAATCTTCGGCAGGGGTAGCGCCAAAAGCGTGCCAATCACCGCTCCGATTCCGGTCATGCGCAAGCCTTCCCAAAAGATGATGCGAAGCACGTCCGCTTTTTCGGCTCCGAGAGCCATGCGAATGCCAATCTCGCGAGTCCGAAGGGCGACCGAGTAAGCGATGAGGCCGTAGAGTCCGATGGCCGCAAGGACAAGGGCGAGCGACGCAAAGAGCCCGAGCATGCGGCTGAAAAACACATCCCCGCGTCTTTGTTGTTCGATGACCGCCGGCATGCTCATGACGCGGTCGAGCGGCAGTTCTTCGTCCACTTGCCTCACGGAGTCGCGCAGGTCAGCGGCCACCTCATTCGGATCGCGGCGGGTACGAAGCATCAGGGCGAACGAGGCCAGAGGCCGCTGCAAAAATGGTTCGTAAACTTGAGGATCAAAGCGCGTCGCTTCAGAGTAGGTTCTGACATCCGCGACCACGCCAATGATTTCACTCCAATCCTGCGTTTCTCCGCCGACGTCCAAGCGGATCTGCTTTCCGAGTGGCTCCTGATCGTGGAAATAGTGGTTAGCAAATTCCTGGCTTACGACCACTACACGCGATGCGTTGCGGTCGTCTCCGTTGGTAAAGATTCGCCCGCGAAGAACGGGAATGCCCGCCACGCGGAAGTAGTCGGCACTCACAATCGCATCGAGGCTGCTTTGTTGCTGTTGCCCGGGTTCGTTGGCCTGCCCGCGGATATGGAAAGAAATTCGGCCGGGCCCGGTCGCCGGCAAATCGGAGGTCACCGCGACGTCCTGGACTCCCGGGATGCCCTGGAGGTGCCGTGTCACGTTCTCGACGAATGCCGTTTGTGCAACGGAATCCTTATAGCGCGCGCTGTCGAGCGTGACGCCGGCGGTCAGAACATGGTCGGACTGGAAGCCAAGAACCTGGTGCTCGATCAGGAAAATACCGCGAATCAACAACCCGGTGCCGATCAGGAGAAACAATGCCATCGCAATTTCAGCGGTGACCAGGACGCCGCGCAACCGGCTATGCGAGCGGCTCGACGACGCCGTGCGGCTCTCGTCTTTCAGGTTGGCGTTAACATCAGTTCGCGACGCTTTTAGGGCTGGAACGAGCGCGCAGAGCAGTGCCGATGCAATCGAAATGGCCAGCGCAAACCACAAAACATTGCGGTCGAGGGTGATGGGCACGGAACTGACCGCTTCGTTAAAGGTCATGTTTGCCCGGACGATCCGCACGCCCCACGTAGCGAGCAGCAGGCCCGCGGCTCCCCCGAGAACCGCGATCACCAATCCTTCGGTTAGGAGCTGACGAACGATACGCCAGCGGTTTGCGCCCATCGATATCCGGACCGCCAATTCCTTCTGACGCCCCGCCCCGCTGGTCAATAGCAGGCCGGCTACATTGGCGCAGGCCAGCAGCAGCACGAACCCGACCGCGGTCATAACGATGGCCAGCGCGCTACGGATGCCGAAGTCGTAGATCAAAAAGTCCGGCAAGGTGCGAACCGCGACTCCCCAGCCTTTTTCGACATCGGGAAAACTCGCTTCGGCGCGGTGGCCAAGCGCGCTGAATTCGGCCTTCGCCTGGTCGAGGGTCACGTCGGATTTCAGTCTTCCCAGCAGGCGCAGGGAGCGGTTTTTGCGAGCCGCCTCGGAGTGGTCTTCGGGCCTCAGAACCAGGGGAATCCAGAGTTGGCGCTGGTAACCCATCAGTTGAAAATCCGCGGGCATTACCCCGGCGACCACGTAGTTTTCGCGGTTCAAACGGACGGTGCTCCCGACGATGGAGGGATTGGTAGCGAAGCGGCGCACCCAAAGATCGTGGCTGAGAACCACGACGTGTTCTCGCCCGGTCTGATCTTCTCCCTCCGAAAAGGTGCGCCCGATTTGCGGAGCGGCACCGAGCAAATCGAAATAGTTCGGCGAGACCGCGGCAGCCATCAAGGCTTCCGATTGCCCCTCGACGGATAGATTGACGGTGCGAAATTCGTCGGCCGCCGCCATCTCGCTAAAAGCGTGATTCGCGGTTCGCCAGGCAAGGTAATTGGGAGCCGAAACGAGATAGGCGTCGGCCTGGAAAGCCGCGGTCGGGCTGACGGAGGAGACCACCGCGACCCGTTCCGGATCTCGGCCAGGCGGGCGACGCAGAAGGAACGCACTGACCATGCTGAACATCGTGGCGTTGATGGCAATACCGAGTGCCAAGGTAAGTACCGCAATCGCCGTGAATCCCGGATTCTTTCCGAGTATGCGAAGCGCGTAGCGAATGTCCTGCCAGACGGTATGCATCGCGGCTCCTATTCGTAACGAAGCGCAACCATGGGATCGACGCGAGTGGCGCGACGCGCCGGAATCAGGCAAGCGGCGAGGGCTACGAACATCAGCAAAGCTGCCACGCCACACAGCGTCAGAGGATCGTGCGCGGTCACGCCGAACAGCATGCTGGACATGAGGTGGGTGAGCGCGAGTGAGCCAATTAGACCAAGGGCAACGCCGAGCAAAGCCAGTTTTCCCGCCTGCCCTAGCACCATGCGCAACACCTCTATACGGCCGGCGCCCAGGGCCATGCGCACGCCGATCTCATGCGTACGTTGTCCGGCGAGATAGGAAATGACGCCGTAAATTCCCACGGAGGAGAGCAACGTGGCGAGGCCCGCGAAAATGCCCAATAAAGCCATGGCGAAACGCTGCGTGACGAGTGAATCGGAGATGACCTCGGTCATGGTTCGCGCGCCAAAGACGACGATCTCGCTGTTCACGGTTTCCACGGCGTCGCTGATGGGCTGAATGTTTGCGCTCGAAGTGTCATCGGTGCGGGCCACGACCTGAACCCCATGGGCCATGAGCGGCATGATGGAATCGGGAATCTGCGTAAGCGGGAAGTAACACTGTGCCTGCACTGGTGCACCGGCATCCGAGTCCAGACCCCACTGCTTCACATGCCCAACGATTCCCACGATTTCTGCGGTTTTGTCGAGGATCGAAAAGGTCACGTGCCTGCCAAGCGGATCACTATTCCCGAAATATTTGTTGGCGAACTGCTCGTCGATGACGATCACCATCGGCGCGTTCTCATTGTCGGCGTCGGTCAGGTACCGTCCACGCTTCAGCGGGACACGCATTACTTTCAAGTAGTCGGATTGCGTGGCGTAGAACAAGGTGGTTTTCATTTCGGTTTGCGATGCGGGTTTCGATTCGTTATCGAGCCAAAAGGGCAGTTCGGAGTCGCCGCCCATAGGAGAAGAACCGACTTCAAGAGACAGCACCTGAACACCAGGAGCGGCCGCCATCGTATCGTGCAACTGACGGAATGCCGTGCGGATCGCCGCGGGTGTCGATCCCAAGGGTTGCCCTGCGGCAAGATCAAATTTCAGAACATTTTGCGGGTCGAAGCCCGGATTGGTGGTCCACAGTTTGGCCATACTGCGGATCATTAATCCTGCACCGGTGAGAAGCACCAAGGCCAGAGCCATTTCCGTGACCACGATGAGTCCCTGGGCGCGGTGCCGCGTCCCGCTTCCTCCGCGGCCGCCTTCCTTCAGTGTTCCGTGAATGTCGGCCCCGGCAGTTTTCAAGGCGGGAATAAGGCCGAACAGGATTCCGGCAACGAGCGAAGCGGCGAAGGTGAACAAAAGGACGCGGCCATCGAGCTGGACTTGCTCCGAGCGAGGCAAGGCGTCGGGCAGTAGTTTGATAGCGGACCGCGTACCCCAAGCCGCCATCAATAGGCCGAGAGCCCCGCCCATCAGCGCTAGCAGTATGCTCTCGGTGAGAATTTGCCGAACCATTCGAGCCCGGCTTGCTCCCATGGCGGTGCGAATGGCAAATTCCCGGACCCGTCCGGTAGAGCGTGCCAGTAGAAGATTGGCGACATTTGCGCAGGCGATCAGCAACACGAATCCCACCGCAGCGAGCAACACCAGAAGGAAGGGTTGGATATCGCCAATCATCCAGCGCTTCATGGGCATGAGGGTGATACCCAATTGTTTGTCGACGTCGGGATAGACTTCGCCGAGATGCGCTGCCACAGCGCTCATATCCTGGTGGGCTTGCTCGAAGGTGACGCCCGGCTTTAGTCTTCCCAAAGCGTCCATTCCCATACCGGTGGCGCGATTGCGAAATAGTTGTGCGTCCCACTGACCGATAGGCAGGAAAATATCCGCGTCGTTATAGAAGTTGGAATCGAGCAGGTGGAAACTCGACGGAATGACGCCGACAACGGTGTAGAGCTTGCCATTGAGGGTGATGGCCTGGCCTACGGCTTCGGGGGATGCGCCAAACTTGCGCTTCCAAAAGTGCTCACTCAGGAGCGCGACCGGAGCGGCGCCCAACTGATCTTCCTGATCGGTAAAGATGCGCCCCGCCTTGGGTGCTACGCCGAGGATCGGAAAAAACGTCGAAGACACCATGTTGGTCTTCAGCCGTTCCGGTTCACCTGATCCGGTAAGATTGAAATCGTCCTGCCGGAAGGCGGCCAAAGCGGAAAAGGAACGGTTTTCCCGTTGCCAATCCAAAAAATTGGGATAAGAAATTGACCACCGGGGGGACTGAGGGGACTGGGAGAAAAGGGTAATCAACCGGTCGGGCTCGGGAAACGGAAGGGGACTCAGCAGCACCCCGTTGACCACCGAGAACAGCGCGGTATTGGCGCCGATGCCAAGCGCCAGGGTAACGATCGCAATCGCAGTGAAACCCGGATTCTTCAGAAGCATTCGCGCGCCATAGCGAATGTCCTGCAACAATGTCTGCATCGACTCACCCCCAGAAATCGTCGCGTGCGAAACGAGCTACTTCAGTCGAATGCGATCGTAGTTATCCCACTGGGACATGTCGGACAAGATGACGTGGTCGCCGACCTGTAAGCCTTGCAAGATCTCCACGGTGTTGACCGACGTGCGACCGAGCTTCACGTTGACCCGGTTCGCTTCCGAGCCATCGGGTGTCAACTTGAAAAGGCTGATGGTGCTCTGCGAAGAGCCGTGGACCGGGCGGCCCACAAAGAGGACATCCTTCAGGTTTTCAATTTCGACAGTTCCATCCACACTCAGATCAGGCCGGGAGCCATCCGGCATCGGGCCATCGGGATAAACATCCACGGTGACCGTGCCATTCTGCACGGAGGGATCAATGCGCATGACGTGCCCTTGAGCCGTGCCGTTGCGAGTGTCGATGGTGGCGCTCTGCCCGATGACCACGTCTTTCGCTTGCGTTTCCGCGACCTTAATTTCCGCCTTCAGCTTTTTCGGATCGGCCACACGCGCGAGATTGGTGCCTGGGGTTACGTGTTGCCCTTCTTCTACGGGAACCACTTGCAGCACGCCGCTGATTCCTGCGCGAACATGCAGCGCCTTGAGTTCCTCGTTGCGAAGCTCGAACAGCACTCGCTGCTGATCGACGTGGGCGGCCTGGGCTTGCAAGCGCGCCTGCGCCGTGTCGGCGGCGTTCTTGGTGCGCTCGGTTTCGAGCTGCAAGCGAACGGCGAGCTGCTCTTCCTTCACTTTGGAGAGCTTCGCGTTCACGATGGAGCCGATATCTTCGGTGTAGAGTTTTTCGTCCACTTCATGCTGGATCTTGGCCTGTTCGTACTCGCTGCGCACCGCGGCTTCGGCAGCGCGTTGATTCAGGAGCTCACTGTTTACCTGAACTTTGAGATTGGCGAGGTCGGCTTCCGCCGCGCGCAGTTGAAATTCCGCATCTAGGGTGTCGCGCTTCAGCGACGGATTGCTCAGCTCCAAAATGACGGAGTCCGGTTTGACCACCGCGCCCGGCCGCAGAACGATGCGGTCCACTTGCGCGTCGGTCCGCGCCGGAATCCACTGAATGTCTACAGGGACCAGCGTGCCGATACCGCGCACCTCGCGAAGCATGGGGCCTCGTTTGACGTCGTCGGACCAAACGGTGGCGCGATCCACGGACGGCGCGGCCGGGCGAAGCCGCGACAAGCCGAAGGTCACGCCGCCAATCAGGAGGAGAGCCACGCAGCCGATCACAATTCGGCGGATCATCTTGGCTCGGGCATTAGAAGGTCGAGGTATGTCCATGGGAGTCTCTATAGGGCATATACGGCAATCAACAGGCCGCAGTTCCCCCCAGGGAACCTTTTGTTTCTCAATGCATTAGGGAAAGTGTCGAACCGACAGTCCACCCGCGGTGTCCGCTATTGGGATTGAAGTATCGCGGAAGCGGGCAGTGGGTCAGCGCAACCGGGCCGTTGTTCCGCGCACGATTAGCTCAGGCTTTAGCACCACCTCGTCCGGGGCGTTCTTGCTCGGAGCACTGATGCGCTGCAACAGGGTCTCCGCAGCGACCACGCCCATTTGCCGGAGGGGTTGGCGCACCGTCGTAAGACCG
>Ga0306920_100002919_pt1 | contig 21633 bp, 12 predicted proteins | sample flu12Cox44000170_FD_204666 | JGI IMG/M metagenome (GOLD analysis project Ga0306920, IMG submission 204666) | Lab enrichment of tropical soil microbial communities from Luquillo Experimental Forest, Puerto Rico - flux4day.12C.oxic.44.000.170 (v2)... | ecosystem: Environmental > Terrestrial >...
CGATATCCCGCCAGACTTCAGGATCAAGACGAGATGCGATCTCCGCCGAGTCGACCAAGTCCGAAAAGACAACCGTCAGATGACGCCGCTCACCGTCAGGCGCTTGGCGCGCGGATGCGGCATCTGCCAGCGCCGGGATGGCTGCCGCTTGCAGCGGCTTCGCACAATCCATGCAGAACTTCGCATTTGGAGGATTCTCAGCGTCGCACGACGGGCATCGGCGCACGAAGGGTGACGCACACCGGATGCAGAACTTCGCCCGGTCAGGATTTTCAGCTCCGCACTTCGAACAGCGCATGTTCCCCTAGGCTATCAGCTCATCGAGCAGCGAACTCCGCGCAGCGATATTGCGCTTGGCCGAACACATCAGCGTCCATCCCAGTACCTGCAGCCACAACTACCGCGCCCGAATCGATGCCCACGCTTTCCAAGATCTCGGGTATGCAGACGCTTGGTTGAGTTTCGATACCGTCTCGAGGATAGCTAGGCCGGCACGCGCGACACGCTCAGCGCCATTTCCATGAGCGTCAGGATAACTAAAAAGCGCCATCACTCCATCATCTAGGTACTTGGCCACGTGACCGCCATATGCGGTAATCGCTTCAGCCGCGCGACCCGATGATAGCGGGTTACCAACTCGCGCCATCCTTCCGGGTCGAGCTGCGATTTCGGGTTGAGCCCACCAAATCGTAGAGTAGCACCTTCAAATGACGTCGTTCCCCCGTGAGGCTGCCGTTGCCGGGTTCAGCATTGCGGGGGCAGGCGCTTCCAGCGGAGTTCCTCTGCTTCTGCAAGACTCGGCCCAATCGAGCAAAGCGCCGCCGGTAATAGGCCCCTAGATGGCCTGTCAACCGCTCCAGAAGCGCGTGAAATGCTCCCATATCCCCATCGAGGCTTGCCGTTATTAGAGCGCGCAAGCTCGCGTTCGTGTGAATGAACAGGTTCCTCCATCTATAAGCTCCATTAGACTTCGAAGGTTACGCCGTAGTGCCAGGCTGCCGTGGCTATCCGATTTTGCCCTAGCACGTGACCAGACGCCTCCGGCAACGGCGGGAAGTGAACGAGTGTGCGCTATCGTATGGCGTGACGCCGGTCGGAGGGCTCAGGGTCGGTTGTTATGCGGCTCGCTAGGCAGCTCGACGGCAAGACGGCGTAGGACACGCCCGGTCTCGCCATGGGCCTCAAGCGCAAACAAAATCAAGGAGCGCCCAGTAACCTCATATCGATCGTGAGAGGTTAAATTCGTCGGTTCGCCGCGCGCCGGGTCGTTCGTGTCTAGCAGACAGTACCATCGGTTGGCGCCGGCCACCTCGGGTAAAGTGAAGACCACCACGTCATGATGGGAATTGACGATCAATAGGAGTGTCGCATCGGAAGCCGGCCGCATGATTCCTGTCGCCTGCGCGCGCCCGTCCATCAACATCCCAAAGCAGCGCATATTGCCATCGTGCCATTCCTCGGATTTCATTTCGTTGCCGGACGCGTTGACCCACGTAACATCCTTCACGCCGAGCGTTTCGTTCCATTTTCCAGTTAAGAAGCGCCCTCGTCGCAGCACCGGCAACGTATCCCGAAGCACGATGAGCTTGCGGGCAAAAGTCATCAGTTCTCCTCCCTCCTCACTGACCCCTTCCCAATCGAGCCAACTAGTCTCGTTGTCTTGGCAATACGCGTTATTGTTACCTCTCTGCGTACGGCCGAATTCGTCGCCGGCGAGAATCATCGGTGTGCCCTGCGAGAGCAGCAGCGTCGCGAGCATGTTGCGTTTTTGCCGCTCCCGCAATTGTTTTACTGCCTTGTCGTCAGCCGGACCTTCGACTCCACAGTTCCACGAATTGTTATTCGAAGTGCCGTCCTGGTTGTTTTCCTGGTTAGCTTCATTGTGCTTATCGTTGTACGAAACAAGATCATTAAGTGTGAAGCCATCGTGCGCCGTAATGAAGTTGATGCTAGCCCAAGGCTTACGGCCACGGACGTTGAAGAAATCGGCAGAGGCAGCGAGCCGCGTCGCCAGTTCGGAAGCTTGTCCGGCGTCGCCTTTCCAGTAACGCCTCACCGCATCGCGATAGCGATCGTTCCACTCCGCCCATCCAGGGGGGAACCCCCCCACCTGGTATCCGCCCGGACCGCAATCCCACGGCTCCGCGATTAGCTTGACGCGAGAGAGGACAGGATCCTGTCGGCAACTATCGAGAAATCCACCGCCTTCGTCGAAACCATACGGCTCGCGGCCGAGAATTGTTGCCAGATCAAAGCGGAAGCCATCCACTCGCATCTCGGTGGCCCAATAGCGCAGGCTATCAGTCACCATCTGCAGCACCCGCGGATGACTCAAGTTTACGGTGTTACCAGTACCGGTGTCGTTGACGTAATAGCGCGGTTTGTCGGGCAGCAGACGATAGTAGGAAGCGTTGTCGATGCCTCTGAACGATAGCGTCGGCCCGTGTTCATTCCCCTCCGCGGTATGGTTGTAAACAACGTCCAGAATCACTTCGAGCCCCGCGTCGTGGAGCCGTGCGACCATTTCTTTGAACTCCCGCGTCGAACCTGTGGCGGAGTAGTTTACGTGTGGAGCAAAGAATCCAACTGTGTTGTAGCCCCAATAATTCCTCAGGCCTTTGTCGAGCAGCAGACGGTCGTGAATGAAGGCATGCACCGGCATTAGCTCAAGAGCTGTGACACCGAGCGCGCGCACATAGTTAACCACGGCATCGGTCGCTAGACCTGCAAAACTCCCACGAAGATCTTTTGGCACCATTGGATTCAGCTGCGTGAATCCCTTCACGTGCACTTCGTAGATGATGGTTCGTTCCCATCCATTAGCGGGCGCGCGATCACGACCCCAGGTGAAGGCAGGGTCGACCACGCGACACTTGGGCATCAGCGGTGCACTATCACGCTCGTCGTAGCTGATGTCATCGCCCGTCACGCCTAGGGTGTAGCCGAATAATTCAGGTCCCCATCTTAACGAGCCGACGAGCGCCTTGGCGTACGGGTCGAGTAGGAGTTTGTGCGGATTGAACCGGTGGCCAGCCTCGGGGGCGTAGGGTCCGTGGACGCGATAGCCGTAAACTGTACCCGGAGACGCATCAGCCAGATAACCATGCCAGACCTCGTCAGTGAATTCCGGGAGCTCCACTCGATGCAGTTCTCGCTCGCCAGTGTCGTCGAACAGGCAAAGTTCAACCTTCGTAGCGTGCGCGGAAAACAACGCGAAATTGGCGCCGAGCCCATCCCAAGTCGCACCGAGCGGGAAGGGCAATCCTTCTGCGATATGCGGTCGAGAGTCCGAGATGGCCATGTAAAATCCTCTCAGCAGACATCGTCAGCGTTGCAAGAATCATAATCCGAAGCAGGCGATCGCGTCGGATTTGAAAACGGAAGACATATCGTCAAATTGATTATCCAACCAGTCTTCTCGATTCGAAGCGCGCATCGCTTGCTCCGTCCTCCAATGAGTTAAGAAGACGCTGGTTCGCGACGTTGACAGAAGATCCGTGGCTGCCGATTTTGTGCCTGGGAAAGGAAATGCCGACGGTCCGAACGAAGAGCACTCCGAGTCCGAAAAATGGAGTAATGTCGGCCGCAACGGCCGTCGTGCTCAAGACGGCAACCAGTAGCCAGTCGAGATGAGTCGTCGCGTGTCGTTCCGGTGCAAGCTCGGGTTTCGTTGCCATCATTAGTTCTTCAGGTTGTCGCAAGTTTCGAACTGATCGCTGCGCCAATAATCCCGATGCCCGCCCCAACAATCGTATCGATGACGCGCAAGATAGGCTGCTTCCAGGCATGCTCCGGGCTTATTGCCGCGACCACCATCACCACGGTACTAGTTATGCCGGTCGTGATTACGTCTTCAGGCCGACCCAGCCAGACCATCACGACTGCTCCTACCCCGATCAGCGTCGCCATTCCCCATATGTTGAAAGGGAAGAAGAGCAGGTAAATAAGACAGAGCACAAAACTCAACAAGGTTGCCGCAATGCGCGATAAGGCAGCGGCAATAGTTTGCTCGTACCCGTAGCGATACACAAAAATGGTGGCAATAACGGCCCACATGCCCCCGAGAAGGTCGTCGTCGCGCGACACCGGGAACGCCCGAGCAAGCATGTGCGTGATCAGCCAGAAGCTGATCACGCACAACAACGACGACATAACTCCATGAATAATCGCGCCGGTTGCCTCGGGCACCATTTGATCGTTTTGCGTTTTCATGTGACGCGACGGCCTTTTACCGACAACCTGTTCTCAATCTACTCCGGCTGAAACCCATTCGGTCCATCGCGTCCGGGGCGAAACTCTTCACCAAACGTCAGCCGTCTCAGATTTCCTGAATCGGCGGACGCGCTCAGCGTGTACAAGGGCGCGAAAGGTGAATCGCTTCCAGCACTCACCTGTTGACCGGAACCGAGGTCCTGTACTCGGGTTTGTAGACATGCTGCCGAATGAATTTCTCAATATTCGGCGGACGCTCCACGCGGGCCAAGCCGGAATCAAAGACGAGTTTGGCGACGCGCGCCGCAGTCTGAAGTTCGACCTCAAGGATGTTCGACTGCGGTGGAAAAAGCATCCCAAGCTTCAGTTGCTCGGGCGTGACCTGGTCGGCAACCGCATCTGCGGCTTCTATGAACATTTCGTCTGTCACGCGCTTCGCGTTCGTGGTGTAAATCGCCATGCCGACGGCGGGGAAGATATACAGGTTGTTGGCCTGTGACGGCAGGAACGTCTGCCCGTCTAGGTGAACTGGCGGGAACTGCACGCCCCCTGCATAGATCGCCTTACCCCGGGACCAGCTGTAGGCCTGCTCAGGCAGACATTCATGATTCGCGATCGGGTTGGAAAGGGCGAAGATGATCGGCCGCTCGTTGAGCCGCGCCATTACCTCGACGACCTCCCGCGAGAATAGCTTGCCCACGGTGCTAACGCCGATTAGCGCGGTCGGTCGGAAATTTTCGATGGCCGCGATGATCTGTGGGTGCTCGGTCGCGATCTCCAGATGGTTGAAGGGTTTGCTCGGTGGCAGCTTGTGCGCGTAAGGCAGCTTATGTGGAGCGAGACCGGGACGCCCTGCAACGACCAATCCCTGCGTATCAAACATGCGGATTCGTTCCCGAGCTGCCTCGGCCGAGACGCCCTGTTGAACCTGCGCGGCGACAATTAAGTCAGCGAGGCCAATGGCCGCGGAGCCGGCGCCCAGAAATAGGACCCGCTGCTCTTTGAGCTGACCGCCGGTGATCTTGAGCGCGTTGATCAGGCCCGCCAGCGTCACGCCGCCCGTGCCCTGGATGTCGTCGTTGTAACAGGAGACCTTGTTGCGGTAGCGGGCAAGCAGCGCGATTGCGTCCACCCCGGTCCAGTCCTCGAAGTGGATGCAGCAATTAGGGAAGACTTCCTGAACCGCATCCACAAACTCATCGACGAAAGCGTACAACTCCTCCGTCGCAGGGCGATGCTGTCTCAGGCCGACGTAGAGCGGATCGCGGAGACAGGTTTCGTTGTTCGTACCGGCATCCAGGTACAAAGGCAGTAGACTCTCCGGCGGCACTCCCGCAGCCGCGGTGTAGAGCTGCAGCTTTCCTATCGGAATGCCCATGCCATTAGCGCCCAGGTCACCTAGTCCGAGGACGCGGCCACCGTTGGTCACGCAAATAAACCGCACGTCTTTGACCGGCCAGTTGCGCAACACTTCTCTGACATGCCCCTTTCGGGTAATCGACAGATACATTCCGCGCGGGCGGCGTAAGATGTGGCCGAACTTCAGGCAGGCCTCCGCGATGGTCGGGTCGTATACGATCTCGAGGAAGCGCGCTGGGTCCGACATCAGGGTGCGATAGAAAAGCGTCTCGTTCAAATCCAGAAGATTTATCAGGTATATGAACCGATCCAGGTCGGTGGCCTTGTCCTTTAGCTGCAACAGTACACGATCAAGCTGAGTCTCAATCGTCTCGGTCACATCAGGAACTAGCCCAACCAGCCCAAGCGCCTGTCGCTCGGCCTCGGTATAGCCGGTGGATTTGTTGAGCGTCGGGTCGTGCAGAACGTCGATGCCTCGTTCGTTATTGCCAATGCTCAAGTTAGACATGAGTGTCTCCTCCCTATTGCTGAATTCGAATATCTTTGAACGGTGCAGGTGAAGTATGCACAGAGCTTTGAGCTATTGGTGTTCGGCTACATAAGGCCTGACCATCTTTGCTGGATCGACCACCCGGTCAAACTGTTCTTCGGTGACGAAGCCAAGCTTCAGTGCGGCGGCCTTTAGTGTAAGGTCGTTATCCATTGCATAGTGCGCAATTTTCGAAGCTTTGTCATAGCCAATAAGCGGTGAGAGCGCCGTCACGAGCATAAGTGAGCGCTCCACGTACTCCTCAATCTTCTTTAGATTCGGCTGCGTCCCCTCGATCAGGAATTTGCGGAAATTAGTGCATCCGTCGCCGATTATCGTGATCGAGTGCATGACGTTGAAGATCATTAGCGGCTTGTAAACGTTCATCTGCAGATAGCCGCCTGCACCACCAAGACCAACCGCCAGGTCGTTGGCCATCACCTGCACTGCGATCATGGTCAACGCCTCCGCTTGGGTGGGGTTGACCTTTCCAGGCATGATCGAGGAGCCAGGCTCATTCTCGGGGATGCGTAACTCTGCAAAGCCGGCACGCGGACCGCAGGACATGAGGCGGATATCATTGGCGATCTTGTAAAGCGAGACCGCCAGCGTGCGAAGTGTGCCAGAGAGCTGCACCAGCGCATCGTGGGCACCTTGCACGGTGAACTTGTTCGGCGCACTCACAAACGGCAATCCGGTGAGCTTCGATATCTCGGCCGCGGCCGCTTCTGCAAAACCGGGGGCCGCGTTGATGCCAGTCCCTACTGCAGTGCCTCCTAGTGCCAGCCGGTACACGCTCTTCAGTGCGCTCTCGATCCGATCGATGTTGTCGCTGAGCATCCCGGCGTATCCTGACCATTCCTGCCCTAGTGTGATCGGCGTGGCGTCCTGCATATGGGTTCGGCCGATCTTTACAATGTCCTTCCATTGCTTGGCTTTCGCATCGATAGCATCACGCATGGCAGTAACAGCCGGCTGCAATCGCCCGGTCACGTTAACTGCAGCAGCGATATACATCGCTGAAGGGAACGTGTCGTTTGACGACTGCGACATGTTCACATGATCGTTCGGGTGCACCGGCGTCTTGCTCCCGAGCGCCGTGCCCGCAAGCTGGCAGCAGCGGTTGGATATCACCTCGTTGACGTTCATATTGAATTGCGTGCCGCTGCCCGTCATCCAGACGTGTAACGGAAACATGTCGTGGTGCTGTCCAGTCAGAATCTCATCGCAAGTTTGCCCAATCAGCCGGTGAGCCGAACCGTCCAGCCGCCCCCCGGCGTAATTGGCATTGGCGGCCGCCTTTTTCAATGTTGCGTAGGCGGTGATCATCTCTCGCGGAATCAGATCTTTGCCGATGCTGAAGTGCTCCAGCGAGCGCTGCGTCTGCGCCCCCCAGAGCTTGTCGGCGGGAACCTTCACCGTACCGAGGCTGTCGGCCTCCGTGCGAAATTCGCTCATAGCGTTCGCCTCCTCATTCCCAAAAAATTCCTTCACCGGCTTTTCCTGGCGCACCCCGCTCTCGGCGACTCAAATCAGTGCTGAATACTCGGGCTTGTAGAGCCGGGAGCGAATGAAAGCTCCTATATCTGCAGGCGCAGACACGCGAGCAAGGTCGCGCCTGAATATCACTTCCGCCACGCGCTCAGCGGCGTATGTTTCGGTTTTTAAGATTGTGCTCTGGGGAGGGTAAATGAGTCCCGTGTCCAACTCGGCCTGGGTAACTTGCTCAGCTACGGCGTGGGCGGCAGCGATGAACATCTCATCGGTAATTCGCTTCGCACTAGTCGCATAGACTGCCATCCCGACAGCAGGAAAGATATAAACATTGTTTCCCTGGCCCGGTATGAAGGTCTGATCACGCCAACGCACTGGAGGAAATGGACTGCCACTCGCAAATACTGCTCGACCATCGGACCAGCGGTAAGCCTCCTCGGCGGTGCACTCGGAACGGGAAGTGGGATTCGAGTAGGGGAAGATAATCGGGCGCCGATTAATGCGCGCCATCGCCTCGATCACTTGTTGATTGAACGCCTTGGCTACGGTGCTGACTCCGATGATGGCGGTGGGCTTAATCGACTCGATCGCCTCGACGAAATTCTTGGTGGGAGTGTGCGGATGAGCATAGGGCTTCTGGAAGTCGGCCAGGTCATTACGTTTCGATTCCAGCAGCCCGTTGATGTCAAATAGCCAGATTCGGGCGCGGGCCTGTTCTTGCGGAGTTCCGTCCAGCGTCATTGCTTCGGTCAGCAAGTCTGGGATACCGATAGCGGCTGACCCTGCACCGAGAAACAGAAAACTCCGCTCGGAAAGCTTCCCGCCAATTATCCGAAGCGCGCCGAGAATCCCGGCGAGGGCCACGGCCGCCGTGCCTTGCATATCATCATTGAAGCAGCAAACTCGGTCACGATAGCGGGCCAGCAGTCGTACAGCGTCGACTCCTGCCCAATCCTCAAACTGAATACAACAATTGGGAAATTCCACCTGGACGGCATTTATGAATTCGTCCACGAACTCGTCCAATTGCGAGATTCCCGGCCGCGTTTGGCGGACACCGAGGTACAGCGGATCACGAAGAAGCGTCTCGTTATTGGTTCCGCAGTCCATCATAACGGGCAACGTGTACTGTGGCGGGACCCCTGCACAGGCGGTATAGAGGGCCAGCTTTCCAATCGGAATGCCCATCCCGTTCGCGCCAAGATCGCCAAGTCCCAGGATACGCTGGCCGCTGGTAACTACGATGAAGCGCACGTCGCGTTCGGGCCAATTACGGAGGATATCTCTTATATGTCCCTTCCGCTTGATCGAGATATACAGGCCCTTGGGACGGCGAATTATGTGGCCGAACTGCAGGCAGGCCTCGCCGACCGTCGGCGTGTACACCAGCGGGAGGAACTGCGCGGGATCTGACATGAGAATCCGGTAAAAAAGTGTTTCGTCAGTATCCTGGAGTTGCGACAGGTAGATGTACTTCTCGAGGTCGGTCGGCTTTTGGCCTAACTGGAGCAATGTTCGTTGGACCTGAGTGTCCTCGTTATCGATTCCTTCCGGCACGAGCCCGACAAGTCCCAGGGCTTCGCGCTCCGCCTCGCTGAATGCAGTTGATTTGTTTAGGCGAGGGTCGCGCAGCACAGATATACCATGGAGTGTTGTGGCCATTGATATTTCTCCCTTCGAAGCTCGGACGCTTCATGAAACAATTCATAAGGTAATGGTCGTCGGCGCGGGCAAATCTCTTGTGGTCCAACGCCTACTGTGGGCTTGGCGGACGAGCATTAGCGCGAGCCACCAGGCGACCCCATGAGATGAGCTCGGGCGAGCAGTCATCGCGATCAATAAGGCACTCGACAAGCGTCGGCCCATCGCGATTGGCAACCGCCGCCTCGATGGCGCTCGCCAACTCACCACCATTGGTCGCACGCATGCCGCGCCCGCGACCGTCCTCGGCATTGAAGGCCTGGATTAGTCCGGCATAGTCCCAGTTTTTGATGTTGTTATAGGGGCCGTCGTGAATCTCGACCTCAATGGTGTATCCGTGATTGTTAATCAAGAAGATGATGACCGGGAGCTTCCGCCGGATCATCTGCGCTACTTCCTGCGCTGTGAGTTGAAAGGATCCGTCACCGACCATGGCAATCAGCTGCCGATTCGGTGCGCCTACTGCGTATCCGAAAGCGGCCGGCACAGACCATCCGATCGCACCCCATTGCATCTCGATCTCGAACCGCGCGCCATCGGGCAGCCTGAGTCTGATCCCGTTGAACCAGGAGTCACCCGTTTCGGCGATAACCGCGCTGTCAGAGGTTAGAAGCCCTTGGATCTGCCGCACTATTTCTGTCCGCGTCAGTTTCGTGCCAGGCTTGGCCGGCGTTTCAAGCGTCGGCTTCGAACGGATGCGTTTGTACTCAACCATCGTGGCGTCCCGTTTCTCTGCGTTGCGGGCGAGACCGGAAAGAAAGTCGCGCAGACGAACCTCTGCGAAATGGTGTCCGTCCAGATAAACCCGGTCGTTCTCGGCTGTCAGAATGTTGCCGCTTGGCATTGCGGTCCAGCCGGCGGTCGAATAGTCATTAAAGATAGTGCCTATGCAGATGACCGCGTCAGACCAATCGACAATTTCTCGTGCCTGATCGGTACTTACTTCACCCCAGTAGATACCGGCGAACTGGGGGTGATCTTCGGGAAAGAAACTCTTCGCCGCGGCCATCACTGTGACCGCGCAGCCCAGCGCCTCAGCGAGTTCGACGGCCTGTTTCTCTGCTCCGGCCGCGCGCAATTTGCTGCCGATCAGCATTACCGGCTTGCGCTTACTGTGCAGAAACTCGACCGCTGCTGCGATGGCGGCTTCCAATGACTCTCTATCGCTCCGTTCTTGGGCGACAACGTTGCTGATCGGCCCCGGTGCTGCGCAGGCCGCGGCAGCGATATTGCAGGCGATTTCGATATACGCCGGTTTTCTCTGGCGAAGTGCAGTACGGATTGCATAGTCGATCTGATGAGGTGCATCGATCGGAGATGTAACGGCGACTGCGGCAGCAGTAAGTTTTTTCACGATTTCGAGCTGGTACGAGAAATCGTGGGTTGCGAGCGTGTGATGCAGTAGATGCTCGGTTCCCCGGTCGTTTGTGTTGGGCGCGCCTGAGACGAGGATTACCGGGAGGTTTTCAGCGTAAGCGCTGCCGATCGCGTTGATCGCGGAAAGTCCCCCAACGCTGAAGGTCACAATTGTAGCGCCGGCGCCGCATGCACGCGCATAGCCCTCCGCGGCGTAGCCGCAGTTCAATTCATTACAGCAGTAAACCTGTTCGAGTTCCTTGTTTTTCAAAAGCTCATCGAGCAGAACTAAATTAAAGTCACCTGCAACCGCAAAATGATGCTTCAGACCTATTTGCGAGAAACGGGTGGCCAAATAGGTGCCGACGGTGTACATCTCTGAGATCTCCCTTGGTTCTTAAGAGCGTGGCCAACGAGTATCTGTGATCCCTTGATTCGCAGCGCGAGTCCTTATTCGCTTAATGTGACGAAAAAAGATCGCTTGCGGTGCATTGCTCAGATATTACGATTCAGTCATTGATGGATTTGACCTCAGCGGCGATTCGACTCTTCTGATTGCTTTCCTTACCGTCGGCGTGGCGCGGCTGATAACGGCCGCGCTCAAGCAGCTGCGCGACATCTCCGGTGATAAGCCGCGCACCGTGTTCGTTGCGAAGATAGAGCCATGCCCATTCCGTCATCACGACCAACCGGCGGCGAAATCCAACCAGATAGAAGATGTGGACGCCCAGCCAGACCACCCATGCAACAAAGCCCGATAGTTTGAGTCCCCCGATCTCAGCGACTGCAGCTGCTCTGCCAATACTGGCGACAGTGCCCTTATCCACGTAATGAAATTTCTCGACAGTCTCACCCCGAATGATATGGCCGATGTTGCGCGCCACATGACGACCTTCCTGCATGGCGGCCGGCGCGACGCCCGGAACTGGCTTGCCATCCGATTTAACTGCAGCCAAATCGCCGATGACGAAAACATCTGGCATGTTCGGTGCGGATAGATCTTGATTGACGATGACCCGACCGGCCCTGTCGAGCGGCGCGCCTAGAGATCGCGCGAGCGGCGACGCGGCTACTCCCGCCGCCCAAATTACGGTTCGGCTTGCGATGCGGCCTTGCCTGTGCGTTACGCCAGCATCATCGACCCCGGTCACCGGCACGTTGAGCAGCAATTCGACACCGAGGCGCTGGAGCTGTCGTTCTGCATTCTTTGACGACTGCTCCGACATGCTTGGCAGCACGCGCGCAGCCATGTCCATCAGGACGATCCGTACGCGAAGTGATCTAATACGGCGAAAGTCGCGGTCGAGCAGCCGCTGGGATGTCTCGGCCAATGCACCGGCAAGCTCAACGCCTGTTGGTCCAGCGCCAATGACCACGAATGTCAGCCAACTCAGTTGTGCGGCCGGATCGAACTCATTCTCGGCGGCCTCAAATGCGACCAGTACCCGCCTGCGGATTTCTATCGCCTGTTCGAGCGTCTTGAGACCCGGCGCAGCCTCAGCCCAATCGTCGTGGCCAAAGTAGGAATGAGTGGCCCCAGTAGCAACTATGAGGTGGTCGTATTCGACCTCGCCATCACCCAGGACAACTCTTTTTTGTGCAGGATCAATCGATAACACTTCACTGAGAACCACTTTGGTATTCGGGTGATTCCGAACTGTGTGCCGGATAGGGCTGGCGATATCCGCAGGGCTGAGGGCGGCCGTCGCCACTTGATACAGGAGCGGTTGAAACAAAAAGTGATTGCGGCGATCGACGATAGTGAGTTGCACCGGCTCGCGGCCTAGAATTCTCGCGGCTGCCAGGCCGCCGAATCCGCCGCCCAGGATTACGACCCGAGGCTGTTGGTTTGCCGGCAAATACCAATATGTGAATTGCCGCCGATTCTGGCTCTTGAATACGTCAAGTAGGTATTTGTACGAGGGAAGCAGCAGTAGGGATCCGGCGATTAGCGCCAGGGAGAGCAACTCCATCGTGATTCGCGGTGCAGCCGCTTCATAGAGAGTCAGGTCAGGCACCACGAGATACGGGAATTGCGCGAATGCCCATCCCCACAAGATCAGAGTGACCTCGCCTGCGGCCAAGAACCGCGCGAATTGATAGCGCCGCGTCCACAAGCCATACAACGCTGTTAACGCCAGAACTGCCGTGATCCAGAACAGCGGCCACATCCAGACACGTTCCGTCAAGCCCTGCCAAATCCGGGGGGCGCCATCGATGGATAGAAGCAGGACCACAACGGCCATCACACCGGCACCTATTCCACCGGCTATCGCGCGCAGGCGGAAATCATCACGCAACTCAGGGTCCTCGGCTTCGTATGCGGCGTACGTAGCAGAAAGATACGCAAACATGACCACTGCGAACGCGCCAACCGATAGACAGAACGGCGTCAACCAGGGCATCACGAAGTCGCTGAGCTGATGCGGGCTTTTGGGAACCCTGCCGGAAGCAATTGCGCCAATCGTTATCCCAAGCAAAGCAGGCGTGATTAGGCTGGCGATTGCGAAGATCCGTCCCCACTCTCGACGCGCGTGGGAATCACCCGAACCATAACTGCGAAAACTAAAGGCGGAACCGCGTAGTACGATACCGACCAGCATCAAGGTAATCGGAACATTCAAAGCCGTCATGATTGCGGCGAAAGCGGCAGGGAAACCGGTAAAGAGGATGACAACGATTAGGATCAGCCAGACGTGATCCGCTTCCCAAATCGGCCCGATGGCGCGTGCGATAAGCTGGCGCTGTTGCAGTTTTCGCGGGCCTGTCGCCAGCAAGTCCCAGACACCCCCGCCGTAATCTGCGCCGCCAGTCAAAACGTAGATCGTGAGCGAGATCAGCAGCACGGCCGCGACAAATAAAACCGGCAAGGAATTCATCAGCTACCTGCCGCTGCAAGTGCAGTGGCCTCCTGGAATTTGGGGCTCTGTAACACGTGGCGCGAAAGGAGGTAGACCACCGTCACCGCAAGGAAGAAGTACAATATTGTGAAAAGCGTAAACGGCACTACCAAACCAGGCATCGGGGTGACTGCGTCGGCGGTCCTCATCACACCGTAGATAACCCATGGTTGCCGGCCGAGCTCGGTCACCATCCAGCCGGCTTCGACCGCTATAAACCCGAGCGGCGAAGCTGCCACGACCGCGCGGAGGAACCAGTCGGAGGAATAAATCGTGCGGCGGCGCCAGAGCAGCCACACGGCCCAAAGCGCGAGCGCCGCCATCGCGAAGCCCGCTGCCACCATTACCTGGAAGGCCAGGTGTACTGCGATCACTGCACCCGGCCAGTCGTGTTGCGGGAACGAGTCGAGCCCGCGCACCAGAGCATGTGGGTCGTGATAGGTCATGAGGCTCAGCATGTCGGGCAACTCGATTCCGTAGCGCAAGCGACGTTCTTTGACGTCGGGAATCCCGCCGAGCGCCAGTGGCGCTCCCCGTTGCGTTTTGAATAACCCTTCGAAGGCTGCCATCTTTATCGGTTGCAGCCGCGCAACCTCGCGAGCGGCCAAATCTCCAGTGAGTGGCTGGACGAGTGCCCCCAGTGCACCGACCGTAAGGGCAATCGAGAGCGCCTTCTTATGGAAGGGATTGTTACGATCGCGCAATGACATAAAGGCGTAAATCCCTGCCACGGCAAATCCTGTCGCAATATAAGCGGCGATCGTCATATGAATCGTCTCGTGCAAGGCGGCGGGATTGGTGAGTGCCATAAGTGGATGAATATCGACGGGCTTTCCCTCCAGCAGCCTGAAACCGACCGGAGTGTTCATCCATGAATTCGCCATTACCACAAAGATCGCGGACGCCATCCCGCTGAGCGCGACCAGCACTCCGGCCGCGAGATGAGCACGCGGCGAAACGCGGTGCCATCCGTACATGTAAATGCCGAAAAACACCGCCTCCGTGAAAAAGGCGAAGCCTTCCAGCGAGAATGGCATGCCGATAATTGCGCCTGCCCATTTCATAAAGCGCGGCCACAAAAGTCCGAGCTCGAAAGAAAGCACGGTGCCAGACACCGCACCGACTGCGAACATGATTGCGGTACCGACGGCCCAGCGCCGCGCGAGCGTGTAATACACCTCATCGCCGGTCCTGAGGTGGCGCCACTCGGCAATAGCCATCAGCAGCGGCATCGCCACTCCCACGCATGCGAACACGATGTGGAAAGCCAACGACATGCCCATCTGGGCACGAGCGGCGAGGAGATTATTCATACGCTCTTTCCTCGAGGTCTCGATTTGTTGTATTCGGCTCCGCATAGGCCCTGAGGAAAAATGGGTCCTCAAAACGTGATAAAGTAAGGTGCCGCGAATTCCTCTAGTCAGAAGCCGGTTTTGCGGCCCGTGTTACCCAATTGGTCATGCGATGTCAGCACCATGAGTATTTTCATCATCGCTCCGCTTTGCTTTCACGTTGACTCTCCAGTCATTTGTTGCTGCGGCGGCCAACTTGCAGTCCCAAGACGTTGTCACTTAGAATCCCAACGTGCGATGAAGATTCTGGCCTGCCGCGCCCTTTTCACCCGCTAGTGAAGCTCTCAGTGCGTGGCGCACTGTGCGAACTACTCATGACGAATGCCGCTTAGATGCGATCAGTCAGGCATGGGTTACGCAATTGCATGACATACAGCCGAATGTCGCTAACTGCCCGGTCCTTCTCGATGTAACTGCAAAGATTTGACTACGACGATTCCGTGATCAGGGCGGGTCTGCCGCGGCTAATCGGATCGCCCTCTCACATCTTCAAAACCGAGCGGAACCTCACTTTGCCGGACATCATGTGGTCGTATGCATCAGCGGCTCGATCCAGTGGAAACGTTTCGATCATCGGTCGCACTCCATTGGCCGCCGCGAACCTGAGCGTGTCTTCTGAATCTTTTGAAGTTCCGGCTGGCCAGCCCATTATCGACTTGCGCGCCATCAGCAACTGCGGCGACGAGACTGAGAATGGCTCGAAACTGACAGCGATGGTCACCAATTTGCCATCGACGCCAAGTCCGTCGATCAAGCTCCCCATGGCTTTGCCGTCGGGAGCGGTCGCTAGAATCGCGCGTGCGCCCCCCAATGCGCTAAGCTCTTTCGCGACATCCTGCGATCGCGCGTCAATGTAATCTCGAGCTCCCAGTTCCAATGCGAGATTTTTATTTTCTTCTCCTCTGCCAATGGCGACCGTGGCAAAGCCGAATTTGCTCGCGAACTGAATGCCGAGATGGCCGAGACCGCCGATGCCCTGGATTGCGACAAGGTCGCCAGGGCGGGCGCCACTGTGGCGCAGAGCGTTGAAGGTAGTGATGCCTGCACACATAAGGGGCGCTGCTTCTTCCGGAGCTAGCGACTCGGGGATACGGGCCAAGGCCTCGATGGGCACCAATACGTACTCCGCGTAACCACCGTCGTAACTGATACCCGGGATCTGCAGTTTTACACAGGTTATGAAATCGCCGCGCCGGCACGAGTCACACTTCCCGCAATGGCCGCCATGCCAGCCTACTCCGACCCTGTCGCCAATCTTCCATGGATCAGCGTCGGATCCGAGCGCGTCGACGACTCCGGCGATCTCGTGACCGGGCGCTCGAGGATAGACGATTCCTGGCCAGGCGCCGTCCTTGGTAAGCGTGTCACTGTGGCAGACGCCGCATGCCTGAACCTTGACTCTGGCGTAACCACTGCGTGGCTCGGGAATAGGCTCTTCCTTCGCTGCGAAATCTCCACGAGCGCTACTCACGATTACCTTTTTCATAAGCAAAACTCCTCATTAGATTCGACGCAGCCCATTTCGGATGGCTTGAATTCGCCACAACACTAATGTCAAGCGTGCCACCGCCAAAGCCAAAGACCACAGGTCCCCGTGTGAAAACCGCCCCCCATTCAGCTATCTCCTGCTCAGACAGTGTTGAGAATCGACGCTTCGATGATTTCCGGACCAAAAGGTTACGCCCGTGGCAGCGTAACCGAGCGACATCGGGCCACATCTAACCGCGATCGAAGGGGCTCTTCGGTGTACGGGTCCGCTTAGGACTGGTGGGTACTTTTTTTGCGGCTACGCATGGATGATCGCGTGAATCTCATCATACTAAAAGCACGGCGAAGAATGACGGGCCGGGTGAATAACATTCCCGTGATTTGTGGCGAGAAACTGGTGGAACTTTCAAGATTACCGGGCAGCCTGGAGGCCTAGACGTTCAATTTCTCATTCGCCGGCGAATCGGCTGAGTTCATACGGCGATAACCTGAAGCAGACAGGCTTACTCCCCGCCTATGTGGCTTCCCTTCTCCGCAACCGAGCGATGCATGAGCAGGACTAAAAGCGCCAACAGTAACGCGACTGCGGCGGATACGGAAAACACGTCAAAGTAGGCCAGCGACGACGCCTGTTGGTCGCGCGATTGGTCAAGCACCCCCAGCGCCATTTGATGTGAGAGGGGTGGATCGCCGGTATGTCGCAGGAAAAACGCCTGGCCCTGTGTCAACAAATCATTGACGGGCCGGTTGAGCCTATCAAGGCTTTCATTGAGCCGAAGACTATGAAACTGATCCCGGCGCTCCTGAATGATCTGGGCGATCGAGGTCCCGGCACTGCCACCCTCGTTGCGCAGCAATGCGAGCAATCCGACTGCGGCACCGCGGATTTCCTTGGGCAGATAAATGAATGCCGCCACGTTAAGTGGGGCAAACAGCATCGACAGTCCCGCAATCAGTACTACTCTTGGCCAAACTATCTGATACGGACTGACCTCCAGGTTAAGATGAGCAAACCAATAGTTTCCGATGGCCATGATAATCAGCCCACCGGCCATCAGATAACGAGCATCGACTCCCCGCGACAGAACGGCGCCGATGACCACGAGCATGCCGACGGCGAAAATTCCGGACGGCGACAGAACCAGCCCCGAGGTGGTAGCGTCATAGCCGAAAAGCGACTGCAACAGTGCAGGTAGCGAGACCGTGTTGGCGTAGAGCACGCCGAACGCACAGAAAATAATGATGCAGCAGGCGCGGAAGTTCCGGTCGGCCAGTGTCCGCAGAGCGATAAGCGGATTGCGCAGCCGCAACTCGCGATAAATCAAGCCGCTTAGGCCGAGTACGAATAAGGCCATCAGCGTCTGCACACGCAGAAACGGATCCCCCATCCAATCCCACTGCTGGCCCTTGCTCAGAATGATCTCCCAGCTCACCATGGTCACACTCAGCAGACACAGGCCCAAGGTATCGAACGGCTGGCGTCGATCACGATTCCTGGCCCTCTCAGTCTGCAGATATTCCGGATCTTCGACGACGGCGCGACACATGAAAAAGGCCAACAGGCCGACCGGCACGTTCAGATAAAAAATCCAGCGCCAGCCATAGTTGTCGGTGATGTAGCCCCCTAGAGTTGGCCCAACAACCGGCGCGAGCAGCGCCGCCATTCCAAAGATTGTCATCGCCTGGCCCTGTTTCTCTTGCGGGAACGCATCCAACAGGACCGCCTGACTCGAGGGCTGCAATCCGCCACCGGCCATGCCCTGCAGCACGCGCGATGCGATTATAAAAGTCAGGCTTCCGGCCATCCCGCACAGGGCAGACGCCAAGGTAAAAGTTGCAATCGAGAGCAAAAAGTAGTTCCGCCTGCCGAGCCGCAGCGCAAGCCAGCCGGAAATCGGCAGGATGATCGCATTGGCTGCAAGATAGCTGGTGATGACCCACTCGCTGTCTACGTTGGCCGCAGACAAGCCACCCGCGATGTAACGCAGAGCGACATTGGCGATGGTTGTATCCAGGACCTCCATGAAGGTCGGGATCACCACCGCTGCAGCTATCAACCAGGGACTGCGACTAGCCAAGCGCTTGGCGAGCGGCGTTTGGAAAGCTGCAGCAGTCATCGTGGATTTGGCGGAAGCACGGGGAGCCTGCCGGCCAGCGAGGCTTGAAGGAACTTTCCTGCATCAGGACCCGTCGGCTTCTCGTACACATACACGTGTGGAGTAACCGACAAACCAATAAACAGCGGTGTGGTGTCGGGATTGTAGTCTATCAGATCGATTCGCACGGGCAGCCGCTGCACAACCTTGACGAAGTTGCCGGTCGCATTCTCGGCCGGCAGTAATGCCAGCGTGGACCCGGTTCCCATAGTGAATCCTGAGATGCGTCCCCGAAAGTGCCGATGGCTGCCGTACATGTCGACGACCAACTCCACGGGTTGCCCGATACGCAACTTTGCGAGTTGTGTCTCCTTGAAATTGGCATCGACCCAGATCTCGGTCAGCGAGCGCAATGCCATCAACTCTTCGCCGGCGACAACATGATTCCCCGGATTGACGTTGCGACGTGTCACGACGCCGTCGATATCAGCCACCACATCGCAATAAGAAAGGTTCAGCTCCGCTTGGTGCAGATTGGCTTGCGCCTGACGTAGTTTGGCCTGCGCTTGCTTGACGTCCGGAGCGTCCTTGAGAAGCTGATTGAGGATCACATCGATATTCCCTGACGGGTCGCGCCGGTAGAATTCGGCCAGCATCTGGTCGGGCGTCTGCTTGAACGATTGAACAACCCCCAGCTGCGCGGCAGTTTCCATCAGACGGGCTTGCGCTTCCTTAACTGCCGAAAAGTGTTGGTCCAGATCCGCTGGGACCTCGTCGAGGTCCCCACCCTTCGCCGGCGCTTGCGGCAGGCCGAGTGCGGCACGAATCCGGTAGACATCTTGCTCTGCGTTATCTCGTTGTGCCTGGGCCACCGAAAACGCTTCCTGGTAAGAATCGAACACCTGCGCTGATATCACGTGCTGCTGGAACAGCTGCTGTTCCCTCTTGTAGTCCGCGCGGGTCTTTATGAGGGTCGCATTCATGGCTTGTAGCGCGGCTACTTTGGCGTGCAGCTCAGCAATCTGGTTGTGGAGTTCTTCGATCGAATGCGCCAGCTCAAACCGTTGACTGCGCGCAAGCCCAGCCAAACCGCGAACCTTCGCTTGTGCCGCGACCAGATCGGCTTGTGCAACCGCCAACAGGCCTTTTGCTATGTCGACCTGTACACGGTATGGCTCTTTATCGAGTTGCACGAGCACATTGCCCTTGTGCACGCGATTGTTATCGTCCACCAGCACATGCACGACCTGACCAGGCACCCGCGGTGCGACAAAAGTCACATGCCCGTTGACGTAAGCGTCATCGGTCGACACTGTCCTGAAGGCGGTAACAACCCACGGGACGGCCTTAATCAGGGCCAGAGTGACGAGCACGACACCCGCCGCCCACATCCACAGCGGCCTTTTTTCGGTTAACTTTGCCGCAGAAAATTGAACAATTTGTGCGGCGTCCGACTTCGGCTCAGAGACCGCTGTTTTTCTGAGGGATTCCTTCGGCGGCTCTGGAGAGCTTGCCTCTAACATTACGGTGATACTCGCGTCTTACAACTCGCGACAGCGATTAAATAAGTTAGATAGCGTGGTTCCGTCAACGGCTCGGTTTCTGAAAATCACCACTAATCGCTTCTTCGATGGTTTTCCGGACCAAAAGGTTACACTGCGTAACCGAGCGACATCGGGCCTCATCTAATATGGATCGGAGGGCTCTACGGAGTGCAGGGGTGCCTGGCTCAGAGAGCCGGGGTTCTATTGCTCTATTAATGATTTTTGCCGGAGAACCGACACAGGTAGGCCGAGTTCGCAGGCATGAACAAGAATGCAATAACATGCGAGGAATTCGTCAACTCGTTAGGCGCGTTTCGAGACGGTGATTTGGCATTGCCGGATCGCATTCGCGCACAGGAGCATTTAGCCAGTTGTGACAAATGCTCCGCCTACTTGCGCCGCTACGAACGGACCATAGAACTTGCAAAGAAGACTCTTGCTAACCGCGCTGTTTCCGCCGTCTTGCCTGAAAATCTGGTTCGTAGGATCATGGCGGCGCGGCGTCGTTCCTAGGTCCGCTCACGGAAGCGGGTTCAGCTTTGTAGGTGCTGAGCCCTCCTCGTGTATCTGTTTCGCTCAAACAGAGCGTATTGTTTTGTCCGGCGCCGGAGCGTCCAATGTGCCGGGCAATAGCTACGCTCTCTTTTCAGTCGTCGAGCCGCTTCATTTCGGCGCCATTAAATCATGATCGGCGAGGGCATCGTGAGAGCGACCGCGGACCCCATTCTGTTTACCGGCTTTCTAGACCAACTGGATTGAAGGATCGTGCAGCGCAGCGGAGAACCATCTGAGGTCATCGATAACATTCCGGGCCTCATAGTAATCCTGACGGCAGATGGAACGCTCGAGTTCATCAACCGGCCGGTGGCTGAATACTTTGGGAGAACCTTGGAACAGTTAAGGGAATGGACCATAACTGACTCGATCCATCCAGACGATCTGGCGCATACGGCTGCAACATTGGGCCGTGCAGTAGAGGACGGCCAGCCATACCAGTTGGATCACAGGTTTCGCCGCTCCGACGGTACTTATCGCTGGTTTCATGACGATGCCCTGCCTCTCCGGGACGCCGACAATCGCATCGTTGGTTGGTGCGTCCTGTTCACAGACATTCACGAGCGCAAGATTGCGGAAGAGAAGCTTCGCCAGGACGAAAGGGAGCTGCGAGAGATCACGAACGCCATTCCTGACGGGATCCACGTTTTCAGTCCGGACAGGACCGTCTTTTATGTAAATAAGACCGCGTTGGATTACTCCGGTTTAACTTTGCAGGATGCACAGAGAGAAGACTACGTAGCACGGTTGGTCCATCCCGATGACCTTCAAAGGACCCTCGAGGACCAGCAAGAGGCACTCACTCGGCCCGTGCCATTTGATCATGAAATTCGACTGCAGAGAAAAAATGGCAAGTATCGGTGGTTTCTTGTCCGTTACAACCCGCTGCTGGGCGACGCAGGGAATATTATCCGCTGGTACGCGACCGCAACCGACATCGAGGATCGCAAACGCGCTGAAGAAAGGACGCGCAACGAAAACCTGGCGCTGCGTGAGGAAATTACCCGATCCTCGATGTTTGAGGAGATCGTCGGGTCCTCTCAGCCG
>Ga0306920_100002920_pt1 | contig 21630 bp, 16 predicted proteins | sample flu12Cox44000170_FD_204666 | JGI IMG/M metagenome (GOLD analysis project Ga0306920, IMG submission 204666) | Lab enrichment of tropical soil microbial communities from Luquillo Experimental Forest, Puerto Rico - flux4day.12C.oxic.44.000.170 (v2)... | ecosystem: Environmental > Terrestrial >...
AGACGTGCTGCTTGGGTTGCCATCAAATGGACTGCACACCAACGGTTATTCGCTGGCGCGCAAGCTGTTTTTCTCGGTTGCCCGCTACACCCCCGACTCCTATGTGAATGAGATCAAGGGCAAGGTGGGCACGGAGCTGATGAAGATCCACCGGAGTTACTGGCCCGTTATGCGCCGGATGATCGAAGCCGATGCGGTGTCCGCGATGGCGCACATTACCGGCGGCGGCATCACTGAGAATCTACCGCGGGTCCTGCCCAAGGGCACAAGTGCTGTTGTTGAAATCCACTCATGGCCAGTGCCACCGATCTTCGAGCACCTCCAGGCGCTGGGAAATGTATCGCAAGAGGAGATGTTGCGCACCTTCAACATGGGCATCGGCATGATCCTGATTGTGCCCGCCAAAAAGTTCAAAAAGGCACAGACCATCCTGGAACGTTGCGGCGAGAAAGGCTACACCATCGGGCGAATTGTGAAAGGCGAGCGCAAGGTAGCGTACCAGTAGAAGAGCTCTCAGCTATCAGTCTGACTACGGCGAGTCGGCCGAAGTTACGTACTTGAATGCAAGCAGTCCTCACGCAATGCGCCTTCCGGTGTCAGCGTATGCTCGCGCCCGGAGGGGCTGCGGTCAGATGTTGATGTCCAGATTCTCCTCTATAGCCACTACCAGGGCGAGGGAATCGGCCTGGGACCGTACTTGCCTTCCCAGCCTTGTCAGAGCGTGCCGATGAAATATGCTCGGCGATAACCGGCGCGATCGCTTCTTGCGCGCGACAACTTGCGATAAACGCAATCCCCGCCCTTCAAAGGTGAAGCTCATGCAATTTCTCTGACACTTCGTTACTCTTCTACTTCGACCTCTTCGCCGCGCTCGGCTCTGGCGGCAGCGATAATCTTTTCTTGCTGCGCCTGGGGCACGATGTCGTAATGGTCCATTTCCATCGAGAAGCTGCCGCGGCCCTGCGTCATGGATGTGAGATCGCTGCCGTAGGTCAGCATCTCGGCCATCGGCACTTCAGCTTTCACGATGGTTTTGCCGGCCTTGTTGTCCATGCCCTGGATGCGCCCGCGCCGGCTGTTAAGGTCGCCCATGATCGAGCCGGCGAATTCGTCGGGAATGGTGATCTCGACGTTCATGATGGGCTCCAGCAGCGTGGGCTTGGCCTGCTCCATGGCTTTGCGGAAGGCGATACGGCCCGCCGTCTTGAACGAGAGCTCGTTCGAGTCAACTTCGTGATAGGAACCATCGTACAGCACTACTTTGAAGTCGACCACCGGGTAACCGGCAAGGAAGCCACGCTGCGCCGCCTCGACGATGCCTTTCTCGACCGCCGGAATGAAGTTCTTGGGAATTGCGCCACCGAAGATTTCATTCACAAACTCAAAGTTGCCGCCGCGCGCCAGTGGTTCCATCTTGATTTTGCAGTCGCCGAACTGGCCATGACCGCCGCTCTGCTTCTTGTGGCGACCCTGCACATCGGCCCGCCCACGAATGGTCTCGCGATAGGGAACCTTCGGTGCCTTCAGGTTCACCTCTGTGTGATAGCGGTTCTTGAGCTTCGAGACGACAACTTCGATGTGCTGCTGGCCGGTGCCCGCAATCAGGAACTCCTTAGTCTGCGGATCGCGGAAGAAGCGAAGCAGGGCATCCTCTTCCATCAGCTTGTGAATGCCATTACCCAGCTTGTCTTCGTCAGCTCGTGACTTGGGCTCGATGGCGAACGTGATTGCGGGTTCGGCAAACGTAATCTGGGGATACTGAATCGGAGCACTCTTGTCGCCCACGGTGTCGCCGGTTAGCGTGTCTTTCAACTTCGCTACTGCCCCGATGTCGCCTGCGTGCAGCTCGTTCACCGGAATCGCGGTCTTGCCCTGCATGACTGACAGATGGGCAAACTTTTCCGCTGAGCTGCGGGTGAAATTCTGCAGGGTCGCGTCGTTCTTCAGCACCCCGGAGTAAACCTTGAAGAACGAGATCCTTCCAGAAAACGGATCGCTGATGGTCTTAAACACATACGCCGAGACTGGTCCCGAATCGCTGACCTCGCGCTTGGGAGGCGCACCATTGCCGGAAGGGACGGAGCCTGTGACTTCACTGCGTTCCGCGGGGGTCGGCATATAGTCGACGATGAAGTCGAGTATCTCGTCAGTCCCCATGTTGCCGAGACCGGAAGCGAACAGTACCGGAAAAATCTTGTCTTCTCGAATGGCGTTGTGCAGGCCGCTGATAATGTGCTCTTCAGCGATGGTGCCTTTATCGAAGAACTCCTCCATTAACGCGTCGTCACCCTCGGCAACCAGTTCGATCAGCCGCTCGTGTGCTTCCTTGGCCTGGTCTGCCATGGCAGCGGGAATCGGCCCGACCTTGGCTTTGCCGTTGCCTCCCATCTCGTAGGTGTAAGCCTGCATCTTCACCAGGTCGATGACACCGGTGAAGTTTTTCTCCGCGCCGATGGGTAATTGCACCGGCACGACGGTACGGCCAAATGCCCCGGTGAGCGACTCCATCACGCGCGCGAAGTCGGCGCGATCGCGGTCCATACGGGTGCAAACAGTGACGCGCGGCAGAGCAAACCTGTCCGCATAATGCCAGATGCGCTCGGTCACGACCTCGACTCCGCTGACCGCGTCCACGACAACGATCGCGGCTTCAACCGCGGGTAGCGCCATTTCCGCCTCATGGAGGAACATGTTAAAGCCGGGCGTGTCGATCAGATTGATTTTCGTCTTGCCCCATTCCACCACAGCGGTGGCCGCGGAGATAGACATGGCCCGCGAGACTTCTTCCTCGTCGTGGTCGGTGACCGTATTGCCTTCATCCACGCGGCCCAGACGCTGGGTGGCGCCTGAGGTGAAGAGCATAGCCGAGGCCAGGGACGTCTTGCCCGAATGTGCGTGCCCCACCAGAGCGACGTTACGAATGTTCGCGCCTTCGTAAACCTTCACGTAAGACTCCTTATAACTATGACTTTGTCACCTACCGCTTCCGGTAAGAAGCGAAAAACTCCGCTGAACCTTACATGCCGTCAACTGCCTGACTCTCAGAGGCGCTACTCCCCAGCGGCACGCACGATGCGTGCTCGGAACAACCCCGGGATTGCCGGTGAGGCCAAGAGTCACCCTGAAGGTCCAACGCAGTAACCTTCACGGGATCCCCAACAAGGCGGGGCGCCATGCCGACCTGCGCATGGCGAAGTATTCACAAACTTGAAATGCTAGCACAGGCACTGCCACGCCCGCGACCTGGAAGCTGAGATGCTGCCGGGATGGAGTTCACCCCCGTCCAAGACTCGTCTGGATCGTCGGCTTGCATCCGTATCCTGGCGAGACTCGGAGCCCTCCTTTCCGTTAGTATGACTATTGTTCCCTGGAGATTCGGGCCTGGAGTTCGGGACAGGGCTAAGGATTTGTTGGAATGAAACGTACTCTGCTGAGACCCCTCGTGTTGGCTAATCTCCTACTGCTTGGCGCCGGCATGGGCATGGCTGGCGATACCTCGATGCTTCGCCCTCCTAAGGGATCAAAGGTTGCGATCATCGTGTTTGAGGATCTGGAATGTCCCGATTGTGCGCGGGCCGCACCGCTGCTACACGAGGCCGCCAAGCAATACAACATTCCTCTGGTGCAGTATGACTTCCCTCTGCCTATGCACCCCTGGTCGTTCGATGCAGCGGTAAACGCGCGCTACTTCGATACAATTTCGAAGAAGTTGGGCGACGATTACCGCCTGTTTATCTTTTCCAACCAGCCGACGATTACCAAGGCGAACCTTCGGGGCGTGACCGAGCACTTTGCGGCCGATCACAAGGTCACCCTGCCCTTCGTGATCGACCCCATGGGAGAGCTGTCGGCGAAGGTAAAAGCCGACGCGCAGCTTGGCCAGCGGGTGGGCCTTGACCATACTCCTACCATTTACGTGGTAAGCGATACCGTGCGGGGCAAGCCCTTTGTGGAAGTGGTGGATCGAAGTCAGCTCTATTCGATCATCGACCAAGCCATGAAAGACGCTAGCGCCAATCCGGCGCCACACAAAACGGCCAGTGCAAGTAAAAGCAGCGGTACTTAGTTCCCCGTTCTTGTTCCCCGCTCGAACTCGCGGCCCCGGGGCAAGTTTTGCTTTTGGACAAAGCTCAACCTCTGTGATTCTACCCACCGAAGTGGCGTTGTCATTGTCCTGATACGCAATTGAAAATGTGGCGTAGCCATGGAACATCGGTTCGCAACTTTCACGGAATAGGCGGGTTGCTACTGTTGCAATTATGTTCACCTCTGATCGCACTGCAACCCTGAACTCGATACCACCGCAGCTCTCGTCGCATGATCGCATTCTTATAGCGGCGAAGCATTTGTTTGCACGCGGGGGATACGAAAACACCAGTACCGTCGCTATTGCGCGCGAAGCCGGAACCAGCGAGTCACAACTGATGAAGCATTTCGGCAGCAAGCAAGGATTGTTGAGCGCCATCCTTGATCGCGGCTGGCAGCGCATCTCGGAACGCATTCACATGGCGCAGCTCAACGCAGCTACCCCTGACAAGCTCTTCGGCGTTTTCGAGGCAGTTGCGATCGAGTTGGAAAAAGATCCTGAGTTGAAGGACCTGATGATGCTGGAAGCGCGTCGCGTGCGCAAAGACAACACCGACGTGCTGTTAAGTCATGGCTTCCGCGAGTTTTCCAATTTGATCGATCACCTTCTGGTCGATATGCGCAATGAAGGACAGATCCGGCCGGATGTGAATCTGGAAGCCGTCCGTGCGGCGTACATCGGCATGATCGAAGGACTTTTGCGCGATCAGGTGGTTGCGAAGCGCTCCGCCGTCCATGCGAACTATGGCTTGGACGATGTGCGCAAGGTGCTTGGCATCCTGATCCCGGCGTTCAACGCGGGATCGTTGCAAGAGGCGAAAGCCAGTAAGTAACCCACTCTACCCTGGGAACAGGAAGAAGGCGGCATGAGCCTTCTCTGTTCTTCTGTCGCTTGATTCGACTCTACAGCTTGTCCAGTGCGTCGAACAGCTCTTCGTTCTCGGGGACGCGATCCAAGGGGTACGTCTGCGAGAACCGGATCGTCCCGTCCTTGCCCACAATAAAAATGGCACGATCGGCGATGCCGGGGATTGGGTCGCCCAACCGGAGGATGCCGTATTTCGTTGCGACATCCCCATGGGGGTAAAAGTCACTGGCGAGGGGAAAGTTCAGAATACCAATTTCCTTTTTCTGCCATGCAATATGACTGTAGATCGAATCCACGCTTACGCCCACGACCTGGGCATCGTACCCCGCGAAGCGCTCGAGCTGAGCGTTGTAACCGGGCATTTGCGCGGTTCAGGTCGGTGTCCAATCCAGGGCATAGAAAGCAAGCACAAGGTTCTTGCCCCGATAATCGCTCAGCTTGACCCTGACTTTAATGTTGCCCACGACTCCCTGAATATCGAATTCCGGCGCGATGTCGCCAACTTGCAGGGCCATTAAGGGTTCCTCCGGTCAAACTCTCGATTCTAGTGGTCGGGTATCATGCCGACAAGTCGGAAGGGCGGGAGTGAATTCACTTTCGCGCTAATTTCACATTATGGTTGACCCTTAGAAGTGAGGCCAGCTTCCGTGAATCATCGCTGGACGTTCAGTTACGATTTTCCATCTTCCGGGATGCTAACCCCTGCGCCACGCGTCTCTTACCCTGTGGAGCGGGCAGTTAGAAATCGACCCCTGTGGCCAATCGCAATCTCTCTCTTCCTGGTTCTGACCACCGCCGCGCCGGGGCAGCAGCTCCCAGGGCAACCGTCTGGGGAGACGAAGTTCACCCTCAGTGGGACAGTCGTCAACTCGGCCACGGGGCAGCCGATCGTGCGCGCGCTGGTGCAACTGCAAGGTGTACCACCGCGCTCCCGTTTCACGGACAGCGATGGACATTTCGAACTGGAGGGTCTCACAGCCGGCCGGTACCTGATCACCGCGCAAAAGCCCGGTTTTCATACTGGCCCTAGCGACACGCCGGTGGCGGTGCGAGTTGGATCCGAGTCTGCTCCGGTCGAGCTCAAGCTCAGCCCTTACAGCGTGATTTATGGGCGAGTCACAAGTCCGGAGGGAGAACCATTGGAACAGGTTCCCGTGCGTCTGATCCAACAAAACATCGAGAATGGACGCAAGCGCTGGGCAGCCAGGATGGGAGGACCGGGGACCGATGAGAACGGTGGCTATCGTTTTGCGGGCTTGATGCCAGGCACATACTATCTGACTGCGGGACCGAGCGCCGGGAACCCAACCCTGCGGTTTGGTGTTGCATCGAAGGGTGCCGTCAAGTCTCCGACCGGCTATCCCATCTTGTATTACCCGAACTCGCCGGACATTAGCTCAGCATCTCCGATCCAGCTTGACGCGGGACAACAGATTGAGGCGGAGTTTGTGCTGAATCAGGTGCCGGTGTACAAGATCACGGGTGTGGTGGCTGGGATGCATCCAGGCGAGCCTCGCGGGCTGCAAGTTTATTTGCCATTGGGCGGTGACATGCTCAACTTTCCTTCGACTTTTTCTTCCGACTCAGGCAAGTTTGAGATCGATGGAATTCCGTCCGGCAGTTACATCCTGAAGACTGAATCTTATTCGCCGCCCGGCCAAGACTTGCAAGCTCAGCTGCCGATTACCGTCACCGGCGACGTCAACAACGTGCGGATTGCGCTGGAGCCTCCGGCATCGATCCCGGTCACCGTGAAGAAGGAGGAACGAGCAACATCAAGTGAGAAAAACCGGGGGGGCGATCAGGACCGGTTCGGCAACGTGTTTCCTGTCTCAGTTCATCTCTCTGCAGTTAACACAAGCAATCCCGATGCCTACTCGCGCATCGGAGTAACGGGAAATGGTCGGGCGATGACTCTCGAGAACGTGCAGCCTGGTCGCTACATCGCGGAAATCACGGCACAGGATGGATGGTATGTTGCCTCGGCGGAGTACGCCGGAACGAATTTGCTGATTGACGAGATGACAGTACGCTCGGGCAGTTCCACGCCGATTCAGGTCGTTCTGCGCGATGATGGCGCATCGCTAACTGGCACAGTGAAGACGCCTGACGGGGCGGTTGGCATAGTTGTGGTCCTGGTTTCACAACGCTCTACAAAGGCACCACCAAGAAAAGCGCCTTGTCTGCCCACGGGCGGGTTCAACTTCACTGGAATTCCGCCGGGTGACTACATGGTCTTTGCGGTCGACCACGTCGACGATCTTGAATATGCGAATCCCGATGCCATGCAGCCGTACCTCTCGCGGGCGATGCACATCACGCTCTCGTCAGGTCAGAAGGGTAATGCAAGTCTCAGCTCGATCGGCGCCGGAGAATCAGCGCAATGATCCAGCGCTTCGCCGGCATCTTCGCCATCGCAGGGGTCGCGCTAACGATGCTTGCGCAGTCACCGCAGCCCGTTCCTCGCCCTCTGCAGGGATTTACCATTGCCGGAATTGTCTTGAACTCCATCACTCACCAACCGGTCAGCGGGGCGGACATGGTCATTGCGCCGGTCAGCGCGCGCACGGAGATTCGGGGTGTAACAACCGGGCTTGATGGCCGCTTCACCTTTTCCGGTCTGGCTCGCGGCAAGTATTCGCTGGAGGGCAGCGGTAAAGGCTATCACGAACAGGGGTTGGATCAGCATGACTTCTACGCGACTGCCGTTGCGGTCGGCCCCGAGCTCGATTCCGAGCACATCGTCTTTCGCCTGCAGCCTGACGCTTCCATAGAGGGCCGGATCATCGACGAGGAGAACGAACCAGTGGAGAACGCATCGGTTCAGCTCTACGTGAAGAACACTGAGGAGGGCGAAGAAAAGGCGACACCTCGCGGTCAGGCAAACACGGACGATCGCGGCGACTACCGCATCGGCCACCTGGCGCCCGGCACTTACTATCTGGCGGTAGCAGCGCGGCCATGGTATGCGCAGAGTTACGCCCGTTCTCAGTATCCGGCGGATGCCGATCCAGACACAGTCGGTCGCCTTCAGCAAGAGACATCTGAACTCGACAAAGCCTATCCGCTCACCTTCTATCCCAATGTCGTTGATTCCGCCGCGGCCGGAGCCATCACCTTGCGGGCGGGAGAGCACTTCTCGGCGGATATGACGTTACAAGCCGTGAAAGCTGTGCACCTGAAGGTCCATGGCATCAGCAAGAATCCCGGAGAGGATTCCTCTGGACTCCAAGTCAATGTTAGACAGCGTGTTTTCGACAGGATTGATTCGGTTTCTCAAGGGGTCGCGATGATGTCGATTGCCGACGGCGGCACCGTCGAAGTAATGGGACTCGCTCCCGGGCACTATCTGATCGAGGTACGCACACCAAGTCCTCGAGGAACAAAAACCCGGTCTTCTGGCTGGTACCAGGAACTCGACCTGGCGGCCGACGCAGACCTTACCGCGGCCACAAGTCAAGCGTTTGCAGACGTGAGTGGAGTCATTCACTTCGAAGGCGCACCGCCTCCCAAAAACCCGGCCTTCGTTCGCCTGACCGACTACTACACAGGAGACACCTTGCGGGCGCCTCTCCGACCCGAGGGTGAGTTCGCCTTTCGCAATGACCACATCATTCCTAGCCGTTACGAAATCGTTCTGGAAAATTCTCAGGGCTTCGCCTTGCAGAAGATGGCCGCCACGGGAGCCACGGTTTTCGGCCGCACTCTCGACATCACGACGGGAGGCGCAGTACGCGTGGCGGGCATTGCGTCGCACGGTATTGGAGAGGTCAATGGCACGGCTTTGCGGGAAGGCAAGCCCGTCGCCGGGGCCATGATCGTACTCGTCCCGAAGGACCCAGCAAATAACCTGGCCCTCTTCCGCCGCGACCAGAGCGACAGTGATGGAACCTTCACGCTTCCCAACATTGTTCCCGGTCCATACACGTTGCTGGCGATCGCAAACGGATGGGATCTCGAGTGGGCCAATCCAGTAGTCCTTCAACCCTACCTGAAAGCGGGTGAAGCTGTGCAGGTTCCCGGAGAAGGCAAGCTGCAAGTGAAAGTGCCAGTGCAGTAGCCGGTGACTGCCTCTCACTCGCTGTGCAAGGCGATCATCGGGTCGACCTTGGTCGCCCGCCGCGCCGGGATGTAGGAAGCAGTCACGGTGATCACGAGGAGAAGAAGGGCAACCACAGCAAAGACGACCCAGGCGCTGTAGGTAATTCCATAGAGCAGGGTGGCCATGACTCGCATCGCTCCCAGAGCGCCCACCAGGCCGATGCCCACCCCTATCAGCGCCGCAATCACGCCCTGGCGCAGAATTAATCGAAGTACGTCCTCACGCCGCGCGCCTAGCGCCAGGCGAATCCCAATCTCGCGTGTACGCCGCAGAACCGAGTAGGAGATCAGTCCATACAGCCCGATCATCGCCAGGGCCAAAGCGAGTGCGGCAAAACAACCGATCAAGTAGGATGGATATCGTCGCAGAAAGACTACAGGCGAAGTATTCACCAGCTGGTCCATGGACTGCGGCTGCACCAGTGCCAGCTGCGGGTCGAGTTCGCGCAGCGTGGCACGGGCCGACCCGATGGAAGCATCCGGATCCCTCGTCGTGCGCATTACGTAGCGGAGATAACGCGTGTAGCCCGAGCCTTGCTCAAGCGGAAAGTACATCACTGGCGGAGGCTGCGCAGCCAGGTTATCTTCAGCAACATCGCCGATCACCCCAATGATCTGTCGGAATGGTTCCTCCGGCGGAGACGCCAAGCGCAACTGTCGGCCGATGGGATCTTCGCCTGGTCGTATAAACCTCTTGACCCATGCCTGGTTTACTACCACGACCCTCGGCGCGTTGGCGTTGTCGGCGGGAGAAAAGACCCTGCCGGCAATCAACGGAATTTTCATTACCGTGAAATAGTCGGCATCGACGCGACGAGTGATGGAGTCTTCGTCCAGCCCTTCGGTGGCAGACTGCCCTTCCAGGATAAACCGATTCTTGCTGCGATTTTCCGTGACGGGAAGACCGTTAGTTGTCGAGACGTTCTGCACACCGGGTAAGCTACGCAGGCGGTCAAGGAAGGCTTGCGTAAAACGAAGTCCATTGGGATTGTCGAAGGGCCATTCCTTCCCTGTCGGATAGGTCAAACCCGGAAGATTCACATCAAAGGTCAGCAGGTGTTGCGGCTCGAATCCTGGATTCTGCGCCAGCAAAGCGCGCAGGCTTTGCATCATTAGGCCTCCTCCAACAAGCAGGACCGCTGAAAGGGCGATTTCGCCGATCACCAGGACGTTACGCAGACCGGCCTGCGCGCCGCTGGTACCTCCGCGCGACTCATCTTTCAGGATCTCGGTAATGGGGCTTTGCGGGACCGCGAAGCCCGGGCCAACTCCGAAAAGGATTGCCGTAAGCAAGGTCACTCCGCAGACGAAGCCCAGCACTGCCAGGTTAATGCCCGCATCACGCAAATACGGCATCGCTCGCAGTTGCGCCTCAGGAATCGCGGCAACCATAAGACGCACGCCCACCGCGGCCGTGAGCAGCCCAAGAATGGCTCCCATTACGGACAGCAACAAGCTCTCGGTCAGCAACTGAAGGAGCAGGTGTATCCGGCTGGCGCCCAGCGCAGATCGAATCGCGAACTCCTTTCGTCGGTCAATGGCGCGCGTCATAAGAAGGTTGGCTACGTTGGCGCAGGCGATCAGGAGCACAAAACTCACTGCCCCAAACAGAATCAACAGCAGAAACCGAACGTTGCCGACAATCTCATCGCGCAGGCTTCCGATCGTCACGTTGATGGAGGCGTCTTGCTTGGGATATTCCCGCGCCAATTGCGCCGTGATGCCCTGCATTTCAAGGCGCGCCCGCTCGAGGCTTATCCCCGGCGCGAGACGTCCAATCACTTCCAGCCATCGGGCCGTTCTGGCGGTGCCGGTATAGGCGTTGATATGTAACGGCACCCAGAGCGGCGCCGACAACGCCGGCGCAAACTCAAAATCGCGCGGCAGAACGCCGATGACTGTCACCCCTTTGTTGTCCAGGCGGATGGTACGGCCGATAATCCCTGGATCCGCTGAGAATTCTGTTCGCCAGAAACTGTAGCTAAGGATTGCGACCGTGGGACCGACGCCCTCGGGCAGCTCGTCGTCCGGCGTGAAATCCCGACCCAGAACCGGCTTCACTCCCAACGTGGAAAAGAAGTTTGCAGTGGCCATCGCGCCAAACAGAAGCTTCGGGTCACCGGCTCCGGTCAGAGTGAAGCCGTCCGAATGATAGCCCGCTAACGATTCGAAACTCTTCGCGCTGTGCGTCCAGTCAAGGTAGTCAGGGTAAGAGGAAGTGACCGCACAGCAGAGAAGCTGACGCCGGGTCTCGCCGAGAGTCACCAACCTGTCAGGTTCGCGGTAGGGGAGGGGTCGCAGGAGTGCCGGATAAACGACGGAAAAGATCGCGGTGTTAGCGCCAATGGCCAGCGCCAGAGTGAGGACCGCCGCAATGGTGAAGCTGCGGCTCTTACGCAAAATGCGTACGGCATAGTGAAAATCCTGTGCCAGCGTTCCCATTGGCGTCAAGTCTGACTAGTTCGCTTGCCTTAGTGTTACATGGCTAACGAAGATTCGTTAAGTGAGCTTGGACACGCAGATCCCGCCCACAATAACAGCCTTTGAGCGGCGTGAACTTGATGTGAGGCGGTCGCAGCTCATGACCCATTGTAGGATTGTCCTTGCTATTGAACATTCCGTGTTCGAAGCTGGCAATAACGTATGACAAATCGTTCTCAAACGGTAGTTTCGCGTGTGATAAGGCTTGCTCCCGTTCTGCTCTGCTGGGCTTCTCTGCTGCCCGCCCAGGAAATCCCCGCTGGCACCGTGCTGCCGATGCTTTTGAACTCCACGATCGACGCAAAGAAGGACAAGCCTGGAGCGAAGATCGAAGGCGTTCTCAAGCAGGATGTGCCATTGCCATCGGGCATGAAGATCAAGTCCGGTTCTCATGTGGAGGGCCATATCCTTGAGGTCAGCAGGCCGGCGGGTGGCGGTGCACGGGTTGTTTTCACCTTTGACAAACTTCAGGTTGCAGGACATGCAAAACCGATGTCGCTATTCGTCCGCGCGATAGCGGCAAAGGAAAGTGTGTTCAACGCTCGGCTCCCCATTAATGTCAACCTGGATTCTTCGCAGGATGAGTGGATCACCCAGCAGGTTGGCGGGGACATTGTCAATCGAGGCCGTGGCGTTGTTGCCTCAACGGATGCGATCGTGGGGAAATGGGATGGAGCGGTTTGGGCCCGGCTTACTCCTGCTCCCGACGCAGGCTGCCCAGCGAGCGACGGCAACGGGCGTGAACAGGCACTGTGGGTATTCTCGACCTCGGCATGCGGCGTCTATGGGCTTACCGACCTGAAGCTGGCGCACGCGGGCAGAACCAATCCGGTTGGACATATCGTGCTGGAATCACCGCAGGATGTGAAGATTGCGGGCGGCAGCGGCTGGCTTTTGCTGGTAAACGCCGCACCCGCGTCGAAGCCATGACAATGGGTTCGCCGCATTTTTCGTTTGGGCGATTGCTTGCGACCAGCGGCATAAGAGTTCGCTGGATCCATCTTGTTTCTTGCATTCCTCTAGGCGACAGTCGCCTGCCGCTGCACCTGCGGCTTGCCAACAGCGGCGAAGAGCAAAATATACAGATAGCAAATCACAGGCAGGACAAACGCGTGATGAATGCCCACGCGATCAGCGATAAATCCCTGCGCCAGAGGAATGATCGCGCCGCCTACGATGGCGGTGTTCAACACGCCTGAGCCTTCCCCTGTCAACGGACCCAGTCCCTCAATGCCCAGAGTGAAGATGCTGGGGAACATGATGGAGTTGAAGAAGCCAACCAGCAGCATGGCGCCCATCGCGAGGGAGCCGTAGCTTAGCATCGAGAGGCACACCAGCAGGGCGCACACGACGGCGTTGAAGCCTAGCACCACCCGAGTCGGCACCTTTTGCAGCACAGCCGATCCTAGGAAACGGCCAAGCATCGCCCCGCCCCAGTACACCATAAGGAACTTCGCTGCAGTCTCCAGGCTCAGGCCGGCGATCGCAGGTTCGTGCATGTAATTCACCAGGAAACTTCCGATTGAGACCTCCGCGCCTACGTAAGTGAAGATGCCAACTGCTCCCATGATCAGATTCCGGTGGCGCCAGATGCTGTCGTGCATGCCTTGCTGGGCTCTGTGTCCGCCCTCCGCCCCCGGGATGTGCGGCAGCTTGAACTTAGCAATCACAATCGCCAGGATTACCAGCGCGACCGTAATCAGGACATATGGGAGCTTTACAGAAGACGCCTGCTCGACGCGGTACGCCTGCAACTCGCTGGGGGACAAAGCCGCAATCTGGATCGCTGTCTTTGGCGCCGTTGCCAGAATCAGGACGCCGCCGAACCAGGGCGCAATAAAAGTCCCGAAGGAGTTGAAAGCCTGGGTTAGCGTCAGCCGGCTGGAAGAGGTCCGCGCCGGACCGAGGAGTGCGACGTACGGGTTAGCCGAAACCTGCAGAGCCGTAATGCCAGCGGCAAGAATGATTAGCGCCGCCAGGAACAGCGGAAACGATGGCACGCTGGCAGCCGGGATAAACAGGATCGTTCCCAGCGCCATGGTCAACAGTCCGGACACCATCATTTTGTGGTAGCCGATACGTTCGATGATGAACCCGGATGGAATCGAGAAGACCGCATACGCGCCGAAGAAGGCGAATTGCACTAACATGACCTGCGCGTAGTTGAGATCAAAAATTGCTTTCAGGTGAGGAATCAGGATGTCGTTCAGGCAGGTCAGGAATCCCCACATGAAGAAGAGGGTGGTTACCATCGACAGCGGGCCGCGGTAGTCCTGTCCCGTATCCGGCGTGCTGTAGGTCCTCGTATTTTGCTGGGCTCCGATTGCCATGTTCACCTGTCAGCTTAGATGTATCTCTCGGCCAATCGCCTCTCCTCAATTGGCTTTACCGGCTGCGCACCCGATAATCAGCCTTGCCTGTAGAGAACGTGTCCACCAGCGACGTGATCCTTAGCGAGCTCCTCACCTGTTCGAGGCTTGCGCTTGTCTTCAGATGGACTGACACCAGTTCGCCGGGTAGCAGGTCAAAATAGTTATCTGACGGCTGGGCATCCATATCCGAGAACCACAGATACACGTCGCGCGCCAGCACAGGGCTTCGCAGCGTGACAGTATAATCCTGCCCCGACCCCGTAACATTACTCTCGATCGCCGGCTTTGCAGGCAAATTGAGACTCCGCATCGTATCAAAAAAGACGACATTGCGAGAGACTGTTTCCCCGCCTACCCTGAGCTCAAACGCCAGGAATGTCTTATCAGGGTCGGCTGTCCCGAGTAGCTGCTTTTCGTCCAGGCTGAAATAGATCTGGCTTGAAGCCCCCGGAATCTGTACCTCCTGCGCCTTGTCGTAGAGTGCCTTGCCGCTGAAGTCGAGCACCTGTGTATGTATTGTGCCGGTCGCGGGCTGCAGCTTGTCCGAGACGACATAGACGTCAACCGTACCGTCGTGTGCGAACGCCGAAATCAACACCGGGTTGTAGAAGCGCTGCGCGTAGTACTGGAGGGCCTTCCAGCGGCCGTAGTAATCGATGCTTGACCACGAGGCTACCGGCCAGCAGTCGTTCAACTGCCAATAAAGAGACCCCATCGTCCGTGGACGATTGCGGCGGAGGTTCTCTGCCCCCACTTTGATGGCCTCGGCCTGCAACACCTGGCTCAGATACACGAATGATGGAAAGTCCTTCGGCTCGGGATACTCGCGAAGCATGTAAGTAAGAATGCGCTCGTTGCCACCGTGGTTCTTCTGGTGCGACTTCATGACAACCGAATCGATGGCCAGATCGCCAGGCTGTGCGAACGTCATGATCGTGCGCATCTCGGGGAAGGATTGGAAGCCATATTCCGACATAAATCGCGGATTCTGACGAGTGTACTCTTCGATGGGTGTCAGTGCGTGCCATACCGACCAGTAATGCATATCGCCATTGCTGAGGCTGTCGGGGGGAGCTTCGTAGTTGGCGCTGGGCGAGCTGGGCCAGAACGGCACAGGACTACCATATTCTGCCACTACGCTCTTGAGGATGTCGTTGAACATCACAATATAGTCCTGCCAGACCCGCTCGCTTTGTGCAGGCGAGATGGATTCCTTGAACGCCTGACGGTCACCCCAGTGCACCCAGCCGGTCTCGATCTCGTTGTTGCCGCACCAAAGCACGACGCTGGGATGGTTCCGTAAGCGTTTCACCTGCTGGATGGCTTCTTCGCGCACGTTCTCCTGGAACGGCAGATCACCCGGGACCATATCGCCGCCGAACATAAACTCCTGCCAGACCATGAGTCCGAGCTCGTCGCAGGTCTCGAAGAAGTCGTCCCACTGATAAAAGCCTCCGCCCCATTCGCGGACCATGTTCATGTGAGCGTCACGCGCCGCCTGCAATATCTGGTGATGCTGCTCGGGAGTCTCGCGTGTGGGGAAGCTGTCGAACGGGATGACGTTTGCCCCCTTAGCGAAGATGGGAATTCCATTGATTACGAAAGTGAAGCTCTTGCCCCATTGATCTGGCAGGCGGCGCAGCTCGATTGAGCGCAGCCCGGTGCGCACGTTGGCCGTTGCCTCGGCGTTCTTGCCGAGGCGGACTGTCGCACCAAATTTGTAGAGGCTTTGCGGACCGTATTCATTCGGGTACCACAGCTTGGGTGAGTTAATCCGCAGTGGAATCGAGATAACATTTCTGCCAGTGTCAAGCTGTACAGTCTGCGTTGCGGCAGGCGAAAGCGCTCCGTGCGATGCATTGTCCTGCGTAATCGCAATGGTCGCGGTCGCCGGTTGGCTGGCATCAATTTCCAGCTCCGCCGAGAGAACGGCAGCGTCGGCCGTGACTTTCTGTTGCTGTATGTGGAAATCCTCGATGCGAAGCACGTCCCACATCTCGAGCCTCACCGGCTTCCAGATGCCTATGGTGATATAGCGCGGTCCCCAATCCCAGCCATAGTTGAAGGGAGCCTTGCGCGTGTATGGCGCGGTCGCAACGTTGTCTTCATTGCCGGTATTGAGCGTCGAAATCGACGGCAGGATGTAGGGTAGCGGCTTTACCTTGGGAATCATCGAGGTCACAGGCGAGCGCAGCACAATGCGCAGAGTGTTGGGGCCGGGCTTCAACAGCGTCTTAGCTGGAACTCGCCAGCGTCGGAACATATTGTCGGCCTGGAGAGCCGATTGCTCGTTGATGAAGACCTCCGCGAACGTGTCCAGGCCTTCGAACACGAGGTCGATGTGCTGGTGCGCGAGCGTGGCCGTATCGACCTGGAAGGTGGTGCGGTATTCCCAGTCGGCAAGACCGATCCACTGCAGGCGTACCTCGTTATCCCCAAAGAAGGGATCGGGGATAAGCCTGTTACTCAGCAAGTCTGTCTGCACAACACCGGGCACTTGTGCCGGATGCCAATCTTTCACTTCAGGTTTCTCGGTTGCGGTGAGCGACCGGAACTCCCAGCCGGAGTTGATGGTGCGTGAGGTGGGCGCAGCTTTCGACGGAATGAAGGAACCCATAACAAACACCAGGGCGCATGCAAATATCGATATTCTTGAGGATTTCGGAAAAAGTGGCATCGGCCGATCCTGCTCCGTTCAGGGTCGTGCAAGAGGATACAACAAAGCCGGCTGCAACCACGAACAATAAGCGAGCTGTTGGAGGGCGCGTTGGTGCTTGCGCTCCAGAGGATACGATGCCAAATCATCCCGGGCGAAGCTCGGCGCAAGCATGGCGAAGTCGAGGCAGCACACTTTGCAATTGCGACAAATAACCGCAGATCCCTCGACTTGTCGCCGCAGGCACCCTCACTCAGGGTGACTACCGCAGAAGGGTGGAAGCACTAAATCGCGCCCAGCGTCTCCCGCAGTCGGCGCACCTCGTTGCTATCGGTCAGGTCATACGCCGACTCGGAAGGGTTTAGCACGCTTCCATATTGGATGTGCGAACCAATCGTACTGGGATCGTCGAGTCGTCGGAAAGCTGTCGTGTGGATCTGACTGCAGCCCGTCGCTCGGATCAGCTCCCGAACGTTGTTGGTTCGGATACCGGCCCCGGGTAGAATCTCGATCCGTCCCCGGGCATGTTCTACCAGTTTGCCGATCACCGCGCTTCCCTGCAGCGCGGTGTTTTGCTGTCCGCTGGTGAGCACCCGCGTAAAACCAAGGCCGATCAACTCATCGAGGGCCCGCACCGGATCGGGTACAACATCGAAGGCTCGATGAAAGACAGCCTGGCGCTCTCCGATGCGCTCGCGAATCCTGTGACATCTCTCGACGTCGACCGTGCGATCGGGCTTGAGGATTCCGAACACGACACCATCGGCTCCATGGTCGACAAAATGAGCAACGTCGCGCTCCATCACTTCTATCTCGGTCGCCGAGTAGCAGAATCCAGCTGCGCGCGGTCGCACCATCGCCATCACAGGAATCCTCAACCGTTCCTTGGCGTTCACCAGCGAGCCCAGCGACGGGGTTAGCCCGCCGAGAAACAGAGCAGAACACAGTTCGACTCGATCGGCGCCTCCGGCTTCAGCGGCAAGCACGTCGTCCAGTGACCCACAGCAGATTTCCAGCAGGATGTTCGCCATCAATTTTCCTCACGGTCTTCCACCCGTCGCTCCAGCTGATGTCCACTATTCACCATCAGCACGCGAAGAGGTAATCTCGAGGAGAGCATCCGTGATATTACCGGAACGGGCCAGGCGGAGGCCCCAATTGAAACCCTGTAGCTTCGACCCCTATCTCGAACCATGGCTTACGGCACGGGTGCCGGCGATGGCCGACTACACCGGGCTCCTCGCAGATTTTCACGCCTGGGTTTCGACCGAAGTTGAGGCCCAGGCGAACTACACCGACCGGTACGCGCCCCCCGCGCTTGAGACCTACGACCGCAACGGCGAAGTGGCGAACCGGATCGTGTTGAATCGTTGGTACGACGAGCAGCACGCTGAGCTCTATCGGCGCGGGATCGTCGGACTGCCCTATGCCGAAAACGCTCCGCACCTGCTGAGCTTCGCCATGGGGTACGCGCTGTCGCAATCCGACATCAGTTTGCATTGCCCCGCCACTCTCACAGGTGCCGTTGCCTACGTGCTGGGCTCGCATGCACCCGATGCCGTCCGCCAGAGATTCTTGTATGACGTGGTGCGCATGGATGGTCAGGCCAGTACGGGCGGCACGTGGGCTACCGAACAGCACGGCGGCAGCGACATCGGCGCGACGACGACGACGGCCGTGCGTAGCGGTGATCACTTCGCTCTACACGGCTTGAAGTGGTTCGCCAGCAATGCTAATAGCGGCCTCGCCGTGGCCACCGCGCGGCCCGAGGGCGCCGCGCCTGGCTCGGCAGGCTTGGGCCTCTATCTGGTGCCAAGCCACTTGCAAGGTGGCCGTCCGAATCACTATCGCATCCGCCGTCTGAAGGACAAGCTCGGCACCAGGGGACTGCCGACCGGGGAAATCGACCTGCTTGGAGCCGAGGCGGTGGAAATTGCTCCTCCGCCGAATGGTCTCAAGTTGATGATGGAGGCTCTCGAATACAGCCGCGTACACAACGCTGTCGGGTCTGCCGGTGTGCAGCGGCGCGCCTTGCGTGAGGCACTGGCTTGGGCCCGGACACGGCGAGCCTTTGGCCATCTCCTGAGCGAGTACCCAATGGTGCAGGACGAGCTGCTGCGCTTGCGCGTGCGGTTCGAAGCGGGAGCGCTGCTGGCGTTCGAGGCAGCCATCGCTTTTGAAGAGGCGCAGCGCGACCCCGAATGGCGCACCTGGCTGCGGCTGTCGACGGCGCTGGCAAAGTATCTGACTGCCGAATATGCCATTCAGGCAGCGCGTGCTGCGCTCGAGTTAATCGGCGGAAATGGCTATACCAGCGATTATCCCGTCCAACGGGTCCTGCGCGATGCGCAAGTGCTTACCGTGTGGGAAGGCCCGGCAAATATTCAGGCCCTAGAGTTGTTACGCCTCCTTGCGCCACGATATCGCGGCTGGGAGCAGTATCAAACACGCCTGCGGGGTATCGTCGAACGAATGCCTGATGGCTTGGCTAAACTGCGCGGTGCTCTCGAAATACGGCTCGCTGATGACCGCGAGGCCGTTCAACTCACCCGATGCGACGAAGTCAGCTGCCAGCGCTTCGCGCGCAGAATCTTGCATCGCCTGAGTGAGAGCCTGGCGTTTGCGTTGCTCTGCGAAGCCGCGGTCGCTCGGCAGGAAGAAGAAGGCTCCATGTCTCAGCAATACAGTTCGCAACGGTACCTGGAGGAAATTACAGCGCACGCCTTCGGCAATGAAGACGATACGGCCCGCAAAGGGGTGCTCGAGTTATTGGAAGCCGAGTCAGCCCAGTGGACCAGGGCTTCTTCAAAAGACTGATAACCGCTCAATCGCCCTCGCTCATCGCGGTTGATCCGGTCAGGCGCCTGTTCCTGGCGCTTACCTCCGACCAGCGGACCCACGCGATGTAGACAACAACGATGATATTGATGCAAAGGACCGCCCAGTGAAACCCGCTTGGCTTCTCGACAATTCGGTAGATCTCGAACGGCAGGTAGATCGCACCCGAAACAATCGCCAGCCACTCCGCCCAGACACGCGTTCTCCACAAGCCATAGGCTTCGATGAAGCGCAGCACGGAGTAGGCGAGGGCAATGCCCAGGACCGTCTCAGCTCTGATGTCCATCATCTTGCCGGCCGCACTGAGCATGGCCTGGCATATGCGAAGGTCAGGATCGATATGCAGGAAGTAGAGCAGATTTTCAGCGGCGTTCTCGACATCAACGTCACGCCGCAGGACGATGAAGCCGGTCGCCGCCAACATCGCCAGCACGCCTTTGGACGCTTCGATCGCAGCGACAGTCCTGAGCCCCCGCCGGTGGGAGTACCCCTCGGGTGTGGTAGAGCTCAATCGACTGGCCATGTTGGTCATTGCCTGAGAATGTCGACGGCGCATCCGCTCGGGCTACATTATCAAAAGATAGCCATCCCGCGCTGCTTTTTGCGATAGTTTAATTGTAGTTTGGAAGCGACAGGACACAACAAGGCTTTGTAACCAATCCTAAATTAACGAAAATCGGAAGTTGTTGCACCTACGGTTCACTTCAGACGGACCGGAACTGCACCATCTCCGCCGCTTCCAGCATTTCGTCCAGGCGGGCAAACTTTTGCCGACAGCGGTCCTTGGAACCAATCGCCAATTCTGCCGCATCGATGCGGCGCCACCCTGCGTAATCAACCCAGCGAACGCTCCGCTCGCGCAGCAGTCTCCGTAAGCCATCGCCGCCCGGGCGATTTGAACCTGTGACTTCGCACGCCATCTTTTGTGCGACCTGTTGCGCTTCGGCGCGGTTGGTGGGAATCGTTCCTGACGGACCGCGCCTTGCCCACCCGGCGACATAGAGCCCCTCGCCCACCTTTCCCTCCTCGTTCGCGAAAGCACCGTTGCTTGGAACGGCGCCACAGCATGGCTGCGTCTCGTAGCCGATACAGGTGACCGCGAGTTGAGCGTTCAACTGACGCATGCTGCCGTCCGGGGCACGGAACTGGACACCGGAAAGCCGACGATTTCCGACAAAGGCGGCCGGAGTGAGATTGAAGTGGAAACTTATGCTGACGGGTTTCTCGGGCCGTGTTTCGAAAGCGAAGCGGCGCAAGATTTCAACCACCGCACCATCGCCCTTCAACGAGGCAGGATCGGCAACGATCGGCCTCGCCCGCTTCAGCGTGCCGAGTTCGGCAAGTTCATGCTCCGTAAATTTTGCATCGGCGGTGCTACGGCGCCCGACTAGGTGAATGTTCTCGATTGGCTGCGTCATGAGACGCGACGTGACGTCCGCGGCCAGATCGGAGCCAACGAGCTCGGAGTCGTCCTTGGCGAGCATGCGCGCCACATCGATTGCCACGTTGCCGTTGCCAATAATCACAACGGAGCGTACGTCACGCAGGAAGGGCGTCGCGGCGTCAGGATGCGTGTTGTACCAGCCGGTAAATTTTCCGGATCCTACGACACCGGGCAGATCCTCACGGGGAATGCCGAGCCGCCGGTCGCGCGTTGCGCCGATCGCAAGCACAACCGCGTCGTACAGGTCGCCTACCTCGTCCAGGCGGACATTGCCGCCTACTTCGACATTTCCAAAAAAATTGACGCGCTCCCGTGACAGTACGCGATCCAGCACACGCGCGACGAGCTTGGTGCTCTGATGATCGGGGGCCACTCCATACCGGATCAGTCCAAACGGCACCGGAAGGCGGTCCAGCACATCGACTGATGCGTCGGGCATCAGTCGCAACAGTTGATCTGCCAGATAACAGCCGGCAGGCCCGCTGCCGATGATGGCAACGTGACGCATGATCGCTATCCGCTCGTCTCTTTTCGCCATCCACGATTCGCTCTTAACCAGGAAAAGGAGGATCTGCAGCACCGAGAACTTAGTGTGTACTTCATTTTGAACACTCTCGCCGATGCCGTTGCTGCGAAGGTTCGTCCTGAGCGACATGCGAATGGCGAAGAGCAAACCACGCCTACTGAAACCTCACATACTCATACTCGACCGGATTGTTGTTGATGCCGCGATCCGGAGGGGCAATCCATGCTGCCATCCTGCCTGGCTGGTACACGCCGTGCA
>Ga0306920_100002921_pt1 | contig 21628 bp, 16 predicted proteins | sample flu12Cox44000170_FD_204666 | JGI IMG/M metagenome (GOLD analysis project Ga0306920, IMG submission 204666) | Lab enrichment of tropical soil microbial communities from Luquillo Experimental Forest, Puerto Rico - flux4day.12C.oxic.44.000.170 (v2)... | ecosystem: Environmental > Terrestrial >...
AGAATGGCACATAGAGCTTCGCCGCCAGAAACCCCTCCTTCCAAGCGCTGGACCACAGAGGGGAGAAGCGATGTTTGTACTGCAGTTTCACGTCCGCCCGCGCGGCCGGGATCCGCGATGGGTCGTCGGGCTCGCGAACTCGTTCTATGGCGCCTATCTCGACAAAGAGCAGGCGCTGCTCGACGCGGTCGATGCGGCGCGCGATGCCATGCAAGCCGGCCACGATGCCCAGGTCTGGGTCAAAGGCCGCTCGGCCCTGACGCGGGTCTTCTAGCCGTGGCCATTATCCTTGGACCGGTCTTGATACGAGAGGGCGGCTGCGCCTTCGACGCGTGGACACCGGCGGATGGGTTCAGACGAGGCTACGTCTATCCTCGCATAGAGGACGCCTATTACGCCCGCAAAGCGGAACTGAAATGTCCCGGCGAGGGACATGCCGGTCCAATCGTGGCTTGCAATACCGTCGATGAATTTGCGCGAGCGACGACCGTGGTCGAGGCAACGGCGCGGCTTGGTTCGCGTCAGGCAGCTTAGCGAGGATAGGTCATGGTACTGGCGGAAGGCCATCGCAATTTTCTCCTCGAACACGCCGTCGTCCGGCGTTACCGGCGCGGGCATCATCTCTTTCATCAGGGTGACGAGGCCACCAGTGTTTTCGTTCTTCTGGAGGGAGAGGTCGAGGTTTCGATCGAGAACGGTCGAGCCGACCGGACGATAATCGACCGGAAGGAAGCCGGCGCGCTGTTCGGAGAGCTTGAATTGCTCGGCGGGCAATATCGCATCGCGTCGGCGGTAGCGCTGACCGACGCGACGCTGGGCGTCATTCGGAGATGTGTATTCGAGGAGTGCAAACGAGCCAGCCTGGAGCTTCTCGCCGCTATCGCGCGAAATCTGGCGGTGGCGTTCGGCGAGATGATGACGCGGCTCTCGACCTTGCCACTCGACGCCTACGGGCGCCTACGATACTACCTCACCAGCCTGGCGCGCGAGACCGACGGTTCTGTGGTGGTCCAAGGCTTATGGACGCAGCAGCAGCTCGCGGAGCTTGCCGGATGCCGCAGAGAGACAGTGGGAAGCATCCTCTGCGAGCTCAAAAGAGGCGGATGGATCCGGTGCGATAGGCGACAGATTACGATCCTACGACCGCTGCCTGAGGAGTTCTAGTAAATCGCATGAGAGAAATTTCGCAGTGACGACGCGATCTATTTCGCAGTGCACGAAGGGAACGGGTCTAGAATTACCAGACGATGTCGTCAGCGCGTTTAGACCCGCATCTGGACCGCTCGGCATCGCACGCAACTCACGGAGGAAAGTCATGAAACGAAGGGTAATGCCGCTGTTGTGCGGGCTCACAATTTCAGGACTGCTAGTGGAGTAAATCTACCCGCTTAGTACCCGCTCGATGATGCCGCGAGCCGCTCGCTCGCCGCATTCATTCCCGTCGCACAATTTTCGGGGCCGGTCGGATGTATACGCGGAGGCACCTGGAACCCCGCATAGGAGGTTGATATGGCTGTAATAGAGATCGATGGCCAACCGTGGACACGCAAGCACGACGACCCTTCGGTCCCGGTGGTTCCAAGTGCTCCCCGAACCCTATACCCACAGTCGCTGGAGGACCTGATTCAGATCTGCGCGGGCAGATCTAAATATCGGCGGCCTGGAGAGGGGATTCACGCGGCGGGTAGCCATTGGGCGTTATCTGAAGCGGCGATCAGCGACGCTGTTTTTGTTGAGACGCACGACCCAGAAAATATCTACCCGGCTATGAACCGGACACTATATGACGTCGTGTGGCGCTGCCTCAACCCTGCATTCATCGACGAACTTCGAGGAAAGACACTCCCGAAGTTCGACGCTTCCAACGCCACAGAGGATCGAGGTCTTTACCCGGTGCATATCGAGTCCGGCAAGCGCATTTATGAGCTTTACGCGCAGCTGGACCAGGGGGACAACGATCCCCAAAGCCTAGCCACCCACCTCAGCAACAGCAACAAATCTTACCTCGGACCACTGGCATTCCCGACTCTAGGGGGAGCAGGAGGGCAGACCGTCTTCGGCGCGCTGACAACCGGCACACACGGAGGGGACTTCAAAATTCCGCCTCTCGCCGACGCGGTTCTCGCGCTCCATCTAGTGGCCGATGGCGGCAAACACTACTGGATTGAGCCAACAACAGTACCGGGCTTCACAAACCCTCTAACCGATTTCAACTTGCTTCATAAACTATATGGTCAAAGCCAGTTCGGAGGTCAGCAAAACTTTGAGACGCACCGTGACGATCAACTCTTCAATTCGGTGCTAGTCTCTGTGGGCCGTTTTGGCATCGTCTACTCGATTGTAATTGCAACCGTGAGCCAGTACTGCCTGCACCAGGAGCGACGCCTGACGAACCCGGACGGATCCCTGATGACTTGGCAGGCAATCAAGCCTCAGATCAACGACCTGAACAGCCCGCTTTACACTACGCCTAGCGAGCAAGCGGGCAAAAACCGCTTTCTCCAGATTGCCGTCTGCGTCACGCCTCACTTGGACTTCAGCTCAAACCTCGTCGCCGTCACCAAGCATTGGAACGTACCACTCGCCGGAAACGCCATCAATCCCACTACGCATTCACCGGCCGGACGAGACGAGCGAGGGGGTCAAATGGCTGGCAATAGCCATCCGTACTCACCCAGTGAAAGCAAACCCGGCACGCCCGCGACGCCCGACTTCAAGGAGCGGGCGTGTGCGAACGCCAACTTCCTGGATGGCGTGCTGGTCGATGTTATCAAAGAAATCGGCGACTTTGTCCATAGCAACGGAACCGTCATTGGCGCAGTCATCGCGGTTTGCGTGGTGACGGGCCTCGGGTTTACGCTTCTCCTCCTGCTCCCGGCGTTGGCCGCCATCTTGGCCATACTGCTGGCGTTCTTGGCACGCTTCCGTAACTCGGGGCAGTCGCGGCTGGGCCAAGCCTTGAACGACCTCAGGAGGATGTTGCTAGATCAGAAAGATCCGGCAGTGCGCCTCGCCGGCCTATTCGCATGGCACATGATCGCGTACCTGGTTTTCAGGAGTGAGCAAAAGGACCATGACTTTGAGGCGATCAGCTATGCGGTGCTGGACCAGCATGACTACCTCGACCAAAGCTGCGCCGTCAATGCCGACTCTATAGAGGTGTTCTTCGACGCGGAAGATCCTATTCTCCTCGCCTACGTTGACGCCCTGCTGGCGTTCGAGACCTATCAAGAGGTGAATTTCGGCAGGGCGTTCGTGGGGTACATCTCGCTGCGCTTCACAGGCCAGACGCGCGCTCTCATCGGCCCGCAACAGTTTAAACCAGTTTCATGTGCCATAGAGGTGTCCGGGCTAAAAGACGAAAGCGGCGTTACCGAGCTATTGGACTTCGCGACCAACTTCGCGCTGAACACCAACATGAAGGGCATTCTGCACTGGGGCCAGCGCAACGAATCCCAGCGCGCTGACATTGAGGAACGATTTGGCGACAGCTTCGCCGATCAAACCGGTCCCTTGCACACCTGGCGACAAGCGTTGAGCGACATCACCCAAGGCGGAAAGCTCAATGGATTCAGCAGTGCTTTTACCCGGCAAACAGGTCTCGAGGTCGTCAAGCACCTGGATTAAAGGCTGATCCCCTACCCTGGCTATCAAGAATGACCAAAAGGAGATAACGATGCCAGCCTCTCAGACATTCTCCGGAAACTGGACGATCAAGGTCGTCTCGAGCGGATTCTTCGCAAGGCAACGTTTCATCGTCGAGGGCTCTCTAGTGGGCCAGGGAATATACCCGGCACAACCGGGATTAGTGGTCTCTATGTCTGGACCGCGCTGGGACCTCAGATGCGAACGGGGGTCGCCAACGGGATGGGACCCGAGCGCATACGACGAATCGCCGCAACGTTTACCCTCGATGTCGGGCTCGTGACCCAAATTGGAGCCGAAGTTGCCACCGGGTTATTTGATTTCGACCTTACCATTCTCGTTTTGGAGTGCCATTATCTCGACTTGCGACTCCCGTCGCGGGTTCCGCTACCCATCTTCAAGCTCCCCCCGCTCGCCCACCTTCCGGCTGAATGAAAAACCTTACATCTGGCCGAACGGCGAGCACGATCTCGGCGAACTCGATGCTTTATTTCTATAATAATCTTCTGAGAGCAATCGAAAGGAGGATTAGTAAATGGAACCAAAACGGCGTGACCTATTGAAATCGGCGGCTTTGATCATCGCCACTCCAATCCTAACCCTCACGACCGACGGGGAGGGCGGACATGTGTCACGCACATTAGGTAAACGTGCCTCGTGCGATGCAGTCCCTGGTGCCGTACGATGTGCTGGGATTGTAATAGGTAACAAGACTAGCCGATTGTGTGTTCTCGGCGAAACAGGAAGAATTCTTTCTGAGGAGACCCTACCAACGTCGTTTGACAGCTTTGGGGAAAGATTTGTGGGGGAGTCGAAAATGCACATCGCGATGCGATTGGGATCACATTCAACCTGGACAAGCCAATTGCTGACTCGGCTCGGACACGATGTGATGGTAACCGACTGAAGCTCGTTCCGGTGGGCTGGTCATTGGGGCATTGGCGGCCGGTGCGCACCAACCTGAAGTTTTCTGTACACCTCCCCTCAGCAGAATATTCAGGTTACTGCGCGCCGTAACACTCCCAGCAGAAACTCACAAATTCCTCCTGCTATCGCGAGATCTCCGAGCGGCTCAGAGAATTAGCTCGGCGGTGGCGCTTTCGCGAAATAAACGGAACTGTATGACTGGGCCTATCGCTGCGATCGAATAGCCGGCAGCCTCAAGTCACAGCGCGCCCGATCACATCCATTGAGCGCGCGGAAGCTGACGAGACAAAACATGCCACTGTGAAATACCTCACAGCGCCGATGCGAGATAGATCGCAGAGGCGGGTGGGTCCGGTTCGAGAGGCGGCGAATTGTAGTCTTATGGAAGCTCGCTAAGCAGCTCTAGTACGCGCTGCGAAATTCCTCACAAAACTCGCATCCCTGCGCTGAACCGATGTTGTACACCGCGAGCAATACGACGCTCTAGAATAGGCAATCTCTATACCTTGCCATTTGCAGGCGCGCTGCGATCGCTTCCGTGTCTCAAAACGACGATAGTGTAGCTAGAGCGGAGGAGTATCGCGAGATCGCTGAGGGGATCAGAAACTTCGCACGCCGATCCCGATTTCGCGAAATCAAAAGGAACTGTACGACTGGGCCGACCTCTGCGACCGAATAGCCGACAATCTCAAGTCCGAACGCTCGCGCTCCCAGGAGCTACATCTATCGAGCGCTCGAACTATAGACCAAGAAGATTCCATTGCGAAATATCTCACAGTGCCGATGCGAGAAAGGTTCCAGCGGCAGACCGCCGTGCGGATCTACAATGCCAATGGATGCGGACCTGCGTTCAACCGACATCCCGCACGGGACTGACTTGAGCGCGCAGCTTTCACTATAGGACAGAAATCATGAAGGCCTTGAATAAACTGTTGTTCGCCGGAGGCGCCTCGGCGGCTCTCTCGGTGTCATCTATTGCCGCCGCCGTCGCAGACGTGCCGGGATTTGTCGAACGCGGTGAGGCCTGGACCCATACCGCCTCCTCATGCGCCGTCAATCCTGGAGATTCAGACAAAGCTGCTTTTACCGGCCCTGATCTGACGTTCCGGCCGGAAGCATATAGCGCGGGCATAGAGGTCACGCCAATTCTTGGCGGCACACAATTTGGACCAATATGGCAGCCGATCGTAGCCTACTGCAATGTCTTGAACCCTCTAGATGCGGATCCGGCAGCCCAGACCCCATCCTGGGATGCCTTGATCGTAGGGTACCTCGATCCCGACGGCGTGGGCATCAACACGAATGTCGTTGCTAGACTGATCCGTGTTCGCCGGAATGATGGCGTTGCGTCGACGGTAGCCACCTTCGACAGTAATAAATTCAATACGCGGGCGCACGGTGAGCAGTTAGCCCTGTTTAGCGAGCCGATGGACTTCCGACATAACGAATATTTTGTCGAACTGGAACTAATCCGTACGCCACTTGCTGGCCACAGCAACCCAGTGGTCTACAGCGTGAGGTTGGTCGATGTGAATTTTACCCCAAAATGAGAGAGACCTACCCTCACAACCTGAACGCGCAGTGGCCTTGCCGGTCGGCGCGAATGCAATATCGAGCTTGAGGAGATCGACAATGGATCAGACACTGTCAACCAAGCGTAGCTTTGTTTCCGTCCTGCCTGCCAGTCGTCGCATTCTTCTGACGTTCGAAACCAATCGAATGTCAATGGAGGTTACGTTGAAGAAGCTGCTTATTGCATTGGCAGTCCTGCCGTTCCTGGCTGGCGCCGTTTCGGCGGCGCTGCCAGTCCCGCCGGGCGGTCCGCCGACCGGTACGCCGCCCAACCCGAGCCCCGTAGCCTGCCCGGTTCCGATTGAGTATGTGCTAGGGACAGATCACAATTTGTGGCGCGAGTACAGCGACAGATCCACCGAACGCAATATCCACGATCGCCTGCAGGTAGATCAAGACGTCGCGCAGTTCCAAGCGCATTGGTGTAGCAACGTGGTCTACGTCCTCAAAACTGATGGGACCCTCTGGCGGGCGGCGCCGATCCCCAATTGGACCAACCCTAAAAAGATATATGGAGACGTAAAAATAGATGCAGACGTTTTGCAGTTTCAAATCATGGGTGATGACACAGCGTATGTACTCAAGAAGGACGGAAGCCTGTGGCGCGAACAACCCAATCAGTCCCCCCAGCGAGTCGACGAAAACGTCGTACAGTTCCAGGCTGTGGACTATAATGTAGCCTTGTCCGGGGTCAACTCGGTGGTGACGGACATGTATGTCCTCGATTCCCAAGAGAACCTACCGCAGGACGGCAAGCTACTCGATCAGAACGTGTTGCATTTCCAGGTCGATACACACGGCAATGTGTTTGTTCTTTACACCAACAACAGGCTTTACCGTAGATATCCCGGTGGGAGGCACTTGGTTGACTGGACTGTCCTGGCTTTTCAAGCCCTCGATGAGACCACTGTGTATGTTCTCCGCACAGACGGAAATCTGTACAAAACAGGAAACCCAAATGCAGTCGGCCAGGGTGTCCTTTCTTTTCAGGTCCTGGCCCCCGCCAGCGTCGATATCCTCTGGGCCGACCGAACGCTGAGTAACAATCTGGAGTCATATCACATCGACGCCAACGTCCTGGGATTCCAGAATTTTCAAGCCCCGTTCCAGGCAGCCGGTCTACAGCTGCTGGACATTAGTAAGTGTCCTCGAGACAAAGAAGTCACTCAATCCACTAGCGTTTACCCGAGCCCACCGTGCATCTTCAGCACTCCGGATGACAACGGCACACTCGACGAAGTGCAATGGACCATCTATCCCTTAGAAGTTAATTGCGATCATCTATGGAACGTTTGTACCTGGGAGTTTTACACTAGCGACTATGACAAGTATGAAATAAAGTATGGTCATGGCACCGACACCAGCAATTGGCCGAAAATAACGGCCGGGAAGCATCAATCGATCACACACCTCCCTAACCTCCAACCCGGAGCGCCCTACGGGGTCATCATCCGCGGAAGTACTTTCTCGGATCTCTCTAGCGATGAGTGGACGAGCTGGTCGGGGATCACACCTTTCACGGCCCCTATCCCGTAGCCGACCCTCTCCACAACTGCTCGCGGCATCGCAGCGGTGCCGCGAGCTCTTCATACGTTTGCAGCACTTTCGCATACGGCGAATCCGACCGGAACGCTGCGGGTTCAAGAGCTACGCTCCGGCGCTCTTGCACTTGCGGACGCGCTTTTCCGCGCGGAAAAGGCACCCTGGTGCGCTGAAATATTCTAGGTGACCACTCAACCGCTGATCGGATGGTGAGGGTGCTTGACGAAGTGTCCTCTAGAGGCTACTTCTGCTGATCATGCACACGGTTGGCCTAAAGACGCTAAAGAACAAGCTCAGCGAGTATGTCCGCCTGGCGGCGTCTGGCGAGACGGTCGTGATCACTGACCGCGACCGGATTGTCGCCGAGATCGTCCCGCCACGGCGCGACACGAATGCGTTTTTTGAGCGTGGTGTGCGTGAGGGGTGGCTTTCGCCCCCGACAAATCCGACTACCGAACCTCCGCCTCGTCATCCGATGGTGCCGCTTGAAGAGCTGATGCAGGAGCTGGAACGCGACCGGGAAGACCGTTGATCTATCTCGACAGCTCCGTCGCCCTCGCCCAATTGCTCGGCGAGGGTCGATCGCCCCCTGACCCTTTCTGGCAGGAGCCGCTGGTTTCCAGCAGGCTTCTCGAGTACGAGGTTTGGAACCGCGTCCATGCCCGGGGCCTCGGCTCCACGCTCAGCGATGCTATGCGAATGTTGATCGGGAGGCTGCGGCTGCTCGAACTTACCCCGCCGGTCCTGGCTCGCGCGTTGCAGCCCTTTCCCGTTCCGGTGCGGACCCTCGACGCGCTCGATCTCGCGACAATCGACTTTATCCGCGGCCAAGGCGAGACCGTGGAACTCGCCAGCTACGACAACCGCCTGCTCGCGGCGGCGCGCGCGCTCGGAGTGGCACTTTCCGAGCTGTAGCGCTGGGGTCCACCTTCGGCGGCCGACCGGCGACACGTCCGGACCTCGGCGGGGATCGGGTGGTGCTCCCTCACCCAGCTCCGGGTAAGCCCCCGGAACGCCCGCCCTTGGCGGGCGGCCGTCCGGGGGTACGCCTCGCCAACCCTTCTCAACCCTCTCCCCCCTTCCGGGGGAGAGGGAAGGGTGAGGGGGCTGCTCGTGCTGATGCCTTTCGATCGTTAATCTCGCTAATTCGTTAACAATTCCCGGATAATTTCCGGTTACCGTCCCAATTCCCGCTTTCTGCGCGCCGAAAATTCCCGGTTTGGCCGATAAATTACCCGGTTCCACGCAGCTGCGAGCAAGCGGGAATTGTCCGCCTAACCGACCGAGGAAATCTGCCGCATGCCGATGGCCTGCAAGAGCCTGATCGGCGATACCGGCACATCGCTGTCCGCGGCCAGACGGAGCGCGTCCTCCTGGCCCGCGCGCTCTATCGGCGACCTCATCTGCGGTTCTGGACGAGGGCACGTCGCACCTCGGCATCGCCACCGAGCGCCAGATCACCGCCGAAGTTGGGATGCTCAGGCTAACCCGCGTGATCATCGCCTCGCGGCCGGAAACGATCGCTTCGCGCGATGCGGGGCTCGACGTCTTTGGCTTCCGCGATAACGACAAGGCAGTGTCGGCAAGGCCGTACCTATGGCTCCGTTTGGTAGCTCGGCAGAAGGAAACGATCATACCGAGCTGGTGCCCCGACTAGCCGCGGTCGAACCTTGTGCCGCCCAAGGTAACCGCTTATATCAGTTGCGATATAAGATGCAGCCGATGTGAAACCGATCGTCTTTCTCGGAGATTCGTTGGAGGTGATCCGAAGGTTTCCTGAAGCGGCTCGGCGAGAGGCAGGCTTTCAGCTCGATCGGGTCCAGCGCGGACTCGATGCGTGTGACTGGAAGCCGATGAAAACAGTCGGTCCCGGCGTCCGTGAACTGCGTGTCCGCGATGCCGCCGGGGCTTTTCGGGTTATCTACATCGCCACCTTCGCCGACGCGATATACGTGCTACACGCCTTTCAGAAACAGACGCAACGAACCGCAAAGCGAGACTTGGATGTGGCTTTGTCCCGTCTTCGGGACCTCATGCGGGGTAGACGATGACAATAGATCGGGCCTTCGAGAGCGTGTGGGATGCCTTGGAAGCATCGCCCGCCGAGGCGGCGCATATGAGGCTGCGCTCGGACCTGATGATCGCGGTGCAGGAGGCAGTGGCGGCGTGGGGCGTCACTCAGGCCGAGGCGGCAAAGCGCTTGTCCGTGACGCAACCCCGTCTCAATGACCTCGTGCGCGGCCGCGTCGGCAAGTTTAGCCTCGATGCGCTCGTCGATCTCGCGGCGCGCGCCGGGCTTACCCTGAGAATGGAAATCACCCAGCCGGCGGCATAGAGAGCATGAGAGCGGCCGCTCGAGAGGCGCGTCAGCCGCGGGTCCGCGGCGCCGCCGAGTTCGGGATCTGGTTGACCGGCCGTCCCTCGTCTTCCACCCACCCCACGCTTCGCCGGGCTGGCCGGACGGCGGCGGGTCGGCCGCGGGGCCTGGGGTACTGGATCAAGGCCGTCAAAAGGCGTCCCCGGCAAGACGACGCACTCGGCGAAATGGCTTTGCGTTAACAGCTTTGTAGTGCTATATTAGCAACGAAAGCCACCGCTTGGCGGCTCCGCACGATTCGTTGCGGCAAGCATGCCCGAGGGTCGGATCCACGTCTTCTAGCGGCATCGGCCCCGGGGTGTATCAGGCGCGCAGTGGGCGGCCGTGGCGCAGCTCGGCTGCGATCGCGGCGGGGCCGGTGCAGCGAGGAGATGCCGTCCGCTCTCCCACCCTGTTGCCACCCTGTTAGCCCGATTCGGCCCCCTGCAGGCGGCTAAAAAGCCCCTGCTTTCCGGCGGCAGAGCAAATTGATAAGTATCTGATATTATGATCTTATCGGGCGAAAAATTAAGCAATCTACGGCACCGAATCGATTTTTCGCCCTGATATGGCGCTTTAGCAGGGGAGGCGCGCCGGTTGCCTCACACCGAGAAGTATTTCGCCTGCGGGTGATGGACGACGATAGCCGAAGTCGATTGCTCGGGGTCGAGCTGGTCTTCCTCGGAGAGCGTGATGCCGATCTCCTCGGCGCCCAGCAATGCCAGGAGCTGCTTCTGGTCGGCGAGGTTCGGGCAGGCCGGGTAGCCGAACGAATAGCGGCTGCCGCGATAGCCTTGGGCAAGCAGCGCCTCGGGATCGCGCGCCTCCTCGGCGGCAAAGCCCAATTCGCCGCGGATGCGCTTGTGCAGATATTCGGCAAAGGCCTCGGCCATCTCGACCGAGAGGCCGTGCAAATAAAGGTAATCCTGGTAGCGGTTTTGGGCGAACCATTCGCGCGCGGCTTCCGAGGCGCGCCGGCCCATTGTCACGACCTGGAGCGCGATCACATCGCGCTCGTTACTGGCGACATCGCGGAAGAAATCGGCGATGCAGAGCCCGCCCTCCTTGTTCTGGCGCGGGAATGAGAAGCGGGTCAATTCGCGCTCTCCATCCGTATCGAACAGGATCACGTCGTTGCCTTCGGCAGCACAGGGCCAATAGCCATAGGCCGCCTGCGGGGCGAGGATCTCCTCGCGGATCGCGATGTCGAGCATCCGCCGCAACACCGGGCGCAATTCGTCCTTCGCCCATTCGCGGTACTCGGCCAGGGTCCGGCCGTCCTTCCGGTAGCCCCATTGGAATTGGTAGAGCATGCGCTCGTTGAGGTAGGGCACGACCGCTTTTGGTGGCACCCGATCGATCGTCCGCGATCCCCAGAAAGGCGGCTCGGGCACCGGCACGTCGTGCGTCAATTCGGCGCGGCGCAAGCGGATCTCCTCGACGTCGACCGGCCGCATCGGCTTGGGGTCGGCGGCGCGGCCGAGCTTGCGGCTCTGGTTGACCGGGCGGCCCTCGCTGCGGCGCCGGACCTCTTCGAGGTGGATGTCGAATCGGCCTGACACGATTTTGTCCATCAGGTCGAGACCGGCGAAGGCGTCGCGGGCATAGGCGACGCGCCCCGCTTCGTAAGCCCTGGCGCAATCCTCCTCGACATAGCGTCGAGTCAATGCGGCACCGCCGAGCATGACCGGGAGGCTCAGCCCCTGCCGGCTCATCTCCTCGAGGTTCTCGCGCATCACGACGGTCGATTTGACGAGCAGCCCCGACATGCCGACGGCGTCGGCCTTGTGCGCCACGGCGGCGTCGAGGATAGCGCCGATCGGCTGCTTGATGCCGAGATTGACGACCCGATAGCCGTTGTTGGTCAGGATGATGTCGACAAGGTTCTTGCCGATGTCGTGGACGTCGCCGCGCACGGTCGCCAGCACGACCGTGCCTTTCTCCTGGCCTTCGACCCGCTCCATATGCGGTTCGAGCCAGCGCACCGCCGCCTTCATCGTTTCGGCCGATTGCAGCACAAAGGGGAGCTGCATCTTGCCGGCGCCGAAGAGGTCGCCGACCGTCTTCATGCCGTCGAGCAGGATGTTGTTGATGATGTCGAGCGGCCTATACGTCTCCATCGCGAGGTCGAGATCGGCTTCGAGCCCCTGCCGGTCGCCGTCGACGATGCGCTGCGCCAAGCGATCCTCGAGCTTCTCGGGCCGGCCCCTTGCCGTGCTCTTCTCGGCCGCACGGTTCTCGAACAACCCGATATAGGCCTGCAGTGGGTCGTAGCCCCCATTTGGTCCGTTTGGGCGCCTTCGGTCGAAGATCAGATCCTCGGCGACCCGCACCTCCTCCTCGGGGATCTTGTGCAACGGCATGATCCGCGAGAAATGGACGATGGCACCGGTCAGCCCGCGCCGCAGCGCGTGGTCGAGGAAGACCGAGTTCAGCACATGGCGGGCGGGTGGGTTCAGCCCAAAGGAGATGTTCGACAGGCCGAGGATGATCTGACATTCGGGCATCGCCCGCGAGATCTGCTCGATCGCCTCCAACGTATTGAGGCCGAGCCTGCGGTCATCCTCGTTGCCGGTGCAGATCGTAAAGGTCAGCGGGTCGAATAAGAGGTCGGAAGGCGGCAGGCCGTGCTTGCCGCAGGCAAAATCGTAAAGTCGCTGGGCCACGGCGAGCTTGTGCTCGACCTCCTTGGCCATGCCGGTCTCGTCGATCGTCAGCGCGATGACCGCCGCACCAAAGCGGCGCGCGAGCTTGAGCCGCTTCTCGGCCGCCGCCTCACCATCCTCGAAATTGATCGAGTTGATGATCGGCTTGCCGCCGTAGAGCTTCAGCGCCGCCTCGAGCACCGGATACTCGGTCGAGTCGATGACGAGCGGCGCGTTGACCGCGCCGCGCAGGCGGGTCACCGCCTCGGTCATATCGGCGACCTCGTCGCGCCCGACAAAGGCGGTGCACAAATCGAGCGTGTGCGAGCCTTCCTTGACCTGCTCGCGCCCCATCTCGACGCAGCCGTCCCAGTCGCCTTGCTCCTGCAGCCGGCGGAACTGGCGCGAGCCATTGGCGTTGCAGCGCTCGCCGATCGACAGGTACGCGTTCTCCTGGCGCAGCGGGACCTGGCCGTAGAGCGAGGCGACGGCGGGCGCCCAGACCGGCTTGCGCACTCGCGGCACGGGCCGGGGGCGCCCATCTCCACTGGCGCGGCCGATGCGGCGCAGCATCGCGTCGAGGGCGGCGATATGCACCGCCTCGGTGCCGCAGCAACCGCCGATCATGTTGACCCCGTCCTCGAGCACGAAGCGCTCGAGCCACTGCGCAAGTTCGGCTGGGCCGAGCGGGTAATGGGTTCTCCCGCCGACCAGCTCGGGGAGCCCGGCGTTAGGCTGGACCGAGATCAACTCGGGCCAGCTCTCGCCGAGCCACTTGACGTGCTCGGCCATCTCGCGCGGCCCGGTCGCGCAGTTGAGCCCGATCATCGGCACGTCGAGTGCCCCGATGATTGTCGCCGCCGCTGCGATATCCGCCCCGACCAGCAGTGTTCCGGTGGTCTCGATCGTGACCTGGACAAGGATCGGGGTGTCCTTGTGCGCGTCCTCGCGGGCACGCTTGGCGCCGTTGACCGCCGCCTTGATCTGCAGCGGATCCTGGCAGGTCTCGATGATGATCGCGTCGACCTCGCCGCTGATCAGCCCGGCGCATTGGACCGCGAGCGCATCTTCGAGCGGCTGATAGGCGATGTGGCCGAGCGACGGCAGGCGGGTGCCCGGCCCGACCGCGCCGAGAACAAAACGGGCGCGGCCGTCATGAGCGAACTCGGCGACCGCTTCTTGCGCCAGCTCGGCGGCAAGGCGGTTGAGCGCAAAGGCCCGGTCGGCGAGCCCAAACTCTCCCAAGGTGATCGGCGAGCCGCCGAAGCTGTTGGTCTGCACCGCGTCGCAGCCGGCCTCGAGATAGCCCCGGTGGATCGCGCGGACGAGGTCCGGACGGCTCTCGCAGACAATCTCCGTGCAGTTCTCGAGGCCGAGAAAGTCGCGCTCGACATCGAGATTGCGTGCCTGCACCTGGGTCCCCATCGCGCCGTCACAGAGCACGACGCGATCGGCGAGATAGTCGAGGAAGTGTGCCATCGGATGGGGCGATCAAACCACCGCGGCGACCGGCTTTTTGGCGCGCACGCCGAGCATGTGGCAGATCGCGACGGTCAGATCCGCTCGGTTCAGGGTGTAGAAGTGGAACTCGTGCACCCCGTTCGCGTGCAGGCGGCGACACTGTTCGGCGGCGATCGAGGCGGCAACGAGACGCCGTGTCTCGGGGTCGTCGTCGAGGCCGTCGAAATGCCCGGCCATCCACTCCGGTATCGAGGCCCCGCAGGTCGCGGCCATCCTCTTGAGCTGGGCGAAATTGGTCACCGGCAGAATCCCGGGCACGATCGATACCCGGATCCCGGCAGCGTGGGCGCGGTCGCGGAACCGCAGGAACAGATCGACGTCGAAGAAAAACTGAGTGATTGCCCGGCTGGCGCCGGCATCGAGCTTGGCTTTCAGGTTGTCGAGATCGCGCTCCGCACTCTGCGCCTCCGGGTGGGTTTCGGGATAGGAGGCGACGCTGATCTCGAAATCCGCCACCCGTTTGAGCCCGGCGACGAGGTCGGCCGCGTAGGCGTAACCGCCGGGATGCGGCTCATAACGCTGTGCTCCGCCGGGCAGGTCGCCGCGCAACGCGACGATGTGCCGGATCCCGGCCTGCCAATAATCGGACGCCACCGCATCGATTTCGGCGCGGGTGGCAGCGACACAGGTGAGGTGAGCGGCGGGTTCGAGCGGGGTCTCGCGGCGGATGCGCCGGACCGTCGCATGGGTACGCTCGCGGGTCGACCCGCCCGCGCCATAGGTCACTGAGACAAACCGCGGCGCCAGCGGCTCGAGGCGTTTGACCACCTCCCAGAGCCGGCCCTCCATCTCCGCCGTCTTCGGCGGAAAGAATTCGAACGAGACGCGCGGCGGACCAGCATCAAAATCGATGACCGGGTCGGCGGCGAGCAAGCCGCGCGACTGGCCCGTGGAACCCCTCTGGCCCAGCTCCTGCGGCATCAGCGAAGCTCTCTCTCGAAAACCGCGTCGGGTATTCCTGCCGAGACATCACCGGCCGCGCGCGGTCGTGCTGCAGCGGGGCGCTGCGCGGTCCAGATGACAACGGTCAGCGGACCGCCCGGCAGCCATCGCGCCGGCGCCGGATCGAGGCCGGCGCCGGCGCACCACTCGGCCACCTCGCTGTCGGCGAAGCCAAGCCGGCGATGGGCGTGCTCGTCGCGGAGAAATTCGAGCGTATGCGGCGCAAAGTCGACGAGCACAAGAATCCCGCTGGGCCGCAACACCCGGGCCGCCTCGGCGATGACCGCTGCCGGCCGGTCGGCATAATGCAGTACTTGATGGATCACGACGGCATCGAAAGAAGCGTCAGGCAGGGCCAACTGGTACATGTCACCGAGCCGGACCAGCCCGTTCTCCAGGCCAGCGCGCTCGAGATTGACCCGGGCGACGGCCAACATCTCGCGCGATTGGTCGATGCCGAGCGCGCGCTCGGCTCGCGGTGCCAAAATTTCGAGCATTCGGCCGGTGCCGGTGCCGATGTCGAGCAGATCGCGTGGGTCGGCCGCCGCGATGATTTCGACGAGCGCTGCCTCGACTTCGGACTCGTCGACGTAGAGCGAGCGGATGCGGTGCCATTGGGCGGCATTTTCGCGGAAATAGGCGCTCGCGAGGTCCGCGCGCTGGCACTTGATCGCGCCCAATCGTTGAAGATCGAGAGCGATCGTGAGATCGGCGTCGCTGCACGCGGCCACCAGTTGGCGCGCCAGCGCGCCCGCCGGGCTCGATTGGCGCAAGCGATAGAAGACCCAGCTCCCCTCACGGAAGCGGTCGAGCAAGCCGGCCTCGCACAGAAGCTTCAAGTGACGCGATACCCGCGGCTGGCTCTGCCCCAAAATCTGGGTAAGCTCGGTCACAGTGAGCTCGCCGCGGGCGCAAAGGACGACGAGCCGCAGCCGGGTCGGCTCGGCGATCGCGCGCAGCGCAGCCAGTAGATGCTCCATGGAGTCGCACTTCTCCGCCTTGGTAGTAGCAAGATATACACATATCTTTATGTCGGCAAGAAGGTTATGCGTGGTGGTGCGGAGGATCGAGAAACATGTTGCGACGCGGCGCCTGCGAGGCGCCACTTGCCGATACGGCTAATTTCCAGCAATTATCTCGCCCGACGGGACGATAACAGCCTGATGCGAGCTCGATCGATGAACCTTCGCCCGCGAAGTCTCGTCTTCTCAAAGCTGCTGCTGCTCTTGGTCCTAATCCTACCTGGATGCGCGGCGCGAGAGGGCAACTCGCAGCTGGGCGCCGCCGAGGCCGAGGATTTCAACGACCCGTTTGAAGATACGAACCGCGCGATCTTCGACTTCAACCAAGTGGTCGATCGCAACGTGCTGGTGCCGGTCGCAAAGGCCTATCGTACGGTGCTGCCCGACCCGGTGCGCGATTCGCTGCGCGACTTTCTCCGCAATCTGCGTGCGCCGCTCATTTTCGTAAATAACACGCTGCAAGGCGATTTCGACCTCGCCGGACAGACGTTTGCGCGCTTTACCCTCAACTCGACCCTCGGCGTGGGCGGCCTGATCGATGTCGCCGGACGATGGGGTCAGCTCCCCTATCACGAACAGGATCTCGGCGTGACGTTTGGCGTTTGGGGTATCCCCGAGGGTCCCTACCTCGTCGTTCCGGTCCTCGGTCCGTCCGATCCGCGCGACCTGGTCGGTCAAGTTGGTGAGGGGTTCGGTGATCCATGGAATATCCTCGTCACCGGCAATCCGTGGACCCTCTACTGGATACCGTACGTGCGGGGCGGAGTAAGCGGTATCGATCAGCGGTCGCGATATATCGAGACTCTTGCGGACATCGAGCGCACTTCGCTCGACTACTACGCGACAATCCGTTCGCTCTATCGACAGCGGCGGGCGGCGCTAGTCCGCGGAGAGCGGGAGAATCTGCCGCCACCGGCCTCGTTCAGTCGGAACTACGGCCCGGGGGCGTCCGTTGCAGTCACGACCCCCCCATCCCGGGCGGCCTTTGTTTCTGAAATACCGAACGCTTCTGAGGTATCTCGCCGATGACGCGACGCTCCGTTCTTACGGCCACCGTTGTCCTGATCTTGGGCGCGCTGGCGCCTGCTATTCTCGCCGCCGCAGATCCTGCCGCCGTAATCAATAATCTCGGCAACCGCGCGCTCGAGGTGCTCGGCAAGAACGCGACCCCGGCGCAAAGGGTGGCGCGATTTCACGAGCTGTTCCGCGAGGATTTCGACGTTCCCGGCATCGCCCGCTTTGTGCTTGGCCGATATTGGAAAACAGCCACCACAGAACAGCAGCAAGAATTTATCAAGCTGTTCGAGGATTATATCGCTCTCGTCTATAGTTCCCAGCTGGCAGCTTATAGCGGTGAGACGCTCAAGGTAACCGGCAGCCGGGCTGATCCCCAGGGAGCGATCGTCGCGAGCGAGATCATCCGCCCGGCCGGTACCCCGCCAGTCAAGGTCGAGTGGCACTTGGCAGACCAAAACGGTACCTACAAAATCCGGGATGTCGCCGTCGACGGGATCAGCATGGCGGTAACGCAACGTTCTGAATTCGCGTCCGTGATCCAGCGCAATGGCGGGCAAGTCCAGGGCCTAATCGCCATGTTGCGTGAGAAGACCGCGAGCGGCCTTCCGCGCTAAATTGGTTCTCCGGGCGAGGGTGTCTCTTTTTTCGCGGTTCGCGTCCGGCGGAACCAGTGATCCTGACGCGTAGTTAGTAGCTCACAGGCGAATTCGATGTCTGCTAAGTGTGCCTGTGACGAGCCACCGTTTCCTCACGACTGCCGCCTTTGTGCTGTTCACGAGCCTGGTAGCCGCGTCTCCCGCAATGGCCGACACAGGCCCAGCCGAGTTGATCCTCACTCTAGGCAACGAAGCGCTTGGAGTGATCCGTGCCGATATGACGCCCGCTCAAAAGCGGGCGTTTTTTCACCAGCTATTGCAACAGAATTTCGACGCTCGGCCGGTACTGGCGTGTCAAGCGAGCCTGAAAAGCGCCAGTTTCGAAGGCTTTTCGAGGATCATATCGTCCGCGTTTACAGTCAGCGATTTGCGCAATATCGCGGTGAAACCCTCAGAGTGAACGGCAGCCGATCGGATTCCCAAGGTGCCCTGGTAAAGAGTGAGATCGTTCGCCCGGAGTGTGGTCCACCGATCAAAGTGGATTGGCGACCGGGGGCGCGCGATGGGCTCTACAAATCAACGACGTCATCATCGACGGCGTCAGCATGGGCGCGTCCGAACGCTCCGAGTTCGCATCGGTAATCCAAGTCAGCGGCGGACAAGTGCAGGTCTCCTCGTGATGATGCGCGAACGGATAGCCGGCCGTCCCTTAGAGTCGAGCGTAGCCGCTCCCGTTGCGGGCAATAGCACGCCGGTTCACTAGGTGGCTCAGCTCCGCACCAAGGGCTTGTAGCGAATACGATGCGGCTGATCCGCCTCGGCGCCTAGGCGCCGGCGGCGGTCGGCCTCGTAATCGGCATAGTTGCCCTCGAACCACACGACCTCGCTGTCGCCCTCGAAGGCAAGGATGTGGGTCGCAACGCGGTCGAGAAACCAGCGATCATGGGTGATGATGACGGCGCAGCCGGGAAAATCGAGCAGCGCCTCTTCGAGCGCCCGCAGCGTGTCGACATCGAGATCGTTGGTCGGCTCGTCGAGCAGGAACACGTTGGCGCCAGTTTTGAGCATCTTGGCAAGATGGACGCGATTGCGCTCGCCGCCCGAGAGCTGACCTACCTTCTTCTGCTGGTCGGTGCCGCGGAAATTGAACAGCGCGCAGTAGGCTCGGCTCGCGATCTTGCGCCGCCCAAGGTCGATTTCCTCTTGCCCGCCCGAGATCTCCTGCCACACCGTGTTGGCTCCGACGAGGGCGTCGCGGGACTGATCGACATAGCCGAGCTTCGCCGTCTCGCCGACACGGAGCCGACCTCTGTCAGGCATTTCCTGACCAGTGATCATGCGAAAGAGTGTCGTCTTGCCCGCACCGTTCGGGCCAATCACCCCGACAATCCCTCCAGGAGGCAGACGAAAATCAAGCCCCTCGATCAGGAGCCGGTCGCCGAACCCTTTGACGACCCCCTCCGCCGTGATCACCAGATCGCCCAGCCGCGGCCCTGGGGGCAGCACTATTTGAGCCGTCTCAGGTGCCCTTTCCCGGTTCTGGGCGACGAGCGATTCATAAGCGGAAAGGCGTGCTTTGCTCTTCGCCTGGCGAGCCCGTGGACTCTGCCGCACCCATTCGAGCTCGCGTTCGAGTGTTCGTCGGCGGGCCGCCTCCTGCCTGCCTTCCTGCTCGAGCCGCTGCCGCTTTTGCTCGAGCCACCCCGAGTAATTGCCTTCGAAGGGGAGACCCCGACCGCGATCGAGCTCGAGGATCCAACCGGCGACCTCGTCGAGAAAATATCGGTCATGGGTGACGGTCACCACGGTGCCTGGGTAGTCCTCGAGAAAGCGCTGCAGCCAACCCACCGACTCTGCATCGAGATGATTGGTCGGCTCATCGAGGAGCAGCAAGTCGGGACGTTGCAGCAGAAGACGGCATAGCGCCACCCGGCGCCGCTCGCCGCCGGAGAGTGTCGTCACCTCGGCAATGCCCGGCGGGCAGCGCAAAGCGTCCATAGCGATTTCGACGGTGCGGTCGAGCTCCCATCCGTCGGCTTGGTCGATCTTCTCCTGAAGCTCGGCTTGCTCGGCGATCAGCGTGTCCATCTCGGCAGGCGAGAGGTCTTCGGCAAAGCGCGCGCTGACCGCCTCGAAACGGTCGAGCAACTCCTTGGTCTCGGCTAGCCCCTCGATGACATTGCCGAAGACGTCCTTCGTTGCATCAAGCGCGGGTTCCTGCTGCAAGTAGCCGACCCGTACCCCCTCCGCCGACCAGGCTTCGCCGGTGAAGTCCTGCTCCTCGCCCGCCATGATGCGCAACAAGGTCGACTTGCCGGCACCATTGGGCCCAAGAACCCCGATCTTGGCGCCTGGCAAAAAGGACAGCCAGATATCCTTGAGCACTTCGCGCCCGCCGGGGTAGGTCATGCCGAGACCCTTCATCACATAGATGTACTGGTAGGCCACCATTCGGGATCCCTTAGATATCGCGCGGCATGATCATGGGGGTTTCGCCGCTCTTGAGGAACGTCGATGGTGATATTATCAAAACCGGTAGGCATTGTGATGGCAGCCGTGGTCGGCATCGCCGCCGGCGCCGCCCTGGGTCAGTCCGCCCCAGTCCTGACCGGCGCCGCAGCCTATGGTGATTGGCGCAGCGATGCGCCGGGGGTACGACGCAAGATTACCCCGGCGGACATGCCACCGCCGTACGCGACGCCGAGCGCTAACCGCCACCCCAGCATCGTGACTCGCCCGGGCGGCGCGTGGCCGAAGGCGCCGGCGGGCTTTACCGTTGAGCTCTTCGCCAGCGGGCTCGATAACCCGCGTCTGCTCCGGGTTTCGCCGAGTGGCGACATCTTTGTCGCGGAGAGCGGGCCCGGCCGCATTCGCGTGCTGCGCGCTAGCGAGCCCGCCGGTACGCCGGAGATTCACACCTTCGCCGAGGGTCTTGATCGGCCTTTTGGCATCGCCTTCTGGCCGCCCGGAGCGAACCCGCAATACGTCTATGTCGCGAACACCGATGCGGTCGTCCGCTTTCCTTATCGGCCGGGCGATCTGCAGCCCGCTGGTCCCGCGGAGACGATCGTCGCCGGATTGCCGCGAGGCGGCCATTGGACACGTGACGTCGCCTTCTCCCAGAACGGTGCCCGTATGTTCGTCTCGGTGGGCTCCCGCAGCAACGATGCCGAGCGTTCAATCGCCACGCTGTGGAGTTCGGAGGAGGAGCGCGCCGACGTCCTCGTCTTCACGCCCGAGGGCAGGGACGAACGGATCTTTGCGACCGGTCTGCGCAACTGCGTCGGGATGGCGGTGCAGCCCCGGACTGGCGAGCTGTGGTGCTCGACCAACGAGCGCGACGGTCTCGGCGACGATCTCCCGCCCGATTATGTGACCCGCGTGCGCGAAGGCGGCTTTTACGGTTGGCCGTGGTTTTATATCGGCGGCAACGAAGACCCTCGTCACCCTGGCGAACAGCCCAATCTGCGCGGCCGTGTCATTGTACCGGATGTGTTGCTGCAGCCGCATTCCGCTTCGCTCGAAATGACGTTCTACGATGGCGCAAAATTCCCTGCCGAATACCGGGGCGACGCGTTCGCTGCCTTGCACGGCTCCTGGAACCGGGCGAAGCGGACCGGCTACAAGGTGGTCCGCATCCTGCTCAAGGACGGGCAGCCGACCGGTGAATACGAGGATTTCCTGACCGGGTTTGTGGTCGGCGACAGCCGCGTCTGGGCCCGCCCGGTCGGCGTCGCCGTCGCAAATGACGGGGCGCTGCTGGTCAGCGAGGACGGCAACGGAACGATTTGGCGGGTATCATATCGCGGACCATGACCTCCGTTCCCTGCCGCACAGGGAAAA
>Ga0306920_100002922_pt1 | contig 21628 bp, 22 predicted proteins | sample flu12Cox44000170_FD_204666 | JGI IMG/M metagenome (GOLD analysis project Ga0306920, IMG submission 204666) | Lab enrichment of tropical soil microbial communities from Luquillo Experimental Forest, Puerto Rico - flux4day.12C.oxic.44.000.170 (v2)... | ecosystem: Environmental > Terrestrial >...
TGGGGGCGGGGGTGCGCTCCGGCGGAGTGGGACCCCCGAAGCCTGTGCGCCGCCCAGAGGGCGGCGATTCAGGCGAGTGGGTGACGCAGCTGGAGCGCACCCCCGCCCCCGCCGACGGGCCCCGACCCGCCTCGCGCTCCGCGGGTTCGTGAACAATCCTGACTAGAGCAGCGTCCACCGCGAGGGAGCTGGAGACATCTTCTCCTCTGAGACGCGGCCGTCCTTGACCAGCTTTTTGAGATGGGAGTGCACGGACTTGCCCGCCATCACATGAAGCTTCTCGGGCACGTCCGCATAGATGACCTTGACCATCTCCGGGATGGTCCGCGCCGCTTCACCCAGCGTCTCGAGGATCTGCCGCTCCCGCTCCAGCCGATGGGCGATGTACTCCTGGATCTTGCCCGCCGCGTCTTCGATCACCGCGCCATGGGCCGGGTAGATCCGCTGCGGCCGGAGCGCCTGCACGCGCCGCAGCGAAGCCATGTAGTCGGCGAGGTCACCGTCCTCGTCGGGAATCACGCTGGTAGAGCCGTTCAAGATCAGGTCGCCGCTGAACAGCGCGCGCTCCTCTTCGAGGAAGTAGCAGAGGTGATCGGAGGCGTGCCCCGGCGTGTGCACGGGCACCAGGGTGACGCCATCGCCCTTCACCACCTGCCCGTCGCGGAGGTCCGCCGTGCCCTCAGGCAGGTTCTCGTCCTTGTGGATCATCTTGGCCACGGGCAGACCGGGAAAGCGCTCGCGGAGATCCTTCACTCCGCCGATGTGATCCACGTGGCGATGGGTAAGGATGACCCGCGAGGGAGCGCACCAGCCGCGTTCGGCCAGATACTCCCCGAACACGGCCAGGTAGCCCGCCATGCCCGCGCCGGTGTCGATGAGGATGGGATCACGCGTGCCCACGAGATACGTGTTGGTGCCCGGGCCCGTCATCATGCCCGGATTGAGCCCCAGCACGCGTCCTACGCGATCGCTCGGCGTGGCGCGCTTTGGAAAATCTGGATCGATCCAGCTCATGCCACCCCCAGATAGCGGCGCTTCACGTCCTCGTTCGCCTGGAGACCGCTGGGCGTACCCTCCCATACGATCTGCCCCTTGCTCATCACGTACACGCGGTCGGCGACGCGCAGCGCCAGGTGATAGTTCTGCTCGACGAGCAGGATCGACAGCCGCTCGCCCTTGAGCCCGCTCACGATGCGCCCGACCTCCCGCACCACGGCGGGGGCGAGTCCCTCCGACGGCTCGTCGAGCACCAGCATACGCCCGTTGGTCATGAGGGCGCGGCCGATGGCCAGCATCTGCTGCTCGCCGCCCGACAGCGTGCCCCCCGACTGCTCCGCCCGCTCGCGGAGGCGCGGGAAGAGATCGTACACGCGCGGGAGCGTCCACGCGGCGCCGCGCGCCCCCAGGAGCAGGTTCTCGCGCACGCTGAGGGGAGCGAAGATGCGCCGCCCCTGGGGCACCAGGGCGAGCCCGTGCCGCGCGATGCGATGGGCGGGCCAGGCGTGGATGGCCTCGCCGTCGAGCCGGACCTGGCCCTCGCGGGGCGGGGTGAAGCCGACCACGCTGCGGATCAGAGTGGTCTTGCCCGCGCCGTTCCGCCCGAGGAGGGCCACCGCCTCGCCTGCGCCCACGCGGAGCGAGACGCCGTGGAGGATGTGACTCTCTCCGTAGTAGGTGTGGACGTCCTCCACCTCCAGCATCACTCGCTCCCCAGATAGACTTCGTACACGCGCGGGTCCCGCTTCACCTCGTCGAAGGTGCCCTCGGTCAGCACCTCACCGTAGTGGAGCACGGTGACACGGTCGGCGAGAGAGGCGACCACGTCCATGTCGTGCTCGATGATGAGCAGAGTCACCTCGCGCGGCAACCCCTCCAGCATGCGGGTCATCCGCTGCGTCTCCTCGGGCGACATTCCCGCCGTCGGCTCGTCAAGGAGAAGGAGCTTGGGGCGCGTGGCCAGCGCCACTCCCACCTCGAGCTGGCGCTGCTCGCCGTAGGAGAGACGCCCCGAGGTGTCGCCTATCCGATCGGTAAGCCCCACCGCGGCCGCCGTTTCACGCGCGAGAGCCAGCGGCGCCGTCGCGCGCTCCACCCGGCCGAGCAGGTCGTAGCTGCCGCCCGCTTTTGCCGCCGCGGCCAGCCGGAGGTTCTCCAGCACGGTGAGGCGCGGGAAGAGATTGGTGCGCTGGAAGGAGCGCGACACGCCCCGCCGGGCCACCGCATCCGGCGGCAGTCCCGCGATAGGGTGGCCGTCGAAAAGGATGCGGCCGCCACTGGGCGGGAGCTGGCCGGTGATCACGTTGAAGAGGGTGGTCTTCCCCGCCCCATTCGGGCCGATGACCGCGCGACGCTCGCGCGCCTCGAGGGCCAGGGACACGCCGGCCAGCGCGGAGAGCGCGCCGAAATTCCGCCTGAGCGCCTCGATGGACAAGAGCGCCGTCGTCACGAGCGCACCCCCACGCGGCCGCGCAGGGCGCCCACGATGCCCCCGGGCGCGAAGAGGACGAAGAGCACGAAGGTGAGCCCGAGGATGAGCATCCAGCGCTCGGTGTAGGAGCTGACCAGGCTCTGGAGCAGGATGAAGGCGGCGGCGCCGAGCCATGCTCCGTTGAGCGTGCCCGTGCCGCCGATGATCACCATGAGGAGCGCCTCCCCCGAGGTGGTCCAGAGAAAGGCGTCGGGAGAGATGGAGCCGACGAATTGCGTGTACAGCGAGCCCGCCACTCCCGCCACCGTGCCCGCGATGACGAAGGCGAGGAGCTTGTAGCGCCTCACCGCATAGCCGACCGCCTGCATCCGCTCCTCGTTGTCGTGGATGCCGCGCAGCACGTGGCCGAAGGGCGAGCGAACCACACGATGGAGGAGGAGCGCGGCGGCAGCCACGATGACGAGCAGGTAGACGTGAAAGGCCCCAAGCGAGGTTACGGTCAAGCCGAGCACCGTCGGCCGCGGCACGCTGGTGATGCCGTCCTCCGCCCCGAGAAAGGCGTTCTGGAAGGTGAGGGCGAAGAACATCTGCGAGAAGGCAAGGGTGAGCATGATGAAGTACACGCCGCCCACGCGGATGGAGAGAAAGCCGATGGCCAGGGCGCCGATGGCGGCCGCGAGGGCGGGAGCGGCGAGACCCGAGAGAAGTCCCGGCCACTTCGAGAGGAGAAGGGCCGCGGTATAGGCGCCGATGCCGAAGAAGGCGGAGTGGCCGAACGACACCATCCCGGCATAGCCCATGAGGAGATCGAGGCTCATGGCGAAGATGCCCCAGATCAGGATCTCCTGGACGAGCTTGACCGGATACGGTCCCGCCATTAGCGGAAGGAGGGCGATGGCGGCAACCACCACGGCGATCCCGAGGCCACGGCCCATCATCGGAGCGGCCGGCCGAAGAGCCCCTGGGGCCTGAGGAGGAGGATGAGAGCCATGACGGCGTAGATCATCAGCATCGAGGCGCCAGGCAACCACGCCTTCCCGAACGTCTCGGCCTGGCCGATGATGAGGCTGCCTACCAGCGAGCCCTTGAGGCTGCCCAGGCCGCCCACCACCACCACGATGAGGGCGGGAATGAGGATCACCGCGCCGATGGAGGGCGCCGCCGACAGGATCGGCCCTGCGATCACGCCGGAGAGGCCGGCAAGCGCCGTCCCGAAGGCGAACACGCCCGTGAACACGCGGTCGATGGGAATGCCCATGCCCGCCGTCATCTCCGAGTCGAAGACGCCCGCGCGAATGATGGCGCCGAGTCGCGTCTTGTCGATGAGGAGCCACAGGACCAGCGCCATGAGAAGGCCGAACACGATCACGAAGAGGCGGTATGAGGGCACGATGACGCCGAGCACGTTCACGGAGGCGGTGAGGAGGGCGGGAGCGGGAATGCCGCGGATGCGTCCGCCCCAGATCCACTTCACCAGGTCCTCGAAGAGGTAGATCAGCCCGAAGGTGAGGAGGACCTGATCGAGCGGCCCGCGCCGGTAGAGCGGACGAAGGCAGAGCCGCTCCACCACCGCCCCCACCAGCCCCACGGCGAGCGGAGCGATCACCAGGGCGAGCCAAAAGCTCTGGGTGACCATGAGGGTGGCCACTCCGGCATAGGCCCCGAGCATGTAGTAGGAGCCGTGGGCGAGGTTGACCACGTCGAGCATGCCGAAGATGAGGGTGAGACCGACGGAGAGGAGGAAGAGCAGGACGCCGTAGGCCAGGCCGTTCAAGGCCTGGGCGAACACGTCGGAGACGACGAGCACGCGATCAGGGAGCGGGAGCCGAGCTCATCCCGGCTCCCGTCCCGCTCCGCGGGCCCGGCTCAGGCAGGGAGCGTACAGCCAGTGCCGGGGTCCTTCACGTCGGCGACCTTGTCGATCGGGACGTTGTTGAGGCCGCCGGCCACTTCCCTCACCTCGCGGACGTAGATGTAGGGCTGGATCACGTTGTGCGTCTTGGGATCGAAGCGGAAGTGTCCGCGCGGGCTGTCGAACTCCGTCTTCTCGAGCACCGCCACCAGCTTGTCCTTGTCCTGGGTATTGCCGTTGGTCGCCTTCACCGCGCGCACGATGGTCTCCGCGGTGTCGTAACCCTGACAGGCGAAGCCGTCGGGCATCTTGCCCCCGAACTTCTCTCGGAACTCCTTCACGAAGCGCACGTTGGTCGGGTTGTCGAGGAGCGGCGTGTAGAAGTGGCCGCTGATGACGCCGAGGGCCGCCTTGCCCTGGGCGGGCAGCACGTCGGGCTCCACGAGGAAACCCGCCCCCGTGAGCTTCACGGACTGCTTGAGGCCGAACTCGTCGAACTGCTTCACGAACCCCACCGCGTCGGTGCCGGAGAAAAACGCGTACACCGCCTTCGCTCCCGACTGCTTGATCTTGGTCAGGTAGGGGGCGTAGTCGGTTTCCCCGAGCTTGGGATAGTCCTCGCCGATCACCTTGCCGCCCGTGGCGAGAAACGACTCCTTGAAGGCGCCGATCTGGTCCTTGCCCGCCTGGTAGTTCGGGGCGGCCACGAACACCTCCTTCGACACGTTCTTGGCCACCCACGGCCCCATGGGCCAGTTGGGCTGCCAGTTCGAGAAGGAGGTGCGGAAGATCCACTTCGAGCACTTGGCGCGGCTGATGTCGTCCGCGCCCGCGTTGGAGACGATGAGGATGGTCTTGCTCGAATGCACCTTGTCGCGCATCCCGAGGAGGATGCCGCTGTGCACGGGGCCGGTGAGGATATCGACCTTATCCGAGTCGATGAGCTTCTCCGTCTTGCGGATGCCCACGGGCGGCTTCATCTCGTCGTCTTCCTTGATCATCTCGACCTTGCGGCCGGCCACCGTCCAGTTCTCGCGGGCGAAGACCAGTTCCATGCCCTGGGTGATGCTCTCGCCGAGCACGGCGTACACGCCCGTGTAGGGGAGAACCAAGCCGACCTTGAGCGGCCCCGACTGCCCATGCGCACGGAGGACCCAGGGGCCGACCGCTACCCCCGCGGCCGTCGCCGCGGCGCCACTCAGGAATCTGCGACGGGTCACTGCCTTCATCTGCTTCCTCCTTCATTGGAGCATGAAGTCGTGATGCTACTCGACGCGGCACAGGATACCTGAAGCGATGGGTATCCGCTAAGCTTCCGCGGTCAGAGAGATAGCGTCCTTGCCGCTCTCCGACGACGGTTCGTGGGTATGCGCGGCGACGTCGAACGCTGCTCACCCTCACCCTGCCTCTGCCTCTCAGGAGGGAGAGGTCAGGGCTCACGGGATGAAGGCGATGCAGTCGATCTCGACGTTGACACCCTGGCGCGGCGCCGCGGCCTCCACGGTCGTGCGCGCCGGCTGCACGCCCTTGAAATATTCCTTGAATACCCTATTGAACACGGGAAAGTCGCCCATGTTCCTGAGGAACACGCCGACCTTGACCACGTTCTCGATGGCGGTGCCGCCCGCCTCGAGCACGGCCCGCAGGTTGTCGAGCGTCACCCGCGTCTGCTCGGCCAGGTCAGGCGAGACGACCTCCTTGGTGACGGGATCGAGCGGCCCCTGCCCGGAGACGAAGAGGAACTGCCCGCACTTCACGCCCTGAGCAATGGGCGACTCCATGCCCTCGGAGAAGCCCGTCTTGGGCGCCGCCTTCGTATAGACGATCTCGGGTTTCATGCGTACACCCCTCCCTCTCCCCTGAGCTTCGCGGCGACTTCGATGGGCAAGGCTCGGGCCCGGAGCTTGCCGTCCGGCTCGTCGGGCTGGGCGACCCAGGCGCGCACCTCGAAGCCCGAGGCGCAGTGCCGCTCCCCCACCCAGACCTCGTGCTCCACGCGGAAGGTCTTCTCCCTCACCTCGCTGACGCTGGCCCGCACCGTCACCGTGTCGCCGTAGCGCACGGGAGAGACGAAACGGGCACCCGCGTCGACGATGGGCACCCCCACCACGCGATAGCGCGGAAAGAGCTGCGGCCACGGCATCTCGAGCGAGTCGAAGAGCGCCTCGGTGGCCATGTCGAACCACTCGAAGAAGCGCGGGTAGAACGCGATGCCCGCAGGATCCGCTTCCGACCACCGCACCCTGATGTCGATCCGGTTCACGGCGCCGGTCATCGGTGCGCCTCCGCCTGTTCCTTGAGCCGGAAGCGCTGGAGCTTGCCCGTGTCGGTGCGGGGCAGCTCTCGGACCACGCGGATCTCGCGCGGGCGCTGATGCGGCGGCAGCGACGTCTCGGCAAGGCGGCGAAGTTCGTCGATCAGCCCTTTCTCATCCATGTCGCCGTTCCTCGGCACCACGAAGACGAAGGTCTTCACGAGGCCGGACGCCTCCTCGGCGCCTACCACCGCTGCCTCCAGCACGGCGGGATGCTTGAGCATCACCGCCTCCACGTCGGCGGGCACCACCCACTGCCCGGCCACCTTGAAGAAGTCGTCCTCACGTCCGCAGTGGGTAAAAAAACCGTCGGCGTCGCGCACGTAGACGTCGCCCGTGCGGAACCAGTCGCCCACGAAGGTTCGCCGCGTGTGATCGAGGCGCTTCCAGTAGCCCATGGCGGCCGACGGCGTCTTCACCCAGAGCACACCTTGCGTCCCGTCGGGCACGGGCTGGCCCTGCGGATCGAGCACACGGACTTCCACTCCTGGCGACGGGGTGCCCGAGCAGCCGGCGCGGCTCTGGCCCGGGCGATTGGTCACGAACATGAAGATCGTTTCGGTGGCCCCGATGGCGTCGAGGATCTCCACGCCGAAGCGCTCCCGCCACGCCTGATGGATCTCCGCGGGCAGCTTTTCCCCCGCGGAGATGCACTGGCGCACCGAGCGGAAGGCCTCGGGCGGCAGATCGGCCCGGAGGAGGTGCGAGTACACCGTGGGCACCGAGAAAAAGAGCGTGGGGCGATACCCTCGCAGCACGTCGTGCACCATGGACGGATCCGCCCACGCGTGATGGAGATAGGTGCTGGCGCGGGCGAAGAGCGGAATGGCCAGGGCGTTGCCGAGGGCGTAGGCGAAGAAGAGCTTGGAGGTGGAGAACACGCGGTCCTCCGCGCTCACGCGCAGCACGCCGTTGGCATAGTGATGACAGGCGAGCAAGTTGCGGTGGCAGTGCATGGCCGCCTTCGGCGTACCCGTGGTCCCCGAGGTGTAGAGCCAGAAGGCCATGGCGTCACCGCCCACCGGCTCCGCGACGAGCGGTCCCGGCGCCGAGCGCTGCATCAGCTCCTCGAAGGTCACGACCCGCGCCCGGCCCGGCTCGCCGAGAGCGGCGGCCAGGGCGCGATCGGTGACCACGACCTTGGCCCGGCAGTCGTCCAGGATGAAGCGCAGGGTCGCGCCGGGCAGGCGCGTGTTGAGGGGGACGGCGACGGCGCCGAGCTTGAGGGCGCCGAAGAAGGTGGCGGCGAAGGCCACGCTGTCGGGCATGAGGAGGGCGACCCGCTGCTCCGCCTCCACCCCTAGCGCACGCAAGGCCAGCCCGGCCCGATCGGTGAAAGCGGCGAGTTCCCCGTAGCGGCACGGTCCATCCGGGGTGACGAGGGCGGGGCGCGTGGCGAGACCCTCGGCCAGCGGCTGCTCCACGAAGACGGACACGGCGTTGTCGACGGCGAGATCAGGCATGAGCGCCGTCAGAGTAAGCCAGCCGGCGCCGCGGGTGTCAAGGCCGCCAGGGGGGCGTGGCCTCCCGGTCACGATGCTGGACAAGGGCCACCGTCTCCGCTAGTCTGACCGCCGCTGGAATTCAGACGATCAGGCTAGGAGGCCCCCCCCAATGCGCATCACCGCCGCCGTGCTCTACGACGTGAACAAGCCCTACTCGATCGAAACGGTCGCGCTCGACCCGCCCAGGCGCGGTGAGGTGCTCGTGAAGATCCGGGCGGCCGGCGTGTGCCGCAGCGATCTGCATTTCCAGAAGGGCGAGGCGACCATCGCGTTGCCCGCCGTGCTCGGCCACGAGGGCTCGGGCATCGTGGAATCGGTGGGCGAGGGCGTGACCATGGTCAAGTCGGGTGACCGGGTCATCCTGAGCTTCGTGCCCAACTGCGGCCACTGCCATTCCTGCGAGAGCGGCCATCCCCACCTCTGTGACGAGCACGGCCGCACCACGGGCAAGCTCTTCGACAGCACATCGCGGCTGCATACCCCATCCGGGCAGGACTGCGCCCACATGGGCAAGGTCGCCTGCTTCGCCGAATACGCGGTGGTGCCCGAGCAGGGCTGCATCCGCGCCCCCGCCGGTCTCGACTTCCCCCAGATGGCCCTCATCGGCTGCAGCGTCACCACCGGCGTCGGCGCCGCCGTCTTCAACGCGCGCGTCCAGCCCGGCGACAGCGTCGCGGTGATCGGCTGCGGCGGAGTGGGCCTGAATGTCCTCCAGGGCGCGCGGCTCGCCGGCGCCACCACCATCGTGGCGGTGGACGTCAAGGAGGCGGCGCTCGCCTTCGCGAAGACGTTCGGCGCCACCCACACCGTGAACGCGCGCACCGAAGACGCCGTGGCGCGCGTGCAGGCCCTCACGGGCGGAGGCGCTCATTACGCCTTCGAAGCCTACGGGAGCGGGGCGACGAGCAAAATGGCCGTCGACATGCTCCGCAAGCGCGGCACCGCAGTGATCGTGGGCATCGCACCGCTCGGAGACGCCGCGGCCATCGAGCCGGTCTCGGTGACGCGGATGGAGAAGACCATCCGCGGCTGTTACTACGGCTCCGCTCATCCGCGCCAGGACATGCCGCGCATCGCGGATTGGGTCGGCCGCGGGCTGGTCGACGTCACCGGCCTCATCACGCGGCGCTATCCGCTCGCCGACATCAACCGAGCCTACGAGGACATCGAGACCGACGCGGTGGGCCGCGGCGTACTCGTCCTCGACTGAGAGAGGGAGACGCGCCATGCCCGTGACCACGACGCCCCATGTGCTTCAGGTCGATGAGATCGTCGCCCATCTTCGCGCGCTCCGAGCTCGTCAGCCCGTGCGCTACTGGGCCTTCTACTCGAGCCAGCTCGGGGGCATCGTCACCGATCCCGCCCTCATGGTGCTGCCCTTCGACGACCACATCGTGCATCGCGGCCACGGCGTCTTCGACACCGCGGCCATCGTGAACGGCAAGATCTACGATCTCGAGGCGCATCTCGACCGCTTCCTCCGCTCCGCGAGCCTCTCCCGGCTGCCCCTGCCCTGCCCGCGCGCGGAGATGCGCGAGATCATTGCCCGCACGGCGGCGGTGAGCGGCCAGCGCGACGGCTCCATCCGCTACTGGATTTCCGCGGGACCGGGCAGCCTCGGCCTGCCTCCCGCCGTGGGAGCGGAGCCCGGCTTCTTTGTCATGATCTTCGGCGGCCTCGCTTATCCGGACACCTGGTACACGGACGGTCTGCGCGTCATGACCACGACGTATCCCATCAAGCCGCCGCTCTACGCGGTGACCAAGAGCACCAACTACCTGCCGAACGTCCTCATGCAGCTCGAGGCACAGGAAGCCGGGCTCGACAATGGCGTCTTCGTCGACGAGGCGGGCCACGTGGGCGAGAGCTCGAACATGAACGTGGCCTTCGTGGGCGAGGACGGCGTGCTCCGGCACCCGAAGTTCGACCACATCCTGTCCGGCTGCACCTCGCTGCGGTTGCTCGAGCTGGCGCGGGGGGTGGTGGGTAGCCTCCTCCGCGGCGTCGAGGTGGTGGACATCCCGGTGGCCGAGGCGCGGGCCTCGCGCGAGATGCTGCTCATCGGCAGCTCGGTCAAGGTGGCACCCATCGTGGAGTGGGACCGAAAGCCCATCGGCGACGGCCGTCCTGGTCCCCTGTCCCGCGCGCTCCGCGAACTCCTCGAGCGGGACATGCACGAGGGGACGGACCGCCTGATCGACGTTCCCTACTAGCGCGGTTCCGCTCGGAGCCGAGCCATCCCCTTCGCGCGCGTGTCGCCGAAAACGCCGAGGCTCCGCACGATAGTCTCTACCGCCCGCTCGTCGCGCATGATCGGGCTCAGCATCAGGTCGTAGAGGGGGTCGGCTCGGCTACTCCCGACCGAAGGAGCGCTTGATCAAGGCGGCGCCGCGGCCATCGCGGCCCGCACGAAGTCAGGCCCACGGGTCGCTCTACGTCAGGTGACTCAGAGCCTGGGCGACAATGTCGACGCCCACGAGCTCGCTCCAGCGCCTGGTCAGAAGCTGGGTGACCGGCCCCGGCGCCCCCGCCGCCATGGCCTTGCCGTTGACGCTGGCCACGGGCAGGATGTTGAACGAGGTCGCGGTGAGGAACGCCTCCTCCGCCAGGTAGACGTCGAAGAGTGGGAACTCGCCCGTGGCCACTGGGATGCCCGCCGCCTGCGCGAGCTCGAAGATGGTTCCCCGCGTCACGCCCTCCAGAGCCATGCTCGCCCCAGAGGTACAGACGGTGCCGTCGCGCACGAAGAAGAAGTTGCCCGTGCTGTTCTCGGCCACGTTGCCGTTGAGGTCGAGCATGAGGCTGTACGCCTCCGGGTCGGCGGCCTTCGCCTCCAGGTCGGCGAGGATGTGATTCATGCGGTTCGAGACCTTGGCGCGCGGATCGAGGCACTGCGCCGGGGTGCGCCGCGTCGCCGAGGTGACCACGCGGGCGCCGCGGGTGACCCACTTCGCGAAGGCTTTAAAGGGGACGGGGAAGGTATAGATGATGACAGTGGCCTCCTGGCTCTCCCCGATCAAACGCGCGACGGAGCTGACCCCGCGGGTGACGCTCCACCAGATCATGGCCTCGCCATCGGGCCCGGACAGCGGCAGGTTGTGCTCGAGCACCTCGCGGGTCTGCTTCTCCATCTCGTCAGCGGTCATGCGCAGCGGCATGCGCGTGTAGCTGCAGGAGCGGTAGAGCCGGTCGATGTGCTCGCGCAGCTTGAAGGGCTGCCCGCCGAAGGTGCGCGCCGCGTCGTAGACGGCATCGCCGTACTGCACGCCGCGGTCGAAGACGGAGATCGTCGCCTGGCTCTCGGGGACGAGAGAGCCGTTGAGATAGACCATGCGCTCCTTCATCGCTGTCTCCTTTGGGCGGATGTGCGTGGTGCGCGCTCAAGCTCGGGCCCTCGAGCCTCGCGCGCACGCGGCGTCGCCAGAGTAAGCCAGCGCGCGCGACGAGTGTCAAGCGCGCGTCGCTTTGCCCGCTCCGAGAAGAGCCGACTCGGTAAGAAGAGCGCGGGCCCCCGTCGATCGATCTGACATTTCCGCGTTCGTGTCGCCCTTCTCGATACTTAGCCTTCCGGATCGCAGTGGCACATGCGTTGCCTTGTCTCTCTGCAGCATCACGATCACACACACATACCTCAAAGGAGATTGGCTCATGGAGAAGGATCGCAATCAGGAGAAGGACCGCAATCAGCAGCAGGGTGGGCAGCGCCCCGGTCAGGGCGGGCAGCAGCCGGGCCAGGGTGGCCAGCAGCGCCCCGGTCAGCCGCCCCAGCAGCCGGGCCAGGGCGGTCAGGGCGGCAAGGACGACAAGGGCAATCAGCACGAGAAGCGGTAGGCTCGCCGATCCACGCGACAGAGAGGACAAACCATGAAGACTCTGGCACTGGCCATGCTCTTGGCATTCGCTCCCTTCGTGGGCACCGCCTCGGCGCAAATGGCGTCGAAGGATGGCGTGCACACGATGGACGGCGAAGTGACCAAGGTGGACGCGAAGAAGGGCTGGGTGGACGTGAAGACACCCGAGGGGCGGATGAAGCTCCACTTCCCGCCTCCCGCGCTCGACAACGTGAAGGTCGGCGACAGCATCACCGTCGGGCTCGGCATGAAGAAGATCTCGTCGGCGAAGTAACCGATCGCATCCCTACACCCGAGCTTGAACGCAGCACAAGAGCCTGAAGGAGGCGTGCAATGGCAGATGAGAGGTCCCGGCAGATGATGACCTGCATGTTTCGCGACCGTGAGGCGGCCGAGCGTGGCTACGGCTGTCTCACCAGTCGCGGATACGGCAAGAACGACGTCAGCCTGCTGATGTCGGAGGAGGCACGGAACCGTCACTTCCCCAAGACGGCCACCACCACGGAGCTCGGGAGCAAGGCCGCCGAGGGCGCGGGCATCGGCGCCGCCACCGGCGGCGGGCTGGGTGCCCTGCTGCTCGGGCTCGCGGCAGCCGGCTTCGCGATTCCTGGTCTTCCGATACTCGCGATGGGTCCGCTGGCCGCTGCCCTCACCGGCGCGGGAGCGGGCGGCGCGGTCGGCGCCATCGTGGGGGCCCTCGTGGGCTCCGGCATTCCGGAGGAGCGGGCCAAGATCTACGAGACGGGCATCAAGGAAGGCGGCATTGTGATGGGCGTGACGCCGCGGTCGGACGAGGACGCGGACTACTTCGAGCGGGAGTGGCGGAACGCGCGGGGTGAGCAGATCTACCGCCCGCCCGCGGCGCGCCGCGTCGCGTAGCGGATAAGGGAGACTCAGATGATGAAGAGCGTACGCGCAATGGCAGTAGCGGCGGTGTTGCTGGTGGCCAGCGTAGGGGCTGCCGCCGCGCAATCGGATCAGATGACGGGGCAGCACACCATGGAGGGGACGGTGACCAGCGTCAGCGCGAAGACGGGCTGGGTACACGTGAAGACGTCCGAGGGGACGATGATCGTGCACTTCCCGCCGACGGCCCTCGCCGACGTGAAGAAGGGCGACACTATCTCCGTGGACCTGTCCATGAAGGACAACGGGCCGGCCAAGCCCAAGGCCGCCAAGGCGAAGTAGCCATCGACGGTCGCGCGACTCCCGCCGGGCTGGCTCTCATGCCCGCTCGAGCGGGAGCCGCTGTGTCTTGACGACGTGACGACGGAGCTGCTAATGACGTTCGCTCACGCAGCAGGTGGCGGGGCGGCACATCTATGGAGTTTGCTCGTGCCTCAGCGGAAAGTTTTTCCGGCCCCATGCTCTGGATCGACTCTCTCACGCAGTTTTCACACCGACGGCTCCTGCCGTCCTAGCACAGGGAGACGGGCATGCCAGTGGCCAGCAAGAGCGCGGAGCTGATCCAGAAATACGAGGCGGAGATCCTTCAGGACTGGGTGCAGGCCCAGATCACCGCGGTCACCTCTCGGCCCGACCTGTTGCAAAAGGCGGAGCTCCAGGAGCAGTCGCGGGCGCTCTTGCAGAGCCTCACCCAGGCCCTCCGGTCCGGGGCCGACGTGGCCGACATCAAGGGACCGGCCTGGCAAGACGTCCGCGACTTCCTCGGCTCGGTCTCCGAAGCCCGCGCGCGCCAGGGCTTCTCCCCCTCGGAGACGGCGACCTTCGTCTTCTCTCTCAAGGAGCCCGTCTTCGCCCGATTGCAGCGCGAGCTCGTCAAGGACGCCCCCGCCCTCGGTGCCGAGCTGTGGGCCCTGACCATGCTGCTCGACAAGCTCGGCCTCTACACGACCGAGGTCTTCCAGAAGGGTCGGGAGGAAGTCATCGCGCGCCAGCAGCGCAACATGCTCGAGCTCTCCACCCCGGTGGTGGAGCTATGGGAGGGCATTCTCGCCCTGCCCCTGATCGGCACCCTCGACAGCGAGCGGACCCAGCTCGTCATGGAAGCGCTCCTCACGCGCATCGTGGAGACGGGCGCCTCCATCGCCATCATCGACATCACGGGCGTGCCCACGGTGGACACGCTGGTCGCCCAGCATCTCCTGAAGACGGTGGCCGCGGCGCGGCTCATGGGGGCGGATTGCCTGATCAGCGGGATCCGTCCGCAGATCGCCCAGACCATCGTGCACCTTGGCGTGGAGCTGGGCGACGTCACGAGCAAGGCCACCCTGGCGGGGGCCTTTGCGGTGGCGCTCCAGCGCACTGGCCTCTCTATCACACGCTCACCGCAGCGCCCGGCCTGAGCCGGCCATGGATCGCATCCCGATCCTCAAGATGGGTGACTACCTCCTCGTCACCGTGCAGGTCGACATGCACGACCGGCTCGCCATGACCCTCCAGGAGGATCTCGCCGATCGCATCGTGAAGGCGCGGGCCCGCGCCGTCCTCATCGACATCTCCGCCCTTGAGGTGGTCGACTCCTTCATCGGCCGCATGCTGGGAAGCATCGCAGCCATCGCCCGGGTCCTCGACGCGGAGACGGTGGTGGTGGGAATGCGGCCGGCCGTGGCCATCACCCTCGTGGAGCTCGGCCTGGCGCTGCCCGGGGTGCGCACCGCGCTCAACGTCGAGAAGGGCATGGAGATCCTCCGCCGCTCGCTCGGCAAGAGCGAAACCGTCAACGGCACCGCCGCCCCCTCCATCGCCCAGCCCTCGGATGCCGATGCTGAGAGATGACACGCTGTCCCTCCGGTCATCTGAGGACATCGTCCTGGTCCGCCAGGCGGTGCGGACCACCGCCGTCGACTTGCGGCTAAGCCTCGTGGACCAGACGAAGATCGTGACGGCGGCCAGCGAGCTCGCCCGCAACACTCTCGACTACGGCGGGGGTGGCACCGTGCGGATCCAGGCCCTCCAGGACGGCAGCCGCCGAGGCCTCCGGCTCACCTTCGAGGACAAGGGCCCCGGCATTCCCGACGTCGAGCGCGCGCTCAAGGACGGCTACACCACCGGGAGCGGACTCGGCCTGGGACTGGGAGGGGCCCGCCGGCTGTCGAGCGAGTTCGCCATCGAATCCCGCCCGGGGGAGGGAACGAAGGTGACCATCGCGCGATGGACATCGTGATCGAGGCGGTGGCGGTCCCGGTGGTGGACACGAGCCAGCCCGGAGAGGCCCGGCGCGCCGCCACCGCCATGGCGAAGCAGCTCGGCTTCGACGAGGCGACCCTGGGTCGGGTCGCCGTCGTGGCCACGGAGGCCGCGACCAACATCGTCAAACACGGCAAGGGAGGCGAGGTCCTGCTCCGTCCGCTCCAGGACGACGGCGAGTGCGGCATCGAGCTGCTCGCCCTCGACAAGGGCCCCGGCATCGTGAATCTCGCCGAGAGCCGCCTCGACGGGGTCTCCCGGTCGGGCACGGCGGGGACGGGACTCGGCGCCATCGCGCGTATGGCCGACGTCCACGACATCTACTCGCCGTCAGGGCACGGGACCGTGCTCCTCGCACGCATCTGGCAGACACGGCGGAGCATGCCACGCCGGTCGCCCCTGGCGGTGGGCGGGGTGAGCGTGCCGAGGACCGGCGAGACCGTGTGCGGTGACAGCTGGGCCATGACCCCGGATGCCTCGGGCGCCTGCCTCCTGGTCGCCGACGGACTCGGGCACGGGCCCGGGGCCGCGGAAGCCTCCCGCGAGGCGGTGCGGATCTTCCACAAGCGCGCCGCCGAGGGACCGGTGGCCGTCCTCCGCTTCGCTCACGACGCCCTGCGCAGCACTCGCGGCGCCGCGGTGGCCGTCGCCGACATCGACTGCGAGAGCGAAGTGATCACCTTCGCGGGCGTGGGCAACGTCGCTGGCACCATCCTGGCCGACTCTGGCCGCCGCAACATGGTGTCGCACAACGGGACCCTGGGGCATGCCGCGCGAACCTTCGCCGAGTTTACCTATCCATGGACGTCCGCCGCTCTCATCGTCCTCAACTCGGACGGGCTGGTGAGCCACTGGAGCCTCGACGCCTATCCAGGCATCGCGAGTCGCGACGCGAGCCTCATCGCGGCCGTCCTGTATCGCGACTTCACCCGCGGCCGCGACGACGCGACCGTGGTGGTAGCCAAGCGAGCCTCCGCATGAGCCTGCGCGTCCTCACGGTGGCGCTGAGATTCGAGGACGATGTCGTCCTCGCCCGGCAGCGCGCGCGCCAGATCGCCCGCCTCTTCGGCTTCGAGGCGCAGGATCAGACGCGCATCGCCACCGCCGTCTCGGAGATCGCGCGCAACGCCTTCCGCTACGCCGGGGGCGGCAAGGTGGAGTTCGGCGTGGAGGGTCGCACCGCGCCCCAGCTCTTCGAGATCGTGGTCTCCGACCAGGGGCCGGGCATCGCCAGGCTCTCTGACATCCTCGAGGGGCGGTATCGATCCTCGACCGGCATGGGTCTGAGCATCGTCGGGGCCCGGCGGCTCATGGATCAGTTCGAGATCGCCGCCACGTCCGGCCAGGGAACCCGGATCGTGCTGCGGAAGCTCCTGCCACCGAGCTCGCCCGTGGTCGGCCCCGCGGGCGCCACCGCGCTCGGCGAGGAGCTGGCGCGCGAGGTGCCGCGCGGGCCGCTGGAGGAGATCCAGCGCCAGAACCAGGAGCTGATCCAGGCCCTCGACGAGCTGCGGCGGCGTCAGGAGGAGCTCGAGCACCTCAACCGGGAACTGGAGGACACCAATCGCGGCGTGGTTGCCCTCTACGCCGAGCTCGACGAGAAGGCAGATCACCTGCGCCGAGCCGACGAGCTCAAGTCCCGCTTCCTCTCCAACATGAGTCACGAGTTCCGCACGCCGCTCAACTCGATCATGGCTCTGTCCCATCTGCTGCTCGACCGGGTCGACGGACCGCTCACCGCGGAGCAGGCCAAGCAAGTGGCCTTCATCCGACAGGGAGCGACCGCGCTCACTGAGCTGGTCAACGACCTTCTCGACCTCGCCAAGGTCGAGGCGGGCAAGATCATCGTCCGCCCCGTGGAGTTCGAGGTGGAGAACATGTTCGGTGCCCTGCGCGGCATGCTTCGGCCGCTCCTCGTGAACGAGTCCCTCGCCCTCGTTTTCGAGCCGGCCGAGGGCATCCCGCCTCTCTACACCGACGAGGGCAAGGTCTCGCAGATCCTCCGCTACTTCATCTCGAATGCGCTCAAGTACACGGAACGGGGCGAGGTGCGGGTGCGGGCCGTCCACGATGCCGAGGCCGACACCGTGAGCTTCGAGGTGGCCGACACGGGCATCGGCATCGCGGCGGAGGAGCAGGAGCGCATCTTCGAGGAGTTCGTTCAGGTGGAGAACCCGCTCCAGCACCGGGTCAAGGGCACGGGCCTCGGCCTGCCCCTGTCGCGTCGGCTTGCCGAGCTCCTGGGCGGGCGCGTGGCCGTGCGCAGCACGGTGGGGGTGGGTTCCACGTTCGCCGCGGTCATTCCCTGCACCTACGTGTCCCGGACCAAGACGGCGCCGGAGGACGACGTGGTCGCTCACATGGAGCGCCCGGGGCGCCCCGTCCTCGTCGTAGAGAACGATCCGCGCGCCCTCATCATCTTCGACCGCTACCTGCGCGATTCCTCCTTCCGCATGGTGCCCGCGCGCTCCCTGCGGGACGCGCGACGGGCGCTCGCCGTGGAGACTCCGCACCTCATCGTCCTCGACATCCTCCTGGAGGGTGAGGACAGCTGGAAGTTCCTCGCCGGCCTCAAGAGCCGCGAGACGACCAAACACATCCCCGTCATCGTGGTGAGCAGCGTGGACGATCGGCGCAAGGGCCTCGCCCTGGGCGCGGACGCCTACGGACTCAAGCCGGTGACGCGCAGCTGGCTCCTCGGCGAGGTCGAACGGCTCACCGGCCATGGCCGCGTGCCGGAGGCGCTCATCATCGACGACGACGACGTGGCGCGCTACGTGTTGAAGCGTCTCCTGAGCCACGTGCCGTGCGTGATCACCGAAATGCCCAACGGCACGGACGGCTTCCAGGCGGCGCGAGATCTGCGCCCCGACATCGTGTTCCTCGACCTCACGATGCCCGACGTCTCGGGGGCGGACTTGCTCGTGCGCCTCAAAGAAGATCCCCTCACCGCCCACATCCCCGTGGTGGTCGTCACCTCCAAGGCCCTCGATCCCGAGGAGCGCGCCGGGCTGGAGCGGCGGGCGGTGGCCGTGCTGTCCAAGGACCAGACGTCACGTGAGGACGCGGTGACCCTGATCCAGGGCGCGTGGACGAAAGCGGGGCTTCGGCTATGACGACACCCACGCGCGGCTTCGTGCTGGTTGTGGACGACGAGATCTCGAACCGCTACGCCATGTCCCGCGTGCTCACCCAGGCCGGCTACCGGGTGATGGAGGCAGGCACGGGGGCCGAGGCCCTCAGCTGCCTGCGCGGCGAGCGGCCCGACCTCGTGGTCCTCGACGTGAAGCTGCCCGACATCAGCGGCTACGAGGTCTGCCGGCGCATCAAGAGCGATCTGGAGACGGCCTCGATCCTCGTCCTCCAGGTGTCGGCGACCTTCGTGAACAGCCGCGATGCCGTGCGCAGCCTGGACGGCGGCGCCGACAGCTACCTGACCCAGCCCGTCGAGCCCCCCGTGCTCATCGCCACGGTGGGCGCCCTCATCCGCCTCCGTCGCGCTGAGGAAGCGCTCCGCGAGTCCGAATCGCGTCACCGCCAGCTCTTCGAACGCACCCCGATCCCCGCCTGGGTCTTCGACGTCGAGTCCCTCGCCATCCTCGCCGTCAACGAGGCCGCCGTGCTGCGCTATGGCTATACTCGCGACGAGTTCCTCGCCATGAGGATCGGCGACCTGCTCGCCGCCGCCGAGGTGGGGACGTTCAAGGCGCGCGCGGCGAGCGACGTGCGCGGCCAGCTCGGCGTGTGGCGGCACCATACGAAAGACGAGGCGATCCTCGAGGTCGAGCTCACCGCCGCGCCCATTCGCTTCGGGGACTATCGCGCCCGCATGCTCCTTGCCATCGATGTGACGGAGCGCCGGCGCGTGGAGCAGGTGCGGGCTGATCTCCTGAGCCGCGAACGCACGGCGCGGGCCCAGGCCGAGGAGGCGAACCGGGCCAAGGACGACTTCCTCGCCACCCTGTCCCACGAACTCCGCACGCCGCTCAACGCCATGCTCGGCTGGGTCAACCTACTCCAGACGGGCAAGCTCGATCCCCAGACGGCCAAGCGTGGTCTCGAGGCCATCGACCGCAACTCCCGCATCCAGGCCCAGCTCATCGAGGACCTGCTCGACGTGTCGCGCATCATCACGGGCAAGCTGGTGCTGGAGCGGAACGTCATCGATCTGGTCGACGTGGCCCAGGCCGCCGCGGAGGGACTACGCGCGGCGGCCCTCACCCGCCAGATCGATCTCTCCATCACCGCGGAGGTGGCGCCCATCCATGTCGACGCGGACTTCGGCCGGCTCCAGCAGATGGTGAGCAACCTGGTCTCCAACGCCATCAAGTTCACCGATCCGGGAGGCCGCGTCACGATCCGCATCGAGCGGCGCGGGGAGGAGGCCGTCCTCGAGGTGTCCGACACCGGCCGGGGCATCCGCCCCGAGTTCCTGCCTCACGTGTTCGAGAAGTTCCGCCAGGCCGACACTTCGACCACCCGTTCGCACGCCGGCCTCGGCCTGGGCCTCGCCATCGTCCGTCGCCTCGTGGAGCTTCACTCGGGTAAGGTGGAAGCGGCCAGCGAAGGCGAGGGACGTGGCGCCACGTTCACCGTACGCCTGCCTATCGCCGCTGTGCGGGGGCCTACCCGAGCCGCCGGCGACGAGGAGACGCTGGAGCCCGTCGCCCTCGACGGCGTGCGCGTGCTCGTAGTGGACGACGACGCCGACTCTCTCAAGCTGGCCGCGGTGGCGCTGGAGCAGTACGGCGCTCACGTCACCACCGCACGCTCGGGGACGGAGGCGCTCGAGGCCATGGCGTCCGAGCCGCCCGACGTCCTCGTGAGCGATCTCGGCATGCCGGGACTGGACGGCCTCCAGCTCATGCGCGAGGTCCGGAGCCGCACGGGCGGCAACGTGCCTGCCCTCGCGCTGACCGCCTATGCCATGGAGGCGGACGCAGAGCGGACCCGGTCCGCCGGCTACACCATGCATCTCTCGAAGCCGCTCGATCCCCGGCGTCTCGCGGCGGCGGTGAGCCGCCTCGCCGGCCACGCCTAGCGGAGGCGCGCGGCTCGTCAACCCTCGATTTCTTCCCCGTCGCGGAAACTCCACCGGGCTTTGCTACGATGAGCGTCCAGGAAATGGCCAGCATTCAGAACCTCGAGATCGCCGTCGTCCTGCTCGTGGCCGTGCTCATCCTCACCACGCTGGCGCGCAACCTCCTCCTCCCCTATCCCATTCTTCTCGTGCTGGGCGGCCTCGCGCTAAGCGCCCTGCCCAAAATGCCCGTGCTCCAACTCGATCCGGACATGGTCTTCCTGATCTTCCTGCCGCCCATCCTGTGGTCGGCCGCCTACTTCACCTCCCTGCGCGACTTCCGTGCGAACCTGCGCACCATCAGCTTCCTCGCCGTGGGACTGGTCGTCGCTACCACGGCCGCGGTGGCCGCGGCGGCGCGCTGGGTCATTCCCGGGATGGGCTGGCCGGAAGCCCTCGCCCTCGGCGCCATCGTCTCGCCGCCTGACGCAGTGGCGGCCACTGCCATCGGACGCCGCCTCAACGTCCCGCGCCGGGTGGTGGTGGTCCTGGAGGGAGAAAGCCTCGTCAACGATGCCACCGCCCTCGTGCTCTATCGCGCCGCGGTGGCCGCCACCGTCACTGGCGCCTTCTCGGTGACCGATGGGCTCAAGCTCTTCGTCCTCGCCTCGGTCGGGGGCATCCTGATCGGTCTCGCCGTCGCGGAGGTGGCCCGCCGCGCCCTTGCCCTGACCGAGGACAGCTTCACGGAAGTGCTGGTGACCCTGCTCGCCCCCTACATCAGCTGGATCATCGCCGAGCGCTTCCACGTCTCGGCCGTGCTCGCCTGCGTCGCCGGCGGGCTCTACCTGCGCCAGCACCTGAGCGAGGCAGTCGCTCCCGCCACCCGGCTCCAGGCGCGTGCGGTGTGGGAGGTCTTCGTCTTCCTGCTGAACGGCGTGCTCTTCATCCTGATCGGGCTACAGCTCGCCTCCCTGCGCCCCGCGGTGGGCCCCGGCGAGTTCAGGCCGCTCGTCGTGGAGGCGGCGGTGATCAGCGTGGTCGCCATCGTGGTACGCATGATCTGGGTCCCCATCGCCATCGGCCTTCCGCGCCTCATTGCGGTCGCCCTGCGCCGCGACGCCCCGCCCGAGTGGCCGCGCGTCTTCCTCATGGGCTGGATCGGCATGCGCGGCATCGTCTCCCTCGCCGCCGCTCTCGCCCTCCCCCTGGCCACGGCGAGCGGCGCGCCCTTCCCCTTCCGCGAGGACATCATCCTTCTCACCTTCAGCGTGATCATCGTGACCCTCGTGCTCCAGGGACTGACCCTGGCTCCACTCCTGCGCCGCCTCGGGCTCCGCGACGACTCCGCCCTGGCCGACGAAGAGCTACGCGCGCGCGATGCGGCGGTAGAGGCGGCTCTCAACCGCCTGGAGCAACTCGCCGGCGAGCCGTGGGCCCGCCCCGCGCATCTCGAGCAGCTCCGCGCGCGCTACGCGCAGCGGCGGGCGCACGCTTCGGCCCTGGGC
>Ga0306920_100002925_pt1 | contig 21621 bp, 23 predicted proteins | sample flu12Cox44000170_FD_204666 | JGI IMG/M metagenome (GOLD analysis project Ga0306920, IMG submission 204666) | Lab enrichment of tropical soil microbial communities from Luquillo Experimental Forest, Puerto Rico - flux4day.12C.oxic.44.000.170 (v2)... | ecosystem: Environmental > Terrestrial >...
GCCGTTCACGGCGCCGCGCACCGAGGCGATGACCTGCAGCACGTCGGCACAGGCGGCCTCGGCCTCCAGCGCGCGTTCGATGGCCTCGACCTGGCCGCGGATACGCCGCACCCGCGCCAGCAGCTTGGACTTCTCGCGGATCGTGTGGCTCATGGGGCACCCTTTTCGTTACATAAGATAATGGGGTAGGGTATACCTGTCGAGGAGGCTTGCCGGATCATCGCGGCGATTGCCCCAAGCCTTCTCCATGCGCTCCACCGGCGGTCTCGTCCGGAGCCTGGAGACGCCAATAACACTCCAGCCGACCGTCCGCCGGCGCACGCTGCCAATGACACACGAGTGCCGGCCGCCGGACCCATTGTATCGCGCTTGCGGGACGTGCTTGTGGCGCATTGTCGTTTGCCGGCACGAGCCTCGCTGGTCCGGGCGCGGCGCGCCCGGGAGCAGGCATCCGAAGCTGTGAGAGCCTTGCGAGCTTTGCGAACATTGCTCACCTCCTCTTCCGCTTGTCGCGGCGGGTGGTGAGCGTGAGACGACGGCTAGGGGCGACCGTCGACCCTCACGCGGCCATGGTTGCCGCGACCGATCTCGATGTTTTGGGACGATGCGCGGCCGGACCCATTCGCCAGGCCGGCATCATCCAGGGTGGTACTGCCCATTTGCTCTTCGTCGGGTTAAGAAATGCCGTCAGGACGGCCGTGATGCTGGTCGCGACGACATGTGGCCACTCATGCTTCATATTCAAGTGAGTCAAGAGAGCCCGAAATGAGCCGCGCAACCGCCATTCTCCACCCCGGCGTGCCGGTTACGCTTGCGCCGGCCGGCCATATCAGCTTCGAGATCGAGAGCGGAGAGCGGCTGCGTCTTGCGCAGCCCGCGGGCGAGCAGGTCGCGGATTTCGTATCCTTCAACCGGGACGACGTCTCCGAGATGCTCTCCATGCATTCCAGCCGAGCCGTCAACTTGAGCTGGCGACTGACCGAGCCGCACGTTCTCTACAGCAACCGCACCCGCGCCATGTGGCAGATCGAAGAGGATCTCACGCGGGAGAACTACTGCGGCGGAGGCTTCTGCAGCGAGCACCTCAATGTGGCGCGCTACGGCGCAGTCGCAGCGGGTGCGCCCAATTGCCAATCGAACCTCGAGGCGGCGGTGCGCGGCTACGGCATGGACCGCCGCAGCTTCAACGTCGATGCCTGCTTCAACGTCTTCATGACCGTCGCCTATGACCAGGACGGCAAGTGGGAGATCCGGCCGCCAAAGGGAAAGCCCGGCGACCACATCGTCATGCGCGCGCTGATGCCGCAAATCGTGGCCATCTCCAACTGTCCGGTGCTCTTCAACGCCTGCAACAACTTCCGTCTCAAGCCGCTGAGCCTCGAGATTCTCAAAGGCTAGAGCCAGATCGTTTGACAAGCGACCAAGGCTTGCCGCACTGTAGTAACATGTAATACTGGGTCACAAAATGGGCCGAACCTCGTCCGTGCTTTCGATATCGCTCCCGGCAGAAATGGCGAGCGAGCTCGATCGCGTCCGGAAAAAGGAGCATCGAACCCGCTCCGAACTGGTGCGGGAGGCGCTGCGGCGATACATCCGCTATGCTGATGCCCATACGGTGCGGGATCTGGCTGTCTCGCTGCCGGAGGAGGCGCCTACGGCTGAGGAGATCGAAGCGATCAGGCAAGGGACCAGGGAATTCAGAGAAGGCAAATATGTAACCCTCGATCAGTTCCGCCATGAGCTGGGCCGTCAACCTCAGCAATCGCGCTCGAAAAAACCTCAAGCACGTTCCCGTCGCTGACCAACAACGCATCGCGGCACAGCTTGACGCCATGCGCGTCAATCCACTGTCAGGAGACGTGGTGAATCTAAAGGGTCAGGATGCATTTCGCCGCCGCGTCGGCAATTATCGGATCATCTTTCGGATCGATTTCAAGTTGCTTGCAGTCGCAATCCTGAGCATTGAGCGTCGCACGACGACTACGTACCGTTAACGCGCGTTTCGGGGGACCGAAGAAAGGCGGCACCGGAGTGGGGGCTGGCCATCTCCAAGCGCATTATCGAGATGCACGGCGGAAAAATCCGGGTACACTCGGTGCTCGGGCAAGGCTCGACGTTCTCGTTCACGCTTCCGGTTACGGTAACTCAGCAGGCGAGTCAGACATGAGCAAGCAAATCCTCGTGGTCGAGGATCAGGAGGACAATCGCCGGATCGTGCGCGACCTCCTGACCACGACCGATTACGAGGTCATGGAAGCCGAAAACGGCGAGGAGGCGCTGGCGGCCGTGGCCAAGCAGCGGCCCGACCTGATCCTGATGGACATCCAGCTCCCGGTCATGGACGGCTATGAGGCAACGCGCCGCATCAAGGCGGATCCACAGCTGCGCGCAATTCCCATCATTGCGGTGACGTCCTACGCCCTGAGCGGAGATGAGGAAAAAGCCCGTGCCGCCGGCTGTGACGATTTCGTGCCCAAGCCGTACAGCCCGCGCCAGCTGCTGGCAAAGATCCGCAAGTACCTGCCCTGAAAGGGAACACCATGCTCTCAAAGCTCAAAGCTGCGTGGAGCCGTCTCACAGCAGCGCGCGCAGGGGAGGAAGCAGGCGGACCGCCGGCCGCGGCAGTGGAATACAAGGGCTATCGCATCCAGCCGGCCCCGTACAAGGCGAGCGGCGTCTACCAGACCTCCGGGATCATCGAGAAGGATACGCCAACAGGCACGAAGACCCACCGTTTCGTGCGCGCCGACACCCACCATAGCAAGGATGATGCGGTTGCGTTTGCGATCTCGAAGGCCAAGCAGATCATCGACCTGCAAGGCGACCGCATGTTCGGCCAGACCGACGGCGCTTGACTGAAACTACATCGTCATGCCCGGACCGGGCATCTGACAATGAGCGCGCGTCAACGTAATCGAAAAACGCTCTATCTCGCTTGCGGGGCGAATTCCTGATTGCTGAAATTCGACTGCAGCGGCTTGCGGATGACGATGTATGCGCGGTTGGCAGCCTGGTGGCAGGAGTTGCATGCTGTCGTGAGCTTGTCGAACGAGGCGGAGAACGTGCTGAAATCACGGCTGGCGATTGCGCTCTCAAGGCCGGCTATGGCGCCGGTGATGATTGCATCGACCATGTCGCCGACAGGAACGTTTTGATAGGTCGGAACAAGGTCCTGTACGTCGGAAAACACCTCCTTGAGCTCGGTCAATTGGTATTCGGCAAGCTCCCAGTTGCGGGCTTCCCCGGCAAGCCACAGCTTGGCATGATCGACCTGAATCCTTTCCATGAATTCCCCAAGGCCGGGGATGTAGCTTTTCGGCAGGTCCGTCACCGGGGGAGGCGGCTGCGGACCTAAGGTCTGGCCGCTCGCTGCAAGGCTCGCGGCCGTGAGCAAGCCGACACCAAGAAAAACGCCGAGCCGGCTCATTGGCGGCGCGGGATTCTTTGCAGCACGTCCTTTATGGGGTGCTCGGTCCAGGCCAGCGTGACGTAATCGCGGTGCCGGATGCCTTCGCCGGTCTGCAGGAACGCAACCGTCCCCGGCTTGAGCGGACCGGCAAGCTCATCGGCCACCTTGATACCTTTGTCGCGCAGGATGCGGGCGAGCTCGTCGTCGTGGCGCTTGGTTCCCTGCGTATAGGCGCTGACAAAAAAGCCGGAGCGGTTGTTGACGATCCAGGACGAGAACTTGTCGATCTCGCCGTAGAGGGAGTCGAGTAGCACCACGCCTTTCACGCGGTTGCCGAGACCGCCGACCTGCAGGCACGAGGCCGCGGTCACGAAACCCCCGCTGTAGGAAACAATCACGACCGGCATCCTCGCGAAGGCATCGGCGGCGCGCCTATCCCCATAGAGACGCGTGAGTTGCTCAGCCGCTTCCGCCATGAACCGCTTGAACCCGCCGCGCTCCCAGAACTTGCCGGCACTGGAATCGGCGGCATCGTAGGCGAGCTGAGGGGCGACCAGCACGGCATTGATGCCGGATTCGGAAATCTGCTTGGGCAGCAACTGACGGTCGCGCACATCGCGCTCAAGCGTGGCCCCGTGGCCGTGGAAGAACACCAGGATGACGCCCGGCTTGCGCGCATCGAAGCCGGCAGGCACGTGCACGAGGACGCGGTTGTCGCTGTATCGGCTGCCCTGTGCGTAGGCTCCCTCCCCGCTGCGCGGGTTCTTGCCGAAATACGGAAAGGCCGAGTTCTCAAAGCCGATCAGCTGGGTTTGCGGCTGCTTGACCACCGGAACGTACGGCAGATCAGGAGACAGCGAAGCCAGCTTGTAGGAGCCCGGAATCGGCTTGCTGCGCTCGGCAATCGTCGTCCGCATGGAGGCGGGAACGACGCCCAGGGCCGGGGAATAGCGTTCCTCGAACGAATCGGCGAAAAAACGGTCCGCGAACGAATCCCGGGCGAGCGGCCGCGCTGCCTCGGCGGTATGGACGGAAAGCGGGACCAAAATGTCGGCTTTGGCGTATGCGGGGCGCGGCGTAGCCGGATCCCTGGCGACCACCGCCTTGGTCTCCGAATTCCCGCAGCCCTGAACCAGAAGGCAGGGCAGCACGACGAACACCGAGGACATGCCGGCCCAGCGCCGCCGCGGACCGCTCACGCGCCTCGCCGGAAAGCCGCAGGTGTCGTTGAGATTCGGGACTTCCGATCCCGCTGAATTCATCCCCACACAGCTCCAACCCAGACGCGCGCATGCGGGCGCTCGCAAGCAGCACGGTCACGTCTTTCGTCGGAACTCCCCCTGCCCCACTAAATTGAAAACACTAGATTATGTCGGCATTGTGGGACGGTTCGCGGCTACCCCGAGCGCGCAGCGACCACAATTTGCCGTCTTCGACAGCGAACCGTCCGATCTGGTCGGGCTGACGTCCGCACCGATACTGTGATGTATTTACTACGGTCTAAATTTACCCACCGTTAACGCTCAGATAGATGTTCTTGCGCCTTAATGCGTGTGTTTAATAACCGACTCGGAATGCGGGTGTGGTAGGGGAGAAAGCGCGTATGGCCATTGTCGAGGTCGCCAGCCCGGCGCGATTGGCCGCGCGTCCGCAGATCCGCCTGTCGGTCTCCATGCTGACCGCCACCGCCATCGTGGTGGCGGACATGGTAGGCGTCGGCGTGTTTACCAGCCTTGGATTTCAGGTCCAGGCCATCCCATCCGGGTTCTCGCTGCTGCTGCTGTGGGTGATCGGGGGCGCCGTTGCGCTGTGCGGAGTCTTTTCCTACGGCGAGCTTGCCGCCATGTTTCCTCGCTCCAGCGGCGAATATAATTTTCTCAGGCAGACCTACCATCCCGCCGTGGGATTCCTGGCGGGCTGGCTCTCGGCCACGGTGGGCTTTGCGGCTCCGGTGGCACTCGCCGCCATGGCATTCGGCCAGTACGCGAAGGCGATTGTTCCGGGCGCGCCGCCGCTTGCGCTCGGCCTCGGAGTGGTCTGGATCGTGTCCTTGGTAGGGCTGCGGAGTCTGCGCCAAAGCAGCGCATTCCAGATGATCTGGACCATTCTGAAGGTGACGCTGATCCTCGCGCTCCTGGTCGCCGGATTCGTGCTCGCAAAGCCGCAACCGATCTCGTTCGCGCCGTCGGCCGCCGATCCCTCCCTGGTGATCAGCGCACCCTTCGCGATCAGCCTCGTCTTCGTGATGTACTCGTATTCAGGCTGGAATGCCGCGACCTACATCGCCGGCGAGATGCGTGATCCGCAGCGCAGCCTGCCGCGCTCGCTGCTGGTCGGAACATCGATTGTCATCGTCCTGTACGTCGCGCTCAACGCCCTGTTTCTCTACGCCACGCCGATCGCCGAGCTCGCCGGTCAAATCGACGTTGCCGTCATCGCGGGCAAGCACATATTCGGCGATCTCGGCGGCCGCATCGTCGGCGCGCTCATCTGCATCGGACTGGTTTCCTCAATCAGCGCCATGATGTGGATCGGCCCGCGGGTGACGACGGTGATGGGCGAAGACATGCCGATTCTGCGGGTGTTCGCGCGCCGGTCCAGGAGCGGGGTGCCGACCACCGCGATCCTGTTCCAGCTCGTGGTCGCAACGCTGATGCTCTTCACCCAGAGCTTCGAGGCGGTGCTCGACTTCATCCAGTTCAGCCTGCTGGCCTGCTCGTTCCTGGCAGTGGCGGGCGTGATCAAGCTGCGCATCACCCGGCCTGATCTGCCGCGGCCCTACCGTGCCTGGGGCTATCCGGTGACGCCGCTTGTTTTCCTTTCGGTGACCGCATTCATGATGTACTATCTGGTGACCCAGCGTCCGGTGCAGTCGTTGATCGGCGTGCTCATCATGGCGTCGGGCCTCGCCGTCTACTATCTTTCACGCCCCCGGATCGCTCCGGGCCTTGCAACGCCAACCTGAGCCCGGACAAATGCTTCAGCGCAGGACGATTATCGCCGCCGCCGCGGGGCTGTTGCTCGCGGCCGCGGCGCCGGCACGCGCCGCCGACACCGCGACCGCGAACGATACGGCGCTCTTTCTCGCAGGCATGCCGCCTGCCGCCGATTCTCCGCTCGCGCCGCTGACCAAGGACCGCGCCTGGCAGCAGCATGCCCACACCTTCGACGGCGCCTTCGGACGCCTCGATCAGGGGCAGCTCGCGCGCATTCGAGCCTGGTCGAGCGCCAATCTCACGACTTCGCGGCCGACCATGTTCTACATGTTCAGCGGTCCCGACTTCCTCTACGCCAACGCGTTCTATCCCAACGCCACGACCTACGTGCTCGCCGCCCTGGAACCGGTCGGCACGGTGCCCGACCTGACCACGCTGCGCGGCTCGGTTGCGTCAAGCCTTTATCAGCTGCACGTCTCGCTCAGCTCGATCCTCTCGTACAGCTTCTTCATCACCCATCGCATGAAGTCGGACCTGCGCGCCACCCGCGTCAACGGCGCGCTGCCGATCCTTTACGTATTTCTGGCACGCTCGGGCAAGACCATCCGCGAGGTCACCATGGTGCATCTCGACGATGCGGGCGCCGTGCAGCCGGACGCTGATGGCAATGCCCGCGGCAACGCCACGCGCGGCGTCAAGATCGTGTTCGCCGGCAGCGACGGCGAGGCGCGCACGCTCTATTATTTCAGCACCAACATTGCAAACGATGGCGTCAAGAGCAGCGGCTTTCTGAAATTCTGCGAGTCGCTCGCGCCCGCGGACAGCCTCATCAAGAGCGCGTCCTACCTGCTGCACTCGGGCGGCTTCACCACGGTGCGCGACTTTCTGCTCGCCAACAGCGCGGTCATGGTGCAGGACGATTCCGGCATTCCGCTGCGCTATTACGACGCCAAGAAGTGGGACCTGCAGCCGTTCGGCCACTACCTCGGCCCGATCGGCGTCTTCCCCGGCAGGTATCAGCCGCAATATGCGGTGCTCTTCAGAAAAAGCCGCCCCATCGATTTCGGCATCGGCTACCGATGGCATCCGCACGAGACCAATCTGCTGCTCGCCGTCAAGATGCCGGGGGAAGCCGGCGCCGAAGCGTCGGCCCGCCCGGCGTCCGCAGAGCCGGGCGCGGAAACCAGCGCCACGCCTGCGGCCGAACCGGAACGTCATTCTCCCGCGCGGCAACGGCGAGGGCGAACAATGTTTGACTGGTTCCGCCTTCGCAGGTGAGAATCTGCCTCATCAAAGGTCGCGCAGGCGCGGGGCGCTGTTACCGAGCGGCCCGGCCGGGGCGTCAGCACGTCTGTGGTCGCTCCGCGCCGGGCCGTCGTCGGCCTGGAGGGACCAGGCCGCTATCTTCCGGTGTGAAAAAATTCATGGAGGCACCGTAACGCATGCCGCTAAGCGAGCACGATACCAAGGAAGCTCTGCGGGCTGCCACCGATTGGCTCGCAGCATCGGAGCTTCCTGGCAGCGCCGCTGCTCGTGAAGGCATCGCAGATACGATTCCGCTGGTCATGATGGGGCTGGTCGAACCCGCCGATTTGGATGACTTGGCGGCGATCGTCGAGGAGCACGGGCGAGCGGTGCACGATGCCGGTACGCCGCAGGACGTGCAGCGCGCCCAGCTCAAGGAAGCAGTAAAGGCCGCGTTCGATTACGCGCGCTCGCTTCGGCGCGATGCCGTGCGATGAAGCGACGGCCCGGGACTGAGACTGCACGCGCGTTCAAGGATTGCCTTTATTGCTGTTCGAGGTTTTCAACTATTGATGCTGATGGTGGCTGTGGTGCGGGGAGTTATGCCGGCGAGTTGTGACAATGGCTGAAGCCGGACCAAAGGCGACCCAACCAAAGGTGAAAGTTCTAAGGCGTACCCCAATATCGCCCAAGTACATCAAGGCTGATGCGGAGCTACAACAGGCAGCAGCTCAATACCTTGCCGCTGTTGCTGAGTTCTCTGACAAGCCCAAGCAGGTCGAGGAGGCTGGTGCCAACCTCAAGCAGAAGCTTGTCCCCAAGCTGGGCTTCGATGGTAAGGTAGACTGGCGAGTGATCGCAGACGAGCGCGTCAAGGGTGGTCTTATCGTTGAAGAGATAGAGAAGGAGCCCGCCACTGGGCCGCGAGACTGACAAAGATTGTCAGTCTCGGAACGTTCCGCGTGGCGGCGAGCGTCACCTCTCCCCACCCGAACTCGGGCTTGTCAGGCCCGAGTTCGGCGCCATAAGCCGGCCCAGGTCGGATATATCCGACTTGGGCCAGGGAGAGGTGAAGAGCGGCTGTGTCAGCCTTATCGTAAAATGCCCGGCCGGGCGGCCGGCATCGCCTGCCGCGCGCCTTAACACCCAATGATACAGCGCAGAAAATCTCAGATCGAAGCCACGGCGTACCACGAGGCCGGGCACGCGGTTATCGCTTACTTGCTGGGCTACAAGCCGCAGTCCGCTACCATCGTTCCGACAGTCGATGCAGCAGGACCTCTCATTCACGCCAATCCCCTGTACGGATTTCAGCTTGATATCGACGGCTCTGACGAGGCGCGGCTCCACGTTGAAAGCGCAATAACGATTTGCTTCGCTGGTCCAATAGCCCAGAAGCGCTACAGTCCGCGATCATGGCGCCGGGTGCACGGCCAATGGGATCACGACGCAATTGCAGAATTAGGCTTGCGCGTATGTGGCTCTGACGAGCAAGCTGCCGCTTTCATCCGCTGGCGCGAGATTGTGACCCTCGATCTCGTAAGAGCGAACTGGCTTCGCATTCAGCAGGTTGCAGGACAGTTATTGGAACGCGAGCGCCTCAGCCACGCTGATCTTGACGCGATTATCGTGCCTCGCGCTCAAGCAATTCGGATAACCTAGCGATATTCGCCGCCTCCACCGTGCCTCATCCTGCCGCGCGCGGCGACCTCCCAAGCGACGACGACGCGGCAATTGGTCGGTTTGTGCCAAGTGGTGTTGTAAAGGTGATCAAACATCAGCGCCAACGAACCGCGCGAGCGCGCCGCGCGACGTACTGCGGCGAATGCGCGCTACCAGGAATTTTCGCCAGCCGAAAATGATGCGAGCTGACGCCCGCTGCAAGCATAGGCAGCGTAAATGTCGGCGCTTTAGCGCGTTGGTCTCAACCGCCCGTCAGGCGATCCTCGATATGATTCGCCATTTCCTCACAAACTGCCGCCAGCTCGAAATGTTCTTGCTTGATGAGCGGATCTTCGGCGGTTTCGGCAAGTTGTCGGTAATGGGCTGCTTGGTCCCCGCAGGTAGTCATCCCAATCCATGGGTGGCTTCCTTCGTTATCGTTCCGGCAGCTTTGGTCTCGCAAGACTATCCGGCCTCGGCTCCAGGTGCAATCGGCTTGTGAGCCCCTAACGTGTCCAAGCACAGCAATGTGCCCCCGACCGATTGCACAAGCAGATGAAAGCCGCAGGTGGATTTCGCCATGTGCCCGAGAAAGGACAAGGCGTTTCAAAAGATCCGGTTCAACTCTCAACCTCCAGGTGTTCCTCGGGTGCGCACAAATACTGCATATATCGAATGGCTCGCTGCCATAAACAGACGACTACGCCTGAACCCGCCAAAACAAACGTTTGCGCAACGCTCTGGCAGATCAATCCTGCCGATGGGCTGGCCCACCGAGTTGAAGATCATTACTCCGTCATTGCCCGGACCACCGCCCCAACCGCACCACAAGTTTCCGTCAACGTCGACGCGAAAGCCGTCGGCAATGCCTCCGCGTCCGACGGTAATGAACGTTCGACCGTTGATGAGCCTGGTACCGTCATCGACGACATCGTAAGCCCGAAATACCTGCGGCGTCGTGCCATCTTCTATGATGTACAGCTTGGTCTCGTCAGGCGAGAAAGCAAGTCCATCCGGCCGGTTGATGTCGCCGGCAACGACCGTCGCCCGACCAGCCTTGTCGAGCCGGTAGACGTTGGTCGGCAATTCCTGCGTATCCACGATACCCGAATAGTTGCTGGTAATGCCGTACACGGGATCAGTGAACCAGATCGAATCGTCAGACTTCACAACGATGTCGTTGGGCGAGTTGAGTCGTTTACCCTCGAAGCGGTCGATCAACACCGTAATCGTCCCGTCGTATTCCGTGCGCGTCACCCTTCGACCGGCATGCTCGCAAGTAAGCAGCCGGCCCTGACGGTCGCGAGTGAGACCATTGGGCTTGTTCGCCGGTTTGCGGAACACGCTGGCCTGCCCCGTCTCCTCATCCCAGCGTGTGATGCGATCGAGCGCGGCATCGGACCATAAGAGGTAGCGGCCGTCGCCAAACCAGACGGGTCCCTCGGCCCAGCGCATACCGACAGCAAGGCGCTCCACACCGGCATTGTTCAGACGATATTTTGCAAAGCTCGGGTCGAGAATCTGGATCGCAGGGTCGGGATACCGGTCGCTTGGCTCCCAAGCGGCAAAGACACCTGGCGCACCCGGCATCGTCAAAGCGCCAACACCCGCAGTGAGCAAATGACGTCGTGTGATCTGCATGGCCACTCCTTTTCAGGTGCAAGGGATTGGACGTGTGCATCCGAGTTTAGCAGATCGCGCTCCTTCCAGCGGCAGACCACCAGGAAACTGACGAGACCTTGCAAGACCACGGCTTGTTCCCGGCGCGCCGCCGGGGTTAATCTCAATTCTGCCGGGGTCCGTTTGAATGGCTCTCACTCTTCGGAGAATGCCGATGGGAATCCTGCGCCGTGACATCCTGCGCCTTTCCGCCTCCCTCGCCGCGCTGCCTGTCGCCTCGCGGCTCGCCTTCGCCGACACCTATCCGTCGCGGCCGGTCCGCGTCCTGGTCGCGACGTCGGCTGGCGGGTCGACCGACATCATCGGGCGGTTGGTGGCGCAATATCTCAGTGACAAGCTCGGCCAGCCGTTCTTTGTCGAGAACCGGCCGGGCGGCGGCAACAACATCGGCACCGAGATGGCGGCGCATGCGCCGCCCGACGGTTACACGCTTTTCATGGCGAACTCGGTCAATGCCATCAACAACTCGCTCTACGAGAACTTGAACTACGTCTTCATGGACGACTTCGTCCCGATCGTTAATACGATGACCTCGCCGTGTCTGATGATGGTTCATCCGTCGGTGCCGGCGAAAACCGCGGCGGAGTTCATCGCGCTCGCCAAGGCCAGCCCAGGCAGGATCAACATGGGTTCCGGCGGCGTCGGCTCAACCGGCCATCTCGGCGGTGAGCTGCTCCAGATGATGGCGGGGATCAAGCTTACGCACCTTCCGTATCGCGGCGAAGCGCCAGCGATGACCGATCTCATCGCCGGGCACTGCCAGATGGTACCGGCCGACATCGTCGCGCTGCTGCACAAGCACGCCAGCGACGCGCTCGCCCAACCGAACATCAGGCAGCGCGTCATCGACATGGGCGGCATGGTACCCGGTGGCACGGCTGCCGACTTCGGACGGTTCATGGCAGAGGACACCGAGCGCTGGGCAAAGGTGATCAAGGTGGCAGGCATCAAGGTGAATTAGCCTTTCAGCCCACGCGCACCTTAGGCCCTTCACCTCGAGCTTGAATAGCGGTACTTTTTCCCGCAATGCATTCACCCGCAATTGTGCACAAGGTGGCCCTAAGCAATCGCGGCGTTATGGCGCAGTTGGCGAAAGCGGACGCCACCCAGAAGCTGCGCTGCCGATAAAACGGTTTTACCGGACCGTCGCGTCTCGCAAGCGTTTCATTGCGGGGGTAGTGGCTCGATCGCGTTCGATCAAGCCGACCGCGTTTCCACACCGCCGACCTTCGCAACTCACTCATTTGGCAAGCTCTCAAATCGCAATGAGGCCTGGCGCGAAGCAGTATAACATGCGTGTCGTATCCTCATTGCGGGCTCCCCAGCTCGCCAGTCTGCAGCCAATGCGCGAGGCGAGGGACATGTTGGAACAGTCGCAGGTCCCGGCGTGGCCGGGCATCCCCAAGAACTCTTCTGAATACATTACACTCATAGCGCACTACTATCGTGCCGAGATAGCGCGCATGTCTGGCTGGCGCGATCGCATCGACCGCACGACGAACTGGGCCATCACCGTTGCGGGCGCAATGCTTTCGGTGTCGCTGTCCACGGCCAGCTCTCATCACGGGCTGCTACTCTTTGCGATGATTTTGGTGCTCCTGCTCCTGGTGATCGAGGCGCGGCGTTATCGCTTTTTCGACGTCTATCGGGCACGGGTGCGTCTACTCGAACGACAGTACTTTGCGCGAGTTTTCGCAGCCGTCGGCGAGCGCGATACGAGCTGGGTAGACACCTTAAGCAACGATCTGCAAAGACCGGTGTTCCTGATCGGATATGGGTTGGCATTTTCCCGCCGCTTGCGTCGCAATTACATTTGGATGTTCCTAATTGTGCTGATCGCCTGGCTTCTAAAAATCAGCACGCCGAAGCTTATGCCAGACGGCACGCCCGGCCATTTTGCACATTCATTTTCGGAGTGGGCGACCGGTGCTGCGATCGGCCCAGTACCCGGCTTGGCAGTCGTTCTGGCCCTCGCGGCATTTTACTGCTGGCTTATTTACACCGCGCTTCGCCGTGACGTTGCGAAAGGCGAGCTCTCCATCGGCGATGTGCACGTTTAGTCCAACGCATTCCTCTGCGCTGCCGACACCACGCTCAACAATTCGAGCCGCCGCAGCCCGGTCAACGATCCCAGTGAGTATTTAAGCGTCGGGGCGCCGGAGTCCGACGCCTACCGACTGCCCGGCCTCGGGCGAGGCTTGAATCAAGCTGGCTGCATGGAAGGCCGGAACTTTGTGATCGAATATCGCTGGGCGGGAGCATTCCTACCGCGATAGCCCGTCAATGGTTGCTGTTGAGGGTACTGCGGACGCCGATTGGAGCTACCAGCTTGGCCGAAAGCGGCGAGAACCGCGACAACTATCAATCAATCGCCGCATGAGGCCCTATTGTCTTGGAATCTTGGCCGCCTTGACCAGCGCGAGATTAGTGGCGACGTCATCTTTGAAGAATTTGTCGAATTCCGCGACGGTCATTGGCAGCTTCTCGACGCCGATCTTCGCCAGCCGCTCCTGCACCGACGACAATGCCAGTGCCTCCGTGACCTCGTCGTGAAGTTTGTCGACGATGGAGCGGGGCGTCTTCGACGGCAGGTACGCTCCGGTGTAGAACGGATAAATCGCATCGGCCTTTAGTCCGGCCTCGATCAGCGTCGGCACATCGGGCAACGAGGCGGCGCGCTTGGCTGCGCCGACCGCGAGCGCCTTGAGCTTGCCATCACGGATGGGGCCGATGACGGTGGTCACGGGCGGCACGCTGAAGTCGACACGACCCGCGATCGTGTCCGCCAACCACTCGGGGCCCTTGAACGGAATGTGCTGTGCTGTAATTCCGGCACTGACCGCGAGCCGAACGGCTCCGAAGTGCGCCGCTGATCCGATGCCGACAGTTGAATAGTTCAATTGATCGGGCCTGGCCTTCGCAGCAGCGATCAGCTCGGCAAGCGTGTCATAGCGCCCGGCCGCCGTCACCACGACAAGCGGGGTCTCGCCAAACGGAACCACCGGCGTGAAATCGGCAACCGTGTCATACGGCAGGTGCGCATAGAGTGCGTTGGCCGCCGCAATCGAGCCATAGACCAGAATGGTATGGCCGTCGGGCGCGGCCTTGGCGACCATGTTGGCGCCGATCGTACCACCCGCCCCCGGCCGATTCTCGATCACGAAGGTCTGACCGACCCGCCTGCCGACCTGCTCGAACACCACGCGGGCGATGATGTCGCTGGCGACGCCGGCGGGGATCGGCACCACCACGGTCACGTTGCGGGTCGGCCAATCCTGGGCCGACACGCGACCAAAGGCGGCGAGAGCCATGGCGGTCCCAAGGACGACCTGTCGAGCAATTTTCATTGGGATTTCTCCAAAACGCGAACACAGAGCCGTCATTGACGCTGCGAGGCGTCGACCGCAGGATACAGGGTCTTCAATGCTCGACGATCTTGGCTGAGGATGACTGTGACCGCCCATCAAACCAACCCCGTAACGTTTGTGCTCATATTCCGAATACCTACGGAAGGTGTCGAGGACTTTCGAGCTTACGAGGAGGCCGTCTTGCCGCTATTGCCCGAGTTTAACGGGCGTTTGGAGCGTCGTCTGCGAAATGCGGATGGCACCGTAGAGATGCACATAGTTAGCTACGCATCCGATGCGGACCGTCAGAATTATCGGAATGATCCGCGGCGCGCGGCGCAAGCCTGGTTGTTGGAAAAATCATCTGCCAAGTTGGAATTGCTCCCGATGGCGAACGTCTCTTAATGAGGATTTCGGCGAACTGCGCCCCGGCACCGGACCTCCCGCCACCGCGCCGCGCGCTTGCGGCTTCGGCGGTAACTCTCACGACTGATCGACTGTCCGCATCGCGTTGAACCGGGCCTTCTGCTCGTCGCTGAGCAGATCGTAGAATTTCGTCAGAGCCGGCTCCACGGTCTTCACCGCGGCCAGAGTGCTCGCGAGCCGCTGCTCCATCGCCTCTGTCCGTCCCACCGGCGTGAGCGCCTGGTAGGTCGGGCAATCCGCTTTTAGCGACGCGGAAGCGCTGATCGACGCCTCGCGTAACGCGTCGAGTGCGCCGCGCTGGCTTTCGTTCGGCTGCACTGCGGCCGCGATCCGGTCGATGGGCAGGTTGGTCATGCCGGGCGCCGGCTGATTGCAAAGTCCGGCAAGGTTGCGCTGGTCCCTGGCGCTGCCCGAACTGCGGCCCAGCGCGACTGCGTTGAAGCGCGCCTTCTGCTCGTCGCCGAGAGACTGGTAGAACCGATCCAATGCCGGGTGCACGGTTCTCACTGCGCCAAGCATGGTCTCGAGCCGGGTTTCCATCGCGGTAAGCCGGCCCGGCGGGGTGCTCGGCAAGTCGTCGGGACACGCACCCTTGAGCGCTTCGACGGCTTTTGCGCTCTCGACCTTCAATTCCTCGAGCGCCGCCCGCTGCGCATCCGTCGGATGCACGACTTCGGATATTCGCTCCGTCGGCCACTGCGCGAGTTGCGAAGCCGCAGTATTGCACACTTCGGCAGCCCGCGGCGCATGCGCCCTCGTGCGCGGCGCAGAAACGACTCCGGTATCCACAGCAACGGACGGGCCGTAATAGGCGTAAGGCCCGTAAATCCCGTAGTAGATGTCGTCATACGCGTAGGGCCAGAAGTCATCGTAAGCGTAGGGCCAGAACACGTAATCAAAGAAGTCGTCATAGGCGTACGGCCAGAACACCGGGCCGATCCAGCCGATGACGATGCCGCCGCGCCACCACGGCCACGGCGAGCCGGGGAATCGGCCGTGGAAGTGAAACGGCACGTGCGCCGAACGCAGCGCTGCGTTGGCAATGACCCGGTTGCCGAACACGTGATGGGCGTGGGCGACATTCGCCGCGCGTGAGACCGAACTCGCCGCGCTCATCGGGTGGCCGCTGAGGTGATTGTCGCTCAACGAGTGCGATCCGAGATTTGCGCGGCCAATATGGGGCGCGCTGAAAGAGCGGCCAACATGCGGCGCGCTGAAAGAATGGACGGAGGACCGGATCCCGGCGCGGCTGAGGCCCGCGCCAACCCCACGACCGAAGCTCGGGCCGGGGCCGTGACCGAAGCTTGGGCCGTGTCCGACGCTCACGCCCCTGGCGCCTGCCCCGGGATGCCCACCTGCGGTTGGGCCGCGGGGCGCCGCCGTCGCGTGCAGGGCCGCGGCCAAAAAGACCGCCGCCGCAATGCCGATCGCCGGCATCGGCCTCGATGACTGCAGTGGTGTCATAGCACTCCCTTCCCAGTGGCGCGTGCTCAGCAGCAACACCACAAAATCATGACATTCTCGGGGAGGGCCAGGCCTGCTCAACTTAAGGAACTTTCGGGGTTTCACACCGAAGGCGAGCTCTGGAGCAACAAGGTTTCTCTCTTGATGTCGCCGTCGCAGAGGCGCTCCCGGCGCTTTTCGGCATGCGCGGAAGACGGAACTGCCTGTATCAACACCGCGATAACACCCTTGTCGTCATTCCGCATGACGCGACATTCTGGTTGTTAGGCACGCTTGCGCCTGAATCCTGTGATTAACGAGTGGTTACGCAAGACCTGTGGTTACGCAAGACTTGGAAACAATTATTGGGAGAGAGGGAATCGGTATGATGGCCCGGTTCGCCGCTTTGGTTGCTGGCTTTCTCGCGACCGAAACCAGCCCGACTTTGGCACAGAACATGAATGCTGAAGCAGCGCGGCGCTTCGTGACAGGCAAGCTGTTTGCTTTCAGGTGCGTCGATGGATCGGGCGGATCAGGGCGCATCTACGCTGATGGCTCCGTCATCGGTACAATCCAATCCAACGGTTTGGCACCCGAGCGTCCGGTGTGGCTGCCGCCGGGAACGCTCAGGGTCAAAGGCGACCTGGTCTGCGCTTCGCTTCAAGGCATGTCCTTTGAGCCGTGCTTCAATCTCACCCGCACCGGCGAAAGGAGCTTCCGTGGATCTGTGAGTGGAATGGACATGATTGCCTATTGCGACTTCAGCTCTTCGAGCGTTGCGGGCGTTGGGCGGCGTGCGCGTTGAGCACATCCAGCGATGTGCCAGCACCGTCGTACCGGGCTTGTGAAGAACCGCAGCCATTATTCGCTGGTGACTTGAACCATCCGAATGGCGCGAGTTCATTACGCTCCTTGGCGCCGGTGCTGCTCTGCACAAGGGAGGTTTGAGGCAGCTCAGGAGATGCAGCCATGACGATCGAAACCATTCTGAGGCAGAAGGGCACCGAGGTCGCAACAATAGATCCGGAAGCCAGCATCAGGAGGGCAGCGGACTGATTGAGCGTAAAGAACATCGGCGCTCTCGTGGTGACTAGCGGGGAGGCAGTTCTTGGTCTCATTTCCGAACGTGAAATCGTTCACGCTTTTTCTCGCTACGGCGATACCGCCGCGTCGATGTCTGTGAAGGAAATCATGCGACACGGGGTGATCACCGTGTCCCCGGAGGAGAGCGTCAATCGGGTGATGAAACTCATGACGCATCATCGCGTGCGCCATATGCCGGTGCTGCGCAATGGCAAGCTCGCCGGTATCATCAGCATCGGGGATGTAGTCAAGTACCGTCTGGACGACCTGGAGCTTGAGACCAGCGTCCTGCGTGATGCCTACATCGCCGCGCGTTGATCCCCGGGGTGTACATAGGCGTGCTCCAATTGTGCGATTTTGATCTCCAATTCAAAGCTGACAAGGCAGGGAGGCGCAACATTGCGGCCTTTGTCGGCCGCGCCGCCCAATGATCGATTGGGATGCCGTGCGAACGCACCACGTTACCATCTCCGATAAAATTTTTGTATTGTCCTAAGTTACGACATCCTTTTTGGCAATTTCGCTGCTCTTTCGAGTCTTAAGGAAACACCAACTCGGTCTCGCGCGCTTAAATGATTGCGGCAGGAATGGGCCAAAGAGTTCCTGGCCGAGATTCTCGGGAAGGTAGAACAATTCAAATCGCCCCTGCGCCTGCCGACGTTTGACGCCCGCTTGACGAGGAGGTCAGATACGAGGACGAGCAGATGCCAGCCAAGCGTTATGGACAAACACGCCGCCGAAGGCTGCTCCCTTTCACTTGCTTGCTGGTGGGCGTGACAGTTCTTGGCGCGGGATTGGGCCTGATTTGGCGCGATCTCGATCTGCAATTTCTGTTTTCAATTACTCAATCGTTGCGGACTTTCGCAGCTCAGCTGACCCCAAGCCAAAGCAGCACTGGAATATCCTCGGAGCAGGAACTGGAACTCGATGAGCTGAAGAAAGAAATCAGTCAGCTTCGCACTGTGCGAGAGCAGCTAATTACCAACATAGTATCCCTGCAGCGGAGGCAGCAGGAGCTCGAACAACTTCCTTCGATTAAGGTCATGCATTGGTATTCAGAGCCCGAGAACTTGCTATACCAGATTGCGGCGGCGCAGCAGACGAGCACTATCGAATCACCAACATTGAATCCGGCCAGCCGGTAATGCGTCCGCCTTCAATTTTTGGTGGCTGACCCCCGCCAATCTGATAACCTGCGCCCAGGTGCTGGCCCCGCGCGCGAGCGCCAAAGTTCCAAACTCCAAAGTTCAGCTGCGCCGTTAATAGGGTTGCCCCTGTGGTGAAGCCGGCGTTTCGGCCGTGCTGAGCTTGACTCCACCAGCCGAGATTGGTTCTACCGAGAGGGCCCGTGGTTGCGAGGGTCTCGCTGCGGGAGAAGGCAAGCTGGACAGACTCGCGGTGCTGTCTCTCGAAGACAGTTCAGCCGGCGGGTGAACGTAGCTCGGAATCGTACCTGAGGCAGTGCGAATGTCGCTGCCCGGTCCGCCGTTTGCTTTAAGCGCGGCGCGGTAGGTCGCATTCATCCCGCCCTGCCCGCCTGTAGTGGTCGCCGCAGTAGGCACTCCACGAATGACAAGCTGGACGAACTGTGCCTCATCCTGCCGCTCCTTACTGTGAACAGCAGACGCGATCTCCTGCGGCACGCTGTAGGCTGGACACTGCTCGACGGGCCCGAACTTGCCGGATGATTGCCCATCAAACACGTAGTGGCGATCGCAGACATCAACCTTGGGCTCTTGTCGTGTAACCTCGAAATGGTCGTAGCCTTGCTTGAGCATTCGCCAGAAAGCCATGTGTGGAGAGTTGCGATGTTTCGCCATGTTGAGCGGTGTCATGCGGAACGGGTATGCCTGGACTTGGAATGATTTCTGACCGCCAAAGAAGGCTTCGCGGGCGAGCGCATAGATCTCGGCTATCTGTTCGTCGGTCATGGCGTAGCAACCGGCCGAGGAGCAATCGCCATGGATCATTAAGAATTGACCAGTTCGCCCATTTGCCCGATCGTAAGCATTGGGAAATCCGGTATTGATGGCGAGGTAAGCAGTAGAGTTCGGATTCATCAGGTCGGGCGAGATGGCATAGAATCCCTCGGGGGCCTGTCGATCACCTTGTTGAAACTTCGGCCCCAAGTCGCCGGACCAGCGGCAGATGGGGTAGGTCCGCAGCAAAGCGAAGCGTCCGGTGCCATCAATCTTCCAGACTTCGAGCTCCGATTCCTCCTTAAAGATCTGCAGCAATATTGGCGCCCCCTTCGCCATATTGCGGCTTTCCAGATCGGCAACAATGCGCTCGGAGAGTGGCTGCATGTGGCGCCCGCTTACAGGAACGGCGCTCTCCGAGTAACACCCGGCCAGTACGACGGCAGATGCGATCCCGACGAGTGCGGAAAGCGAACGCAAGACAGTCTGAATATGCAATGCCAATCCCCGACCCGGCTCCCCAAACCTTCGCTCCCCGCGCGGTATTAGCTTCCCGCGATAGAGACTAGTGGAGCATACCCCAAATATTGAGAAAGAGTGAGGGCAACATCTCGGCAATCGTCCCAACAGCAAGTTTTGGAAAACAAAGCGTTGCCTTTCGCACCTGAATATGAGCGCGGGGCTGTACGTCCCGGCAAGCCGATAATTGCGGCACCCATAACATATTGCTCGGTCGGCGCCCTTTGACGTTGACCGAATCGCCTATACTGGAAATGCGCACACCCGGTTCGGTGGGAAACGGAGCGTTGCCGATGCCCCAAGCTACCGTCGCCCATCCTTCACTCTACTATCTCGGCGGTTCGCGAAGATGCATCAACTGGTTGAATTCAGGTCCGGTTTCGGATCAATCCGGCGGTAAGGGATCGCCACACTCGTCGGGGCCCTAGGTGCGTTGCAAGGGCCGGAAGCCACATCCTGAAGCCAGTCGCCGGATCGATCGCGGCCTCGAACCGCGCGCCGGCTGACGTTCGACCATGGGAGCTTCAGGATCATCTATGAGGATTCGGCCACCCCTACGCGTCGCCCTAATTGGCGCGTCTCTCCCGACCGAACAAGGAGTGGCGTTTGTCCTTTCGCCCGGTTTCCAGTGCGGCCAGAACATCAATTTGTCGTGTTGGCCGCCCGCACGAAGGCTGAAAGCTCGGCATTGAAACGCGCCGTGTCCTCCCAGAACGGCGCGTGACCGACTCGATCATAGACCGAGAGCTTGGCGCCCGGAATGGTTGCAGCCGTGTGTCTGGCGGCGGCGACCAGGGCGAGCTTGTCCGTCGCCCCGTGGGTCACCAGCACCGGTAGATTCAATGCCTTCAAGGTCTCGTCCATGCTCAGCGGCCGCCCGCCCATATTTGCACGCACCTTGGGCGGCACCATCATGTTGAAGGCGAGCATCGTCTCGAAATTATCCTGGCTGGGCTGATTCTCGAAGCAGTTGCGCAGGAAGGTGCGCGTTGCCGCGATGTTGATCGCGAGATCCCCGGAGGACATTAGAGGCTGCACCTTGAGCCCATCGCCGTAGAAGCTGGGATCGGATTTCGTCACTGCGTCGACGTAGTTGAGACCCGCGAGGCCCGCAGCGCCGTGAATCTTGAGATAATCGGCAATGACATGCCCACCATAAGACCAGCCGACCAGCACCGGACGCTTGAAATTGGCAGCGTTGATGATCGCCTGGACCTCATCGGCCCAAGCCTTGGACTCCTTGTACTTCTCCGGCTCGAGTGGCTTGTCGGAATTGCCGTGTCCGCGCAAATCGTAGGTCACCAAGCGGAATTCCTTGGCGAGATCACCCTCAACCTGGCGCTGCCATGACATCGAGGCTTGTGAGAAGCCGTGGATGAAAAGAATTTCAGAGCCGGCCGGGTTGCCCCACTCCTGCGCCTCGATCTTGACCCCATCCGGCGCTCTGACCACGAGCGGCTTGTATTTCTCCTCCCGCGCCTCGTCGGAAGCCGAGATCGCAACCATCGTTTGGTCCTCCCCGTTCGACGGATTTGAATCCGATGCAATGCCTTGTCCTCATCTGGTCAGAGCCCGTGCAACCACGCTGATTGTGATTGAGACGTCCCATCATCGCCCGCCTCCGCAGCGAATCGCATTCAAACAAGCGAATCACTTCACGCGGAAGCAATCAATGACTTTTGCAGCAAAATCTGCACCGGGCTGACGAAGCCTCACGCTGCGGAACGTCCGCAACATTCAGGCATCTTCAGGCCGGTGGACCAGCTTGTAGACGGGAACCCTGGTCGACTCTCTTTGGTCGATGGTGTGAAAGCATACCACGCACTTAGCGATGTTGGAGTCGCTCAGGCGCGATCGCATGACCGCATAAAGCGCCCCGCAACGCGGACAGAAGAAAGTCTCGCCCTCAGGGATCGGCCCGGTTAGAGGCATGCCAGCGCCTCCGGATGCGG
>Ga0306920_100002926_pt1 | contig 21619 bp, 17 predicted proteins | sample flu12Cox44000170_FD_204666 | JGI IMG/M metagenome (GOLD analysis project Ga0306920, IMG submission 204666) | Lab enrichment of tropical soil microbial communities from Luquillo Experimental Forest, Puerto Rico - flux4day.12C.oxic.44.000.170 (v2)... | ecosystem: Environmental > Terrestrial >...
CCGCAGTGAGGCGTAAGCGTAATGGTTGATCGTGGCAGAGAGCACGCAGCCGCCGTGCTCCTCGGGGTAGGGCGAGACGTCGGTGCCGCCACCGCAGAACGACAGCCGGAGCGGCGCGCGCGCGCGGTAGTAGCGGATGCTGGCGTTCACCGGGCGAGCTCCCGCTCGGCGCGCTCCCAGTCCTCGGGCGTGCCGATGTCCCAGAAGCGCCCCGCACACCGGAAGCCGCGGAGCAGCCCGCGCGCGGCGAGCCGCGGCAGCACGTCGCGCTCGAGCGACGACGGGCCCTCGGGCAGGTGCCGCCACAGCGCCGGCGCGAACGCGTACGCGCCGCCGTTCACCCATGCCGGGCCGCTCCAGCCCTCGTCCTTCTCCACGAAGCGCGCGATCGTGCCGCGCTCGCCGGGCTCGACCCGACCGCGGCTCCTCGCGTCGGCGACCTCGTAGAGCGCGACCGTGCCCAGCACGCCGTGCTCCCAGCGGTCGCGCTCGAGCAGCCACGGGTCGCCCTCGGCGAGCGTGTCGCCGTTCACCACGAGGGCCGGCCCGTCCACGAACGCGTGGGCTAAAGCCAGGGCCCCTCCCGTCCCCATGGGCTCCGGCTCCACCGACCACTCCAGATCCACGCCGCCGGCGCGCGTGCCGAGCGTCTCGCGCATCGACTCGGCGCCGTGCCCGGCGAGCATCACCGCGCGGCTCACGCCGTGCGCGGCCAGCCACTCCAGCTGACGCGTCACGAACGGCCGGCCGCCGATCGGCGCCAGCGGCTTCGGCAGCGAGCCGAACCGTGGCTGCAAGCGCGTCCCCAGTCCGCCGGCGAGCACGAATGCTTTCACGGCTGCTCGAGGTTGAACCGGCGGCGCACCGGGTACTCGTCGCGCGCAGACTGGTGCGCGATCATCTCGCCCAGCAGGCCCATGAGGATGAACTGGATGCCGAGCAGTACGCTCGCCGCGCCGAACAGCATGAGCGGCCGCACCCGCAACGGCTCGCCGTGCGCCCACTGGACCACGAACCAGACGCCGAGCCCGAAGCCCACGAGCAGGAACGTGAGGCCGATGCGCCCGAACACGTGCAGGGGCTTCAGGGCCGACGTCGAGATGAACGCGGCCGTGAGCAGGTCGAGGAACCCGTTCACGAACCGCGACGCGCCGAACTTGGACTGCCCGAACCGGCGCGGCCGGTGGTTCACGCCCACCTCGCCCACGCGGAAGCCGCGCCAGTGGGCGAGCGCGGGCAGGAAGCGGTGCAGCTCGCCGTACACCTCGAGCGCGTTCACGACCTCGCGGCGGTAGAGCTTGAACCCGCAGTTGAAGTCGTGCAGCCGCACGCCGGCCACGGCGCTGGTGACGGCGTTGAACAGTTTGCTCGGCCAGCGCTTCGTGATCGGGTCGCGCCGTTTCGTCTTCCAGCCGGAGACCACGTCGAGCCCCTGGTCGAGCGCGGCGAAGAGCCGAGGCAGCTCGGCGGGATCGTCCTGCAGGTCGGCGTCGAGCGTGCACACGAACGCGCCGCGCACCGCGTTGAAGCCGGTGGCGAGTGCCGCGCTCTTGCCGAAGTTCCGCGACAGCAGGATGCCGCGCGCCCGCGGATCCTCGGCGCACAGCCGCTCGATCACGCGATCGGTTCCGTCGCGCGAGCCGTCGTCCACGTAGAGCACCTCCCAGCTCATGCCGAGCGCGTCGAGCGCCGCCACCAGCTCGCGGTGCAGCTCGGGCAGGCTCTCGGCTTCGTTGTACGCCGGCACGACCACGGAGAGCCGTGGATCGGTCACCGAACCCCTCCGTACAACGTCCTCGCCCACTCGGCCTGCGCGGCCAGGCCGTCGGCGATGCCGACCGCGGTGGCGTAGCCGAGGTCGGCTGCGAGCCGCGCGGCGTCGGCGCGCGTGCGCAGCGGGTCGCCGGCCGGTCGGGGCTCGAGCTTCACTTGAGCCTTCCGCCCCAAGCTCTTCTCCAGCAGCGCGATGGCCTCCAGTACCTCGACCTGCGAACCCCCGCCTACGTTGTACACGCCCTGCGGCGAGGCGCGCTTCCACGCCCGCACGTTCGCCTCCACCGCGTCGCTCACGAACGTGAAGTCGCGCGACTGGTGGCCGTCGCCGTACACGGTGATCGGCTCGCTCGCGAGCAGCGCGCGACAGAAGCGATGGAACGCCATGTCGGGACGCTGGCGCGGGCCGTACACGGTGAAGTAACGGAGCGCCGCGACCGGCGTGCCGAAGTTGCGCCCGTAGAGCAGCGCCAGGTGCTCGCCGGCGAGCTTGGTGACGCCGTAGGGCGAGAACGGCCGCGGCAGCATGGACTCGCTCGTCGGGTAGCTCTCGGCGTCGCCGTACACGCTCGACGACGAAGCGTAGACGAAGCGCTCGAGCTTCGACTGCTTGTAGCGCTCGAGCAGCCGCTGCGTCGACAGCACGTTGTGGTGCGTGTACGCCGCGAACTCGCGCCCCCACGACGCGCGTACGCCCGGCTGCGCCGCGTTGTGGAACACGACGTCCACCTCCGGCAGGTGCGCGAGGTCGGCGAGACCCAAGTCCAGCTCGAGCAGCTCGAAGCTGCGGTGCTGGAGTGCGCCGGCGACGTTCCGGCGCTTGAGCGAGACGTCGTAGTAGTCGGTGAACGCGTCCACGCCGGTCACGCGCACGCCATCGGCGAGCAGGCGGTCGGTGAGCGTAGACCCGATGAAACCGGCGGCCCCGGTGACGAGCGCGTGCGCCACTAGTGGAGCCTCGGAGGTGCGAGGATCGGCGGCACCAGACCCGGCGACGTCTGGGTCTGGCCGATCATGGCGCGCGCCTGCGCGAGCTGCGCGCTGCCCTCCGTGTCCTCCGGATGGTTCCCCACCCAGCCCTGGAGCACGCCGATCGCCTCCTCGCGCCGGCCCAGGTCCCACAGCGCCCGGAACTCGTCGTAGTAGGCGTAGGCGTAGTTCGGGTTCAGCCGCCGGCTGATCCGGAACTCCTCGATCGCCTCGAGGTCGCGGCCGCGGTAGCCGAGCGAGAGCCCGCGGTAGTAGTGCGCCTCGGCGCTCTTCGGCACGCGCTCCGCGAGCCGGTCGTAGAACCCCCACGCCTTGGCGGAGTCGCCGGCGGCCAGGTAGATGCCGCCCAGAGGCGCCTGGATCTCGACCCAGGTCGGGAACATGCGCTCGACGCGTTCCATCTCCGCGATCGCCTGCGGGAACTGCTTGGTCCTCCGGTAGTGGAGCGCCAGCTCCATGTGAGCGAACGCGTAGTTCTTCGACAGGTTCTGCGCGTTGTCGTCCTTGTAGACGTGCGGATCCCACGAGCCGTCCGGCTCGATGAGCCCCCGGTACTTGTAGACGTCGTAGAGCGCGTGGCGCGTCGCGGGCTCGTCGAAGCCGGCCTTCGTGGAGTCGGTCATGACCTCCTGCACGATGCCCTCCTGCCGCAGATAGGGCTCGTAGCCGTACTGGTTCGGCACGGTCACGGCGAAGTACGGCTGCATCACCCAGCCCGTGTCCTTCTTCGCCTCATTGAGGATCTGGTGCACCATGTATTCGTTCGTGTAGATGATGTTGCCCTTCTCGTCCTGGAACGCGCCGGCGCCGAGCATGTCGATCGTGCGGTCGTCGAGATTGATCGGCACCTTCGGCTCCTCGTCGCGCAGCTGTCGGATGTACCAGTCGGTGTTGAGCAGCGACAGGTTCACGATGCGCACATCCTTGCGGAAGCCCTCGACCTGCTGGATGTACCAGAGCGGGAACGTGTCGTTGTCCCCGTTCGTGAACATGAACGAATGCGGCTTGAGCGTGGCCAGCATGTTATAGGCGTAGTCGCGCGCGATGTAGTTGTGGCTCCGGTCGTGCGTGAACCACAGGTTCGACATGAGCAGGAACGGCTGGAGCGCGAGCAGTGCCGTGGCGCCGATCGTCGCCAGCCGCTGGGCGCCATCGCCCTCGAACGACTCCCGCACCCACTCGACGAGCTTCGCCACGCCGAGCGCGATCCACATCGTGTAGCCGTGGAAGCCGCTCTGGAAGAAGTAGTCGCGGTCACGCACCTCGTGGTCGGTGAAGTTGAGGAAGAAGATCATCCCGACCGTGGAGATGCCGAGGAAGAAGAACGTCATCGCGAACGACTTCTTCTCGCGCTCGTACTGCCACCAGCCGCCGAGCAGCCCGAGCGCGAGCGGCAGGAACGCCCCCGGCGGGAAGCACAGCCACAGGTTGTGGACCAGGTTCCAGAACCAGGCCCGCGGGCCCGTGTCGCCCGCGTGCGCGGCGCGCGAGGCCTGGAGCTTGTCGTAGTCGTCGGGGCCGACGAGCACCCACTGCCGCCGCTGGTAGCGCAGGTACTCCTTGTCGAGGTCGTTCCCCCAGGATGCTCGGCGTTCGAACGGCTTCATCTCGCCGTACTGCTTGCGCTCGAGAAGGTCGCGCATCTTGTCCCAGGTCGCGGGCGCGCCCTCGTTGACCGCCGGGTGCTGCGCCGCGCGGATCGGCAGGTAGAGGTGCGTGGAGTAGCCGGCCACCATGAGGAACAGCGCCAGAAGCATCACGCGTCCCTCGCGCCGGCCCGTCAGGGCCAGCCACGCCATCGGGCCCACGACCCCGACGAACGTCGCGGCCGCGGTGGCCATGGTGAAGTTCGCGTCGGACATGGCGGGCCTGAGGCCGATGAACGAGAGCCCGACGCCGCTCAGCGCCACCCAGCCGTTGAGCTTCTTCTTCCACACCATGACGGCCACCGTGGCCGCCGAGAGCAGGATGATCGCGCCCGCGGTGTTCTCGAGCCCTGCCGGAACGCGCAGCAGCGTCAGGAACGGCATCAGGAACAATGCCGAGACCGGGCGGTCGACGAGGAACACGAGCAGCAGCAGCGGCGCGCCCATCGTGCCCACCCCCAGGTGCAGGCCGACGCTCAGCCACATCACGTACGTCGCGAGCAGCAGCGGCCCCACGGTGGGCTTGCGCTCGTGCGCCTCCCACCATTTGAGCCCGAGCCAGAACACCAGGATCTGGGCCAGGCTCATCATCTGGTAGACCTCGGCCTCGATCGAGTTCTCCCAAAACCCGTCGGAGAACGCGAGCATCAGCGCGCCGGTGGCGGCGGCCGCGACCGCGACCCACTCCTGCCACGGCTGGCGCTCCCCGCCCTGCGCCAGGCGGATCAGCCGCAGCGCGCTGAGGTACGTGATCCACACCGCCAGCGCGGCCGACAGCGCCGAGAGCGCGTTCACGCGCTGGGCGACGCTCGCCCACGGAACCAGCGTGGCGATACGCGCGATCAGCACGAAGAACGGCGTTCCCGGTGGGTGCGGAACGCCGAGGATCTTCGCCACCGCGATGAACTCACCCGAGTCCCAGAACGGCACGGTGGGCGTGAGCGTCATCATGTAGACGGCGAACGCGATGAAGAAGACCAGCACCGAGACCAGCGCGGCCATGCGCGGCTTCGGGATCATTCGGTGGACCTCCGTGGACGACGTGGATCCTCGGCGGGCGGCTGGTTCCTGGCCCTGGCCCGCCGGACGGGAATGCGCGCCAGGAACACGAGGCCGCCGATCAAGCTGACGCCGACCGCGACCAGGTAGGTGCCGAACTGGAGCGCGAACGCGCTGGCGCGGTCCAACCCGACCATACCGAACAACAGGATCCCGGTCCCTTCACGCACCCCGATGCCGTTGAGCGAGATGGGCAGGGAGACTATCACCGCCAGCAACGGCACGAAAAGGAAGAAGTAGGCCGGCGCAACGCGCAGGCCGAGCGCACGCGCAAACAAGATGTGAACTCCGATGCGCATGACCTGGACCAGGATCGCGACGCACATGAGCTCGATCAGGAGCCGTTTGCGGTTCCGGAACTCGACCAGCGATCCCGACAACCGGTCGAGCGAGGGCGAGAGCCGCCCGAGTCCGATGCGCGCGAGCAGCCGTTCGAGCGTCGCGAGCACGCGCGGCTCGAGCATCGCGCGCAGTATCACCACCGATCCGACGAAGAAGATGACCACGCCCGCATACGCGGCCGCGAGGTGGAAGCGGTCGATCGCCGGCAGCGTGCTCACGACCGCGACACCGCCTAGCGCGGCGGTGCCGATCAAGCGGTCGAGGATGACCGTGCTGAGCGCGTTCGCGCGCGTCGAGCCGGTGCGCGAGGCGTCGAGCGTGCGCATGAAGTCGCCGGCAACATTCGCCGGCAGGAAATTGTTGAAGAACTGTCCCACGAGGTAGTAGGCCGACACCTTCCAGAACGGCAGCTCGATGCCGGCCGCGCCGAGCAGCCGGCCCCACTGGTACGACGCGAGCAGGTGGCTCGCGAGCAGCACGCCCGCCGACGCCCACACCCAGGTCGGGTCGGCCTGGCTGAGCGCCGGCCCGATCTGCGCCCACTGCACGCGGCGGAAGAGCCAGCCGAAGAGCAGCAGGCTCACGACCACTTTGGCCGTGAGGAACAGCACCGTGCGTGGCGAGCGCCCCCCGCTCATACCCCCGCCTCGCCGAGCAGCGCGTCCATCGAGCGCCGCCCGCATTCGTCCCAGCGGAAGCGCGCGGCCCAGGCGACGGCGGCGCGCGACAACCGCTCGCGCAGCGGCACGTCGGTGAGCACGCGCACGAGCGCGTCCGCCATGGCGGCGTCGTCGGCGAACGGCACCAGGAGCCCGGTCTCGTCACGGCGCACGGAATCGCGCAGGCCCGGCGCGTCCGTCGCCACCGCAGGCGTGCCGCACGCGGCCGCCTCCACGACGGTGAGGCCCCAGCCTTCCTTGGGCGAGGGCTGCACGGCGACCCACGAAGCCTGGAGCCGCCGGGTCTTCTCGGCGGCTGGAAGGAATCCCAGGAAGTCGACCGCGGACTCCAGCTTGAGCCGCGCGACCTGCCGCTCGAGCGCGCTCGCGAACGGACCGTCGCCGATGACCTCGAGCCGCGCGCCCGGCACGCGCGCGCGCACGGCGGGCAGCGCGCGCAGCACCCAGTCGACACCCTTGTAGCGGCGGAGCCGCCCGACGAACGTGACGGTCGGCGCCGCGGCCTTCGCCACGGCGGGATCGACGCGGTAACGCTCGTGGTCGAGCCCGCAATGGACCACCGTGATGCGCGCCGCCGGCACGCCGCGCGCCACCAGGTCGTCGCGCGTGCTCTCCGAGATGACGAGGAAGCGGCAGCGCGCGTACGCCCGCGGGATGAGCGTCTCCAGGGCCAACACGTAGGTCGCCACCACGGCGTTCGCCTCGCGGTAGGCGGTCGCGCCGAAGAGGTGCGGCACCACCACCGCCACGGGCGCCGGCGTCCACCAGGGCGTGAGGCACGGCACCTTGTTCACGTCCTCCACCACCAGGTCCGGCATCCGGTCGCGCGAGAACTCGCGGCGCAGCACGCCGGGCACGACGGCATTGAAGTTCCACCAGGCGCCCCGCCGCAGCACGCGCATGCCGCGATGCTCGCACTCGCTCGCCCCTCCGCGGAAGCCGGCCGCGAGCCAGGTCACGCGCCAGCCTCGGCGCACCGCGTCCAGCAGCACGTGCTCCAGGTGCAGCTCGGCGCCTCCGGCTTCGGGGTGCGCCGGATCGCGGAAGTTGACGGCAAGCAGGTGGCGGCTCATCGGGGGAGCATCATGCGCGGAGGATCATGGACGCCGGCCGACGGTCCCGATCACGTGGCACGTCTGCAGCGCCCAGCGCTGGCGGCGCAGCCGCGCCCGCAGCTGCTCCCAGCCGTTCGACCACCACGCCGGGCCGCTCGGGTGGAGCGGCAGCCGCGCGCCCAGGCCCCGCTTCAGCACCTCGCGCGTCACGCGGTACCAGAGCCCGGGCACCATCCAGTCGCCGTAACTGCGCATCACCTCGAGGCCGGACTCGCGCACCAGGTGCTCGAGCTCCCCCACCGTGAACTGCGTCTCCCAGCCCGCGAACCAGCGGTTGACGAGGATGAGCCCGTTTTTCATCAGCGTGTAGAGGTGCCAGGTCTGCGGCACGTCCACGAGCACACGCCCGCCCGGCCGCGTGATGCGCGCGTTCTCGCGCAGCAACGGCCTGGGGTCCCTGAAGTGCTCGAGCAGGCCCTGGTGGAACGACACATCGATCGCGCCGTCGCGGAACGGCATGCGCGTGGCGTCCGCCTGCACCAGCATCACGCTGAGACCCTGCGCCTTCGCGAGGCCCTTCACGAGCGCGAGCGACGCCGGTGAATAGTCGAGCACGATCCCGCGCGCGCCGAGCCTCGCGAGCTCCAGGAGATCGCGGCCGGAGCCCGCGCCGATCTCCATCACCAGGCGGCCTTCGACCGGCCCGTCGGCGAGCACCTCGCGTACGAGCCGGCCGCGCGTGGAATACGTATCGTCGATGTCCTGGCGGTGACCCTTCCAGTACGACTCCCAGTGGTCGAGCGTCGAGACCCGTGCCATGTCACTCCCCCCACCGGAGCCGCTCGGCCAGGTAGTCCGGCAGCCCGGCCTCGAGGATGCGCTCCACCGCGCGCTCCATGTCGTACTCCAGCCGCACGTGCTCGAACGTCGACGCCACGTCGTCCCAGAGCAGGTAGCCCGCGCGCGGATCGCCGTCGCGCGGCTGTCCCACGCTCGGCACCACGATCAGGTAGCGGCGGTCGCGCACGCCCTCGACGAGCGGCGTGCGCGTGTACGTGGCGCGCGCGCCCTTGATCTCGAACGTGCCCGGCACGTGCGAGTGGCCGACCAGGCACAGCGGCTCGGCGCACGATGCCATCTCGCGCACGGCCTCGGACGGGCGGAACACATAGCTCCACGAGCCGGGATCCGAGGGCGAGGCGTGCGCGAGCCGCGCGCCGCGCCATGCCACCGTCAACGGCAGCCGCGTCAGGTAGTCGCGATGCTCGGGCGCGAGCGCGCGCGCCGTCCACCGCGCCGCGCGCGCCGCGTCGGGATTGAACGACTCCACGCCCGCTGGCCGCACCGCGGCATCGTCGTGGTTGCCGAGCACGGCCGCTTCGATCTGCGGGCAGAGGAGCGACATGCACTCGTTCGGCGACGCGCCGTACCCGACAAAGTCGCCGAGGCAGATGCGGTCGCGGGCGCCGCGGCGCTCGACGTCGGCGAGCACCGCCTCCAGCGCCTCCAGGTTCGCGTGTACGTCGCTCAGGACCGCGTGCAGCATCAGAACTCCGCCGGCCTGAGCCGGCGCGCGGCGCGATCCAGGACGCCGTTGACGAACCCGCCGGAGTCGTCGCTCCCGAACGTCCGCGCGATCTCGATCGCCTCGTCCAGCACCACGCGCGCCGGCGAGCCGGGCCGCGCGAGCAGCTCCGCCACCGCGACGCGCAGCACGGCGCGATCCGTGGCCGCGAGCCGCGCCACCGTCCAGCGGTCCTCGAGCGCGGCCTGCAGCTCGGCGTCGACCTGCGGCGCGCTCGTCTCGAGCAGCGTGACCACGTCGCCGATCAGCTCGAGTTGGTCGGCGGTGAGCTTGTCTTCGCTCTCGCGGCGGAGCGTCCATGCCTGCGTGTACGCGTCGCCGGCGATGTCGGCCTGGTACGCCACGCGGAACGCCACCTCCCGCGCGCGCCGGCGCGCGCTCGTCGCCGGGCTCACCGGATCCTCTTCATGGGCGCCGCGCCGGGTCGCCGATGCCGGATCCCGCTCACCGGCCGCCCCGCGCCGCGGCGTGCAACTCCGCCATCGCCGTCGCCGCGAGCGCCACCTGCGCGCCCGTGTTGCCGTGCGTGCCGCCCGCGCGCGCCTCCGCCTGCGACGCGTCGTGAACCGCGAGGACGCCGTTCAGCACCGGCACGCCGGTGTCGAGCGCCACGCGCTGGAGTCCCTGGGCGGCGCCCTCGGCCACGAGCCGGAAGTGCTCCGTCTCGCCGCGGATCACGACGCCGAGCGCGATCACGGCGTCGAAGCGTCCCGAGCGCGCCGCCCACGACGCCGCCACCGGCAGCTCGAGGCTCCCCGGCACCCACGTCAGCGCCACGTCCTCGTCCCGCGCGCCCTGGCGGCGCAGCGTGTCGAGCGCGGCGTCCACGAGGCGCTTCACCAGCGCTTCATTCCAGCGCGCGGCCACCACGGCGAAGCGTCGCCCGACGGCGCTCAAGAATCCTCCCGGGCCAGTTCCAGCAGGTGGCCGAGCTTGTCGCGCTTGGTCGAGAGGTACTTGCGGTTGTGCGGGTTCGGCTTCACCTGCACCGGCACACGGCTCACGATGTGCAGCCCGTAGGCCTCGAGGCCCACGACCTTGCGCGGGTTGTTCGTGAGCAGGTCGATGCGGCGCACGCCCAGGTCGGCGAGGATCTGCGCCCCGATGCCGTAGTCGCGCAGGTCGGCGGCGAAGCCGAGCTTCAGGTTCGCCGTGACGGTGTCGTAGCCCTTGTCCTGGAGCTTGTAGGCGCGGAGCTTGTTCTCGAGCCCGATGCCGCGCCCCTCCTGGCGCAGGTAGAGCAGCACGCCCGCGCCGCGCTTCGCGATCGCGCGCAGCGCGCCGTGCAGCTGCTGCCCGCAGTCGCAGCGCTGCGAGCCGAACACGTCGCCGGTGAGGCACTGCGAGTGCACGCGCACGAGCGTCGGCTGCCGGCCGGAGATGCGGCCCTTGACGAGCGCGATGTGGTGGTCGCCCTCGAGCACGCTCTCGTAGAGGTGGAGCTGGAACACGCCCTCGGCCGTCGGCAGCGGCACCTGGAGCAGCGGGCGCACGAGGTGCTCGCGCCTGCGCCGCCACTCGATCAGGTCGCGGATGGTGAGGATGCCGAGCCCGTGCCGCTTCGCGAACAGCTTGAGCGCCGGCAGCCGCATCATGCGTCCGTCCTCGTCCATGATCTCGCACACCGCCGCGACCGGCTGGAGCCCCGCGAGCCGGCAGAGGTCGGGTGCCGCCTCGGTGTGCCCGGCGCGCCGCAGCACGCCCCCCGGCATGGCGCGCAGCGGGAATACGTGCCCCGGCCGCACGAAATCAGTTGCAACCGCCTGCGGCCGGGCCAGCGCGCGGAGAGTCCGGGCGCGGTCGAACGCCGACGTGCCCGTCGTGGTGCCGCGCTTCGCGTCCACCGACTCGGTGAACGGCGTGCCGAACTTGGACGTGTTGTCCGAGACCAGGAGCTTGAGGCTCAGCCGGTCCGCGATCTCCGGCGCCATCGGCGCGCACAGGATGCCGCGGCAGTGCTTGACCGCGAAGTTCACCATGGCCGGCGTCGCGCGCTCGGCCGCGAACACGATGTCGCCCTCGTTCTCGCGGTCGGCGTCGTCGACGACGATGATCATCCGTCCCGCGCGCACCTGGCGGACCGCCTCCTCCACCGTGAGCAGGGCGTCGCGCCCGCGCGGCGACGCCGTCGAGGCCTGCGGCTTCCGGGTCGCGGTCACGGAGGTCATCGGGTCGGTCCCTCGCCCGTCTCGAGCAAGCGCGCGAGGTAGCGGGCCAGCAGGTCCACTTCGAGGTTCACGCGCGTGCCCGGGGCGTAGGAACCGGCCGACGTCACGGCGAGCGTATGGGGAATGTACGCGATTTCGCACGCGGCGTCGGTGAGGCCGGCCACGGTGAGGCTCACGCCGTCTACGGCGAGCGAGCCCTTCCACGCCACGAACCGCGACAGCGCCGTGGGCAGCGCGATCGTGACCCGCACACCGTCGCCCTCGGCTACGCGCGCGCGCACTTCGCCGACGCCGTCCACGTGCCCCTGGACCAAGTGTCCGCCGAGCCGGTCGGAGAGCCGGAGCGAGCGCTCGAGGTTGACCTTGGTGCCCTCACGCCAGCCGCCGAGCGTCGTGAGCCGGAGCGTCTCCGGCACCGCCTCGACCGCGAACCGCCCGGGCTCCACCGCGACCGCGGTGAGACAGCATCCGGAGCACGAGAGGCTGTCGCCGACGTGCGCGTCCTCGAGCACGCGAGACGCGGCGATCCAGAAGCGCCGCCCCGCGGCGCGATTCTCCACCGACTGCACGCGTCCCAGCTCCTCGACCAGTCCGGTGAACATCATCGCGCTCCGAGGTCCACGACGAGCCGCGCGTCGCCGCCGACGAGCGTTGCCGATACCACGCGGCCGCGCGCGGCGGCCTCCAGCGCGAGTCCGAGGCCGTCGCACCACAGCAGTCCGCCGCCGAGCACGAGCGGCGCGGTGTAGAGCACGATCCGCTGCACGAGCCCCGCGCGCACGAATGCCGCACCCAGCGTGGCGCCGCCCTCGAGCAGCACGTCGTGCCGTCCTTCGCGCGCGAGCCGCTCGGCGAGCGCGGGGAGCGACACTCGCAGCCGCGTCGCCGGCAGCCGCCACACGGTCACGCCGCGCGAGGCGAGCGCGCGCTCGCGCGCCGCGGGCGCCGCGGCCGTGCATGCCACGACCGTGCCGCGCGCGAGCGCCGGCGAGAAGAGCCTCAGGCGCGGCGGCAACGACAGCCTCGAGTCCACGATCACGCGCAGCGGCTGGGCCGCGGCGGCGCCTCCCTCCGCGCCGGCGCCGTCCACGCCGGATCGCGCGGTGAGCCGTGGGTCGTCGGCGCGCGCCGTGCCCGCGCCCACGACGATGGCGTCGCTCGCCGCGCGCAGGCGGTGACCGTCTGCGCGCGCCTCCGGTCCGGTGATCCACTTCGACCGCCCGCGCGCGTCGGCGATCCGCCCGTCCAGCGAACTCGCCACCTTCCACGTCACGCGCGGCCGGCCCGTCGCCTGCGCGCGTCGGTAGGCCGCGAGCTGATCGCCCGCCTGCTCCGCGAGCAGCCCGAGCTCCACGTGCACCGCCGCCGCGCGCAGGCGTCGCAACCCGCGGCCGTTCACGCGCGGGTCGGGATCGCGCTGCGCCACGACGCAGCGCGCGATGCCGGCGGCGAGGATGGCGTCCACGCACGGCGGCGTGCGGCCCCAGTGCGCGCACGGCTCGAGCGTCACGTAGAGCGTCGCGCCGCGCGCCGCGGGGCCCGCGCGGGCCAGGGCTTCCACCTCGGCATGGTGCTCGCCCAGTGCGCGGTGCCAGCCCTCGCCCACGACCGCGCCGCCGCGCACGATCACCGCGCCCACGATCGGGTTCGGCGCCGTGTGCCCGCGGCCGCGCTCGGCGAGCTCCAGCGCGCGGCGCATGAAGCGCTCGTCGTCGGCGCGCGTCCGGCTGCGGCTCGAGGTTCGTTCCGGCATGGATGGCCCCGGGGGTGGGAGACACGGGGCGTGGCGGAGCGCACGCTGGACGCGCGGACGGGACGCATGGCCCCGCCCGATCCGTACGGTGCGGCGCTCTCCTTCTTCCATCCCGACTGTCACGGTCGGCCCCGGGATCTGACCGGGTCTGCCGGCTCCGGGAGAATCCCCGGAGGGCTCGCGGGCTGTACCGCCGGTGGGGGCTTTCACCCCGCCCCGAAGGAAAAGCGGCAGCGAGTGTAAGGGTGTGCCGGAGCCGGGGTCAAAACCCGGAGCCGCCCGGCTAGCGCGTGCCGATCGTGAGCTGGTAGCTGGTCGAGGCGGAGCCCAGCGCATCGACGCGCACGGTGTACGTGCCGGCGGGAAGCCCCGCGATCGTGCACGCCTCGGGATGACCGGCCGTGTTCACGTGCCTCACGAACACGCCGTTGCTGTTGCTGATGGCGAGCTCCAGGTCGTCGGAGGCGGTGTTCCAGTCGACGCTGGCATAGAGCGAAAACACGGTGCTGGAGGAGACACTGTAGAGGTCCACGTCGGCGCCGCTCGAGATCGCGCCCGAGACCACGAAGTCGTTCGCGCCGAGCGCGCCCAAGGATTGCGCGGTGAAATCGTTCGGCTCGACCTCGTTGCGCGCGCCGCCCTGCGGGGGCGGCGGCGGCGCGGTGGACGACTTCCCGCCGCAGCCGGCAAGGCAGGCGCTCGCGACGACGACCGCCGCGATCAGGATCAGAAGGCGTCGCGCACGCATCGTCGGACCTCCGCGCTCCCTCGTCATGGCCGGAGCACCAGTCGCAGCGTGCGGTTGACGCTCGGGGCCAGCAGCCGCGCGAAGTAGACGCCGCCGGGCATCCTCCGGCCGTGCTCGTCGTCGCCGTTCCAGTCCGCGGAATGGACGCCGGGGCCGACGGGTCCGCGGAGCAGCGTCTTCACCCGGCGCCCCTGGATGTCGTAGATCGCCAGGTCCATCGCCGCGCGCGTGGGCGTGGTGAGGCTGAAGCGCACCGAGGCCCGCGCCGGGTTCGGGTAGGCCATGAGCGCGGTGGGCAGGCTCGCGGCCCGGTCGCACGCGATCACGTCCCCGTTCGGAAGCTGGATCGTGCACCCCAGCGGATCCGGCGTGGCCCGCAGCGCGGCGAGCGCGTTCACGCGCCCGCGACCGTACGTGTTGTTGGGGTTGCCGGTGCCGGCCGCCGTGGCCGTGAACTGCAGGATGTCGCGCACGTTCTCGGGGGTGAGCGCGGGATCGCGCTGGAGCATGAGCGCAGCGATGCCGGTGATGTGCGGCGACGCCTGGCTCGTGCCCTGCTGCCTCTGGTAGCCGCCTCCCTGGACGATGTTCGAACTGTCGGCCGGGTAGCCGGACGAGAGCGCCGAGACGATGACTTCGCCCGGCGCGGTCAGGTTCGGGAGCACGCGGCCATCTCGCGACGGCCCGTGGCTGCTGAAGACCGAGATCTGGTCGAGCGTGGCGTTGGGCTCGACGCGGACGGTGTCGTTCACGTCGGTCCACCGCGTCTTGCTCACGTGCGAGCCCACGCACAGCAGCCGCTTGGCGGTGGCCGGGATGCCGATCGTCTTGTTGTCGTCGCCCGCGCGGAACCAGGGCGGCGGCGGTGACGGGTTCGGGGAGAAACCGGGCGGGAAGAAGAACGACCCGGTGTACTGCCACATGTCGAACGTGCCGGACCCGAACGTGTAGATGGTCCAGATGAACTGGTTCGGCTGGATGCCGGGACCGAGCTCGACGGAGACCAGGATATTCCTCGCCCCGTTGTTCGGATCGGCCGTGGTCCGGGCGTCGATCGTGATCGTGGCCAGGAGCTGGGTGCCGGCTGTCACGGTCTGCTGCACCTGCTGGCCGGGCGCCGCGGCGGTCGACACGTACCCCGGCTGGGTGAGGTCGCCGGGAGCGTAGCCCGCCACGCCCACGCTGAAGTTGCTGCCTGCCGGCGCCCACATGTCCACGCCGTCCACCGGGCTGGTCATGAGCAGCCCGGTCTCGAGCGCGGTCTGGTAGCTGTCGCCCGTGACCGCGTACGACACGTGGATGGGCTCGCCTCCCGAGTTGCCCGCCGCGGCGACGATGACGCGCCCGGGGCCCGAGAAGCTGTCGAGGAACTGCTCCTGGATCGACGTGCCGTCGTGCGCGCCGAGCTGCCCGCCCAGGCTCAGGTTGACCGCGATCGGCTCGCCCGCGGTAATCGCCCGGTCGAGCATCCAGGCCACGCCCTGGACGATGTCGGCGTCCTGGAAGCCTCCGTTGCTCTGCGGATCGCGCATGCCCTTCACGAACAGCAAGTCCGCCTGCGGCGCCATGCCCACGTACTTCGGGTTGAGCCTGCCGTTGCCCGCCGCGATGCCGGTCACGTGCGTCCCGTGGCCGTGGCCGCCCGTGCCGTCGATCTCGGGACAGGTGAGCGAGTCGAGCTGGCCCGGCCGGCACTCCGCGCCGTCCGTGCCCTGGCTGAAGTCGAAGAGCGCGGCGACCCGGCTCGAGCCCGCGGAAGCGCGGAAGTCGGGATGCGTGTAGTCGAGCCCGCTGTCGAGCACGCCGACGAACACGCCCGCACCCGTGTAGGGCTGTGGCAGCGTGCCGTTCCCACCCTGGTGGACGGCGCGCACACCGGTGCGCGTGAGGCTCGAGTCGAGCGTCGTCGCCCACGCGCGCGAGATCGACATGGCCTGCACGTCGGCCGAGCCCGCGAGCGGCGCGATGCTCGAGATCGGGAGCCGCGCGAGGACCAGGTCGCCCTCGTCGAGGAGGATGCGCCCGCCCCGGGAGGTCAGTCCTGCGGACGTTCCGCCGTTCGACAGCTTCACGAACACGTCGAGCGCCGGCTCGCCGCCCGCGCCCGGGCGCAGCTGGCCGAACGGGAGCGCGCGGTCGAAGAGTGGCCCGCCGCTGGGCGCCGCCGCGCGCCCGGCGCGCGCCGCGGCGGCGAGCTCGGTGTAGCGCTCGATCGTCATGCGGAGCGGCGCGTCCAGCTTCTGGTCGGCGGCCGTCGCGAGCACGACGCGCGCGCCGGCCAGGGGCACTCCCGACTTCCCGGCGGCGGCCGACGCGAGCGCGAGCAGCAGCGTGGCGACGATCGCGATGCGGAAGCCGAAGGTTCGTGAGGTCATGGGTCGTCCGCCTCAGGGCGTGAGCGGCTCGCGCGCTTGCGAGAGCGCGAGGCTCTTGACGAAGTCGAGTGCGGCCACGTGGCCCATCCGCTTCACCGGGATCCTCGCCGTGAACGTGTCCCCGTTCTCGAGCTGGAGCCGCGCTCCCGCGGATTCGAGCTTCTTCTTGCTGGCGTCGTCGAGCGCGGCCGTGGCCCGGCCCATCACGTCGAGCAGCGAGTCGGGATGCGCGGCCGCGAGCTGCTCGATCTGGAGGCGCAGCGACGCGTCACACTTCGCCTCGAGCGCGGCGCTCGATCCGCCCTTGCAGCCGACCGCAACGGCCAGCAGCACCTGTACGAACCAGCTCCATCGCATGCGGCCTCCGCGCGAACGCGGCGATGCGGTAGGAAGGGGCACACGCATCCCGGCGCGGGCCGACAATCAAGGCGCGTACGATAGCACACTACAAAGCCGCCTCCGCGGCGGAAAACGGTGGAAAGTGCAAGGCGGCGCGCGGCATCGCGCCAGGCGCCTTCCCGCCATGCTGTTCTCACTTGTCGCGCGGGAGCGGTCGCGGTCAAATGGTTGTCAGATCACCCACCGGCCTGGCCGCAGGCCCTCGAAGGAGAACCCCCGATGAGGCGCCTCCTCGCCACGCTCATCACCGCCCTCGCTTGCGCGGCGGTCGTCTCGGCCGTCCTCCCCCGCCGCGGCGTCACGCGCACCCAGGCAGCGAACGACTTCGTCCACTTCGAGAGCGGTCACGTTCACCCGCTCGCCCTGACGCCCGACGGCACGCGGCTGCTCGCCGTGAACACCGCCGACGATCAGCTCGCCGTGTTCAGCGTCACCGGCGCCACGCCCCTGCTCATGGCCGAGATCCCCGTCGGGCTCGAGCCCGTCTCGGTCGCCGTGCGCAGCAACGGCGAAGCGTGGGTGGTGAACCAGCTCTCCGACGACGTGAGCATCGTGAACCTGGCCACCAACAACGTGCGCGCCACGCTGCACGTGGGCGACGAGCCCGCGGACGTGGCGTTCGCCGCCGGCCGCGCCTGGGTGAGCGTGTCGGGCGAGGACGCGCTCAAGCTCTACGACCCCGCGAACCTGGCCGCGGCGCCGGAGGTGGTGGCGATCCCGGCGCGCAAGCCGCGCGCGCTCGCGGTCACGCCGGACGGCGCCAGCGTCTACGCCGCGGTGTTCAACAGCAGCCACGGCTTCACCGTGCTCTCCGAGGCCGAGGCCGGCGACTCGCTCCCCGCGCCGGTGCCGCCCATGCGGGCCGGATTGCCCGCAGCCCCGAAAGTCGGCCTGCTCGCGCAGTACACGAGCGGCCACTGGCGTGACGTCTCGGGCAAGCTCTGGGATTCAAAGATCCCCTACACGGTGCCGCTCGTGGAGCTGGTCAAGGTGGACGCCGCCTCGCGCACGATCACCCAGGTACGGGGCGACATGGCCACGATCCTGATGGGCGCCGCGGTCGATCCCACGACCGGGACGTGCGCGTTGAGCGGCACCTACGCCCTCCTCGAGACCCGCTTCGAGCCCAACCTGCGCGGCCACACCACCGAGGCGCGCGTGGCGCTCGTGCCCCAGACCGGCCCCACGACCGTGGTCGGCCTGAACCCGCACATCAATTACTCGGTGCCCACCGGGCCCCAGTCGGAGCGCGATTCGTCGCTCGCCATCCCCACCAGCGTCACGTGGTCGCCCGATGGTCAGCGCGTGTACGTGAGCGCGCTCGGCTCGTCGAAGCTCGGCGTGCTGAGCGCGACGGGCGCGCTGCTCGCGCGCGTGCCGACCGTGGCCGGCCCGACCGGCGTGGTCGTGGACGGCCAGCACGCGCGGATCTACGTGCTCGGGCGCTTCCACAACCAGCTGCAGACGCTGTCCACCGGCACGCTCCAGAGCCTCGGCGTGACGTCGATCGGCTTCGACCCGACACCCGACGACATCGTGAACGGGCGGAAGTTCTTCTACAGCGGGCTCACGTCAGGCCATGGCGACCAGGCATGCGCCAGCTGCCACATCTTCGGCGACATGGACAACCTGGTGTGGGACCTCGGCAACCCGCTCGGCGATATGTCGCCGGTGCCGCCGGGGATGATCGATCCGCTCCTCGCCCAGGCGCACCCGATGAAGGGCCCCATGGCCACACAGAGCCTGCGCGGCCTGACGAACACCGGCGTGCTCCACTGGCGCGGCGACCGCGCGAGCTTCATGGCTTTCCAGCCGGCCACGCAGAGCCTGCTCGGGCTCGCGAGCCCGATCCCCGACAGCGAGATGGTCGCGATGTCGCAGTTCGTGCTGCCGCTCAGCTACCCGCCGAACCCGAACCAGTTCCTCGACCGCACGTTCCGCGACGCGCCGGTGGGGACGCCGAGCGCCGAGCGCGGCCGGCAGTTCTTCGCCAACACAGCGGTGGACGCGGGAAGGACGTGCTCGTTCTGCCACTCGGTCGCGATCGGCACGAACGGGCAGCTGATCGACCGCTTCGCGCTCCAGGAAGCGCAGGACATGAAGGTGCCGCAGCTGCGGAACCTCTACCAGAAGACGGGATTCACGGACGCGCCGGGCGCGGTGAACAAGCGCGGCTTCGGATTCACGCACAACGGCTCGGTCGACAACCTGTTCGACTTCCTCCACTTCCCCGGCTTCGCGTTCGCCGCGGGCGCCGACGGCGATGCGCAGCGGCGCGACGTCGAGGCGTACCTGCTGTCGTTCGACACCGGTCTGGCTCCCGCGGTCGGCTCGGAGGTCACGTTCGACGGCGGGCCGGGCGATGCCGCGCGCGTGGCGCGCATGGACACGCTGGCCGCGCGCGCGACCGCGGGCGACTGCGACCTGGTCGCGCACGGGCGCGTGGACGGCGCGCGCCGGAACTGGCTCTACACCGGCGGCGTATGGCACGCCGACCGCACGGGCGTCACCGACTTGAGCAGTCCGGCCCTGCGTGCGCTCGCCGGGCCCGGCTCGGAGCTCACCGTGATCGGCGTGCCGCCGGGGAGCGGCACGCGCATGGCGCTCGACCGCGACCGCGACGGCTACCTGAACGGCGACGAGATCGTGGCCGGCAGCGATCCCGCGAATCCGGCCTCGATCCCGCTGTTCACCGGCGTCACGCCGGACGGCGCCACCGGCACCGGGCTCCGTGGCGCGCGGCCGAACCCGTTCCGCGGCGCCACGGCGATCGAGTGGTCGCTGGCGCACGACGCGCAGGTCGAGCTCGCGATCTTCGACGTCACCGGCCGCGAGGTGCGCGTGCTCGTTCGCGGCACGTCGCCCGCGGGTGCGCACCGGATGGACTGGGACGGTCGCGCCACAGGCGGGCGCTCGCTCGGCGCCGGGCTCTACTTCGCGCGACTGCGCCTCGATGGCCAGGAGTGGACGAAGGCGGTCGTGAAGCTGGACTAGGCTCTGAGATCGCGGCGCGCGGGGGGTCGGGGCTCCTACCGCGCGCCGCGGCCCAGCAGCGCCTCCGCGCGCGGCCGCCAGTCGCGGACGCGCGCGTCGCCGGGGCAGCGTGACTCGAACGTCGCCCACGCGCGCGCGAACTCGTCGCGGTCGCCGCGCTCCCCGGCGCTCGCCACCCACAGCGCGCACGCGTCCGCGAGCGCACTGGCGATGCCCTGGTCGGCGGGCAGCGCGTCGCGTGCGGCGATCAAGCAGTAAACCGAGCTGTCGCGGCGGCCCGCCTGCGCCAGCGACGCCGAGAGGCCGAGCCATGCGTCACGTGCCTGGGGCTCCAGCGGCAGTGCCGCCTGCCACTCCGCGGACGCCGCCTGCCAGCGCCCGGTGCGCATGTAGAGCGTGGCGAGGTCGCGGTGGTACTGCGGTGTCTCGGGCTTCAGCTCCACGACGCGCGTGAGCAGCGGCTCGGCCTCGGCGAGGCGTCCCTCGCGTGCGCGCGCGAGGCCGAGCCCGCTGAGCGCGTTGACGTTGAGCGAGTCCTCGGCGAGCGCGGCCTCGAACCAGCGCTCGGCGCGCGGCAGGTCGCCTGCGTTGAGCGCCGTGGTGCCGAGCATCGCTTCGGAGCGGCCGCCCCCGAGCGGGAGCGCCGCGACGCGCGCCTCCGTCGCGTGGCGGTCCATGTTGAGCGCCGTCCAGGGGATCGACTGGGCGAGCGACGCCGCGAGAGCCGCGAGTAGCAGCCGCTGGCGCGCCGGCGGCTCGAGCGCCAGCATCGCGCGCAGCGCGAACAGCGGCAGCACCGTGGCCGGCGCCGCGAACAGGTCCCAGTTGCGCGCCGCGCCGAGGTTGCCGGGACCCGTGAGCAGCGCGGGCGCGTAGAGCGTGATCGCGGCGGCGCCGAGGAAGCGGCCGCTGGCGCTCGCGAGCGTCTCGCGCATCGGGCGTGCCACGACGAGCAGGATCACGGCGACGAGCGAGAGCGGTCCCATCTGCACCACGTGGCTCCAGGCGTCCGCCAGGTGCCGGGCGGAGAGGAACACGCCCGGCTGCATGTCTCGCGGCTGTTGCACAACCTTGAGCACGCCCGCCCAGAGCTGCGCGAACGGCGAGCCGCCCGGATAGAGTCCGCGCACGATCCACGCGATTGAGAGCGCCACGGCCGCGGCGACCGCGAGCGTCACCAGCATCTCGCGGCGGCGCTCGCGGTGCGTGAGACCGTGCGCCACGAGCAGGGCGGCGGCGGGGAGCGCCAGCGCGCCGAGGAGGTGGAACGCGAATGCCACGAGCAGCGCCGCGATCGGCGGCCAGGCGGGGCCGCGGCCGTCCAGATAGTCCACGCCGGACCAGGCGAACACCGCGAAGCACACGGCGACGTAACAGTAGTTCTCGACGTGGCCATGGAAGATCGCCGCCGCGCCCTGGCAGGCGATCGCAAGCGTGGCGACGAGCGCGACACCGGCGCCCGACGCCCCACTCGATGCGGCGCCGGAGGCACCGAACGGTCCAAGTGTTGCGGCGCCGGAGGCGCCGCGCCATCCAACGCGCGCGAACGCCCGCGCGTGGAGCGCCACCCACGCCCCGCCGGCGACGGCGCTCGCGGCCGCGATCGCCGCCACCGCGCTCCAGCGCCCACCGCCCGCCGCCCACACGGCGTGATGGAGCCACAGCGTCAGCGGCTCGTCGGGGTGGAACTGCTGCCCGGCGGGGACGTCGATCGAGAGTGGCAGCGCGTCGCCCCAGTAGAGGTGGCGCTCGCGCACGAGCCAGAACGTGGCCGCGGCCACGAGCCCCGAGGCATAAGGCCAGGCCGCGGCCACGCGCGGCGAGGGGCGCCAGCGCTCGAGCCGTCCGCCGATCGCGCCCGCGAGCCGCGGCACGAAGAGCAGCGCGCAGGCGGCGGGCACGAGCATCCACGCCGCGGGCAGGAACGCGAGCGCGTGCGCCCCCCAGAGCGAGCGGCTCCAGAACCGGGACTCGAGCACCGGGTAGACGAGCGTCGCGCCGAGAATGCCGAGCCCCCAGAGGATGCCGCGCCCGTCCTCGCGCGCATCCTCA
>Ga0306920_100002927_pt1 | contig 21618 bp, 18 predicted proteins | sample flu12Cox44000170_FD_204666 | JGI IMG/M metagenome (GOLD analysis project Ga0306920, IMG submission 204666) | Lab enrichment of tropical soil microbial communities from Luquillo Experimental Forest, Puerto Rico - flux4day.12C.oxic.44.000.170 (v2)... | ecosystem: Environmental > Terrestrial >...
CAGTTGTCGATCTTGGTGGGGGTCTTCATCCAGTCGAGACGCTTGGCCTGTTCGGCCCAGAAGCCCTTGGGGTCGTCGACCGAGCGGGCATACATCTCGCGATATTTGGCTTCATCGATCCAGGCGCGCTTGGCCCATTCCGCCGGTACGCTCCAAGCGTCGAGCGTCGCCCTGTTGCCAACTAAGTCTTGGTCAGCCATCGCCTTATCTCCAAGCACAAATGTCATGCGTTGCGCATCCAGAGCCGTTAGACACATCGCCGTCCAAACGTTAGTGATACACTCCGCCCTTCCCTACTTTTCCGCGAAAGATGAAGTAGTTGAGCGCGGTGTAGCCCAAGACGATCGGCAGCATGAGGGTTATCCCAATGAGCAAAAAGCTCTGAGCCTTTCGCTGAGGAGCCGCATCCCATATTGTCACGCTGTACGGCACGACAAAAGGGAATAGACTCACGGCCAGGCCGATTGCCGAAAGAACGAATACTGTGATCGTGAGAAAGAACGGAGCAACCTCCTTTCGAAGTTGAAGTTTGCGCCAAAGCAACAACAGTGTGACGGCGGTCGCGATTGGTACCGGAGAAAGGTAGATGACGTTAGGTCGACTAAACCACCTCTCTGCAACTGACGGATGGGCATAGGGTGTCCACAAGCTCACAAGCATCACAAACATCGCGATAGCTGGAACAAGCTTCCCCGCGATACGGTACGCTCGTCGCTGGACGTCGCCTTCTGTTTTCATGACGAGCCAGGTGGCGCCGAGAAGAGCATAGCCGAACACAAGTCCGACGCCGCACATGACATTGAAGGGTGTCAACCAATCGAACGAACCGCCCGCAAATTGGCGGTCTGCTACAGGAATTCCGCTGATGACGGTGCCAAGAGCCATCCCTTGAGCAATGGCGGCCAACCCTGCTCCGAAGCTGAAGAGGTAGTCCCAGAATTGCTGTGTCCGTTCGGATTTGAACCGATACTCGAACGCAACTCCCCTGAACACGAGGGCAAAGAGCATGGCCATCAGCGGGATGTACAACGCCGGCATCAACGTCGCATAGGCAAGCGGAAACGCGGCAAATAGCCCAGCCCCTCCCAAAACCAGCCAAGTTTCGTTTCCATCCCAAAACGGAATGAGGCTGGTCATCATGACATCCCGATCCTCCTTGCGCGTATCAACGAGGAAAAGAATGCCGACGCCGAGATCAAAGCCGTCGAGCAAGACATACATAAATAACGCAAAGGCGATCACCAATCCCGAGATCGGGGTGAGATCCATGGCTTGCTCAACTCGCTGGCATGACGGCGCGACGCGCGACGATGGGATTCATAGCGATGGATGGAAGGGACGCATCTTCGGGTCCCTTCCAGAAGAGCTTGACGATGTAGTACGCATATGCCGCCAGCAGCACGTTGTAGACGATGATGAAAAGCGCGAGAGAGACCGTGATCGATCCGGCCGGAACATTCGAAACGGTGTCGCTCGTTCGAAGCAGTCCATAGACGGTCCATGGCTGGCGACCGGACTCTGCGGCGATCCACCCGGCCAAGGTTGCGACGAACCCCGCGGGTATCATGAGGATGCAAACGAATTGAAACCAACCTGAGCGATAGAGGCGATTGCGAAGCGACAACAGCAACCCCCACACGGCAACCAGCAACATGGCTACGCTCATTCCGACCATGATGCGAAAAGCCCAGAACACAATTGCCACCGGCGGCCGATCTGCGGCTGGTTTTTCCTTCAGTCCGCGCACCTCTCCATCGAACTCATGCGTGAGAATAAAACTCGCCATCTTTGGAAAGCCGATCTCGTATCGATTGACCTCGTTTGCTTGGTCCGGAAGCGCAAACAGAATAAGGGGCGCGCCGCGTACCGTTTCCCAACGTCCCTCCATCGCCGCAATTTTCAACGGCTGATGCTTTTCAGCGACAAGACCGCCCAAATCGCCAACGACGATCTGCGCGGGGACCACGACGGCCAGAACAGCCATCGCGTTCTTCAATGCGAGCCTCGCAAGAATCGGCGGGCGATCCATTGCCAGATGCAAAGCAGATACGCCGGCGACGACAAACATCGCTGCGACGTAGGACGCGAGTATCATGTGCAGAAAGCGCGTCGGCATCGAAGGGTTGAAGATGACATCGAGCCAACTCTCGACGAAAAAGCGTCCGCCTTCGAACCGGTAACCCGTCGGCGTCTGCATCCAGGAGTTGGCGGCAATGATCCAGAATGCTGAGATCATGGTTCCCACGACGACCATGCATGTCGCAAAGAAATGCATTCGTGGACCGACACGCCCCCAGCCAAACAGCATGACGCCAATGAAGCCAGCTTCGAGAAAAAAGGCTGACAAAACTTCATAGCCTAGCAATGGACCAAGAACATTTCCTGTCGCGTCCGCGAAACGGCCGAAATTCGTTCCAATTTCATAAGAGAGGACGACACCAGTCACGACCCCCATTCCAAAAGCCAGTGCGAAGACTTTGACCCAAAAATGGTACAGCAGCTGGTAGGCCCCGCAGCCGGTGCGCAACCAACGCCACTCGAGCAAAGCAAGAAATCCGCCGAGTCCGATCGTCAAAGTTGGAAAGAGAATATGGAATGCAATCGTGAAGGCGAATTGCAGGCGCGCAAGCATGGCGGCGTCGATATCCATATTCGCCTCCGTGTGGCCGGGCGCCTTCAACTCACCCGAAGCTTGACGAACCGACCTGGCGCATCTTCGATGGGTGTCAGTCCGGCGTCGCCAGGCACGTGCGCCGGCACGCGAGGACCGGTATAGTCCGCAATCCAGCGTGCCCAATCTTCCCACCACGACCCGTCATGCTTGGTTGCGTTCGCAAGCCACGCTTCCGGCGCAGGCGGCAACGTCTCGTTCGTCCAGTAGCCGTATTTAGTCGCGGGTGGAGGGTTGATGACCCCCGCAACATGGCCTGACGCGCCCAGCACGAAGCGGATCGGGCCGCTCAAAAGCTGTGTACCGGCATAGGTCGAACGCCAGGGGGCGATGTGATCTTCTCGCGTTGACAGGAAGTAGGTTGGGTTCTTGATCAAACGCAGATTGATCGGAACATTGGCCAGAACGATGCCGCCCGCTTCCCGCAGCCGATTCTCGTGATACATTTTCCGGAGATAGAAGCTGTGCATGGCGGCCGGCATGCGCGTCGAATCGGAGTTCCAGTAGAGGAGGTCAAATGGAAGCGGCTCTTTGCCAAGAAGGTAGTTGTTGATCACGAAGGACCAGATTAGGTCGTTCTCGCGCAGCATGTTGAAGGCGTTGGCCATATGATGGCCCTCGAGATAACCGAGTTGGTCCATATGGTCGTCGAGCAGCTTGAGCTGATCGTCGTCGATGAAAACGGAAATGTCCCCCACGTCCGAGAAATCCATGAGCGACGTAAACAGCGTCGCTGAACTCACTCTCTCCTCTCCCTTGGCAGCAAGATAAGCGAGCGTGCTGGCAACGAGTGTGCCTCCGATGCAGTAGCCGATGATGTTCACACTCTCCTCGCCTGTCGCAGTCCTGATCGCGTCGAGCGCCGCCAGGGGACCGTCGAGCATGTAGTCGGCGAAGTTTTTTGCGGCGAGCTTCTGCTCGGGGTTGACCCAGGAAATGACAAAGACGGTGTGTCCCTGGTCCACCGCCCATTTGACGAACGAATTCTTCGGCTTGAGATCGAGAATGTAGAACTTGTTGATCCATGGCGGCACGATCAGCAGCGGACGCTGATGCACGGTCTCGGTCGACGGCTGGTACTGGATGAGTTGAATGAGGTCGTTCTCAAAGATGACCTTGCCGGGAGACGAAGCGATGTTTTCGCCGAGTTTGAATGCCTTCAGATCGCTCATTTTTAGATCAAGGCGTCCCCCTCCACGTTCCAGATCTTCAAGCATGTGCTGAAGACCACGTACGAGGTTATTACCCCGTGTCTCGACCGTTTCTTTCAGCACGAGCGGGTTCGTCGCGGGAAAGTTCGTCGGCGACAGGGCATCCACAAATTGACGCGTATAGAATCGCGCCTTTCTTGCGGTCGCGGGCTCGACGCCCTCGACACTTTCAACAGCAGACCGGCTGTGTTTGGAAAGAAGCAGATAGCTCTGTTTTATGAAGTCAAATAGCGGATTGTCAGCCCAAATCTCGTTCTTGAACCGCTTGTCGTCGGCTGGAGTTTCGATGACCGGAGCAACGGGTTTGTTCAGCAACATGCGTGTGGCGGTACGCTGCCATAGCTCGATCATATTTGACCAATATTCAGTCTGCTCCTTGATCAGGCCTGCTGGATTTTCGGTGGCCTTCTGATTGACCTCCTGAAACGCTTTCAGGACAGTTCGTGGATCAACCACCTGGTATCCGTCATCCTTGCGACGGTGCTCAAGATAACGCTCGACAACCCGCTGGCTTCGCTCGGTGATCTGCTGCAAGGCCTCTGCGTCGAGCTGCGCCGATCTAGAGCCCGATTGCCTTTGACCTGACTGCGCCATTAATATTCCCCAGTTGGCGTTGTGTTGACTAGCGTTAGCGTTCAACAGCCAACGCCACCCCCATCCCGCCGCCGATGCACAAACTCGCTAGGCCGCGCTTCGCGCTGCGCTTGGTCATTTCGTGCAACAGGGTGACGAGGATTCGCGCGCCCGAAGCTCCAATCGGATGTCCGATCGCGATGGCGCCGCCGTTGACATTGATGTTTTCCGTATTCCATCCCATTTCGCGATTTACGGCGATTGCCTGGGCTGCGAACGCCTCATTCACCTCGGCGAGGTCCAGGTCTGCCGCGGACCACCCGGCGCGAGTCAGACAGGCGCGGCTCGCCGGGACAGGCCCCATGCCCATGATCTTTGGATCGACACCCGCCGATGCGTAAGCAGCGATTCGCGCCAGCGGCTTCAGGTTCAACGCATTCGCCTTCTTTTCCGACATCACAACGAAGGCTGCCGCACCGTCATTGATGCCGGAGGCATTGCCCGCCGTCACACTGCCGTCCTTGGCAAAAGCCGGCTTCAATTGTGTCAGCGATTCCAGAGTTGTGCCATGTCGCGGGAATTCGTCGACTTCAAAGCGAAGCGGGGTACCTTTCTTTGCCTTGATCTCAATCGGTACAATCTCTTCCACGAAGCGACCGGCGTTCTGCGCGGCCTCGGTTTTCTGCTGCGACGCCAGTGCGAATTCGTCCTGTTCCTGCCGCGCTATTTGATATTTGGACGCGATGTTCTCAGCAGTGATGCCCATTGGGTACTGGTTGAAGATGTCCCAGAGACCGTCGAACAGCATGGTGTCACGCAATGCCCATTCACCCATGCGCATGCCATCCCGCGACTGCGGAAGTGAATGCGGGGCTGCGCTCATATTCTCCTGTCCGCCGGCAATGACGATCTCTGCGTCGCCGCAGCGCACCGCCTGCGCCGCAAAGATCGCCGCCTTCAAACCGCTGCCGCAGACCTTGCCGACTGTCACCGCGGGTACCGACTCAGGAATGCCTGCCGCGATCGACGCCTGACGCGCGGGGTTTTGACCGCAGCCTGCCGTGAGGACCTGCCCTAGTACTACTTCGTCCACGGAAGCCGGATCTATTTTCGTATCCGCCAAAAGCGCTGAGACCACAGCAGCGCCGAGATCCGACGCTCGCACGGGCGCGAGCGCTCCACCAAACTTGCCGATCGCGGTACGGCGAGCGGCGACAATCACGGCATTCTGCATGTCGAAGTCTCCTTTTGCGGCCTTAGTGCAGCTTGATCCTCGGCGCAGTTCGTTGAGTGATAATGTCAGCGGCAGTGTCGAGACTCACTTTGGTTACGCCGTGCAGCGCATGAAGGTGCATTTTGTGGAGCGAGCGATACATCAGGCGTGCGACAGCACCTTCAATCTTGAGCCCGCCGATAAGGCTGCCGAACGTGCGGTAACCTCCCAGGGACACTAGGGACCCAAAATCACGATAGGTGAAATTCGGAAGAGCCTTGCCGTTCAAACGCGCCTTGATCACTCCGGCCAGAAAGGCGGCTTGTTGATGCGCCGTCTGCGCGCGAGGCGGCAGTGGGCTGTTTGATCCCGGCAGGTGGCAGGCGGCGCAGTCTCCAATCGCGAAGATATTGTCGTCGCGCGTGCATTGCAGGGTCGGCAAGACCACCAACCTGTTCAGTCGGTCGGTTTCGAGACCGTCGAGCCCCGCCAGAAAATCCGGCGCTTTGATTCCTGCCGCCCACACGATGAGCTCCGCCGGCATGAACTCGCCTGATTCGAGCTCGACGCCGTCACGCCGGACTGCTGTCACGCGCGTTCGCGTGTGAACGGTCACGCCGAGGCTCTGAAGCATCTTCAGCGTCGAATCGGCAAGGTGTTCCGGCAACGCTGCAAGAACCCGCGGGGCGGCTTCAATCAGGTCGATCTTTATCAGCTTGTCGAAGTCGATATTGTCGAGATTGTACGACGAAAGATCGCGCATCGTCCGGTGGAGCTCTGCTGCAAGTTCCACGCCTGTCGCACCGGCGCCGATGATCGCGCAATGCAACTGGCCCGGCCGAAGCGGCTCATACTGCGCATTAGCGCGAAGGCACGCGTTTATCATGCGGCGATTGAATCGCCTTGCATCTTCCGTCGAATCCAGCTTGATCGCGTGCTCGGCAGCTCCTGGCGTACCAAAGTCGTTCGAAACGCTTCCGACCGCCACGATTAAGGTATCGTAACCAAGGATACGCGGCGGGATGACCTGTTCGCCGCTGTCATCGAAGCTCGGCTCGACATAAACTTGACGCTTTGCGCGGCTAAGGCCGCGCATCGCACCGATGCGATAACGATAATGATGCCATCTGGCATGGGCAATCAGCTCGAGCGACTCCGTCTCACTGTCGAGCGATCCGGAGGCGACTTCATGAAGCAGCGGCTTCCAGACATGAATGCGCGATTTGTCGAGAAGCGTGATCGAGGCCCGTTTTCGACGGCCGAGCGAGTCGCCAAGCTTCGTCGCCAGTTCGAGGCCAGCCGCCCCGCCCCCCGCAATCAGGACGCGATGCAATGACGGATCGTCGTCCGACTTGGTCTCCGGTATCGTGTCATAGTCAATCTCAGTCATCGAACTCGACTCTTGCTAGAGGCCAGGCGCCCGGTAGCCGGCTCCGGCCGCCTTCTTGAGCGCTTCGAACCCTTCCTCCCCCGAGATCAGCGGTGTCACCGACATCTGCTCCACGCTACCGCCGGCTGAGACACCGATTGCGAGCGCCGCCGCAGAGGTCTGGTCAGGCATCTCGCAGATCGCAATCAGCTCGGAGGCCTCGCCGCCAAATGCCATACCTCCGCTCTTTAGCTTTCCACCGAGCTGCTCAATAACCCGCTCAATCGCGCCAACGCGGTTTTGCGGGTTTTTCGTCATCGCGACGATTGCTTCCGGCTTGTAGGCCGCTCTGATCAGATAGAGTGACATCGGCACGTTTCCTTATCCGACTGGCAAAGCGACGCGGCCGTAACGTTCATTCAAAACCTCGGCCATGGCGAGATAGATGGCGCTCGCGCCGCAGACGATGCCTTCCCAGCCGGCCAGCACGCCAATCGCGTGCGATCCCGTCCAGTCGCGCAGCGCAAGAAGAAAGAAGAGGAGCGTCAAGGATCCGAAGACGAACCGCGTGGCAAGGTTGCTCTGAAACGTGCCGAAGAACATGAACAGCGTGAACACGCCCCAGATGAAGAGATACCAGCCCATGTAGCCCTCTGGGGTCGCTTCGGCCCATCCCCACTTCGGCGCAAGCACCAAGATGACCAGCGATAACCAGAACAGGCCGTATGAAATGAACGCGGTGACCGCGAACGTATTGCCTTTCTTGAACTCGAAGATCCCCGCAATGATCTGAGCGATCCCGCCGTAGAAGAACCCCATCGGGAGAACCATCGCGCTCAGCGGGAAAAACCCAGCATTGTGAATATTCAACAAGATCGTCGTCATGCCGAAGCCCATCAGGCCGAGGGGCGCTGGGTTGGCAGAACTATTCATCGCTTTCTCCCCGTCCGCTTTGTCAGCTAGCCAGAAACCCGCGCTTCCAGCTCGTGTAGATGTTGTCGAGCCTCATCCGCGCTTTCGTAAATGTGCGGGGCCAGGTCGCGCTGCGCGAGTGCATCGCCCAATTTGGTGCGCAGGAAGCCACTGGTCGTGTAGCGCGTTACGCCCGAATAAAATGTCTCGACCAGCGTTTTCACCATCGCGCTGTAATCGTCCATCACGTCGGGAAGAATGTTGAAATTGTCGTAGTTGACGACGACATAGACCTTCCGCCCGAGCGAACCGAGTTTGCGTCGAACGATGTCGCTGATGCGCTTGACGTCGTCGCGCGTACGGACGACGTGCCCCTCGAAATTGATGAAGAAGATGTTGTGCTGCGGGTCATAGGTGAACCGCTGCTCCAGCGGTATGCTGAGCAGGCGATCCCTAAGGTCCATCGGCTTCTCGCCAAAAACGCACGCTTCCATCAGCCGCGGCTCGGATCGGACAATCGGCTTGAAGCGCATCCGAGCAACAATATCGCGCTCGATGTCGATGCCCGGCGCGACCTCAAGGAGCTCAAGCCCCTCTTCGGAGAGGGACAGGACGCATCGCTCGGTAATGTAAAGAACCGGCTGACCGCGTTGCACGGCGTAACGGCCGCTGAAGGTGCGGTGCTCGACCTCTTCGACGAACTTGATCGTCTCTCCGTCCTCGAGAATGTTCAAACGCCCGTCCTCGACGGCAATCCGCAGATGTCCCGCCGTGAACGTTCCGACAAACACAACTTTCTTGGCGTTCTGGCTGATATTGATGAAGCCACCGGCACCTGCGAGTCGTGGGCCGAACTTACTGACATTCAGGTTGCCGGCGGCATCCGCCTGCGCCAACCCAAGGAAAGCAACATCGAGGCCTCCGCCATCGTAGAAATCGAACTGGTAGGGCTGGTCGATGATCGCCTGGCTGTTCGTGGCGGCACCAAAATTGAGACCTCCTGCGGGCATTCCTCCGATTACCCCGGGCTCGGCCGTTAGCGTCATCAGGTCCACAATGCGCTCTTCGTTGGCGACGCTCGCCAATCCTTCCGGCATGCCGATGCCGAGGTTGACCACACTGTTGGCATTGAGCTCGAGTGCGGCGCGGCGCGCGATGATCTTGCGTTCGCTCATCGGCATCGGCGCGATCACGCTCATACGCGCCCGCACCTCTCCGCTGAACGCCGGGTCATACTGGACAGCGAACGTCTGCCAATGATGCTCAGGCTGCGCGACCACGACACAATCAACAAGGATCCCAGGGATCTTGACCTGACGGGCACTGAGCGAACCGCGCTCCGCAATGCGCTCCACCTGAACGATCACGACGCCGCCGCTATTGCGTACCGCCATGGCAATCGACAATGCTTCCAGGGTAAGCGCTTCCTTTTCCATGGTGATATTGCCATCGGGGTCGGCAGTCGTTCCGCGTATGATCCCGACATTGATCGGAAAGACCTTGTAGAGAAGAGCCTCCTCGCCGTTGATTGTCGTCAGTTGGACCAGTTCCTCGGTCGTTCGCTCGTTCATCCGGCCCCCGCCAAATCGCGGATCCACGAACGTACCGAGTCCAACACGGGAAATATGCGCTGGCCGTTTCGCAGCAATATCGCGAAACAAATGCGTGATGACACCCTGCGGCAGGTTGTAGGCCTCGATCCGATTGGCAATCGCGAGCTTCTGGAGCTTCGGGACCAGGCCCCAATGCCCACCGATGGCCCGCTTCACGAGGCCTTCATGCGCAAGATGATTGAGGCCGCGCGTCTGGCCGTCTCCCTGCCCGGCGGCGTAGACCAGCGTCAGATTGCAAGGCTTGCCGATGGCCTGCAGGTGTTGCTCCTCAGTGGAGAGAAACAGCTCTTCAAGAGCGAGAGCAATATCTTCCGCAAACCCGATGCCGACGAACCCGCCGGTTGCGATCGTATCCCCGTCGCGGATCAGCCGTACGGCATCCGCCGCCTTGACGATCTTGCCCTGATCGGGCGTCTGCAGTGACGCCAGCATTGAAGCGGCCGAAGCGTGTGTCATGCGATTTTCCAATAGCTAGCCGGTCTTCCATCAGGCCGTCTGAACGGCAGATCCGACCCACGGCTTGTTCGCGTCCAGCGCCTCACGTTGGCTTTCAAAGATATGTGCGGCTAGCCCGCGCTGCTCCAATGCGTCGCCAAGCTTCACCCGGAGGAACGCGCTGGTCGTGTAGCGCGAGACGTGCGTGTAGTATTTTTCGGATAGGTACTTCACCATCGCCGCGTAGAGATCGATCACCGGCTCCTCCAGCTCGAAGGAATCATAGTTCACGACAACGGGGATCTTTTTTCCGATCGACCTGCAGCGGTTCTCGACGCAATTCTTGACTGACTCAACGTCGCGTTCGCTGCGCAACTTCAATCCCTCAAAATTCAGGAAGAGCGTCTCCTTCTTCGCGTCGTACGTAACGCGATCGACAAGAGCGATGGAGAGCAATCGGTCCTTCAGTCCGATGGGCTCGGCGACGAAGATGCTCGGGTCCATCTCGACGGGCGCCCTGATGATCGGCTCGAACGACATCTGGCCCAGGATATCGCGCTTGACGTCGATGCCCGGCGCTACCTCGATCAGCTCGATCCCTTCCGCCGTCAGATGAAACACGCAACGCTCCGTCACGTAGTAGACCTCCTGGCCGCGCCTGGCCGCCAAAGGCCCCGAAAATGTGACCTGCTGGATCTTTGCCACGAACTTCTTTGCTCGACCCTCCTGGAGAATTTTCAGCTTGCCATCCTCGATTGACAGCTTGAGGCCCCCAGCGGTGAAGGTACCGACGAACACGACCTTTCTGCTGTTCTGGGTGATGTTGATGAAGCCACCGGCGCCGGCAAGCTTGGGACCGAAGCGACTTACATTGATGCTTCCGTCGCGATCACACTCCGCCAGGCCCAGCACGGCGAGATCGAGACCGCCGCCATCATAAAAATCGAACTGCTGGTTCATGTCGATGATGGCATCGGCATTGACGGCCGCGCCAAAGTCCAGGCCGGATTGAGGAACGCCGCCGATGACGCCAGGCTCCGCCGTGAGTGTCATATAGCGAAGCAGCTTTTCTTCGTTTGCAATCGATGCAACGCCTTCCGGCATTCCAATGCCAAGATTGACGATCGCATTTGGCACAAGCTCGAACGCCGCGCGACGCGCGATGATCTTGCGTTCATCGAGCTGCATCGGCTCCAGAGCATCAAGCGGGACCCGGATCTCGCTTGAAAACGCGGCATTGTACTGAGTACCAAAGGTTTGCATGTGGTGCTCCGGCTTCGCGACCACCACGCAATCCACGAGGATCGAGGGAATTTTGACGTGGCGCGGATTCAATGATCCGCGGTCGGCAACGCGCTCGACCTGGACAACAACGAAGCCCCCCGAATTCTTCGCTGCCATGGCAATGGCGAGCGCGTCCTGCGTGAGGGTCTCCTTCTCCATCAAGACGTTGCCTTCCGGGTCGGCGGTTGTGCCGCGAAGAAAGGCGACGGAAATTGGGAGCCTCTTGTAGAAGAGCAACTCTTCACCGCAGACTTGAATCACCTCGACGAGATTTTCATTGGTTTTTGCATTGATCTTGCACCCTTCGAGCCGGGGGTCGGCGAACGTGCCCAGCCCCACCTTCGTGACGGTGCCGGGAAGTCCTTGCGCAATATCGCGATAGAGGTGAGAGATGACACCAAGCGGGAAGTTGTAGGCCTCAATCTTTTCCTCAATTGCTAATTGTCCGATCTTGGGAACGAGTCCCCAGTGACCGCCGATCGCACGTTTGATGAGGCCTTCATGCGCGAGCAGGTTCATCCCCCGCGACCCGCCGTCACCCGGTCCTCCGCCAAACAAGAGTGTAAGATTGCGGGGTTGTCCGGATTTGAGAAAACGATCCGCCAGGCCCGCAGCCAATTGTTCGGGAACCCCGTTCGTTCCAAATCCTGAGAAACACAGGGTGTCGCCGTCTCTAACGATGTTGACGGCATCCTCGATCGAAACAACCTTGTTTTTCATGTCATCCCCCTGCTCTGGCCCGCTTACTGCGCAGTCCATCCACCATCGACGCTGATCGTTGCGCCGCGGATCTGCGAGGCAGCCTCCGAGCAGAGAAACGCCGCCAGGTCACCGATCTGCTCGGGGGTCGCGAACTCCCCCGACGGCTGTTTCTCAAGAAGCAGCGCATCCTTCGCCTTACTTACTGGGATCGATTCGTGCTTCGCGCGATCCTCGATCTGTTTCTGGACCAGCGGCGTGAGCACCCAACCCGGGCAGATGGCGTTGCAGGTGATTCCGGTCTTGGCGTTCTCGAGCGCAACCACCTTAGTTAGGCCGACCACGCCGTGCTTCGCTGCGACGTAAGCACCCTTCGCCGCCGATGCAACGAGGCCGTGGGTCGACGCGACGTTGATGATGCGTCCCCAGTTCTTCTCGCGCATGAATGGTATCGCAGCGCTGATCGCATGGAAGTTCGAGGACAGGTTGATCGCGATAATCGCATCCCAGCGCTCGGCTGGAAACTCCTCGATCGGAGCCGTGTATTGGATCCCGGCGTTGTTCACGAGAATGTCGACACCGCCGTGCTTTTCTTTGGCGCGCTTGACCATGCCGACAACCTGTTCCGGCCTTGACATATCGGCGTCGTCGAAAAGAACTCGAACATTGAACTCTTCGGCGATATCGCGGCATAGCGCATCGATTTGTGACGAGTCTCCAAAGCCATTAAGCACAATACCGGCGCCGGAGTTGGCCAATGCTCGCGCTATTCCAAGTCCGATACCGCTCGTCGAACCTGTCACGATCGCAGTCTTGTTCTTAAGCATCGTGCTCCCCTCCGAGAATGAGTTGTTCGATCAATCGCTCAATAGAGGCCTGTCACGTAGTAGAATGCGATCACCACAAAGACAGCCATTGTCTTGATGCTGGTAACCGCGAAGATGTCTCCGTAGGACGTCTTGTGCGTGAGGCCGGTCACCGCGAGCAGGGTGATCACCGCCCCGTTATGCGGCAGCGTGTCCATGCCGCCGCTCGCCATCGATGCGACGCGATGAAGGACCTCCAGCGGAATTCCGCTCGCCTTCGCGGCCGAGATGAATTGCTCCGACATTGCCGCCAAGGCGATACTCATGCCGCCGGATGCTGAGCCAGTAATACCTGCGAGCGTCGTGACCGTGATCGCTTCGTTAACCAGCGGATTGGGAATCGCCCTCAGTGCGTCCGCGATCACAGTGAACCCAGGAAGCGACGCGATTACACCACCGAAACCATATTCCGATGCAGTGTTCATCGACGCGAGAAGCGAACCCGCGACTGCTGCTTTGGTGCCGTCGGCAAACTTTGCACTGACCGGCTTGAACGCAAAGAGGAGGACTGACAGAATACCGAGAACGAGCGCGCCCTGCACAGCCCAGATTGCGGTTATGGGTGGTATCGGTAGCGTCAGCGGCTTTGCGGCATGACCGAGCGTAATGTCGTGGACTTGGCCGTAGAACGTCGGAATGAGCGAGGTGAGAACCTTGTTCATGACTCCGACAATCACCAGCGGAAGGATGGCGATCCAGGGGCTCGGCAGTGACTCGGATTTGAACGGCTCCGGCTCATTGATGTGATCTTCGCCGTATCCCTCTTTTCCTGCACTCCTGCGCCGCCATTCAAGATAGGTGAGGCCGACAACCATAATGAAGATCGAACCAACGATCCCCAGAATCGGTGCTGCCCAGGTGTTGGTGCCGAAGAAGGTCGTGGGAATGATATTTTGGATCTGCGGCGTACCAGGCAGCGAGTCCATGCTGATGGTAAATGCTCCGAGCGCGATGGTCCCCGGGATCAGGCGCTTCGGAATGTTACTCTGCCGGAACATTTCGGCAGCGAAGGGATAGACGGCGAAGACGACCACAAACAGTGAGACACCGCCGTACGTCAGAATCACACAGACAAGAACGATCGATAGAATCGCCCTTTCACGCCCGATAAATCCGATCACTGCAGCCACAATCGATTTGGAAAAGCCGGAAAGCTCAATGACCTTTCCAAATACAGCGCCCAGCAAGAACACGGGGAAGTAGAGCTTCACAAACCCGACCATCTTGTCCATGAAGATGCCGGTAAACATCCCCGGCACCGCCGCCGGGTCAGTCAGAAGCACCGCGAGTAGCGCCGCGATCGGCGCAAAAAGGATGACGCTGAACCCCCGATAGGCAACGAACATGAGCAGAACAAGCGCACCTATGCAGATCAGAAAGTTCATGGCATTTCCCCCGTTCTCTCGCCAAACCAACCAACGCGGCGCCGCATCGACGCCTGGCTGGTTGGACTCAGTACTGACCTTCGTTGATCGCTAACCGCTCCGTTTCGAGGCTTTGGATTTGACGCTCTTCTTCAGCGATCACTTCCTCCAGAACGTCGCGAATTGACAGCACGCCAGAGATTTTGCCGTCGTCGACAACCGGTAAATGCCGGACCTTACGCTCGCTCATGATCTTTCTGCAGTCTTCGACCAGCCGATCACTCGTCACCGTCATGACGTCCTTTGTCATGATGTCGCTCACCGTGGTGTCGCGCGCGTTACGGCCTTTGACATCCAGCTTGCGAACACAATCACGTTCGGAAAGGATGCCCATCAGACGCTCACCTGACACAACCAGAACGGCGCCGATGTTGCGCTCTGCCATGACGGTCAACGCGGAGAGCACGGTATCCGTTGGCGCAACGGCAATGGCACCTGACCTCGTTCGAGCGAGGATGTCGCTGACCTTTCGCTCAGACTTCTCAACCATGGCTTCACCTCGAGCGCGTATACGGCACAAACCGCGTCAATTTCGATTCATTGCACGACAAGACGAGCGAATTGTCGCCCGCTCTCAAACGGGAAACATCTTTTTGAAGTTTTGAAACCCGCTTTCAAAGATCGACTTGAAGGCGCGCGTCGCCTCGTTTTCGTCGAGCCCTTGGGGCGTGAAGTTGCTCGACCACTCCAAGGTCGACGTGCCGTCGCCGTTATCGATAACTCGACACTTCGCTACGCAGTCTTTGATCGGCAGCGAGCTGGAAGACAGCGAATAGATATAGAGCCGCTCTTTATCGCTTACGTGCTCGAGGCGCTGATCAATGACGCCGCCGCCGGGAATGACTACGCTGTGACCCTGGCCTCCGCCCTCGGCTCCACCATTGGTGATAAAGAAATTCCACTTCATCGCATCTTGCGATTGCCGCAGGATGTCCCAGATCTTTTCGGCTGAAGCGGCGATTTTGGTGTCAATGGTGACGCTGGGCATCTTGAAACGCCTTGTGCTTCCCCAAGCCGACTTCCAGTTTCGGAAGGCGCCGGATTGCCGGCTGTCGGTCTAGGAGGAGAAGGAGCAAGCCACGTGCCAACCCAAGAAGACCAATGAATTCGCGGTCTTTGTGATTTGGCGAACTCGGTTGGATTGACGCAGTGTCCGCTATTCGGTCACTGCCATACGGGCTGAGTTCAAGAAACCCGCGCCACAACAGCATCTTGCGATGATTTGAATGGGTGTCGCCGTTCCTGGACTACGTATGGTTTTTGGACACCAGGCCAAGGGAGCTGAGGCGTTGATAGAGCTTCGATCGTGAAATTCCCAGCAGGCGCGCGGCTTCCGCCTTGTTGCCGGCGGTTGTTTTCAACGCTGCGCTGATCGACTCGCGCTCGGTACGCGAGACTGCGTCTGGCAAGGCGCCATCCGGACATGCGGCAAGGGCATCATGAGCGACGTTTGGCTGGGGACGTGGGAGAACTCGCGCAAAGTCGTTTGCGGTTAGCACAGATCGCTCGGTCTCCATGCACGTGCGTTCCAGAACGTTTCGGAGCTCACGGATGTTACCTGGCCAGTTGTAGGCCATCATTGCTTCCAGCGCGTCCGCGCTGATGTCGCGCGGGGTTTCGTTGTTGCGCAACGCAATCTGCTCCAACAATGCTTCCGACAGGGCTTCGATATCGGACAGGCGCTCCGCGAGCGGCGGAACTCTGATCTGGAGAACGTTGAGGCGGAAGTAGAGATCTGCTCGAAATTTCTCGGCCTCGACCAACTTCTTGAGATCCCGACTTGTGGCGGCGATGATCCGGACGTCGGCCTTGATGAGCTTGTTCGATCCGAGGGGCTCGAACTCCTGCTCCTGAAGTACCCGCAGAAGCTTCGCCTGCACCAGAAGGGGCATATCCCCGACCTCGTCGAGAAGAAGTGTTCCACCTTCAGCAATCTTGAATTTTCCGTCCCTTCCCTTCTTGTCTGCGCCGGTATAAGCGCCCGGCGCCACGCCAAACAGCTCGGCTTCGACCAGAGTCTCGGGGATTGCTGCAACATTGATTCCGATGAATGGACGCGACGCCCGATGCGATGTCTCGTGAATTGAGTGCGCCAGGAGTTCCTTTCCCGTACCCGTCTCGCCGATCAGCAAAACGGTCGTATCGACCTGAGCCGCCCGCCGCGCCAATCGCTTCACTTCCATGATTGCGGGACTGCTGCCAATAAATTGCGAGAAACTGTATTTGGCTCGTCGATGTCCGGCGAGTTGGCGGCGGGCTGAGGCCAGTTCGTCCTGCAGCTTAGCAAATCTATCGACGATGGGCTTGAGATAGTCGACTCGGTCGTAGAGAACAAACCCAATCGCGCCGGTGACGACACCGGCATCGTCGATGACCGGCAATCGTGTCACCACAAACCATCGGTCTCCGAACTGCATGATATCCAGCAGGATCGGTCGACCGGTGGCGACGACCTCTCTCATCATGCTGTGAGGTATCACATCTTCTACATCGCGGCCGATGACGTAGTCATTTTCTCCGACATTCAGAAGTGCGAGGTATTTTTGGTTGATCCAGACAATCCGCGATTTTTCGTCAACGGCGAGCGCCCCCTCACACATTTCCTCAAACATTGCGAACAGTGAGCGCACGGCCCGATCATGAACCGCCTTTCGGCCAGCTTCGGAATCCAACTGGCGTCCCATTTAGCGTCTCATCCCAGTGTTATTGTCACATCGTGTTAAGATAGCATCCTAAGTAGTGGCCTTCGAGATCCGAAAACGAGACCGATGGCTGCCATATGCAGTTTCCGAGGAAATTTGCGTTCAGGTTTTTTTGCGGCGCACAAGAAGAGCGAGACTTTGGTTTCGACAGTCTCTGTCAGTCCCATGGCATCCATTCATTTGAGCGCTCCCCACGCGACCAATATTTCATTCAGGATCGATTCTTGTTTGGGTCGCAGCGTTGTCGCTCGCCATTCCCGCGCCACCCGCCGGCGGAAGGTCACGGAAGGTCAACCTAGTGCGCCGCGGCCTTTCGATAGAACGCATCGAAGAACTCATAACGGTCGCGTCGTGCTCGCCGCGCAGGCCGATCTCGCTGCCAAGGCCCATGACCTGACCGCCGCCGCCCGCCTTGTAGTTGGTCCATTGCGGCAGGCCAGGGCCGTTTGGATCGCCGGTCTTGGCAAAGTTCGTCCAATAGGACGACATCGTCTCAGCGAGATGCCGATCATCCGCCTCCCACGACCAATCCTTCATCACGTCGAGATTGTTGAAGGCGTAGACGACTTCGGCGAAGTGATAGACGCCGGGGGCGCTCAGCGGGTAGAGGGACAGCTCCGGCGCGCTCGGCGGCCGGAGCGTGAAATAGTAGCGATAGACCGGTGCTTTTCCGCTGGCGGCGGCGCGCTCGGCCCACGCCCAGCCGCCGTAGTCGATGATTTCGTCGCCAAGCAATGCAGTGATCGATGCTTTCTCCTCCGCCGGCGTCGAGCCGGCCGGATAGAGTTTCAGGACTTCGTCGGCGTGATCCCTGAACTGGGTCCGGATTCGGTCGGGGTACGGCGGCGCGCCTTCGGGCAACTTGATGCGCGCCGCGAACAGGCTTCCTTCATCGGCATTCCAGCCGATCAAGAGCGGCACGCCGTTATGGTCCCCACGCGCATAGATCGACGCCGGGTGCTCCGGCACGACGTAGCCGTCAACAACGCCGAACCCATACGTGATGGGAGCCTTGATGGCAGCCTGCAGCACCTCATCCGCGGTTTTTCCACGCAGCTCGGCGATCGAGCTTGCGCCCGTCGATTGCACGAATTTGGCGCCATCCTGCTCGCCGCTCTGAAGCGGTTTTGGTCCGAACGCGGCAATTGGCGTCAGCGCGCCGCCGCTTTCGCCGATGGCGCGCGCGAACAAGCCCTTGGTCAGGGGCGAGGCGACCAGGATGCTGACGTTGAACGCGCCGGCCGATTCACCAAAGATCGTGACCCGCGCGGGATCTCCCCCAAACACCGCGATGTTCCTCTGCACCCACTTCAGCGCGGCAATTTGATCGAGCAGGCCGTAATTGCCAGACGCGTTCGTTCCCGACTCCTTCGTAAGCTCCGGATGCGCAAGGAAGCCGAAGACGTTGACCCGGTAGTTGATGCTCGCGACCACCACTCCGTTTCGCGCCAGATGGGCGCCGTCAAATTCGGGCTGGAGCCGGCGCCGTTGAGATTGCTCCCGCCATGGATCCAGACCATGACTGGAAGTTTTTCGTCGGCCAATTTCGCGGGAGTGAAGATGTTGAGATAGAGGCAATCCTCGTCCATTCGCTTGTTGAGCGGGTCGAGGTCGCCAAGTCGCTTGCTTTGGACGCAGCGCGGCCCCCACTCAGCGACATCTCGCACGCCCTGCCAGTTTTGCAGGGGCTGCGGAGCCCGCCAGCGCAATTCGCCCAAAGGAGGAGCGGCATAGGGAATGCTCTTGAAAATTCGGATTCCGGATGCGTCCGGCGCCGCATCGGCAATTTGACCACCTTCAACGCTGAGTGGTTCTGCGGCGCGCACGGACAGCGAACCAGATACGATTGCAACTGCCGCGGTCACGATAGCGCAAGAAAGTCTTGCGGCTCGCTTGAAAGGATGCATGGACTTCCCTCCGATGAGAAGATTGATTGTTGACCTGCCGACCCTTGGTCATTAGCGCCGTCTTGATCGTCAACCGCGCATATCGAGTCTACCCCGAACAACCGACGTTTTCGTGGGCACTCGACATATCTCAAACGGAGCCGACGCCTCAGCTTGCCGTGATCCTGTGCAACCAATCCGGGATGGTACCGATCCCAAGCGGCGGGTTGCCGACATGGCAGCGCGGTTGGGCCTGTTCTTGCGCAGTAAAAACCCGAGCGGTAATCCGATCGGGCGTTGGACAACAGGCGCATTTGATCCCAAAGCCGCGACAACGAAACGTTCGTTGCTAGGACCGATCAGCCCGCGGCCGACGACTTCGCCCGTGCGATGAATGTCCATGGCTTTCTTCCCCAGGTGTTACGGTGGCTTCTTTTGGACGTGCCTTACCGTCTCGTCTGGTCAGAGCTTGGCAAGGTCTGTGCCAGTTCACGGAAAAATTGGAAACTGAAGTCGAGTAGCGCGCAAAAGGTAGCATCTCGCAGGGTATCGCGGCCATCCCAGTTCTCCGCCATTGGATCAGATCATCATGCACCGTCCTGAAACATGGACACCTGTCTGTTAGTCAGACGCCGGCCCGTACGACGAGCCCACCAAAGACGGGCTCGCGGCGGAAATCGGCGCCTCTGTGGCGCCTCAACTGGCACGAAGCCTGACGAAACGACCTGGAGCATCTTCAAGTGTTGTCAGACCGCCATCACCAGGAGCCCGCGCATGGGTCGCCCGATCCTCTTCATTTGTCCGGAGACCAAGCTCAACGTCCAGCATTGGCTTGGCAACGGAGAGGATGTGCCGGACGATGAATACGAGAGCGTCGATTGCCCGGCTTGTGCGAAGCTCCACTTTATCAATCGAAAGACCGGCAAGGTGATGGGCGGCGAAGCACGCAATCCAGCAAGCGCACCGATATCCAAGCCGTGGCAATAACGACCAATCGGTCGGGCGGGATAGCCACTAAGTTATCGCTGCCTCGTTATGGGGCGTAGAGACTTGGGCCGCTTGTGGACGCATGCAAGCGGCCCATCACGGATATTGACGTCTTGCCCCAGCCCCCCTCTCCGCGTTTGGAACGGGATTTTTGCCGCCGGAGACTGGCGCGCCCAAAGGGGCCTGAAGACGATGTCTCCGCGCAGAGACCGGAAATCGACCACAACGCGTGAGAAATGGCCGCAAAAACGGCTTTTCTGCTAGCGAGCTATCAGTTGCGGGTTTCGGAAGACTGGGTGGTGGTCCTGCTAACAGGGAAATTAACAGGGAATTTTGAGAAGTTGAGGCTCGGGCCCCGGTTTCAGCGGCAAAAGCGCCGACATAACAGCCACTTCTGCAACAATTCCCTGGTCAAGCGATCAGGGAATTGTTTTGCGAAGAGCAGGAAATTTTGGTTCGATTACAGGGATTTCCAAAGCCGGAAATGACCATCAGCGTTTGCCATGTTCCGGTCTACCACCGGGTGGCCATCAGACGCCCAACCGGCAGCATGGACGAGCAGCGTCGGCGGCATTTTGAGGCCGAGCGCCTGCTTTGTTCGCGGACAGAGCCAGCTTCGCTTCAGTGGTGATGGGCCGATACGCTCTTCACGCATCCCGAAACGAGATCAGCGGCGGCAAAATGACCGACGTCACCCAGGCTGATCATGCCGACCATCCGCCTGCTCTTGTTGATAACAGGCAGCCTGCGGACCTTCAGCGTCTCCATGTGATGCACCGCCTTCGCCAAATCGTCGTCTTCCCGGCAGCAGTGGATGCCCTCGGTCATCACGTCCCGCGCCATCGTGCGCGCGGCATTGAAGTCTTTGCTCGCAAGGCCTTTGCAGATAATGTCGCGATCCGTCACCATACCGATCAGCCGATCATTTTCGCCGATCGGAATGCAGCCGATATCGTGTCCTTGCATCAATTTCGCGATTTCGGTGACGGGAGTATCGGGGCTGACCCAATCGACTCCCTTGTGCATTACGTCCTTGACTCTCATGGAGGACCTCCGTTGCAACACAGTGCCCCCTGTCGTTCAACTATATAACGGATTAGCAGCGACTGCACGAGCGCATCGATGGCAGCCGTTCACTGCGCGCTGTTTGAACCTTCACGACGACATTCTATTGGCCCGGCTTAGGCACTTTTGCGAAAGCGGGATTCCTTTACGGCATGCCGGCTCTAGGTCGGGATTCTTGCCACAACGTCAGGCCGGTTTTTCGCAAGCCAACTCGTAGGTGTTCCAGGTCGGTTCACCCCCACGCTCGCCCCTGTGGCACAACCGAGGTGGGCTCCCCACTGACTTGACTGCACCGCCTCCATTGGCCAGCGTCTGTCCCCGCGAAAGGAACGGTCATGCCCGTCAAAATCATTGGAATGATCGGCGTGGCGCCGCCGAGCAGCAAAGCCAGCCTGCACGTGATCGAGGGCGGCTTGTCGCCATCCTATCTTAGTGAATTTGGCCGCGCCCATGATCGGGCTGGCTTCGACATGGTGCTCGTAGGCTATTCGTCTTCGTCGGCGGAAGGATTCCTGGTCTCGCTTTATGCGGCAATGCAGACGGATCGGATCGGCTATCTTATTGCGCATCGTCCCGGGTTCAATGATCCGATACCGACTCGATTCCTGGCGTTGCCTCGGCCGCAACGCGAACGGCGGTCTTCTCATCCACGCTGTAGACAAATCCCCAGAGATCGGCGCAGCGGTCATTGACGATGATGTTGAAGGG
>Ga0306920_100002928_pt1 | contig 21613 bp, 21 predicted proteins | sample flu12Cox44000170_FD_204666 | JGI IMG/M metagenome (GOLD analysis project Ga0306920, IMG submission 204666) | Lab enrichment of tropical soil microbial communities from Luquillo Experimental Forest, Puerto Rico - flux4day.12C.oxic.44.000.170 (v2)... | ecosystem: Environmental > Terrestrial >...
TGCCGGGCGCTGACCGTGAGTGGCTTCACGCTTTGCCGCTTCGTGCTTTGCGCCCTCGCGCTTCGCAATTTCATGCTTGGCTGCTTCGTGCTTGGTCGCCTCGCGCTTTGCCGGTTCGTGCTTTGCCGGTTCGTGCTTTGCCAAATTCTCCGGAACTTCTTTCACCGCGCCGCGTCACGATAACCGGCGCCTGGACCTATCGCATCCAGCCCTCGGTGGTACACCGACCCTATACGCGGATCGACAATGGATCGATCGGGAGCGGACCGTTCAATGATCTCGATGCGAGCCAATTGCGTTGGAGCCCCATTGCCGTTCCGCAGCAGCCCACCGATTTCGTCGAAGGCATAATCACGCTTGGCGGCAATGGCGACGTGGCGACGCAAGTCGGCATCGGATTCACATCTGCGCCGCCAATCGATCGATGGCCGATCGGTTTTTCTACAATACCGACGGCGAAATGCTGATCGTGCGGCAGCAGGGCAGGGCGCATTTTGTCACCGAGCTCGGGATCATCGCGGTCGCGCCGGGCGAAGTTGCCGTCATTCCCGGCGGCTTGCGCTTTCGAGTCGCGCTGCCTGATGGCCCGTCGCGGGGCTATATCTGCGAAAATTACGGCGCGATGTTTCGCTTGCCGGAGCTCGGCCCGCTTGGCTCAAACGGCCTTGCCAATCCGCGCGACTTTTTGAGCCCGGTCGCGTTCTATGAAGACGCCGACCAGCGCTCCTTCCTCATCGCGAAATTCCAGGGCAATCTATGGGCAGCGGAAATGGACCATTCGCCGCTCAACGTCGTTGCCTGGCACGGCAATTTGACGCCTTACAAGTACGACCTGGCACGCTTTATGGTGATCGGCACGGTTAGTTTCGATCATCCCGATCCGTCGATCTACACGGTGCTTACCGCGCCGTCCGACCTGCCTGGTGTTGCCAATGTCGATTTCGTCATTTTCCCGCCGAGATGGCTCGTTGGCGAGGACACGTTCCGGCCCCCCTGGTTTCACCGCAACACGATGGCGGAGTTCATGGGTATCTTGCAGGGCGTTTATGACACCAAGGCCGAAGGCTTCCTGCCGGGCGGCGCCAGCCTGCACAATTGTATGAGCGCGCATGGACCGGATGCCGAAACCTGGGAGCGGGCAAGCCATGCCGAACTCAAGCCGCAAAAGCTCTAAGATACGATGGCATTCATGTTCGAAAGCCGCTACGCCGTTCGGCTCACGCGCTACGCCAGCGAGTCCTCCGAATTGCAACATGACTATTTTGAGGGTTGGCAAGGGCTGGCCAAACATTTCCCCAATCCGGTTTAGCGACCATAGCCGATGCGTAGCTTCTGCCGCGCTGCGGCACACGAACTTGCTCCTGAAAGACAAGAGGACGATATGATCGCTTTGAGAAAAATATTTATGTTCGGCGCGACCTTGGGCGTGATCCTCCTCACGGCCACGAGCGCGACGCGGGCGCAGGATTATCCGACCCGCCCAATCATGGCGATCGTACCGTTCGCCGGCGGCAGTGCCAGCGACGTGGTCAGCCGCATTCTGTTCGACCATATGTCGAAGACGCTGGGTCAGCCGATAGTGGTCGAGAACCGGCCGGGGGCCGGCGGCAATAGCGGCACCGCAGATGCGACCAAAGCGGCGGCCGATGGCTATACCATCGTCGGCAGCGGATCAGGCCCGGTCGCGGCCAATGTCACGCTGTACAAGCATCTCGATTACGATCCGCAAAAGGACCTGGCGATCATCTCGCCGTTTGCGTCCTTCACGATAATTGTGGCGGCGAGCAGCAAGCTGCCGGTAAACACCGTGCAGGAGCTGATCGACTATGCAAAAGCTCATCCCGGTGAACTGAATTACGGCTCGGTCGGCATCGGCAGCTCGCAGCACCTTGCGGGCGAATATTTTGCCCAGCTCACCGGTGTCAAGATCACCCACGTGCCATATCGCAACATCGGCCAATATGTGCCGGATCTCATGTCCGGCCAGGTACCGCTCGGCTTCCAGTGGTTTCCCAATGTTTCGGCTGCGCTTACTGCCAAAGGCGCGAGGGCGCTTGCGGTTGCGGGTGCCAATCGTCTGCAAGCGCTGCCGGATGTACCCACGACCAAGGAGGCCGGGCTGCCGCAATATGTCGTCTCGGGCTGGTTTGCGCTATTGGCGCCGCGCGGCACGCCGCCCGCGATCCTCGCCGAGCTCAATGGCGCTTTGAAAGCCGCCGTTACTGACGAAAGCGTGCGCGCTCGCTTTGCCCAGCAGGGGGCCGAGGCTATTTACATGGCGCTTGATCAGTCCAAGCAATTTATCGGCGATGAGATCGTGAAATATCACGACATCATCACCAAGGCCGGTATCGCGCAGATCGACTAGATGAACCGGAGGAGCCGGCTTTGATTGTCCGCACAAGACGAATCGGGAACGGCCGCGAGACCGTCCCCGATTTTGCTTTGCCACGCGAGAGACTCGGGCGTGTCTCCTTGCGCGCGTCTTCAAGGAATGAAGAGGCGGACTTAAACTTTCGAGTCCGGCACTGCGTCCGGCGCCAGCTGGCTTTGCCTGGGCTGGTCGGCGCGCCAACGATGGCAACAAAGCGCGGTAGCGGGTAGGCTTGGGGTCTGTTTCGGGACTATTGGTCGCCGGTAGCTGCGGCGGCAAGGAAAAAATGGTGGAGGGCGTGCTCCGATTGGGGCTGTCGATTGCGGCAGCGACGGCGATCTTGCTCGCGATCTGCGGCGCAGGCGTGGCCGATAACTATCCGACGAGGCCAATCATCCTTGTCATTCCGCTGCCTCCGGGTGGGACCAACGACATTATGGCGCGCGCGGTAGCCGACAAGATGAGCGCGGCGCTGGGGCAGCGGATCGTCATCGAAAATCGCAATGCCGGCGGCAGCGGCACGGTGGGCACGCGTGAGGTGGCCCGCGCAATCCCTGATGGTTACACGATTATACTCGGCTACACCTCAACACTGGCCACGGGCCCGCACATTTTCAGCAATGCCGGTTACGATCCGCGCAAGGATTTTGCGCCGCTCGGGCTCATTGCATCTGCACCAGCCTTGCTGCTCGTGCACCGCGATCTGCCGGTCCACACGGTCGAAGAATTGATTGCTTTGATGAAAGCCTCGAAGGAACCTTATCAGGTGGCGACGCCCGGCGCCGGAACCGTCAACTATCTGGCCTCAATCCTGTTCGCCCAGCAAGCCGGCGTGCAGGTTCAGCAAATCATCGAAAAGGGCTCGAACCCCCTGATAACGGACATGATGGGCGGCTTCGTCAAAGTCGGATTCAATCCCATTCCGGTGTCCCGCGCTGCGCTCGACGGGGGTTATGTACGAGCGTTAGCCGTGACGTCGAGCAAACACTCGACCTTGATGCCAGAACTCCCGACGCTCGCGGAGTCAGGGCTGCCTGGCTTCGATGCTACGCTGACGTATGGCTTGCTGGCGCCGGCACGGACGCCGTCCGCGATTGTCGAGCGACTGAACAAAGAATTGCGCGCGGCGCTCGCCAGTGACGAGGTCCGCGCGCGGATTATCGCTGAAGGCGGTGAGCCAGAGCCGACCACGCCCGAACAGCACGCCGCCGTGATCGATCGTGAAGAACTGAAATGGTCGGCAGTGATCCGCGCAGCCGGAATAGAGGCCCGCTGAGCTCGCCGATTAAAGCCGCCGGCCGAAGCCGCCGCGCATACCGTGCGTCAGCAGTGAAATGACGAACAGAACCAGGGCGATAAAGAAGATGATCTTCGCAATGCCCACTGCCGCTCCCGCAATTCCGCCAAAGCCCAAAATGCCGGCGATGATCGCGATGATCAAAAGCGTAATGACGAGGCTCAACATATGTGCGCTCCGCATCTCAAGTTGCCGTTGCTGAGCAATAAACTCGCCGCCACCAACGCGGTTCCGTGCGGTCAGGCCTGGTCGGGATCGTTCCGTGGCGGGAACAGGAAAATTCCCAGCACAAGTAAGAGAGTGAGGACCGCGTAGATCTGAAGTTCCGCATTGTGCAGCGCAAGCGCGAACTGACCACAAAACCGGTCAAGCTCCGCAAACAATGAGCCGTTCATCGGCATTGCCCCTCGTGCGCCCAGCGCGCCACTTCTGCAATCGTCCGAGAAACGAGCGAAAGTGTGACGTGAGCGGAGAACCGAGAGCGTAAAACTTAAAGGAGTTGGCAGTGGTCGTCGAAGAAGCGATGTGGACCTTCAAAATCGCCAATCGGAACCCAATACGTGACGATTGTTCCTGGTTGCTCGCGCGGCAAATAGACGTGCAGGTGAAATGCCTGCGGTTCGATCGTGAAAGCGCGACGGCATGATTCGATGCCGGGCAAATCGTGGCTGCGGCGATACGGCCGTAGAGCGATCGCTAATCCCACTCGATCAATCGAGGCAAAATCGGTCCATTGCGGCGGGCAATTGTAACAAATCACGTCGGAATTGTTGTGCCGCAATCCCAGGAGCCACCGCCGTTCTCGTCGATGAACTCCGAGACTTTGATCAATGCCTTGCGAATGCTCCCCTGAGTTGAATAATCGCGCTCCCAACATGCGGGCCCAGCTAAGATGGTTAGGTGTTTTATCTTCTAATGAAATTATAGGCATCAAATAAGGGTCATACGTCAAAATCCCAAACCATTGACGTACCTAAGATCCAATTGACGCTTTTCACGTTGCGGTTGGCCCACGCGCGAACACGATCAGGAGCCAAGCGACCAGTATCGCACCAGCAATTAAAGTCGCGATGTCCGTCGTTCGCGACGGAAGTAAAATTGTTACGAGCGCGAGAGCAGCGAGCGCGAGATTGACGGCAAAGACTCGCCCCACCACGTCAATGACGCGGAAGCCGCCGCTGGTGGCGCGCTGATAAAAATGCGACCGGTGCGCTTGCCATACCGGTTCGCCCCGTACGGCCCTGCGTAAAAGCGTGATGGTGCTGTCAGCGAGATAGTACAACGGCAGCAGCACCGCGGCGGTGCGCGCCCCGCTGCCGGCGAGCACAAGCAAGAGCCAGCCAAGCAAAAATCCGATGGGAAGACTGCCGACGTCTCCGAGAAAAAGTTTGGCGACTGGGCGGTTGAAAAAAGCAAATCCAATCGTGGCGCCGCATAGGGCCAAGCTGATGACTGTATCCGGCCATGGAAGGTAGCCAAGCAAGCCGATGGCGGCGAGTGTGCCGGTGATCGGAACCACCTCGACGACGGTCATCCAGTCGAGGCCATCCATGAAATTCACGAGATTGACAAACCATAACGCGCCGATGAGGAGTAAAATGCGCTCGGCCCACCAGGGCTGAACAGGCAGTAGGCGCAGGTCTGGCGGCAATGTCGTCAGCACGGCGACAATGGCAAAACTTTGCAGGACCAGCCGGGGCGTAGCGGCAATCGGACGTTTGTCCGCCATCGCGCCGACTGCCGCCATCAGAAACACGGCGCCTAAGATGACAATGAACGGCGCCACGCTCGCGTATGCGGTCCTCGAAAAATACAAGACACCGCCGGACACAAGGATGGTCGCGCCGACTACCGCAATGCCACCGCCTTGCGGCGTCGGCAATTTATGTGACGAACGGGCGTTCGGCTTCGCCACCGCATAGCGCGCAAGCCAAGGACCGAGGACTACAATCAGTAACGCGCTAAGTACGGCCGCAGCCGATACAATCGCCAGCGCCACAAAGGCAGTGAGGCTATCGTGCATTCCAAATCTGTCCGACATAGCTCCGTCGGTTGGATTACCACACTTGTCGGAAGGCGCAATTTCAGAGTCGGCCTGTGGTTGCGTAATTTAATGCTGGAGGTAGAACTAACCAGCGAAGCGAAGCACGGTAGTATTGCACAAAGGGTCTAACGCCTTGCTGGCTTTCCTCAAAACTTTTGAGAGGCGAGTGATAAAGCCGCAGTATGTAATGCTGCTCACAGCCCTTTGTCGGCGCAACGCACCTGCAAATGGGCAATTGGCAGGTGATAGCTCCCGAACCTTCGCCTTGTAGTGCGCGAGCCAGGGGACCGAAGGCCAGGATCAGCAGTGCGCTAGACGCGACCGCCGACATCGAAGTCGCGACGCTATGGACTCCGATCAGAATTTCCGGAATGTTGGTTGATTATTCCCAAAACACGATTCAAGGCTTGCGAATGTCGGCCCCTAGTGCGATTTCGCGCTTCGACCGCGCCTTTTTCGTCAGGTTGGCCGACTGGGTTGCGGCCTCCGTGGCGATTGCTCTGCCCTGGTCGACCAGCGCAGTTGGAATCGCCATCGCGGCATGGCTCGTCGTTTTGCTGCCAACCTTGGACGCGGCTGCGGTTAAGCGCGAGCTTGGCACCGCAGCCGGCGGTTTGCCGGTCGTTCTATGGTGCCTGGGCCTCGTTGGCACGTTATGGGCCGATGTCAGCTGGCATGACCGCTTCGCGGGTCTCGACAGTTTTCATCGGTTGCTTGCGATTCCCCTACTGTTTGCTCAGTTCCGCCGCACCGGCAATGGCATTTGGGTTGCTTGTGGCTTTTTCATTTCATCGATTGCCTTATTGACTGCCTCCTACGCAATTGTTTTCGCATTCGGCGATAGAGGACACGGTGTCTACGGCGTGCCCGTGCACGACACAATTTTTCAAGGAACGGTGTTTCTGATCTGCGCGTTTGGCGCCTTCGGCTACGCAGCCTTGGTCGGCGAAAAACGACCTCGGTCCCTGTTCATCGCGCTGTTCGCGATTGGCGCGCTGTTCCTGATCAATTTTGCCTTCGTAACCACCAGCCGCATTGCGCTTGTCGTAGCGCCGCTTTTGCTTTTGCTGGCCGGGTGGCGCTTGTTTAAATGGAATGGAGTTTTGGGCGCGCTACTGGTTGCGATGACGGTCGGGAGTGTAATGTGGGTCGCTTCATCCGTCCTGCGCGATAGGGTCGCGGGCTCCATCGTCGAGATGCACAAATATCAAACTAATGAATCGGCATCGATCGGTGAACACATCACTTTTCTCAAGGCATCTTTGTCTATCATCGCGTCAGCGCCGATCATCGGCCACGGCACCGGTTCGATAGCCGAGGAATTTCGGCGCATCACGGCAGGACAAACCGGGGTCTCGGCAACGCCTACAGTTAATCCGCATAATCAGACTTTTGCTGTTGCCGTTCAATTGGGCTTAGTCGGAGCCGTGATGCTATGGGTGATGTGGATCGCACACCTTGCTTTATTCCGCGGGCCGAACGCGTTCGCGTGGCTTGGCTTGGTTCTGGTGGCGGAGAATGTTTTATCCTCGGCCGTTCACTCTCACTTGTTCGACTTCAACAACGGCTGGCTTTACGTGTTCGGCGTGGGCACGCTCGGGGGCACAATCTTGGGCGAACGCGACAGCCAGTCGAAAAAAACCGAATTCGGATTATGACGACGGAATTACACGGCTTGCACGTGGGCGAGCCGGTTCTGGCTTGCTGATAGAATGCGCTCCGCTCGTTCGACAACCGCCGGCGCTGATACGCTGTGCATGCAAGCGTGGTGATGATGGCAATGTTTGAGCTTGCGAAGATAGCAGGGTGAGCACTCCAAATCGGTGTGCAAAACTGCATCGGCGCGCCTGTATGGGCCAATCCAGACCGGATCGGTCGGGCCGAATACGCTGACCACCGGGCGATCAAGCGCGACGGCAAGATGCATCGGCCCTGAATCATTGGTTATGCAGATTACGGAACGGTGGATCAGCGCGGCCAGCTCGCTTAGTGCCGTCATACCGGCGAGATCGATCGCACCCGGCGCCAAAGCCGCCAATTCTTTGCAGACAACGCGCTCGCGCTGCGAACCAATCAAGATCACGGCAAAACCCTTGGACAAGAAATGTCCGGCCACCTTTGCAAACTTATCGCTGCCCCAATGTTTCGTTTCCCAGATCGTGCCGGGCGCCATGATGACGACGTCGGCGCGGTTAGCGCCATGTCGAGTTAGCAACTTCTCAACACGGGAAACCGCCGATGGAGGAATCGGAAACGAAAAATCCGCAGGTTCGCGGTCCAAGCCTAGAATCGGCCCGACATTCAGATACCGGTCGACCGCGTGCAGGTCGAGCGTGGGGACCGGAATGTGATGTGTATAGGCGACCCAGCTCCCCTCTCGCGCGCCTTGCCAGGCGTGTTTGCGCGCCTGATATGGAAATTTTCTGGTTGACGCGTCCCACACGCTGGCGCGAGGCCGATCAAATCCAATGCGCGCTGGTGCGCCCGTGGCGAGAGTTAAAGCCGCTGTACGAAACTGGCCATGCATATCGACAATCAGATCATAGGCAGCTGCCCGCAACTTGGCCCCCAGTCGGGCATAGGACGCAAACGGCGCGAGACGCCACGGCGTCGACCAGACTTCGCGTTCGAACTCGATGATATTGGTAATAGCGGGGTGATGCCGCAGCAACTCGGCGATCGCGGGAGTCACTAGCCAGTCCAATTGCGCCATTGGATAACGTCGCCGTAATTTGTTCAAGACCGGAATCGTGTGCACCACGTCGCCGACGGCCGACAGTTTAATCAGAAGAATCTTACGGAAATCGCGACGAGTGAGATCGACCGGGGGCAAGATCCAATTACTCCCTCTCAGAGGACATCAGCGCCTATATTGCGACGCCGGGATAGGCGTAGCCCGCCATCGGGTTTCGACGACGCCGTTAATGCCCTAAGGCCGGCTCGGCATCACCATCTGCAGCAAACGCTTGAACGAGGCGGAAGTGTGGTGTCGCAGCATCGCGATTTGCCGGTTGCCTTGCGAGGTCAGCCAGTTGAATTGGATGACTCGGCGCTCGCCCACGAACGGTTCATGGCCATGCCAGGAATTGTTGCTTCGCTTGAATGCCAGCAGAGTCCCGGCGACCGGCGGTACTTCGACGATGATGTCATTAAGATCATGCGCAGAACGCAACAGGCGCAAGCGACCGCCTGGTTGATCCCAGCTCGCGTTCACGTAAATGAGCACGGTGATGATCTTGGTGGCCGAATCGGTATGAATCTTGCCGTCGCCAGCGCCGCATCGTCCGCGAACCGTCGTAATCGTGGGTCGCCCGCTCAAATCGACGCCGAACTTTTGCTCAAACGCTTCGCGAAATTCGTCGCCGTTAAGTTCATCGAGCAGAGTCCGGAATGCTAGACCAAACGCCAGCTGATCCACCGGAAAGCTGCCAGCGTTCGTAATCTTGGGATAATCGGCATTGATTTCGGCCAATGCCTGTGCGCCGAGGAACTGCGGCACGATCAGGTGTTCAAACGGCCGCCGCACGAGCGGAGTGATCCTGAATTGCTCAATTCCAAGATAATGTGGCACTGCCGATGAACCCCCTAGTGCCGCAAACAAATACCATGCCGGCGAACCCGCTGTATATTCTTTTCGCCATACAAGCGCAGGTCCGAGAACAAGCTGCTGCGGACCTCCACGTGGGATAAATGGCTTACGGTTTGCTTTCCCGCCGCAACTGCTTGCTCGGAGGTGGTGACCAATTTTGCGCTTCTTCATAGCGTTTGGCGTAGCGATAATAAGTTCCTTCAAAATTGCCGAAGGCGATCACGAAGCCCGCCCAGCCGTCGATGAAGCCGAGTTTCAAGAAATAGTGTTTGAGAAATGACCACAGCCCGTGCCCGAGTGCACTCGCCATCGACGCGCGCTTGTGCGCGAGCTTGGGCACTCCCAGCGACGAGTACCGGTTGGCTTTCCTTAAAACCTCTTCGAGATTGCGGAATGGGAACTGCCAGATCGCGTTGCGCAGTGTTCCCATCGGTTTGGTGCTGAGTAGTTCATAACCTTCATGGACCGGCTCGAGCGTGTAGCGCATGCTGCCTTTGCGGAAGAGCTGCGGCTGGCGGAAATTCGGGTACCAACCTGAGCCCCGGATCCAGCGCCCCATCATGAAGCTGCGACGCGGCACTCGATAGACATCGCACGGTGGCAAGCCGGCGATCAGTTCCAGGATTTCATCACGCACCTCGGCGGTGCACCGTTCGTCGGCGTCGAGGCTGAAAATCCAATCGCAACGGCAAGCCTCAATGGCGCGATTGCGCAAATCGCCAAAGCCTTTGAATGGCACCTGTACGATCTGCGCCCCAAGCGCCGCTGCGATATCCGGTGTCCCATCGGTGCTGTTGGAATCGACGACGACGATTTCATCGGCCCAAAGCACGCTTTCGGCCGCCGCTTTGAGCTTCTCGGCTTCGTTGTAGGTCAGGATATAAGCGGAGATGGTTTGCATCGGCCACGACCAGGATGTCACAGTCGGCTTATCATAATTCGATAAAGTTCAATGATCTGCCGTCCTATGATTTCTCCCGCGAATCTCTCAACTACGCGTGTGCGCGCCGCCATCGCGCAACGTGCCCGTAACTGCGGATCGACGGCAAGCCGCTCCATCGCATCTGCCAGCGCCGGCACGTCATCGACCGGAAACAACAGCCCGGTCTGCTCTTGAACAACCACTTCACGGCATCCTGGCACGTCGCTGGCGATCATGGCGCGTCCACATGCTGCCGCCTCCAAAAGCGACAACGGCAGGCCTTCGCGACGCGAGGGCAGGACCGCGACATGGATCCGCGCCCAAAAATCAGCGATATCGTTGACTTGGCCGAGCCAAGTGATTCCAGGCAGCTCGTTCCAAGATCTCGCTTCCCCTTCTGTTACCGAAGCCGGATTGGCCGGATCCGGCGTTCCAGCGATCAAAAGCTGCGCCTTCGGCACGCGCGTGCGCAGCAGTTGATGCGCAGCAACGAGCGTGCGGATCCCTTTGTCATCGAGTAGCCGGCCGACAAATCCCAACGTCGGCGCTCCGCCAGGTTCGGGCATAGGCGTGAAGCGATCGATATCGACACCGGATCCGGCGATCAGCGCAATCTGTTTCTTGGCAATACCAAGCGACAGCAATGCGGCCATATCGTCCGGATTTTGCACCAGCGCGATACAGTGATTGCGGTTGATGAAAAAGCGCAACAATGAGCCGACGAGCTTGCGGACGACACGCGCTTTGCCGCTCTCGGACGTGAAGGAATAACCAAGACCAATGAAAGCATTGAGACAGGCGCACGACTGGCCAAACGACGCCAGCATTCCAAGTACGCAAGCCTGCAGAGCAACATGATGTGTGAGCACGGGTTTTATGTTGCGGTGCACGCGGCGGAGCGCGGCGATTGTTAAAAGGGTCGCGACCGGAGACAGGCTGCCACGCGCGAATGGGATCGGATGCAAGACGAAGCGCTCGGCCTCGATGGCAGCTGCTCCGTTGCTCACCCGCGTTGCCACGTGCACTTCGAATCCTGCTTCTCGCGCTGCGCGCGCCATTGGCAGACGGTGCGATAGAAAGGCCCAGTCCTCCGTCACCACATAGAGCAGGCGCGGCTTTGCCGAATCGAACGGTGACCGCTGCTCATTCGCCATGGCGAGCCGTCAGGATGGGAAGCATCATCGCGTCTGCGATCGATTGACCAAAGCGAACTTCGAAGATTGGGCTGGCCAGTCGTCCCGCGCGTTGACGCTCGGCTTTGCCGTGGCCGGTCGCGACCTGGAGAGCACCAGCAATGCCAGCGCGTTTGGCCGCTTCGATGTCATCTGCCTTATCGCCAACCAGCCAGGACGATTTCAGATCGAGCGCAAGCGCGGAAGCCGCTTGTAGCAACATGCCAGGATTGGGTTTGCGCGCCGGATGATCCGGGTGAGCCAGAAGGCCCGCGGCTTGCGGATGATGGGGGCAGGCATAGACCGCATCGATCCTGGCGCCTTCCGCAGCGAGCAGAGCGACAATAGCATCCTGCACGGATTTAAATTCAGTCCAGCCATAATAGCCTCTGCCAATACCCGACTGATTGGTGACCATGATCACGGGCACGCTTTGCTCGTTGGCGGCGGCGATCACTTCGGCAGCTCGCGGAATGACGACAATGTCGTCGACGCGGCGCAGATAATCCCTGTCTTCAACGATCGCGCCGTCGCGGTCCAAAAACAAAGCGGGCCGCTCGGGCGCCGGGTGCCGCAGGATCTGGCACCAGATACCCTGCGAATCGAGCGGATGCTCGGCAGATTGGCTCGATTTGAGCATTGTGCTTTCTGCGCCTCGCGCCGATAGTCTTTCTTAGCACAGGGAAATCATGTTAGGTGCACAGCCTCTTGGGAGTGACCGTGAGCAGTCGCAGCCCGATTGAAAGCCGCAGCCAGAACGACCTGGTGGCTGAGCACTTCCGCCGTTCGTGCGAGACGCTTTCGCGCGCCGCGGACGATGCCAATTTGCGCGCCAGGATCCACGAGATTGCCGAACTAATCACCACGGCATTTCGTGGCGGCCATAAATTGCTGATCGCCGGCAACGGCGGCAGCGCCGCGGATGCTCAGCACATTGCCGGCGAATTCCTGTCGCGGTTGAATTTCGATCGCAATCCGCTGCCTGCCATCGCACTGACCACCGACAGTTCGGTCCTGACCGCGATCGGTAATGATTATGGCTTTGATCGCACCTTCGAACGGCAAGTGCGGGGATTGGGACAACCGGGCGACGTGTTCATCGCAATTTCGACCTCTGGGCGCTCCCCCAATGTCATCGCGGCGTTGAAAGCGGCGCGGGAGGGCGGGCTCACGACGATCGCTTTTACCGGAACCGCTGGGGCTGGCTCCATGCAATCGCTGTGCAACCATTGCTTTGCGGCGCCGGCGACGGAAACCGCCCTCATTCAGCAAATCCATATTGTGGCCGCGCACGCAATTTGTGGCTTGGTGGAACTTAGCTTGTTCCCGCAGACGAAGTAATTCTTCTTAATTTACAATTATTTACGTTTGTTCAGCATCTGAACATTGGGGTTGACGTTCACACCGTGAACAAGGTACTCCTTCACCCGAAGGGGTGGGGGATGCCGCAAACCGCGGACAGTGAAGACTCCATAAACGCCCGGATTGTGCTCGGCCTCTTAGAGTCGGTCGAACGCGACGGCGCGCAATCGCAGCGCAAGCTTGCCTCCGATCTCGGCATCGCGCTCGGGCTGGTGAACGCCTATCTCAAGCGCTGCGTCAAGAAGGGGCTCCTCAAAATCGGTCAGGCTCCGGCGCGCCGCTATGCCTACTATCTGACGCCGCACGGATTCGCCGAGAAGTCGCGGCTCACCGTCGAATACCTGTCCAGCTCGTTTTCCTTTTTCCGGCAGGCCCGCGAGGACTGTTCGTTGGTTCTCGAGGGTGCCCGCGCGCGCGGCTGGAATCGGATCGCACTGATGGGCATGTCCGACTTGGCCGAGATCGCCACGATCTGCGCCCTCGAACAGGGGGTCAGCATCGCTGCGGTAATCGATCCCAAAACAAATAGCGACCGATTTGTCGGCACACCCATAGTGGCGTCGATCGACGCTGTGCCCGGCGGCTTCGACGCGCTTGTGGTCACCGATCTAGGGGCAACACGCGAAACGGTGAAGGCGGTGCGCGGCACGCTCGAGGCGGAGCGCGTATTGATCCCGGCTTTGCTTCGACTGCGTCTGGATCGAACAGTGGAGGGCGTCGCATGACAGCCGAACTACAGCCGCGCTGGTTTGTCGCTCATACGCACCCGCACGCGGAAAACAAAGCCACGACTCATCTAAATCGGCAAGGTTTCGAAATCTATTTCCCGCGATATCTGAAACGGCGCCGGCATGCGCGGCGGATCGAAATTGTCGTGGCGCCGCTGTTCCCGCGTTATTTGTTCGTCGCGATCGATCTCAACATCCAGCGCTGGCGCTCGATCTACTCGACCGTCGGAGTGAGCCGCCTGGTCTGCAACGGGGACGATCCGACTCCCGTGCCGGACGGCATCGTCGACGCCTTAAGACAACGCGAGGACATGAGCGGCTTCGTTAAGCTCGATCCGCGAGCGCCGTTCCGCACCGGCGAGAAGATTCGCGTGATTGATGGCGCGTTCTCGTCCTGTCTCGGTCTGTTCGAGGGCATGGCTGAACGCGAGCGAGTTGCCATCCTGCTTGATCTACTAGGCCGCAAAGTTCGCGTGGTTTTGGACGCCGATTTGGTGGCTGCCGCCTAGCACCAATCGGCGGCGCAGTTGCGTGAGTTCAGTGTATTCGGGTGAGGCGTTTCACCCGGACTGCGGTAGCGTGGAAAGCTCCCCGCACATTCGGCATGTTAGATCGCAACCGCCCACTCGACACATACCTGCTGTCCGATCCACGTCGGACGAGCCACGCCGCGCCATTCACCAGGAAAATGGAGCCCCGCCTAACCATAGTTCTCCCGCTGAAGGGCAGGCCGCTCTTCACCTTGCGCTTTCTCTGGCATGCGAACCGTGCGCGCATGCCATTCCGATTCTTGATCGCCGATGGCCAGGTGCGGCCCCCGCTCATGGAAACGTTGGAAAATTCCCGGGAGCTGTTTCCACATCTCGATATCGAGTACATCCGGTATCCCGATGACGCTAACTGGAGCCGCTATTTCGCGAAAATGCATGATGCTTTGCAGCGCGTGCGCACGCCCTATGTCATGCTGGCCGACAATGATGACTTCCTGGCGCCGGCCGGAATTGAAAGTTGCATGGAATTTCTCGACCCGCGCCCCGACTACGTCTGTTGCGCCGGCGGTATCGCCGGTTTCTCCGTATACGCGCCTCTCAGTGCGCCGTCGGGCAAACTTTTGGGACCGATCAACAGGATGACCTGCAGCTATACCCCGGACTCAAGTCCGGAGGGGGTCCGTTCGGATGATATGCGCGCCCGGGTGCAGTCGGGATTTCATTGCTATTGGTTCTTTTACTCGGTGTACAGACCGCGGGCGCTCGAACTTGTCTGGAAGGAAATCATGGAGATGGACTTCTCCAATTTTCATGTGGGGGAGTTGTACGGCACGCTACGGACTCTCACCCTGGGCAAGGCGCGTCAGGATCAGACCGTCACGAGCTATTTCAAGCAATCCGACACTGCCGTGGGATGGCATTGGGCGACAAGCGAGGCGGCGCCGTCAGCGAGCTTCGTTTATCACTTATTGCGCAGCCGATTCAGCGCTGATTGTTCCGCGATGATTGAACGGGTTTCCCGCGCGGTGGCCGAGGCGGATGGCAGCGATGCTGAGGAGATCGCCGAGCAACTGCGCCTGTTCGCCGAACCATTTGTGGATCAAATCATTCGCAATAATTATGGCCTGACGGCCCGGACGCTGCAGAGTCTGCGCCATTATGCGCCAAGTGTTAGCGAGTGGCTTAAGACGCGTTACAGGCCCTCGGTTATTCTTGAGAAACGGGGGGTTCGTGACCGGCTGCGAAGGAATGGGGCGCGGGCTAGCTATCTTGCTGAGTTCCAGTCCGAACTGGCGCGTATGGAGGAAGCCTTGAATGGCAGGGAATTCCGCGACTTCCTCGTGCATCATACGGACGCAACTGTGTCATAGATGAATCGTTTCGCGATTGGCGAAGGTTGCGGCCTATCCCTTGTCGCTGATCTTGCGATCCAGCCTGTGACTGGGGTTAGCTTCTTGTAGTATCCGGCGGACGGCGCGAACCACCGGAGCGAGAAACGGATAGACAACGCGGGCGGTCTCTCTCAGCGTCCGGTTTCTTGCAAGCCACCAGGGCATCGCATGTTTCGTCACCAGCTGCGCCCAGTCTTCATTGCTTACCAAACGGCGATTGGAACTCATCCCAAAGCTCGCCACTGAATTTTCGATTTTTGCAAAAAGCAGTTGAGCTGACTCCTTTGCGGGAATTTTCACGGATGAGCGCGCCAGCAGCGACAATGCCTTTTCCATCTGTCCGTTCGCAAGCGCTCCGTTCACCGCGCTAACAACCTGCGACGCCACGGCGGCGGCGTCAAACGCCTCAAACTGATAGTATCTTGAGAATTTTGTGATGTCAGAGAAGTCAACGTCCATTCCTGTTTCGGAAGTGAAAACCTTCGTGACCTCGGTGCGGTAAACGGCATCGTCATGCGCCCTATCAATATCCAGAACGAAATCCGAATAGACGGCTGCAGCGAGATTGCTGAGAAACCACGCAAACATGTGCCAGCGGAAAGCGTTCTCCAGCGCTTCCGGCCGCCCGTCCGCGAGCAAAAGGACATATTCCACTTCACTCGCCCAACGCCGGGCGTGCTCGGCCGCGGGCCAGGGGAGCACCGGCGGCCGCCACTCCTCCGGTACTATTTCATAAAGCGGGTGATGACCGTTGATCCCAAGCTCCTTCAGCGGGTGGAGCAGAAACCCCCATTCGCCCGCCTCTTCGAGAGGGCGGTAAAAAGATCCGAACTGGCTGATGGGATCGCGAATCTGGGCGGCGTGGAATCCGCCGAATGCGCCGCGCAGGGCGCCCGCGCGCCCGCGGGAATTTATTTCGCAGAAGGCGGCGCGTTTGTTTTGGGCATTCGCGTAATTGTTAAGGCCGAAAAAATAGGCTTTCACATCGGCGTTAAGCACGCCATCTGCGGGTAGGTAATCGCGGAATGCGGGGGCGGCGGGGAACAGATGCATAACCGCGTCCCATGCCTCAATAAATTCCTCATCGTCCGGGCGGTCAAGAAAATGATGATTGACGTTCCACGAAGCGGGTTTGTTGGCGGAAGGAGATCTCCATTCACCAGATTTTGCGGAACGGCAAGCGTCATTCTTGCCATCCATGAGTGCTTCATTGAAACACATCAGCGACGTATTGCGCCTCAGCACGTTAAAAAAATAGGTGCTACCGCTGCGGGGCGATGCGTGAACGAATACTGGGGGTTGGGGGCGCGACGCGCTCTTCACTATCGGGGACCTTTCTAATGGCTCAATTGCCAAGCGAGGTATGCCGGCGATAATTTGTACACAAATTAGTCTGAAGCAAGAAATTCAACATCATTAATTCTCGCCGCGTAGGGAAGAGCCGTAGCGGACTCTCGCTCGCAAGGGCGCTCATACGTGATTAATTCAACCTGACCCGCAAAAGGAATAACGAAATGTCCGCGTCTCTGGAGTTTGATCCGGTATTCATCCACGCGTCGGCGCGCGGCGGAAGCACCTATTTATTCAATGTACTCCGGCGCAATGAGTCGCTGATGTGTTTCAACGAGGCGATTGACGATGCGAAGAGAGACCTGGCGTGGTTCAGGGAATTCCGCCAGCGCAAGGTTGCCCGTTCCGGGAAAGCCGATACCTGGAACGTCAATCATTTGTTTCTCGATCGCGATGATGCTCAAGAATTTTTCGAGGTATGGGACGCCGTCATGCATCTTTGCCCGGCTAACCTGGAAATGCAGGACTATTTCACGCTGCACGGCAAACTTCCGGATGACCTTCTCAAATATCTCGCGGCCCTGATGAAATTCGCGCGATCGCGCGAACGCCGCCCGGTAATTTGCGAGGTGGGCTCTCGCGGCCGCGCCGGCGCCTTGCGTGGCGTATTTGGAGGTTTTCATATCGCACAATACCGCAACCCTATCAGTCAGTTCGGCTCGTACCTTCGGGGCCTGATCGAAGGGCGGACCTGGGATTTTCTTGTTGGGCCCATAGTGGAGCTGAACACGAGCAGCGGGCACCCCCTCATTAACCTTGTACCGGAAACATGGCGGCCGCCGGTTTTGCCTTGGCGCACCGGGAGCCGTGCGCAGTTCTGGGCCTCGCGCATGCGGTATCACGCCGCCTTCGCCTCGCCGCAGCCGGAAGGTGTCGGGGATTTGTTTCGCTGGCACATGTTCACCTGGGTTTTGGGAAACCTGGCTGCCGTCAGCTACTCGGATTTGGCTCTCGACATAGACAAAGTTCACGACGACGTGGATTATCGCGCCTCCACCGGCAGCGTACTCGCCCGGGAGATTGGCGGCGTATCCGTCGATTTCAGCGATATCCGGAAGTTTGACCGGTACTACGAGTTCGACTCATTTGACGTAACCTCAGTGTGCGATCAGGTAGTTTCGGTGTTCCAGAGCGCGCTCGCCGATGGCCGGATTGAGGCGGCCCTGCGTGTGCTGGCGCATCAACCGCCAGTGATTCCAACAGCCTCAGCCGTGGAACTTCTTCTCGGCAAAATCCATGATTCGATAACGGCCACGGTGGCGACCCGGAATCGAACACGCGTGAGCAACGAAGAATGGAAGGACATTGCTAGCAAGAATCGAAGGATATGGTTCAGGCCAGGATTCCGGCAACTGGCCAGGATGATTCATCCTCTGGCGTTCCCGCTTATCCGGGCCGCGAGATTAAGGGGAGTAAAAATTTAGAGCACTCAATGACGGTGGCGCTTGGCAAACCATTTCTGTGAGCCAAGACATTCCCTCGAGAAAGCATCCCAGTAGATGAATCCGCGTCTTACCATCGTCATGCCGCTGAAGGGACGGCGCCTCTTCACATTCCGATGCCTTTGGCACGCCAACGAGTTGCGGCTGCCCTACCGTTTCCTGCTGGCCGATGGGCTGGTGCATGAGGAGGTGTCGAGGCGTTTAGAGGAGAGCCGGTCCATTTTCCCGCATCTTGATATCGAATATGTGCGCTATCCGGATGATACCGACTACTCGCGGTTCTGGACAAAGATGGCCGGCGCGTATGTGCGTGTTCGCACGCCCTATGTCATGAATATGGACAATGATGATTTCGCCGGGCGCCGGGGCATCGAACGCGCGCTAGATTTTCTCGATGCTAATCCGGATTTCATATGCTCGCGCGGCCGTTCCGTGGATTTTTCCGTGTTTTCATGGAGCGGCGGTGCTTATGGCGGCCTTTGCGGAAAATTCAACCGGCTTGCAACGAATCACAATTATAGGGACGTAACAGCCGCTACTCCGGCGGAACGGCTGCGGGAAGGCGGAGTATGTCACGCGCTCTATAGCGCGGTTTTCAGGACAGGGGCGGCAGCCCTGATCTGGCGGGAAATCGCGGAGATCAATTTTTCCGATTTGATGTTGCACGAGAACTTCGTTGCCCTGCGGGCCCTGACGCTTGGCAAAGTTCATATGGACAAAAAAACGGTGAGTAAATATCCCCAGACTCATACCGGCATCAGTCACGAGCTCACGCGCAACTGGGCCAGCCATTTGCTGCGCAGCCGATTCACGACGGACGCGCAGGCCATGATCAGGTGTCTTGCTTCGACGGCGGGGACCGGCGCCGCGAGTGCTGCCGCGACCGCAGAGGATGTAAGAGCGATACTTGAAAACTATTATAGTGGCTATTTGTCCGTCATCTACGGAGCGCCGGCCCGGATTAAGGGCATGATTCGCCAGAAATGGCCGCGGCTTGTGAAGACCGTGCAAACGCGTCCCCGTATTTCCGTCTGGCGCGAGCGCGCAGAGCTGTATTCCCGACTGAGGAAAGCTGGTGCGAGCGCCGAAGATATACGGCACGTTCGCGAAGACCTTGCAACCGTCGAACGCGCATTGTCGCCAGAAGCTTTCGCCGAATACGCCGGGCCGCTCCTGCCGCTGGTGAAGGCGCAGGGCGGCCGGGAGTGGCTCTATGTCTGAAGTCCGGCGCCTCCCCTCAATCCGCCTTGTCAGCAAAGGCGTTTGCGGCAGGCGCCGTTTCTGTCGCTAGGACGTTCGGACCTTAATGGCGAGTGGCTCTAAGGCGCCGGCTCATTCCAGCCGATACACGCGTTTATTGCCGATGATCGGATTCGGAAATCGCAATCCGACTCGAGTATGATATCAATCTATCTCCTGTTATTTCGCGATCTGATAAAGCGCCTGCGCTGGCGGTTCCCGCTGCTTATCGCCTGGACGGCGCTGGTCGGCCTCGGCGAGGGCATTTCGGTAGTTCTGCTGTTGCCACTATTGAACCTAGTTGGAGTCGCCAATGCGAACGGCCAGGGCATCATCATAAGATTGCTCAACAAGGGGCTGGCAATCGCTGGTGCGACTACGCCCTTGCGGATCCTCGTTGTCATTACGGCAATCGCGACCGTACAAACCGGTCTGGCGATCGCCTTGATCTGGTGGACGGCACTTCTTGCGCGACGCTATCAGAGCCAGCGTCAGCTTGAAATGTTCCGCGCTTTTATGCGCGCCAAGTGGAACTTCATCACAGAGAAGAAGTCGGGCGAGCTTACAAGTGCGATAGTGACCGAGAGCGAACGACTGGGCGGGGCTTTTACGATTTGCCTCTCGTTACTTGCCAGCCTGGTCATTACGGTCGTCTATTTTGCCCTGGCACTGGTCATCGCTTGGCAAGTTACGCTGAGTCTCATTGGGTTCGCCCTCGCCGCCGGTTTGGTCATGGTGCGTCTCTACGAAAAAACCTACGCAGGTGGTCAGAACCTGGCTCCACTTAACGCTGAATTTCAATCTCGGCTTGGCGAGTACTTTATGGGTGCGAAATTTATCAAAGCGAGCGCAGGAATTGATCGCGCGACAGCGCGTATCGAATTTCTGGTGCATAAACTCGAGAAGACGACAGCTATCGCCAATTCCTTGCCGGGAACAGTTCGTAGCCTTCTTGAATTTTTTGCGTTAGTCGCGCTCGCGGGAGTACTTGTCCTCAGCAGCAGTTGGACCGGCGCTGCAGCGGCTAACATTGTGGTGGTGCTAGCGCTTTTCGGACGTTTGTTTCCGCGCATAACCAACATACAGGCTCAACTGCATCATCTTAATTGGAACGTCCCTGCTGTTGGGATTATCGGAGAATTGCAGGCCGCTGCGGAAGCCGAAGGAGAACGGCAGGATCACTCGAGTGAAAGGCTGCGGGTTGACCGACCCACCGTTCTCACGATCCACGATCTCCAGGTCAAATTGGGCGAGCGCGTCGCTCTCGATGGAGTGAATCTGACGCTCCCTATTCCGGGTCTTCTTGCCATCGTGGGTAGGTCGGGCGCTGGCAAATCGACGCTTGTGCACGCTTTGCTTGGTCTGGCGGAGCCGAGTGAGGGAACGATCCGACTCGGTGCGCACGACTTGGCTGCAGCTCCGCTTTCCGCATGGCGCCGGGCGATCGGCTATGTGCCGCAGGAAACAATTCTGTTTCACGCTTCCATCAGAGAGAATTTGACACTGGTGCACCCGTCCGTTTCCGACGCGGAAATCAAGATCGCAGCCCAGCGAGCCCACGCTTACGATTTCATTCAGGCTTTACCTAAGGGATTCGACACAATCATTGGTGATCAGGGCGTGAAGCTCTCGGGCGGTCAACGACAGCGCCTCGGCATTGCGCGCGCGCTCCTGGGTAATCCCGTTTTGCTCTTATTGGACGAGGCTATGAGCGCGCTGGACGGCCAATCCGAGACGGAAGTTTTGCGCGCTCTTGAGGAATTGCGCGGCCAGATGGGAATATTGCTGGTAGCGCACAGGCTTGCTGCGGCGAGGACCGCGGACGTCATTTGCGTGTTCGACACTGGCCGAGTCGTCGAGACCGGCTCGTGGAACGAACTGATGTCGCGAAAAAAGCGACTCTATGCGTTGGCTGAAGCGCAGTCGTTTACCGAAGACCGAGCGACTGTGGCGCTTGAGAGCACGCGATGAGTAATTGCTGAAAGGGTATCATGCTCGCCGGTGGCGCGGGAACGAGATTGTGGCCGCTCACGGTCGTCAGCACCAAGCTCATCTACATGATCGAAGAACGACAGGGCCTCAAGACATGAAACCGTCAATCTACGCACGATGAACGGACATTGCCGCGTTTGCGGGACCAGGATTGCGCCTTTCATGTCGTTCGGCCGCATGCCGATCGCCAATGGCTTTCGTAGACCAGAGGAAACTAGCG
>Ga0306920_100002930_pt1 | contig 21609 bp, 19 predicted proteins | sample flu12Cox44000170_FD_204666 | JGI IMG/M metagenome (GOLD analysis project Ga0306920, IMG submission 204666) | Lab enrichment of tropical soil microbial communities from Luquillo Experimental Forest, Puerto Rico - flux4day.12C.oxic.44.000.170 (v2)... | ecosystem: Environmental > Terrestrial >...
TCCGCCGCCGGCATCGGCTCGGCCGCCGTTTCCGCCGATACGGCGGGCACCACTCGTTCAGGCGAAGCGACAGGCATCTCGCCCTCGCCGGACGCAGCGGGCGGTACTTCGGTTGTGGCCGCAGACGGTGCCTCGTCCGCGGGTTGCGTTGGCGTTTCCACCGGTTTCTGCGGCGGCGGCGCGCGGCGTTCCATCCGGTAGCCGAGCGCGCGCAGGATCGAGGCGAAATCCTCGCCGGCCGATCCCGTGAGCGACGTCATCGCTTGGGTCACGACAAAGCTGCGACCATCGAACGCGCCCGGCGGCTTCTCGCCGGGGGAAGTCTGGCGCCAGGCCAGCGCCGGGCGGATCAGATCGGCAAGCCGTTCCAGAATGTCGACGCGCACCGCGCGCTCGCCGCACTGCCGATAACCGAGCACGCGAAAGGCATCGCGCGGCAATTGCTTGTCGAGGGGGAACGAGGTGCGGCCGCTTCCTGCGAGCTGCTGCGCGCCCGCGAGTGCGGAAAGATCGACATTATCCTGCTTCAACGCCCACAACAGCGCGGCGAGTGCACGCGCCGCGGGCTTGAGCAGCGCCGGAACATAGATGTGATAGGCGCCGAACCGCACGCCATATTTGCGCAATATCGCGCGCGAGGGCTGATCGAGATCCTTCATCTCGGCCGCGATCCTGCTTCGCTCGACGACACCAAGCGCCTCGACCAGCTGAAAGGCGATGCCGCGTGCAATGCCGGTTATGTCTTCGGCCCCGGACAACTCGAACAAGGGCGCGAGCAGCTTCTCGACATGGGTCTTGAGCCAGAGATCGAGGCGCGCCTGTACTTTTTCGCGCGCGGCGCCGGTCAAGCGTTCGTCGGCGATGATGCGCAGCCGCGGATGCAGCGCATCGTCGGCGGCGATCATTTTGGCGACGGCATCGCCGGTCCAGCGCAGGGTGCCGTCGGATGTCAGCACGAACTGCTCGTCGGCGGCGGCCGACAGTTTTTCGGCGCGCGCGTCAATCTCGCGCGCCAGCACCTGTTGGGCTGCGGCCTGCAGTGCCTTGGCATCCGAACCGGCGTCGGCGGCATCGGGCGCAAAGGTAAAGCCATCGAGGCGGCCGATCGCATGGCCCTCGACGATGACTTCGCCGGTCTTGCCGATTTCGGTGGTCAAGCTCGCATTCTCCCGCAGGCGGCGCATCAATACACTGGTCCTGCGGTCAACGAAACGCTCCGTAAGCCGTTCATGGAGCGCGTCCGACAATTTATTTTCGACCTCGCGCGTGACGTCCTGCCAATGCTCGGGGTCGGCCAGCCAGTCCGGGCGGTTGGCAACAAAGGTCCAGGTGCGGATCTGCGCGATCCTGCCCGACAGCGTGTCGATATCGCCGTCAACGCGGTCGGCCTGATCGACCTGGGCGGCGAACCAGCCGTCGGGGATGCGACCCTCGCGCATCAGAAAGCCGAACAGGGTCGTCACCAGTTCGGCGTGCGCGGCGGGCGCGATCTTGCGGTAGTCCGGTATCTGGCAGGCGTCCCACAGCCGTTCCACGGCGGCTGGCCCGTGCGCCATGTCGCGCACCTCGGAATCGCGCGATGCATGATCGAGCACGCGCAAATCCTCGGCAATTGGCGCGCGCGTCAGTGCCTCGTGCGGCGGCGGCAGCGCCAACGACACCTGAAGCGCGCCAAGCGAGGAAAAATCCAGCTTCGAATTGCGCCATTGCAGCACCTTGACGGCCTCGAAGCTGTGGTTCTGCAGCGCATTGACCAGTTCCGGCTCGAACGGGGCGCAGCGACCGGTGGTGCCGAAGGTGCCGTCGCGCGTGGCGCGGCCTGCCCGGCCCGCGATTTGCGCGAATTCCTGCGGATTGAGCCGGCGGAACTGATAGCCGTCATATTTGCGGTCGGAAGCAAAGGCGACGTGATCGACGTCGAGATTGAGCCCCATGCCGATCGCATCGGTGGCGACCAAGTAGTCGACATCGCCGTTCTGGAACATCGCCACCTGCGCGTTGCGCGTGCGCGGCGACAGCGAGCCCAGCACGACCGCGGCACCACCGTGCTGGCGGCGGACCAGTTCCGCTATCGCGTAGACCTCGTCGGCGGAGAAGGCCACGATGGCGGTGCGGCGGGGCTGGCGGGTGATCTTGCGGTCGCCGGCAAATTCAAGCCGCGACAGGCGCGGCCGCGTCACGATCGAGGCGCCGGGCAGCAGGCGCTCGACGATCGGGCGCATGGTGGCCGCGCCCAGCAGCATGGTCTCGTCGCGGCCGCGGCGATGCAGCAGGCGGTCGGTGAAGACGTGGCCGCGTTCGAGATCGGCCGCGATCTGTATTTCATCGACCGCGAGGAACGACACGTCGAGATCGCGTGGCATCGCTTCCACGGTGGAAACCCAGAAGCGCGGATTCTTCGGCTTGATCTTTTCCTCGCCGGTTATGAGCGCAACCGCCTCGCTGCCGGCGCGATCGGCGATCTTGTTGTAGACCTCGCGCGCGAGCAGCCGCAGCGGCAGGCCGATCACCCCGCTCGAATGCGCAAGCAGCCGTTCGATCGCAAGATGCGTCTTGCCGGTGTTGGTCGGTCCGAGCACGGCGGTGACGCCGGAGCCGGGAGCCCGTTCGCTGAAGAGGGCTGCCTGAGGAGAGAAGGCCATATTTTCTTGATGTGTCTGTCTGCTGGCGTTAGCGCATCACGGGTGGGCAAGGAAGAAGCATCGCAACTTGCGCTTCAATCCGTTCGATTGTCCCAACCATTCTGCGAATTGTGTTTCACATTGCGACGTGTAGGCGCCCACCATTTAAGCTTCAGAACGAGTCTGGAACGAATCGCGTCCGAATCGCTGACTCTCGCCTGCGTCCCGCTTCGTTCACCGCAACATCTCGCGTCGATGCGTTCCCCTGGCACTAGATCAAGTTTGGTGCGTCCCCACAAGCGGCGGTTTGACGACGGAATTCCTTAAATTCCTTGGCGCCATGAGTCGAATCAGAATCGGTCGGGAGTCAACAGGATTCGTGGTTTGCGACGCTACGACGCAAAAAGAAGGGTCTACTGCGTCTTGGCGACATGCGGCGTCGCCTGGGTGATGAACTGGGTCGCTTCCAACATGGCGGTTCCGAGCGGGGTTGGGATCACCATGCGGAACGGCACCAGGAAACGGGTGCCCGCGATCGGCACGAAGGCGATTTCGATATTGCGCTGCGCGCTGAGGTACTTGATGACCGGGCGGTCCGGGATATAGCCGGCGACCGGCGAGAAATAGATCGTGCAAACCACGGCCGGACCGTAGTAGCCCTTGTCGGCCTTCACCGTCTCCATGCGTTTGAAGTCGAGCTTGAGATCATAGCGCATGCGGCCGTCGAACACGGCGCTGCCGGCATGGCAGGCGTCGGGGCTAAGCGGATCGGCGGTACCGGGGACACGCAACAGCGAGGCCGTCATCGGATCGAACACGCCGCGGCGATGCGCCTCTGTGACGGGAATCCGATCGGGATCAACCGGCGGCACCGGATCGATGCCGTATTCCTTCACGGTGCCGTTCGACAGCACGATGTGAATGGCTTCCGATTTTTTTCCCGTCGTGGTGGAGGCGAAATAGCTGGAGGCGACCAGCGCGCCGTTGACGACACGCCCCTGGGCCGCACCGATACCGGAGCCGCTGGCAAAGGTCTTGAGCAGACCGGCGGTTCCGCCCGATGCGGTGGCGTTGTATTGGTCCTCGCCGATCTCGATGGTCCAGACGCCCTTGCCGACGGGAATGCCGGCAAGCGTTGCCTCATACTTTGCGTCGAGGCGACCTTGCGCGGAGGCCTGCCGCGGGCCGGCCACCAGCAGCGACAGCGCGGCGCACAGCGCGATCGCGCACAAACACAGGGATCGGGCCGAAATCTGCAGCGGGGTCGTCACTGAGGTGAAGTCCTTGGGCTCTCGGCGCGATCTAACCTGCATCTAATCCGGCAAACAACGCATATTCCCAGGGGAAATGCCTTCTTTTGTGGCCCGTCCGCCCGCGTGGTCTCATGCGGCCTATTCCTTCGGCTTCGAATGCGCCGTTTATGTGATGACGCCGCCAAGCGACGGCTTAAGTGCCCGAAATGCCTGCCGAAAGGCAGCTTTGATTGGCGTTTCCAGGGGCAGAAACCTTGACGGAGGCGCCTTGCACCCCTATACGTCCGCCGCTCGAATGCCTGCGGACAGCGGGTGAGCTTAAGCGTTTGGACACCAATCCATTCGGGCACCAGTTAAGAACACCGAGTTTGACCCCGTGGCGCCTGATGGCATGGCCGGATTTCGGGGATGGAAGAGGATTTTCGACATGTCGCGGCGCTGCGAACTGACCGCCAAGGCTCCCCAGGTGGGCCATAAGGTCAGCCACTCCAACATCAAGACCAAGCGGCGCTTCTTGCCGAACCTGTGCAACGTCACCTTCATCTCGGATTCGCTGGGGCGCAACGTGCGGCTGCGCGTCTCCACCAACGCGATCAAGAGCGTCGACCACACCGGCGGCCTTGATGCGTTCCTGTTGAAGGCGAAGGCCTCAGATCTCTCGCCGCGCGCGCTGGAATTGAAGCGCCAGATCGAAAAGAAGCGGGCGGCCGACGCGCCGCAGCAGAAGGCGGGCTGAGCGAACCTAAAGAATTTCCGAGTTGGGGCGGCGGGAGAGTAAGCGTTCAGTGGCGTCAGTTCAGGCGTTGAGTTTTTTGGCGTCCGCGTAGAAGTTTTCAGGCGTAGAATTTGACGGCGGCCGGGTCGCAAGACCCGGCCGTTTTTGTTCCCGGGCGCCCCTCACCTCGGCCCGACCCGCATCGCCGCCGGCAGGCTTGCGGGCAGCTTGCCCGCGCCCTGGAGCGCCGCCTGCATGGCGACGATGTAGCCGTAGGGACCGAGCCCCGCGATGACCGCTTTCACGGCGGCAGAGAGTTTAGAGTGGCGGTGCAGCTCGTCGCGGGCGTGGATGTTGGAGATGTGGACCTCAAAGATCGGCCCCTCGAAAATCTTCATCGCGTCGTACATCGCAATCGAGGTGAAGGAATAGGCGGCCGGATTGATGATGATGGCGTCGGCCTCGTTGCGAGCTGACTGAATGAGATCGACGAGCTCGCCCTCATGGTTTGACTGGTGAAACGACAATTGCGCGCCGGCAAACGCGGCGAACTCCTCGCAGGCCTTCCTGATTGCCTCCAGCGTGGTGGTGCCGTAGATGTGCGGCTCACGCACGCCGAGCAGGTTCAAATTGGGGCCGTTGATGATCATGATGCGCATGTCGTTCTCCCGCGAGTGAGGCTTCAAGCTTAAGCGGCTGCGCGAATGGTTCAAGCGGACGAGCGCGCCTAAAGCAGCGTACTGATTTGCCCGACGGGCAAATCAGTCGGCGATTTCGCAAACGCCGTGTCCTTTTGGCGAAGGAAATCGCGTGCGCGCGAAGCGAAATTTCACCAGCCGATTCAAGCTGATTTGGGTGGTCCAGTGGTCTGCGCAAAAATAATTCGCTTCTCCCAAAACTCAAATCGCACCCCGTTATCCCGCGCTCGCAAGAGGGGCGTATCGTGATCGTCACGGACGTTGAGCGCGGGATGCGATGGACGCGTTGGTGTCGCCAGACGAGCGATGTCGATGCGGACGGCGAAGTCGTGTGGTACCAGTGCCGCCGATTTGAAGTTCCTGCACAGATCGCCGCGAGTCCATAACAGGAACTTCAAATCGAAAGCAGCACTGGAATTATTGATTTGCTAGTGCCCTTTGCTTTCCGAAGTTCGTGAAGGGGGCTCCACGATGGCGCACGAACGCGGCACGCAGTGCTGCGCTGCTGAACCGGGGTCCATGATCCTGCTCGGTGCACAAGGGTCCCGGCTCTGCGGCGCGTCCGCCAAGAAAGCGCTGCGCCGCGTCCGGGACACGGGAGCTGCCACCACAATCGATGTACAGTGCTCCCACTACCCCTTGCCGCGCGTCCGCGCCTTGGCGCCGGCAACAATCTGCATCACGATGCCGACCGTCCATCCCGCCATGATCAGATACGTCCAGAAGATGCGCGGCTCCTCGCGCAGCACAATGATGCCGACCGAAAAGAACGCCGTCAGGGTCGCGAAGAAGGTACCGACGGCGCTCAGGAATTCCGCGGTGTCGATCTTGCTGTCGTCCTCATCGGGATGAAACGGCATCTGTGGCGTATCGATGCCGAGATAGAAGGCGATCGCTCCCGCAATCATCATCAACAGCAGAAAACCCTGCGACGTCAGGAAGGAAACGGTAGAGCCGACATGGGCCGACACGAACAGACCGCAGGCCGCGCCCGCCATCGCAAGGCCGATACGCTCCAGCACATGGGCCGATTTTCTGACGCGAAATCGCATTGGCGCCCCCTCGACCACACAGTGGAGCGGATTCGACGTTCTCTACCCACCACTGGATCGCAGGTTAGGCCATTTTCACGCCGCGCGAAACCACTTTGCGTTGTGACAGACCGGAGGCTGGTGAACGATAGTGCCTATCTCGCGCCGAAGGTGGTCGCGCCGAACAGCTCCCTCTGCTCGGCGGGCGGAGCACGCCAATACGGCGGCGGCGCGGTGACATGACCTCCAAGTTCAGCGGCGGCGTGCCAGCCCCAGCGCGGGTCGTAAAGCATGCCGCGCGCCAGCGCGACCATGTCGGCCTTGCCGGAGGCAACGATTTCCTCGGCATGGCTGGCCTTCGTGATCAGGCCGACCGCGATGGTACGGACGTCGGCCGCCTCCCTGATCGCGTGCGCGAACGGCACCTGGTAGCCCGGCGCAAGCGGTATTTTCTGCAACGGCGACACGCCGCCGGAGGAGCAATCGACCCAATCGATGCCGCGCTGTTTCAATTCCCCGGCGAACGCGATGGTTTGCGGAAGATCCCAACCGCCCTCGACCCAGTCGGTTGCCGATACCTTGATGCCGACCGGCTTCTCCACCGGAAAGGCGGCGCGGATCGCCTCGAACACCTCAAGCGGAAAGCGCATGCGGTTCGCAAGCGAGCCGCCATACTGGTCGGTTCGCCTGTTGGAGATCGGCGAGAGAAACTGGTGCAGGAGATAGCCGTGAGCGCAATGCAGCTCGATCGCATCGAGCCCAAGCCGCATCGCGCGCCGCGTGGCATCCACGAAGGCATCGCGAATGCGCGCGAGCCCTGCGCCATCGAGCGCAAGCGGCGGCGGCTCGCCTTCCTTGTGCGGCACCGCGGACGGTGCCTGCGCCTGCCAGCCGCCCTCTGCGATCGAAATCACCTGCCCGCCTTCCCAGGGACGGCGGCTCGATGCCTTGCGGCCGGCATGGGCGAGCTGGATTGCGATCGCGGCCCTGGAATGCCTGCGCGCCGTGGCGATGATCGGCTTCAGCGCGGCTTCGCATGCGTCGTTCCACAATCCGAGGCAGCCGTGGGTGATGCGGCCGATCGCCTCCACCGCGCTCGCCTCGATGCAGAACATCGCCGCACCCGACAGGGCGAGCGAATTGATATGCGCGAAGTGCCAGTCGGTGGCCTCGCCGTTTTCGGCCGAATACTGGCACATCGGCGCCACCATGACGCGGTTCGCAAGTTCAAGGCCGCGCAGCTTGATCGGGGAAAACAGGGCGCTCATCAGCAGGTTCGGGGATCACTGAGGTTTGCTCGTCCCGGACAGCATAGATCGCGTCGCCAATATTTACCAATGGGGCGGATCATCGGGATTGCCGGGCCTGAGTTGCACGACGCGGTAGCCGCGCCCAGGTTCGAGCACACAATCTGCTTCGGCGGCGAATGTCACAAACAAATTGCCGTTATCGAGCTTTTCGGCGAGGCGACCATAGGCGCCAAGCGACGGCAGGAAGGCTGGGTCGGAAACGACGAAGGTCCGGTATTCCCTGAGCACAATACGTTTGCCGTCACCCCAGTCGATCCCCCAAATCCTCCGCCGCTCGTCATCATCGTCGGTCACCTCGCGGTGCGCTACCTCCTTGAACAGGTTCGGCCCGCTCAGCCGATGCACGCGGCGGCTATTGATGTCATAGAAGTCGAATTCAAACAGCATGCGGCTCGAGCGGAAGAGTACCGCGACGTGGCGCGAGTCCTTCGACCAGTCGGCGCGAAAGGCATCTGGAGCCGTGTCGAGAATACTTTCGCTGTCGCCTCCGATCCCCGGAAGCAATGCGATCCTGCGATGCGCGGGTTCGGCCATCAGCCAGACCTGGAAATTCCTGCCTCCCGTCTCGCCTTCTCCATGGGAAGCCAAGGACATTTGTTTATTGGGAGCAAGCCCGCCGCGAATGATGGCGTATTCGCCTTTGGCATATTCATGCTCGCTCGTGGCGCGCGCAGCGACGAGCCCTAGCGCAAGACAGGCTACGATGACGGCAGGTCGAAGGATAACGATTCGCATGGCCCTTAGTCGACGCGGCAGCAGCCAAAGTTCACTCCACCAGCGTGAACTGCAGCAGCAGCGTGCGCTGGAGCAGCGAGAAATTGTCGTCGGAAACCATCGTCAGCACCGTGTCGCCGTCTTCGGTAACATGCGCGTCGATCCCCTCCATATTGTCGATCTCCTGGCCGAGATCGGCCTCGAAGATCGCGGGACCGTCGACCACCGCGCCGGGCGCGAGCGACTTCAGCGGAATGCGCCGGATGCGGACGACGATACCGGTCAGCAGGGAGAATTTCCGCTCCAGGACCAGAAGATCGCCGGAGCGCAGCAGCACCGCGTCGCTGACGTCGAAACTGCTGCTGCGACGGACCGCGAACTGCCCCGGCGTCGGTCCGCCGATCAGGAACGCAATCAGATTGCCCTGCGCATCGAGGCCGCGTTCGGAAATCGCGATCAGCGTGCCGCCGAGCGGTTGACCCTTGGGCACCATCACCAGCGCCTCCAGCCCCTTGTTGTAGGGCAGCTTCCGCGCCGCCGGCGGCAGCGGCACCACCTCGCCGCGCGAGCGCGTGAAGCCCTTGCTGAAATCGAAGCGCAGCACCTGGTTGACGCGCTCGAGCCCGACATAGACGAAGGAGCCGTCGAGCGCGATCGCTTCGGCATCGAACCAGCCGCGCGCGGTGATCGGCCGGCCGTCGGGGCCGATCATCGGCGCCGCCTCGACGTCGGCAAGCCCGGTCATCTGGTGGCCGGAATAGACGATGCGGCCGGTGAACCAGCTGCCCTTGTCGCTCAGCGCGATGAAGCGCTCGCCTTTGGCGTCGAGGCGAATGCCGGACAAGCCGCCGAAACCGCGAAAGCGCGAGGTCAAAACCATCCCGCTGCGGTATTCCAGCGCGCCGAAGCGCACATGCGAGTGGTCGCGGATATCGAAGGCGGGTATCGCCCTGGCATCGACCTCGATCGAGACCGGGGCCGTGACCGTGGTTTCGTCGGCGGCGACCGGTTTTTGCGGCACCGATTGCGGCGCCGATTGCGCAAGTGCGGCCTGCGAGCAAAGCAGCATCGAAAGCCCGCCAGCCGCGCAGATGAGAAGGCGACGACGGCGTGAGGGCGCGCCCATGTCCCCTACGAATGCAGGCGGCGCTGGCTCTGCGCGGGGGGCGGCGCGCCGTGCGTTTCGGTAAAGAGCTCGGCGAGCTTCTCGGTGATAGCGCCACCAAGTTCCTCGGCGTCCACGATGGTGACCGCGCGGCGGTAGTAGCGCGTGACGTCGTGGCCAATGCCGATCGCGATCAGCTCGACCGGCGAACGGGTCTCGATCTCCTCGATGATGTGGCGCAGATGCCGCTCGAGATAGTTGCCGGGATTGACCGACAGCGTGGAATCGTCGACCGGCGCGCCGTCGGAGATCATCATCAGGATCTTGCGCTGCTCTTGCCGGCCGAGCAGGCGCTTGTGGGCCCAGTCCAGCGCTTCGCCGTCGATATTTTCCTTGAGCAGCCCTTCGCGCATCATCAACCCGAGATTCTTGCGCGAGCGGCGCCACGGCGCATCCGCCGCCTTGTAGATGATGTGGCGGAGATCGTTGAGGCGGCCGGGATTGGCCGGCTTGCCGGCGGCAAGCCAGGCCTCGCGCGATTGTCCGCCCTTCCAGGCGCGCGTGGTGAAGCCGAGGATCTCGACCTTGACGCCGCAACGCTCCAGCGTCCGCGCCAGAATGTCGGCACAGGTCGCCGCCACCGTGATCGGACGGCCGCGCATCGAGCCGGAATTGTCAAGCAGCAACGTCACCACGGTGTCGCGGAAGGTTGCCTCCTTCTCATGCATGAACGACAGCGGGTGGTAGGGATCGATCACCACGCGCGACAGCCGCGCGGGATCGAGGATGCCTTCCTCGAGATCGAACTCCCAGGCGCGATTTTGTTGCGCCATCAGGCGTCGTTGCAGCCGGTTGGCCAGCCGCGCGACAATGCCCTGCAGGTGCGCAAGCTGCTTGTCGAGATAGGAGCGCAGCCGCTCCAGTTCGTCATGGTCGCAGAGATCCTCGGCCGCGATCACCTCGTCGAACCTCGGCGCAAATGCATGGTATTCCGGCCCACGCGGCTCGTTGGCCTTGCGCGCGTTCGGTCGTGTCGCTTCTCCCGGCGTCTCGTCGTCGCCGAGTTCGCCGTCGTCGAGCGTGTCGCTGGTGGAAGCCTGCGCGCTTTCCATCGCGCTGTCGGAGGTCTCTTCCGTGGTCGCTTCCGCCTGCTCGGCGCTCATTTCCTGGGCGGCTTCGCCGTCGGGGGAACCTTCTGCGCCGGACTGATCGTTCTCGCCATCGCGGTTGTCGTCCTGGTTGTCGTCCTCATCGGTATCCGCGTTGCGGTCGTCGCCGAGATCAAGCGCCGAGAGCAGGTCGTGCACGAGGTCGCCGAACTTCGCCTGATTCTCGGTGAAGCGGCTCAGCCGGTCGAGCCGGGAGCCGATCTTGTCTTCCAGAAAAGGCCGCCACAGGTCGACCATCTTTCTGGCGGCCGCCGGCGGGGCAAGCCCGGTCAGTCGTTCGCGCACCATCATGGCAAGCGCGTCCGACAGCGGCGCATCCGCGCGATCGGTAATCTCGTCATATTTGCCGCGATGAAAATGATCGTCGAGCATGGCGGTGAGGTTCTTCGCAACTCCCGACATGCGCCGCGCGCCGATCGCCTCCACCCGTGCCTGTTCGATCGCCTCGAAAACGCCGCGCGCCTGCGGATTACCCGGCATCAGCTTGCGATGCACCTTGGGGTCGTGACAGGCGAGCTTGAGCGCGATGGAATCGGCATGTCCCCGCACGATCGCCGCATCGCGCCTGGTCATCTTGCGCGCCGGCTCCGGCAACCGGGCCTTGCCCGGTGCCAGCCCCGGACGTTCGGCGGCAAAGCTCACCTCCAGCTCAGGCTTCCTGGCGATGGCGCGCAGGCAGCCAGTGACCGCGCGCTTGAACGGCTCGTTCGGCGCTTCCTTGCTTCCGGGACGAAATTTGATGTTGGACGTGCTCATAGCGATTTCGTGAACCAATGACGCGTGACGCCACCGGGATAGCCCTCGATGGAACCGAACTCCTTGTAGCCGCAGGTGCGGTAGAAGCCCGGCGCCTGGATGCTCATGGTGTCGACATGGGAGCGCGTCGCCCCAAAGCGCCGCGCTTCGTCCTCGATCATCTTGATCAACTTCGTCCCGTAGCCCTTTCCACGCAGCCGCCGCTCGAGCCAGAAGAATTGTATGAACAGGACCGCGGTCCAGACTTCGCCCACGATGCCGCCGACGATCTTGTTACCCTCACGCAAAGACACGGCAAAGCGCTTGTACTTCTGCTTCCCCATCTTCTCGGTGTTGTAGCGGATCAAGCCGTCGAGCACCGCCTTCTTTGTCTTTCCGATGGTGCGCTCGACAGCAAGTGTCGGCATGGTCTAGCTCAGCGCAACGTTGACCGCGGACTCCGCAAGCTCGGCGTTGAAGCAGCGCTGATAAAACTCCGCCACCAGCGGCCGCTCCAGTTCGTCGCACTTGTTGAGGAAGGTGACGCGGAAGGCAAACCCGATATCGCTGAAAATTTCGGCGTTTTCGGCCCAGGTGATCACCGTGCGCGGGCTCATTACCGTCGACAGGTCGCCATTGGCAAACGCGTTGCGGGTGAGGTCGGCAAGCCGCACCATCTTGTTGACGATGTCGCGGCCTTCCTGGGTGCGATAGTGGTGCGCCTTCGCCAGCACGATCTCGACCTCCTCGTCATGGGCGAGGTAGTTCAGCGTGGTGACGATCGACCAACGGTCCATCTGGCCCTGGTTGATCTGCTGGGTGCCGTGATAGAGGCCGGATGTGTCGCCGAGGCCGACCGTGTTGGCGGTCGAGAACAGGCGGAACGCCGGGTGCGGCTTGATCACCTTGTTCTGGTCGAGCAGCGTCAGGCGGCCGGAAACCTCCAGCACGCGCTGAATCACGAACATCACGTCCGGGCGGCCGGCGTCGTATTCGTCGAACACCAGGGCGACGTTGTGCTGCAACGCCCAGGGCAGGATGCCGTCCCTGAACTCGGTGACCTGCTTGCCGTCCTTGATGACGATGGCGTCCTTGCCCACGAGATCGATACGGCTGATATGGCTGTCGAGATTGACGCGCACGCAGGGCCAGTTCAGCCTTGCCGCGACCTGTTCGATATGGGTCGACTTGCCGGTGCCGTGATAGCCCGTGACCATGACGCGGCGGTTCTTGGCGAAGCCGGCAAGGATGGCAAGCGTCGTCGCCCGGTCGAAGCGATAGTCCGCATCAATCTCCGGCACATGCGGATCGACCTCGGAATAGGCCGGCACTTCAAGGTCGCTGTCGATGCTGAAGACCTGCCGGACCGACACTTTCATGTCGGGCAATCCGGTGGTCTCCTCGGCGATGGTCAGGGCGGCGGTCGTCATCAATCCTCCGAGGTCCCGGGCGATCCCGGAACCAGAATCAAGCATGTGTGGCTACGGATGGGGGCGTTTCATCAGCCTAGCAGAGAGCGCGGGTTGGCAGAAGCCCGCCGCTCAATCAAAGTTCCGTCGTTTTTTCATCGAGATAGTCATGGGACGCGATTTTTGGAAGGCTGCCCTGCGCAAAGCGCTGCGATTTGCCGCAAGACCCCGATTCGATACCCCGACGGCGGTTCCCATGGCGCCCTCCCTGCTATGGCATAGTTATACTGGGTCGGCAGCGTCAGGCCGGGCCTTCAACAACGCAGGGATTTTGTGGCCCCATACATCGATCCATTGATTACCTTCGTTTCGGCCAACGCCTGGCTTGCCTATCTCGCCCTGTTTCTGGCCGCTCTGCTGGAGGCGGTTCCGGTCATAGGTTCGGTCATCCCGGGCTCGACCATCATCCTGGCGCTGAGCGCGCTGGTGCCGAGCGGCGAGTTGAAGCTGCAATGGGTGCTGTTGGCCGCAACCTTTGGGGCACTGCTCGGCGACGGCTCGGCCTTCTGGACCGGACATCGCGCCCAGAAGGAAATCCTTTCGGCATGGCCGCTGACGAATTATCCGCGGGTCGTGGCGCAAAGCGAAGATTTCTTCCGCCGCTGGGGCATCTTTGCGGTGTTCTTTGCGCGGTTCGTGCCGCCGATCCGCGCTTTCGTCCCGATTACCGCCGGCGCGCTCGGCATGCACCCGTCGCGGTTCTACCCCATCAACCTGCTCGCGATCCTGCTATGGGCGCCGCTGCATGTGCTACCCGGCGTGATGGCAGTGTCCTGGCTCGAGCGATCGGGCCTGTTCAACCGTCACGGCGGAGGCGCCAAACATTACTGGATACCGATCGTCATCGGTGCGGCGCTGATCATCGGGCTTGCGGTGTGGACCATCCGACGCCGGCACGGCGGCGGCCTTATCGAGCCGGCGCGGCCGGTCAAGTAGAGTCTTCAGGGGGTGACGCGCGTCCCAGCGCCGGACCGACATAACGCGCGCGGGGGCGGATCAATCGGCCATGTTGCAGCTGTTCGCTTGCATGCGCAATCCAGCCTACGGTGCGCGCCATGGCAAACAGTGTCAGCTCGTTGCCAGGCGAAAGGTGCAGACTGTGCGCCAGCACGGCGAGCGCATAATCGATATTGACGAACTCGCCGGTGGCCTCCGCGATCCGCTCCGGAACCTCACGGGTGAATTTTCGTGCTGCGCCTGCCCGCGTCAGAGCCTCCAGCAACGAAATCGCGCGCGGATCGCCGCGTTTGTAGACGCCGTGACCGAAACCGGCAAAGCGTTCGCCAAGCGCAACACGCTCGCGGATCACGGGCGCCACGTCATTGTCGATCAGCGTCTTGACCAGCCGCGAGGCCAGCACGCCGGCGCCGCCATGCTTGGGGCCCTTGAGGGCCGCAAGACCCGCGATGACCGCATCATAGAGATTGAGGCCGGTCGATGCCGCGCATCGCACGGTAAACGTCGAGGCATTCAGCTCGTGATCGGCCAAGAGCACCAGCGCGCGACGGATCAGCTCGGCCGCGTGCTTGTGATCGGCCGCCCAGGCTCTCGCGATCTGCAGGTGCAGCGGCAGGGCCGATGGCTCCGTGTTGAGCATCGTCGCAACCATCAGCCGCAGGATTCGCGCGCCAACCAACGCGCGTCCGTCGCCAGCGCGGGTGAACGCGCCGGGATCGGCGCTTGTGGCAAGGGCCAGCACGGCAATCGCCCGGTCGATCGGCGCCGCCCGGTGTGCGGCTTGCGCGACCGCGCGCATTTCGTCCGAGACGCAGGGGCGGTTGTCAGGCGAAAACGGATCGACGCCGGTTACGTCCCACAACAGCGTGGCGGCATGTTCGAGCGTGTCTTTTTCCGCAAGATCGACGCAATTCACCCCGCGGTAGATCGGTCCGGCCTCGGTAATGGTCGAAATGGCCGAATCCAGCACCGGCAGGTCCGGATCGAAGCTTTTGAAGCCGCGCGGCTCCTGGGTCGGCGAACGGCGCTCTTTCAACCCCCTGATGTCCTCGGCGCGGTAGCGATGGCCGCGCGAATCCGGCGACGGCTCCGAGCGAACCAGCCCGCGGCTGACATAGGCATAGAGGGTGGCCGGCGAGATCGCGAGCTCGGCTGAGGCCTCCCGGGCAGACAGGTACAGCATATCGGAATTTTTCATATTGATTTACATAATCAAGATTGATCAACTTGTCGAGTCCATTCATGTTCAAGGCTCGGAAAAGGAGATCCGGCCATGACCATCCATCTCACCAAAAGCCAGATTGGCCTCGACGGTGTGCCAGCCGCCGAAACCGTGTTGAGCCACGTCGATGGCGAGCGCGGCGAACTCATCATTGCCGGCGAGCATGTTGCCGATCTCGCCGGGCGGTCAGGCTTCGAGGGCGTTACCGCTCGCCTGTGGAATGGCGCAACCGGGCGATCGCTGAGCGAAGCCAATGTTCGTGCAAGCCTCGGCGCTGCACGCCAACGCGCCTTTGCCCGGCTTGCAGACTTGCTTGCCGCCGCGCGCGGCCTGTCGATCGTCGACGGCTTTCGCGCCGCCATCGCCGGACTGCATGCAGAAAACGGGTTGGACCACGAGGCGACCATTGTCGGTGCATTTCCCGTGATCGTCGGCGCGCTGGTGCAACGCGCAAACGGCAACGATCCGGTCGCGCCCGATCCGCACATCAGTCACGCAGCCGATACGCTCAGAATGCTGCGGGGCGCCAAGGCTGATGCGCGCGCGGTCGCGGCACTCGATGCTTATTTCGTTACCGTGTGCGACCACGGCATGAATGCGTCCACCTTCACGACGCGTGTAGTGGCCTCGACGCAGGCCGATCTGTTCGCGGCCGTCACGGCCGGCTATTGCGCCCTCACCGGCCCGCTGCATGGCGGCGCGCCCGAGCCCGTGCTGGAAATGCTCGATGCAATCGGCACAAGCGATCGCATCAAGCCATGGGTCGATGACGCACTCGCCCGCGGCGAACGCCTGATGGGTTTCGGGCATCGCACCTATCGGGTCCGCGATCCCCGCGCTGACGTGCTCAAGGCGGCCATCGAGCGGCTGGCGGCGGATGGCGCCGACCTTCCCTTCGCCAGTGAAGTCGAGGCCTATATCCGCCAGGCGCTGCGGCGCAAGAATCCGGACCGCCCGCTGGAAACCAATGTCGAATTCTTCACGGCGATCCTGCTCGATGCGCTCGCCATCCCGCGGCAGGCTTTTACGCCGATCTTTGCCGTTGCCCGATCCGCAGGCTGGACGGCACATGCGCGCGAACAGCAACGGACCGGCCGGCTGATCCGGCCGAGTTCAGCCTATGTCGGGCCGGTGCCAGCACGCTCACACGGATAGGAGTGTCTTGCAGGGAGATAGAATCTGCGCCGCTAGAGCGTGATGGCTCATTGCGCGTGATTAACTCACGCGCACCACGGTCTTCAGATAGTTGTAGGCCTTGATGATCTCGATCAGGCGATCTTCGGTGGAACGATCGCCGCCGTTGGCATCGGGATGATGCTGCTTCACCAGCGCCTTGTACTTCACCTTGACTTCTTGCAGCGTCGCACCCGGACCGAGTCCCATCACCTGCAGCGCCTTGCGCTCGGCGTTGAAGACCTTTCGCGTCTCGGTCTTGGGCGCACCGCCCGCCCCCGGCCGCCACCGTCCGCGACCATTGAGCTCGCTGAACACGCTGAAGGGGTCAAAGGCGCCGTCAAAGTCGACGGCGGAAGGCCCCCTGCCGCCGCGGCCCGGATTGGCACCCATTTTCCAGGTCGGACGATGACCTGTCAGCGCATCCTTCTGGTAGCGCGCCACGGCTTCAGCGTTCATCCCCGAAAAGAAATTGTAGGACTGGTTGTATTCACGAACGTGGTTGAGACAGAAGTGCCAATATTCGCGGCCCTGGTTACGCCCCTTGGGCGCCCGGTGGGCTCCCCGGTTCTGGCAACCGGGCCATTCGCACATGGCGGTTTCCTCGCGCGCCTGCGCGTGCTGCTTCGCGCCCGGCCTGGTCGGCTTGATGCGAATACGGTCAAAGAATTTCGAGGAATCGATCGGCATGGCGGACTTTGACTACGCAACACGGAAAGCTTCAAGTCTTGACATTGCGAAACCCTTTCGACTCCGAAACGCGCCATTGACGCCGGAGGGGTGCCGACCTATCTCGCCGTCATGGCCACTCGCGACGTTATCATCAACAAGTTGCGCGAAGCTTTCTTTCCGGAAAGCCTCGAAGTCATGGACGAATCGCACCTGCACGAAGGCCATGTCGGCCACAGGGCAGGCGGCGAAACGCATTTCCGTGTTTATATCGTATCGCCAGCCTTCGAGGGAAAGAGCCGGGTCGAACGTCACCGCATGATTAATGCGACGCTTTCCGGCGAACTTGCGGGATCCGTGCACGCGCTTGCGATCCATGCGCGCACCCCTCGAGAGGGCTGATTCCGCGCGGGTGCCTAGAACGCCGTCCCCGCCCGCTTCGGCCTTAGCTCCTCGACCTCGGCCTCGCGCGGAATGGCCTGGATCCGCAAGGCGGTGATGCGATTGCGCTCGCGCCGCAACACGCGAAAGCGAAAGCCGTGGAAGGTAAAGCTCTGGCCGCGTTCGGGGATCGAGCGCGCTTCGTGGATGACAAGCCCGGCGACCGTGGTTGCTTCCTCGTCGGGCAAATCCCAATCCATGGCGCGATTGAGGTCGCGGATCGGAACCGAACCGTCGACGACGACCGAACCATCGGGCTGGGCGCGCACGCCGGCCACCACGACGTCATGTTCATCCGAGATGTCGCCGACGATTTCCTCAAGGATATCCTCCAGCGTGACCAGCCCTTCGACCTCGCCATATTCGTCGACGACCAGCGCGAAATGCGTCTTGCGACGACGAAACGCCTTGAGCTGTTCGGAGACCGGGCGCATCTCGGGCACGAACCATGGCGGTAGCGCAATGCTTGAGACATCGACGCGCGACACCTCGCCATCGCTGGCACGGATGGCGCGCAACAGATCCTTGGCGTGCAGCACGCCGATGATGTTTTCGGGCTTGTCGCGCCACAGCGGAATGCGGGTGTATTCGGACGCCAGCACCTCGTTCACCAGTTCCTCGGGCGGCAGGTCTGCGTTCACCATCACCATCTCGGTGCGGTGAACCATCACGTCGGAAACCTGGAGCTCGCGCAGATCGAGCAGCCCGCCGAACATGTCGCGATCGTGTTTCTCAACCTTGCCCTCACTGTGAAGCAGATCGACCGCTCCCCGCAGCCGTTCGGTCGGCGACAGCAGCGGCTGGTTGGCGCCGATCCTGATCCCGAACATCCTTACCAGCACGCGAACCACGGCTTCGATCACGGTGAGCAACGGACCCAGCACATACATCATCAGCCGCATCGGCCGCGCCACCGCGAGCGACATGCGGTCGGGAGCGTTGATGGCGATCGTCTTTGGCAGCACCTCGGCAAAGATGACCACCATTATCGTCATTACAGCGGTCGCGTAGAGCACGCCGACTTCACCAAACCAGGAGGTGAACATGCCGGTGGCGAGCGCGGAGGCGCCGATATTGGCGATATTGTTGCCAAGCAGCAGCGCGCCGATCAGACGTTCACGCATGCCGATCAGGCTGGATACCACCGCGGCATCTCGGTTGCCCTGCTTGGAGAGGCGCAGCATGCTGGCGCGCGAGGCACCGGTCAGCGCGGTTTCGCTTGCCGCGAAGAAGGCCGAGGCCGCAAGCAGCAAAATCACGATAAGGAATGTCAGCCAATCCATGGCGTCAGATCATTTTTTTTGCGCGAGCTTTGCCTGAAGGAAGGCGCGCACCCGCGCAGGCTCGACATCTCTTGCGATGACGGCGCGGCCGATCGCCTCCAGCAGAATGAATGTCAGCCGGCCCCGCCGCACCTTCTTGTCCTGAGCCATCAGGGTCATCAGCGCGTCGGCGTCGGCGAGGCCCTCCTGGGCAAATCCCGCAATGTCCTGCAGATGGGTCGGCAGACCGACCTCGGCAAGGTGGCGTTCGACGCGTGCCGCGGCCGCTTGCGAAATCATGCCGAGGGCAGCCGAAAATTCGGCCGCCAGCACCATGCCGATGGCAACGCCCTCGCCGTGAAACAGCCTGTCGGAAAAGCCGGTTGCGGTCTCCAGTGCATGACCGAAGGTGTGGCCGAGATTGAGCAGGGCCCGCTCGCCGGTCTCGCGTTCGTCGCGTGCCACGATCGCAGCCTTGGCGCGGCAGGACGTGGCGATCGCATGCTCGCGCGCTTCTCCCCCCTTGAAGACCCCGGCGTGGTTGGCCTCCAGCCAGCCGAAGAAAGCCTCGTCACCGAGCACGCCATATTTTGCGACCTCGGCATAGCCGGCGCGAAACTGCCGCGGTGGCAAGGTGTCGAGCACAGCGGTATCCGCAATGACGAGCAGGGGCTGATGAAACGCGCCGATCAAGTTCTTGCCCTGCGGCGAGTTGATCCCGGTCTTGCCGCCGACGGACGAATCGACCTGCGCCAACAGGGTGGTCGGCACCTGTACGAAATCGACGCCGCGACGCAGGATCGCCGCGGCAAAGCCCGCGAGATCGCCGACCACGCCGCCGCCAAGCGCGATCACCAGATCGTTGCGTTCGATCCTGGCAGCGATCAGCGCTTCAGAAACCTGTTCGAGGCCGGCATAGGTTTTGGAACCTTCGCCTTCCTCAACGATGATGCGCGAGGCTGCAATACCAGCCCCCGCCAGCGTGGCCTCGGTTGGTTGCAGCCAATGCCTGGCGACGTTTCGGTCGGTAATGATGACCGCGCGGGCCCCCGGTCTCACCGCGGCGATGCGCTCGCCAAGCGACGGCAGCACATTCCGTCCGATGACGATGTCGTAGGTGCGTTCGCCGAGGGCGACATCGACGACGGTTGCACCCGGATGTTTGACAGGCGCGGTCATCGTACGTTGCCCACGCCATCGGTTCTCTGCTCGACCGTGGAACCAGCGCCGCACAGCCGCGCATGCAAAGCCTCGACACATTCGTCGACGATCTTGTCGTGCGGCACATCGCGCGAGCAGATGGTCAGATCGGCGTGCTGATAGACCGGCTCGCGCTCCGTCATCAGCCGGCCGACCGTTGCGGCAGGATCGGTCGTCTGCAGCAAGGGGCGGTCGGCGCGCCGCCTTACCCGTCGCATGATGACGTCGGCATCGGCCTTGAGCCAGATGGAAATCGCCCTCGTGCCAATTCGGCCGCGGGTTTCCTCGCGCATGAACGATCCGCCGCCGGTGGCAAGCACGGCCGGCCCATCCTCGAGCAACCGCGCGATCACCCTCGCTTCCCCATCCCTGAAATACGACTCGCCGTGGATTTCAAAGATTTCGGGGATAGTCATGCCGGCAGCCGTCTCGATTTCGCCATCGGCGTCGACGAATCGCAGACGCAACCGCGCCGCAAGCCTGCGCCCGATGGTGGACTTCCCCGCACCCATCATGCCAACAAGAACGATCAGGCGCGTTCCGAGCGCCGCGAGAATGTCGGCCTCAGGCGATGTGCTGGTACTGGCTGGCGCGGTAATTTCGGGCATTCCGGGCTCGGGAAGTGGCGGCTTTTGCCACGGTCGTTCCACCTATACTACCCCCGCCGATACCCATGCCAGAGGCTCTTGCAACGGAGAAGCGAACATGTTGGATGCTTTCAATGGTTAATTCGGTACCTCGATAGAATGCCCAGCCTGTTCCGCTTCCTGACCGCGCTCGCCATCATCGCGGGTCTCGTTTATGGCGCCATGTACGCGCTGGCCAATTTCGTCACCCCTAAGCCGCGCGAAATGACCGTGACCATTCCGCAGGACAGGTTTCTCAAGAGATAGCGGGCGGGCCCTGGAGACGATCTTCGGATTCGGGACATGGTGCCGTGAAATCGGCGCACTTCAAATTCAAGGAGTTGCCCGATGCGTTCCAAAGTCTCAGATTCGAAACTGACCGGCCTGTTCCTCGATATGCTCGCGGCGGAACAGGGAGCGGGCGAGAACACGCTGGCGGCCTATCGTCGCGACCTCACCGATCTCTCCGCGTTCCTGGGCCGAACCGGTCAGGGTTTTGCTGGCGTCAAAACCGAAACGCTGCGCGACTATCTTGCCGATCTGGACGGGCGCGGATTCAAATCCTCCAGCGTTGCGCGGCGGCTTTCGGCCATGCGGCACCTGTTCCGCTTCCTGCTTAACGAGCGGATCCGCGCCGACGATCCGGCTGCAATCCTCTCAGGCCCCAAACGCGGCCGCGGTTTGCCGAAGGTCCTTTCGATTGGGGACGTCGATCGCATGCTGACGCGGGCGAGGGAACTCGCGCAAGACGCGCGGGCATCCCCCTCACAGCAGCTGCGCGCCATGCGGCTCTATTGCCTGCTTGAAGTGCTCTACGCCACGGGGCTGCGGGTGTCCGAGCTGGTGGCGCTGCCGCGCGCGGCAGCGCGGCACGAGGCGCGAATGATCATGGTGCGCGGCAAGGGCAACAAGGAGCGCATGGTACCGCTGAACGAGGCGTCGCGACAGGCGATGACGGACTACCTCGCCGCCATGGAAGACGCCCATCGTCAAAAAAAGAAAAATGCCGCAGCTTCCAAATGGCTGTTTCCTTCGTTCGGTGAAAGCGGCCATCTGACGCGACAACATTTTGCGCGCGACCTGAAGGAACTGGCTGCGGCCTCGGGCCTCGTGCCGCGCCTGGTATCGCCGCATGTGCTGCGACATGCCTTCGCCAGCCACCTTCTGCATAACGGCGCCGATTTGCGCATCGTCCAGACGCTGCTCGGCCACACCGACATCTCGACCACGCAAATCTAC
>Ga0306920_100002931_pt1 | contig 21607 bp, 15 predicted proteins | sample flu12Cox44000170_FD_204666 | JGI IMG/M metagenome (GOLD analysis project Ga0306920, IMG submission 204666) | Lab enrichment of tropical soil microbial communities from Luquillo Experimental Forest, Puerto Rico - flux4day.12C.oxic.44.000.170 (v2)... | ecosystem: Environmental > Terrestrial >...
GCTCTCTGTCGTATTCGCCGTTTCGCTGGGGCCGTAGTGGAACCGCGCAGCAAGCCCTAACAGCAGAACCGCTGCTATCCCCACAGCAGCGATTTGCCAGCTCCTCACCCGGCTGGCAGCTGCCTTCCGCCGCCGGAATTCATTGAGCAGTGCTGCTTCGGTGCCCGGAGGCGCCTGCTCGCGGCCAGTACGTTCTGAAATCGTGCGAAAAGCGAAATCCAGTGCTTCGCTTTGAGTGAGCAGCTGCATGCATTGATCGCAAGATTCCGCATGTGCAAAGGCGGCGTCGCGACCGGCGAAACCGTTGGTGCCAGGGCGGTCGAGCTCATGGAGGATCTCTTCAAATAGAGAGCAGTTCATAGGACTGACCTCCCGATTCGCTTTCCGGTCGCTGGCAGGGGGCGCGAATGTGTATCGCTTAGCTTTTCCAGAAGAATGGCGCGACCGCGGTGAAGACGTGACCTGACGGTTCCTACTGGACAATCGAGCGCCGCCGCCGCTTCTTCATAGCTCATCTCTTCCAGTTCGCACAGAATTACGACTTCACGATAGCCCTCGGGCAGCGTCGAAATCGCTCGTCGTACGAGCCCGACCGTGTCGCGAGACTCAAAGTCACGGACAAAGGACACAGTTGTCCCGTGACCGTTTCCGTTCGCATGGGCGGCAGAGCGAGTCAGCTCATCCAGCTCGTCCACCTCGGCGGCGATCGGTATCAGCCGACGTTCTTGTTCCCAGCGCTTGCGCAAGTGATTGCGGGCAATTCCGAATAGAAACGCACTCAAGCTGCCGCGCGTCGCATCGAAGCGTTGGGGTTCGCGAATCAGCGCCATGAAAACCTCTTGGGTAACGTCCTCTGCCATCGCCGGGTTCCCACTCATGTGCAAAGCGAAGCGGTAAATAGCCGGGTGCCTACGCCGGTAGAGATCGGTAAAGGCGTTCTCGTCCCCGGCCAGCATCCGCCGAAGCAGAGCGTCGTCTGAAGTCTCAGTTTTCGGGGTCATCTCCATATCTATTATGGACGGCCCGTTCTGCTTCTCGGTAACTATTCCTGCCGACAAAGGAAAAGGTTCCCGAGAGATGACCTCGCTGACGACGGACTTCGCGGTCCTTGACCAGCGGCGCCCGCTTCAATAACGTAGGGGCCGCCCAAAAGGTGGCCAGAACCGCAAAAAATCCCGAGGGCCCGAAAGCGATCGCGTTCCACAGGAGGACTCATGCGAGAGTTTGACCCGCACGTGCTCGAAGAAAAGCCGGTTCCGCCACCGAAAGAGTTCAGCAGTCGAGCCCGGGTCAGGTCACTCGATGAATACCGCAAGATGTGCGAGTGGGCCGAAAAGGATCCCGAGGAGTTTTGGGGCGAGCAGGCAAAGCTGCTCGATTGGTTCGAGCCACCACAGAACGTGCTCGAATGGAACCTCCCCCATGCGAAATGGTTTTCGGGCGGGAAGCTCAACGTTTCCTATAACTGCCTTGATCGCCACATCGAGAAAAACGGCAACAAACCCGCGCTGCTTTGGGAAGCCGAAGACGGTTCAACGCTGCAGTTCACGTACGCAGAGTTGCGCGATCGAGTGTGCCGGTTTGCCAACGCGCTCGAGTCGCTTGGCGTCAAAGCCGGAGACTGCGTCGCCATCTACCTCCCGATGGTTCCCGAGTTGCCCATCGCCATGCTCGCATGCGCCCGGATCGGCGCGGTTCACTCGGTCGTGTTTGGCGGATTTAGCGCAACGGCGCTTGCCGATCGCATCACCGACGCAAAATCCAAGGTTTTGATTACCGCAGATGGCGGGTACCGTCGTGGCAAGATCGTTCCTTTGAAGGAAACCGCAGACGCCGCCCTCCAGAACTGCCCGACCATTGAGAAATGCGTTGTCGTTAAGCGGACGGCCCAGGATGTGGCCTGGCAAGAGAGGCGCGATCTGTGGTGGCACGAAATGGAGAAGGCGGCACTCAAAGATTGCCCCGCGCAGCCCTTCGACTCAGAGCATCCCCTCTACATCCTCTACACCAGTGGCACGACGGGCAAGCCCAAAGGTGTGCTACACACCTCGGGCGGCTATCTGCTTCAGGTCACGTGGTCGACGCGTCTGGTGTTCGATCTTCGCGATGATGACGTCTACTGGTGTACCGCTGACATCGGCTGGGTCACCGGGCACAGCTACATCGTTTATGGTCCGCTGTCGAACGGCGCAACGATCGTGATGTACGAAGGTGCGCCAGATCAGCCTCGACGCGATCGCTTCTGGGAGATTGTTGAGCGTTATCGCGTGACCATCTTCTATAGCTCGGCCACGGCCGTGCGGGCGTTCATGTCCTGGGGCACGGAATGGCTGGATAAGCACGACTTAAGCAGCCTGCGGCTTTTGGGGACCGTCGGCGAACCGATTAACCCCGCAGCATGGAAATGGTATTTCGAGGCTATCGGGAAGAACCGCTGCCCGATTGTCGACACGTGGTGGCAGACCGAGACCGGCGCCGTGATGATCTCCCCCTTGCCGGGGGCCACCCCTGCCAAACCAGGGTCCGCCACCCTGCCTCTGCCCGGCGTGTTCGCAAAAGTTGTGAATATGAAGAATGAACCTGTCGGCCCTGGCGAAACCGGCTACCTCACCATCCAAAGGCCGTGGCCTTCCATGCTGCGAACCATCTATGGCGATGACACGCGATACTCGCGCGAGTACTGGCAGAGAATTCCCGGCGTCTACTTCGCGGGGGACGCTGCGCAGTGCGATAAGGACGGCTACCTCTGGGTCTTGGGCCGCGTGGACGATGTGATCAAGGTCGCGGGCCACCGCCTCAGTTCGATGGAGATCGAAAGCGCGCTGGTCAGCCATCCTTCCGTGGCAGAAGCCGCTGTGGTCGCCAGACCGGATGAGATCAAGGGTGAAGCAATCATTTGCTTCGTGACGCTTCGTTCAGGACAGGCGCCCTCAAAACAGTTGCGCTCGGCGCTGATGGAGCACGTGTCGGGCACAATCGGCACAATAGCCCGCCCCGCGGACGTGCGCTTTTGCGATATCCTGCCAAAAACGCGCAGCGGCAAAATCATGCGGCGACTGCTGCGCGAGCTGGCGCACAAAGGCGGCATCTCGGGCGATACAACTACGCTCGAGGACATGGCTGTCATCGAGCGCCTGGCCAAGGCGCAGGGTGAGGATGAAGAATAAGCGCGCTCAGAGCGTAACGTGGCGGAGAATGACCGTCTGACTTATCTCTGTCCGCCCCTGCCGTATTGCCGGCAAGGCTAGTCAAATCGCCCCTAGTTGAGAGCAAGGACTCGGGAGAACAAACGGATGCGACGCGTGTGGATAAAGACTGTCTTTTGCTGTGCCCTTCTGGCGGCGCTACAGGCCGAGAGAGCGCCGGCTCAAAACAGCGGCGACTGGCCGATGTACGGCCACGATCTTGCGTCCACTCGCTTTTCACTCCTTACGCAAATCAACGCGCAGAACGTAGCCAAACTGAAGCTCGCCTGGTCCTATCCAATGCGGCCGGCCGGTACGGGGCCCTCGGCAGCCTCCTTCAACGAGGTGACGCCGATCGTCGTGAACGGCGTCATGTATTTGCCTGCTGGGAACCGGGTCCTGGCCCTCGATCCCGATACGGGCAAGGAGATCTGGGTGTATCAGCGCCCGAATGGCCTCGTCTCAGCCCGCGGTGTGGCCTATTGGCCGGGCGACGGCACGAGGGGTCCCCGGTTGTTTTTCACCAGCGGACATAAACTGGTAGGCATCAGTGCAGAAAGCGGCAAACTGGATCCCGCCTTTGGCGACGGTGGCGAGATAACCATGGACGTACCGTTCGCGGAAGTGCCCACGATCTATAAGAACATCATTCTAGTGGGAGCGAATGTTTACGGACCCGGTGAAACGAACCTTCACCCGCAGGACGAAGTGTCCGCAGGAATCCCCGGAGACTCGCGAGCCTATGATGCCGTCACGGGCAAGAAGCTTTGGGTATTCCACACGATTGCTCAACCGGGCGAAGTTGGGCACGACAGTTGGGCGGATGATAGCTGGAAAGGACGCGGCGGCAGCAACGTATGGTCGATGGCCATGACGGTCGATGCCCAGCGCGGCATCGTCTATATGCCGGTCGGCGGCCCGGCTGCGAATTACTATGGTGGCGACCGCCCTGGCAACAACCTGTTCTCAAACACGCTTGTAGCAGTCGATGCCAATACTGGCAAGCTGAAGTGGTATTTTCAAACCGTGCACCACGAGTTGTGGGATTTCGACTTGCCGCCTGAGCCGATCCTGCTCGACCTAAAGGTGAACGGGAAGAAAATTCCCGGCGTGATTCAGACCGGCAAAATCGGATATGTGTTTGAGTTCAATCGTGCAGATGGCAAACCGGTCTTCCCAATCGAAGAGCGCCAGGTGCCCAAAGGCGATACGCCCGGTGAGTGGTATTCGCCCACTCAGCCAATTCCCGTAAAGCCGCCTCCGGTAGCGCGGGTGAAAATCAGTTACGACGACATTGTGACTGCAGACGACACGACGCTAGAGCACGCCAAGGCGTGCCGCGCGCTTTGGGGCAAGAGCAATTTCTACACGGAGGGCCCTTATACGCCTTGGGCCGTCCACAACTCACCGGCGGATACCAAGCTGACGCTGATCTTCCCGGGAGCGACGGGAGGATCAAACTGGGGTGGAGCGGCAGCCGATCCGCAGATGGGCTACATCTTCGTGAACATGCAGAACCAAGGCTCCAGCGGTTATCTCGAAAAGAATCCGAAGTACAACGCCTCGACCGTCGGTACGGAAGTCGAATATCATCGCCCTCCCAGTGGTTCGGGAAGCCAGTTTGGTTCGTTCACCGCCCAGGCCAAAGATGAGAATGGCAAAGTGCTTGGCAACTGGCCTTGCCAGAAACCACCCTGGGAGACCCTTTCCGCCGTTAACGTGAACACTGGCGAGATCGCCTGGCAAGTAGCGCTCGGCATCACCGAAGAACTGCCCGAAGCGAAGCAGCACACCGGTCGCCCAGGAGCTTTCGCCGGACCCATTGCGACAGCGGGAGGACTCGTCTTCATCGGAGCAACGAGCGACAACCGCTTCCGCGCCTTTGACTCCAAAACCGGCAAGGAACTCTGGACGACACAGCTAGACTATGCCGCCACAGCGGTCCCCATTACTTACCAGGGCAAGAACGGAAAACAGTACGTTGCGCTCATGGACGCAGGCGGTGGGCAAGGGACAAACCAGGCACTCGTGGTTTACGCGCTGCCCTGAGAGAACCCGTCCAAGCCTTTGGCCACTCGAAGAAGGTGGCCTTTCTTCGTTTTCAGTGGCTTATAGCGATGAGCGCGAGGACGCCCAATTGCGCTTAGCCGTTCGCGGCTCTCGACAGACTGTGTTGACCTGCCACACCGAGCACGCTACGTACGTAACTGGGCCGTGGAGTTCCCTCAAGCTCGATGATCTCCGCTGATCGGTACGGCTTTTCCCGACCACAGGCTCTGCAGCGCAGGCTAAACACTCGCTCCACTTGCTCGACCCGGCTTGCGGCGTCGCCAGCGGCTAGCGACTCGAGGCTATTGAGAATGGCTGGCAGTGGAATCGGCTGCCGGCAGGACATGCACAAGACAGCACGGTAGGATTGCTTTGGCACATCTGCAGTCATCTAGAAACGCTCCTTAGAATGAGAACACTCTTGCAGGAAAAGCGAACGCGGATGATACACGGCTGTCAAGCGCCTGTCCAGTCACCCCCTGTGGAAGAAATGGCAGGCTCCTCCGCGGGGGTCGTAAATGAAACAGCGGCCAAGAGCTATCCCGCTTTGCGCGCATTTTCTGGCCGCATCACTTTGGCAGCCATTTTTGCCACAAACCTGCGAGGAGCCAGCCGCTCGCCGGCCACCATCCAGCGGTTCCGCGCTCCTGAAATGGCGCAAGTTTCACCTCGCGCCAGCGCTTCCAGTCCCACCCGTGCGACCTTCTCAGCTGTCTCCGCAAAGCGGAACGCCCGATCAGGCTGCCTGGCGACCTTCTGAAACTCGGTGCTAGTCGAACCGGGACAAAGCGCGCAGACGCGCACACCGAATGGGCGAAGCTCCTCGGCGATCCCCTCGGCGAAGAGAAGATCGAAGGCCTTTGTGGCGGCGTAGGCGGAAATAAACGGCACTGCCTGAAAAGCCGCAGTCGATGCCACGATCAGTATATCGCCGCGCGCGCGTTCGACCATTGCCGGCGTGTACAGCCTGGTCAATTCGACGACGGCCGTGCAGTTCACTTGGATCATCTCCAGTAGGCGATCGCTGGCAATCTCGTGCAGGTAGCCAAACGCGCCGAAACCGGCGTTATTAACCAGTAGGTCGACCTCAATTCCCTTACCAGTCGTAAAGGCATGAATTCCTCTCGGCCCTGCTGGCTGAGCCAGGTCGGTCTCGAGGACCTCCACTGTTGTCCCATGTTTTGTGCCCAGCTCTGAGGCGAGCGCGGCAAGCCGATCCGTGCGGCGGGCCGTTACGACCAGGTGAGCACCCGCGGCTGCGAGTTGTCTCGCGATGGCTTCGCCGATTCCGGCGCTCGCACCCGTGACCAACGCCCACTTGCGAGCCCACCTCGCTGCCGCCGCCGGCTTTAAAACTCTCCTGTTCGGAACCGCGGTACCATTTGCTGACACGCTGTCACCCTCCGGTTACGCAGGCATGAAACCACACCTTGGGGCAGTTCGACAGTCGGAAAATTACGAGGAGGCGCGAGTCAACGGTTAAGCGGCGCCATTAGCGGGAGGAAAAACCGTTTCGCGGAGTCGTACGCCCTGCTGCTTGAGGCGATCGAGCAGCCTGCGAGCCCAGACAAACTCCGCCGCTAGAATGCCGAGAGCAAGCAGAATCGTAAGCCAGCCTGGTCCCGGCGTGACAATCATCACCACGCCGATACCGAGCAGCGTGAAACCGAAGACAATTCGAAGGTACCGCTTGGCCTGTTGCATGGTCTTTATCAACATGTAACCGTTCTCTACCGCTTTGATGCGTCGACCCGAAAAAGGCTTCCTGAATTCTGAGAGCACGCCGACTGCCAATGACGAGTGCGCTTGCACTGGATAGGGACGGCGCTAATAATGGGGTTTTTTCCCAGGCCGCACGGAAACTGGACTTATCGCCATTCCAAATGTGGGAAATTTTTGCCGTGAGAGGGATGAAAAAATGGAGCTACTCAGCGTGGCAATGGAAATTCCTGATGGCGCGAACTTGATTTTAGGCCATTCACACTTCATCAAAACCGCTGAAGATCTCTACGAAGTCGTCGTGAATACTGTGCCGGGAGCGAAATTTGCCGTGGCCTTCAACGAAGCATCCGGCCCGTGTCTCATCCGCATCGAATCAAATGACGATGAACTGCGCCGCGCAGCTGTTAGCAACGCCGAAAAAATCGGCGCCGGCCACACGTTCGTCCTGCTCGTACGTCAGGCCTACCCTATCAACCTGCTGAGTCGTGTCCGCGACTGCTTCGAGGTTTGCTCGATCCATTGCGCCACCGCAAATCCGGTCGAAGTGCTGGTCGCGCAGACCGAACAAGGACGCGCGGTGATCGGTGTGGTCGATGGCCTGTCGCCTAAGGGCGTCGAAGGAGCCGAGGACGCCAAGCGCAGACACGAATTTGTGCGCAAGATCGGCTACAAGCTGTAAGCAGCTTGGCCGAAAGCAGTATGGAAGAGGGCTCAGAACTTGTAGACAACGCCGACGGAGATTTTCGGCCCGTATTGGTGGGTGCCAAAGAAGTAGGTACCGAGCACATCGCCTTGCGCTCGGAACGCAATAGGGCCACCACGCGGTGACCAGTCTGCGCCGCCTCCTGCCTCGAAGGCAAACGCTGTCTCGCTGCCGTAGGGCGTCTTGGGGACGAAATGCGCGCCGCCAGCCAGCGCATGCGCCCACACCTCGAAGCCCCGAGCAGCAGCGAGGCGGAATCGGCCCCCTCCCATCCCCATCCCCAGCGTTGTGGTCGAGCCGTTTTGCGAAGCAAAGCCAACCGCGAACTCGCCGTCTGCCCCCCAGTGCCCTGCGCGGGGGTAGTAGACTAATGAGGTATTCAGACCGGCGAGGTTGCCGGTAATGCCCGGCAGCTCGTAGAAGCGGAGGTAGGTGAAACCGCCGTAGATCTGAAAATTGAGGTCCTGCAGAACACCGTAGACTGGCTGGTGCACGCCCGGAAACGCATTGCCTGGCAATGCCGCAGCCCCGCCTGCCGGCAGGCCGGGCCCAGGAGCAGGAATCATCTCTGGCTCCGCTACGGCGAAGGTGGTTGGCGCCGCTTGGTTGGCAGGCGCAAACCGAACTTCGCTCGAACTGACGACCGTCCCTTCCGATTCCGAACTACCGGTGTTTGGCCCTGCCGATTGTGCAGCAGCGCCATAAGTGAAGAGCAGGCTCGCCCACAATACCAGCGCTGCACTTTTCATCGCCTAGTTCCCCCCCAGCACGGTTCGCGTGGAGTACCTGAAACCGGAAGAGCTAATGCTGCCGTTCTTTTCCAATTAAAACGGCACCCCCAGGCTATGTCCACTGCTTTGATCAGCGTCGATGCGAGGAGATTACTGTTTTGCGGTGGGACACCAAAGGCGCCTCCCGGCCACGAGGACTCTCTCACGAGCCGAATGGCCCAAGACGGCTCTCGCGATCGCGATTGACGGAATGTTGCTCGGCCCGAAGGAGCCCTGTATTTCTCAATCCGTTACCAGCCGGCACAGTTGAACAATGTCCCGTTTAGGCCGATTTGCTACGGTGGTCGGCGCGGTAGTCTGACCAGACGGTGACTGCTGCGAAAGCGGTTTAGTCCTGGACGATGCTCCAGCTCGAATCAGGATCGAACAGGTTCATCGCCGCTGCCTTTTCGGCCGTGCTCGCGCCCAGATCCTTTTGAATTAGCACGCCGTCTTGGTCAATCATGAAGGTCATCACCCCAGAGTTGCCGTATTCTGCGGGATAGGCAACGAAGGCAAAACCACGAACCATTTTTCCGTCGGCCACATAGTTCTTAGCACCACCCCGCGCGTTGTTGCCCTGCCCCTGCAGCATGTGGAAGTAATAGCCGTGAAAGGGCACATGCGCGTCCGGCTTGGCGCGATACCCCTCGGCGGTTGCGAAGGCGACCAGTGGCCCCAGCGGGCTCTCCGGTTGACCTTCCTCCGATTTCCAGTACAACCCGTCTTGCGTGCCGGGAGAGCTGATAAACTTCATGGCGTATTGTTTGGTCGTCTGACCCTTGTGAGGATGCGAGAAGTATTCAAATTGTGCAGCCGCCGCCGCCCGACAGACGTCGATGATGGCCAGTTCGTTTCGCCCGATGCGTCGATTCAGAACTTCTTCCTTACCGGCGGCGGTATCGAAGAACCACTGTCCGCTCCGATCTTTCTTCAGTGGAATCGGGAAGGGGAAATTATCGGCGCCCACGAGAAGGACTTGCGCTCCATCCTGCATTCCGCGCCAGCGATGCATCACCGCATACCGATCAACAAAGGCCTGGACGCTATCTTTGTCTTGCACGGCATCTCCGGAGGAGATTAGCTCTTTCGCGTCTGGACCGAACATACGCAGCACGGCAGCTTCATCGCCGGACTGTGCCGCCGATTGCAAAGCGTTGCCCGCCTCTTCGGGAGTGGCAAACGTCCTAACCAGCGGTTTGTCGGACTTACTGCAAGCCGTAAGCGGAAGGACAAGCATCAAGAGCAGCAGGCGCTTGGCGGGAACAATTTTGTCAAGGTTTGGCCGCATCAGGGTACCTATCAATTTTTTGCAGACTTTCTTGGCGAACATGGTTGACCTCATCTGTGCAGCGTTCTCTACCTGCGACTGTGCCAACCGCCGCCGCCCCGGCTGGCTCCACCACGGGCACTCTCCGCCCTCGATTGCCATTCGCTTCCGCTAAAGGCCGATGACCCGCTGTTGTTTTCCTGCTGTCCCCATCCTTTTGCAGCGCGGCAACACCTCTCCCTCCTGAGGACGTCGCTACTGTTTCTTCGGGTTCCGTGAGCAGTCGTCTCGTGTTGCGTGCGGTTTGGCCATGCCTGGCAACAATCGAGCTCTGCAAGCGACCGTCCGGTAATGATCGAGTGTCGACCTCTCACACCAGGCTTGTAAGCTGTCAAAAGTTATAGCTGGCAAGAGTCTCTGTACTGCAATCTAGACGGCCAGGTTCGCTAGCAGTTCCTTGACGGGCACCAGCAGTGGGGCCTAAGGGTATCCCGCCTAACCTCTGTTCGGCGGGTGATGAAGGATGTTCACACGCTCCTAATCCTTCTCGAAATTCACCCGTACTGGACAAAATGACTGGTGGATCAGGGGATCTGAACGTCGTTTCTTTTTCGGAATCGCGTCGAAATCATGCTCCGAGATAAGATATCAGGGGGGTGGCTGGGAGGGTGCCCTGCAAGGCGGCGGTCAGCGGGCAGAAAAATAGGACTAGGCCAGGCGGCCTTCGGGTCGCCTGCGCCGTGCTGCTCGTCGTTTTTGCCTTTCTATGGGGTTCCTTGTTGCCAGCGGCCACCGGTGGCAGCATCTCCGGCACAGTGATTGACCAGAGCGGCGCGCTTGTGCCCGGTGCACGCCTCACGCTGGTGAACCTCGATCTGACCACGAGCTATAAGGCCACGACGGATGCGCAGGGGTTCTATTCTTTTCCGACGCTTCCCGTCGGCCGCTACGAGCTCACCATCGAGGCGGAAGGGTTCAAAATCCAGAAGAAGACTGGCCTCGCAGTTGACGCAGATGCCGCTGTGCGCGTGGACTTTTCGCTCGCAGTCGGCGAACCGAGTGAGTCGATCACCGTCTCAGCCGTCGCGACCCAGGCGCAGGTCGAAACCGTTGCGACGCATCTTGGCGAAGTCGTCCAGCAAGAGCAGATTACGGCACTGCCGCTCAACGGTCGCAGCTACACGGATCTGTTGGCGATTCAGCCCGGCGTGAGTCCGGTGACGACGCTGACCTCGACTTCGGTAATCATGGCCGGCGTCACCGGAACGATTAATCCTTCCGGGGATCTGAACCCCGGAGACGTCTCGATCAACGGCCAGCGCGAATCGGCGAACGGATTCATGGTCGACGGCGCAGACGTGCAAGAACACATGAACGGCGGCACGTCCGTGATTCCAAACCTCGATTCCATTCAGGAGTTTCGCGTCCTAACAACCAATTTTGATCCCGAGTACGGCAACTACAACGGCGGAATGGTCAACGTGGTCACCAAATCCGGGAGCGACTCCTTTCATGGCAACGCGTTCGAGTTTTTGCGGAATACGGTGCTGGACGCGAAGAACTACTTCGCCGCTACGCGCGGAGTATTCCGCCAGAATCAGTTTGGGGGCACCGTCGGCGGGCCGATCAAGAAACAGAAGGTCTTCTTTTTCACCGACTATCAGGGCACTCGCACCGAACAGGGGATCACTTCACCGCTGATCACGGTTCCATCTCTTGCTGATCGAACGGGAAATCTTTCCGACGTCGAAAGTGAACTGACTGGAAAAGTGAGCGGCCCGGCGCTAGCGACGTTGCTCAGCACCGAGCTGAACTACGCCGTTACGCAAGGTGAGCCGTATTTTACGCTCGGATGCACGAGCGCCACCTGCGTTCTGCCTGGCGCGCAGATTCCGATGAGCGCGTGGTCGGCGCCGGCCAAGCACCTGCTGCCATACATTCCCAAACCGAACATCGGCACCAATGAATTTTCCACAACGGCATTCGGTAAAACCGTTCGTGACGACAAGGGCGCAGTCCGCGTCGATGCCAACACGCGGCTTGGGCAGTTCTCCGGCTACTATTTCATCGACAACTACGACCTGGATAATCCGTATCCAGGCGCGCAGGGCGGTGCAAGCGTGCCCGGATTCGATGCTCTGACGATCGGCCAGGCACAGCTCTTCACCCTCGGCTACACGAAGCTCGTGGACGCCAACACCGTAAATGAATTCCACGCAGGCTTGATCCGCAACGCCAACGAGATCGGCAAACCGCACGGCGGTTTGGGCGTGAGCCTTCAATCGCAAGGGTTTCAAACCGGTGCCGGAACCACGGGTATCACCGTCCAGGCGCCACAAATCGAAGGCGTGGAAAACATCGTGTTTCCGTCGTTCATCATGGGTGTCCCGATTACCAACGTCAACCAGTGGAACAACACGCTGTATTTGGGGGATTCCCTTTCGAAGGTTGTCGGTGCGCACGCGCTGAAATTCGGCGGGCAGTTTCACCTCGACCAAGTCAACGAGCATCCAAACGCGACATTTAACGGTACGTTCAATATCCTGGGCACGGAAAGCGGCTCTGCGTTCGCGGATTTCCTGCTTGGCGTGCCCAGCAACTTCACTCAATCCACTGGGCAGTTCTATCACCTGCGTAATCGCTACGCCGGCGCCTTCGTCGAGGACAGCTGGCGAGTGCGCAGCAACCTAACGCTCAATGTCGGCGTGCGCTGGGACCTGATCATGCCCTGGTGGGAGAAAAACAACAACATTCAGACCGTCGTGCCGGGTGAACAATCTGTGCTCTATCCGAATGCGATTCCGGCTCTCGTCGTGCCCGGCGATCCGGGAATTCCCTCCACGCTTTCACCGTCGAAATATCACAATTTCGCGCCGCGGATCGGTCTGGCGTACTCGCCACGATTCAGCGGCGGACTTCTCGGGACAATTTTCGGCAGTCCGGGAAAAAGCAGCTTGCGCCTAAGCTACGGCATTTTTTATACGGCGTTTCCCGGCCTTTCAGTCGGCATCATGTACGCGGTGCCTCCCTTCGGTTACAACTACCTCAGCCCCGCTCCTCCGCTATTCGCCACTCCGTTTGTCAACGCTGGAGACGGTTCCGTCAACACCAATCCATTTCCGATCACATTTCCGCCGAATAACGTTTCGGCAAAGAATCCGTACACGGCGTTTGATTGGGCCGCCGTCACACCAATTTCCGCCGCCCCGTACTTTTACAATCGCAACGACGTACCCTACGCCGAAGACTACATGTTCTCGTTCCAGCGCCAGATCACTTCGAGCGTACTGCTGACGGCGAGCTACGTCGGCAACCAAGACCATCATCTGCTCGTGGTGCTGCCGACCAACGTCGGAAACGCGGAACTGTGCGTGAGCCTCAGCCAGCCGAGCGAAGTGGCGCCTGGCAGCGCCACCTGCGGGCCCTACGGCGAGGATTCTACTTATACCGCAGCTTCCGGAACGGTTTACAACGGCACGAGAAACGTGGGATTAGGCGCGATTCCGGGACTATACGGCAAGTATGGAGCCGTCACCGCTCAGCGCACTATCGGCAATTCGAATTACAACGCACTGGAGACCAACCTGCGTTATGCCGGGCAGCGCTCGACTGCGCTTTTTGCCTACACATACTCGAAATCGATCGATCAGGCTTCGAACATCGGTGAGCAGATCAATCCTTTCAATGCACGACTGAGCCGGGCAATCTCATCCTGGGACATGCGTCACAATTTCGTCGCGAGCTACAGTTATGTTTTGCCCTTCGACCGCCTGTTCGGCCATTCCAACCAGCTAACCGAGGGTTGGAGCGTTTCGGGAACCACCCGGTTCGCCAGCGGATTCCCGGTCACGCTGTACGATGACTCCGACAATTCCTTGCTTGGCACGCTCGGAAATGGAGTGAACAACTATCTGCTGGATACGCCGGCACTTACCCCGGGTCCACTCGAAATCAATACCAATCCGCGCAACGGCAGACCAGCGTTCAATACCGCGCTGTTCTCGACCGAGCCGTTCGGCAAGCTCGGCAATTCCCCGCGCCGGTTCTTCTACGGCCCGGGCATCAACAATTGGGACATACAGCTGACGAAAAACGTACGGCTCACTGAATCAAAATTGCTCGATTTTCGCGTGGAAGCCTTCAATGCCTTCAACCATGCGCAGTTTTATGGCTCAGCCGCGGTCGATGGCGAAGTAAACGACCCGGCCTTCGGGGAAATCGAAAGTGCGGCCGACCCGCGGCTGATTCAAGCGGCTGTGAAGTTTACGTTTTGAAACGATTCCTTACATGTGGCCCAGCGGCTTTCCGTTCACCACGAATTTCATCACGGAGTGCGAAGTTGAGCTGATTCCCAGCGTCAATCCGTTCCGCGCCGGATGCGTATCGGCTACCAGCATGTCGCCGCTCATGATCGAATCCTTGCTCCAGCCGACGTGAGACATCGTGAACGGCGACGCCAGCTCGAGGGTCCAGTGCTGCACTTCGCCCTTGGCGTCTTTCACATCCATGTGCACCAGACAGTGCGGATTGCCCCAATCGAAGCTGGTAACCGTGCCGGTGAGCGTGATCGTCTGGGCGAGGTTGTAACGGGAATTGCCGTGATGGGCAGACGCAGAGCCAGCGAGGAAGGAAAATAGCAAGCCCATCGTGATCCCAATAGGTCTGATTCCATCGAGAGCGCCCCTCATAGCTTCCCGTCTCAACCTGGCGGCATTTCGAAGGCCATCGAAGGCGAGCAATACTCCGCCCAAAGAGAGCTGTCAAGAGGCGCGCGAGACGACGTGACTGGGCCTGCATCCAGCATCAGGGAGAAATGCGCAGGAAGTGTTGAGCTTGGTTTCAACGTCCCCAACCTTGAAACGTTCCCTGAGTACAGGACTGCAGCATGACTCCCCTTTTGGTGAGATGCTCGCCGAATTCCTGGATGCACAGGGCCCACGTTGCAGGGTGGCCCTAGAGTAGCCAATCGAACCTTCGTCAGACACTCGCAAGGCCATCGTTCGTGGCCGTTTCTTATTGCCTTGATTCTGATACGTTTCGCGAAGACTTTCTTTGTGAGTTTCTGGTCAGCCTTCGGAGTTGGGTCGACACAAGCGCGAGTTCCGACTCCAGGGCGATACATTGCTGGCCAGCAGTCGCAAGCTCTCCTTTCCTTCCCATTGTTTCGAGGCGCTGGGCGATCGCAAATACATCCTTGAGGGCGAAGTTTCCCACTGAGCCTTTTAGTGCGTGCGCTGCTCTCGCCAAGGCATTGGCATCGCCCCGACCGATCGCTTCTCTGATTTCGGCGAGGCGCTGCGGATAGTCGGCCAGAAACAGACGGATACTCTGGCTGAGAAGCCGACGATTGCCCCCAAAACCTTCCAGCACCGCCCGGTGATCAATCACCGGCTCGGCCTCGTCGCTTTTTGACACCGGCACATCCACTGACACGGTAGGAACTAATTTCGAGATGGCCTGCTCAAGTTCCTTGATTCGAATCGGCTTGGACGTGTAGCCGTCCATGCCGGCCTCCAGACAGCGCTCGCGATCTCCTTTCATGGCATGCGCCGTCATGGCGATTATGGGAACGTGCTTGCCCGTTGTCCGTTCCCATCTGCGGATCTCAGCGGTTGCTTCCAGTCCATCCATCTCGGGCATTTGCACGTCCATGACGATGACATCGAACTTGCCCGCCTGCGCCGCGGAAACCGCTTGGCGTCCGCTACTCACAACCGTTACCTGGTGCCCTAGCTTTTCAAGAATTCGCGAGGCGACCAGCTGATTGACCTGGTTGTCTTCAGCCAACAACACACGTAGCCCTCGCTTGGCTCGAGTCTTCTTGGGCGATTTTGGTTTTTCAACAACCGGATCGCTGAGAACGCTTACAACAACGTCGAAGAGTTCAGATTGCTTAACCGGCTTGGTCAGATATGCCGAGATACCCAGCTTGCCGCAACGAGCCACATCCTCCGGCTCACCAGCCGAGGTAAGCATCACAACTCTTGTCCGTCTGTAGCGCTGGTCGCGAGTGATGCGCTGTGCAAGCTCGAATCCGTCCAAATCAGGCATGTGTCCGTCAAGTAGAACGACTGCGAAGGATTGGGCTTCGCGCGAAGATTTCTCCAACGCCGCAAGGGCAGCTCTACCGCCCTCAACAGCAACCGGACGCATACGCCAATTGCTAAACACTTCCTCGAGAATACGGCGATTAGTCGCGTTATCGTCGACGATGAGCACCGGCAAATCAGTCATGCTGTGCCACCTGCCGCTAGCTTCCTCGGCCCCCGCCTCCTCGACGTCAAGCCAGGCGGTGAAATGAAATGTGCTGCCAAGGCCAGGCTCACTCTCGACCGAGATCGTGCCGCCCATTAGCTCCACAAGCTGCGCAGAGATAGCCAGCCCCAGCCCGGTGCCGCCATAACGGCGCGTCGTCGAACTGTCGGCCTGCGAGAATGCTTCAAAAATGACCTGCTGTTTCTCTGGTGGTATGCCGATGCCCGTATCCCTGACCGAAAAATGCATCTGCACTTTCTGGTCATGCCGCGATTCCACCTGGGCCTGGACCAGCACCTCGCCTCGATCGGTGAACTTGATCGCATTTCCAACAAGATTCAATACTATCTGGCGCAGTCGCAAAGGGTCGCCAACCAGGGTGTCTGGGACGCTCGGATCGATGTGGCACGCCAGCTCAATCCCTTTCTTGTGCGCACGGGGAGCGAGCACCCGCATCGTGTCTTCGAGGGCGTCGCGAAGCTGGAAACCGACGCGGTCCAGCTGCAGTTTGCGGGCCTCAATCTTCGAGAAGTCGAGAAGATCATTGACCAGTGCAAGCAGGGCGTCAGCTGAGCCCTGAACGGCCGTCAAGTACTCCCGCTGTTCGCGCGTGATGCGAGTCGCTAGCGCCAGCTCAGTCATGCCGATCATGGCATTCATCGGGGTCCGAATTTCGTGACTGATGTTCGCCAAGAACTCACTCTTGGCGCGAGTGGCCTGCTCAGCGCGATTTCTGGCGACCTCGAGGTCGTCCGCGTACACGCGCAAAGCGTCTTCCGCGTTCTTTCGTTCAATGAATTGTCCGATCTGACTCCCAATCGCCCCCATCATTTCGAGTAGTTTCGCATCCGGCTGTTGAATTTCGTGGCTGAAGAATTCGAGAGCGCCCAGGACTTCTGACCCGAGGAGAATCGGAAAACAAGCCGCCGCATGCAGACCTTCCCTCGCGGCGATGGCTGCACGCGGAAAATTCGCGTCCTGGGTTACGTCCTCGATCCAAACCGGTCGCGCGTTGGACCAGACCCGGCCGGGCAAGCCCTTACCCAGAGCAAGAGTGAGGGCCCGCGTAACGCGATCGAAATCTTCAAGTCGTGCGGACGGCACATGCCAGGTCTCCACGCACCGCAACACATTCTCTTTTCCATCTACTCGCCAGATCCCTCCAACCGACCAGCCGAGTCCTTCGCAAATTGCCTGCAAGATCTTCGGAGCACCGACCACCAAATCCGGCGCCTCGGCTAGAACGCGGGTGACAGCGTACTGAGCAGCCAGCCGCACGTCTTCACGCTTGCGTTCAGTAACGTCCGCCGCAACGCAATAGATCAATCCCTTTTCTGCGCGAACAATCGCCGACCAAAGCAGCCAGCGATAGGAGCCATCTTTGCAGCGATAACGATTTTCAAACGAGAGCGTGCTGCGCCCAGATGCGACATGCGCTGCTTCAGAAACCGTCGCCTGCTGGTCGTCGGGATGCACAAACTCAATGTACGGCCGCGAGAACAGCTCTTTCCGACTGTAACCGAAGGTCGTTTCCCAGGCGGGATTCAGATATTTAAAGTAACCGTCGGTGCCGGCGATGCACAGAAGATTGAGAGAAAGGTCGGCGAACTCGCGCAAGTCTAGTTCCGTTGGCTGGTTGAAGCTGGACGCTACGCTCACGCTTCTTCCCTGATCCCGCAGGAGATGCGGTGCCCATTTTGGTACAACCTTCATAATCGCGCAATGAGGCACCGTTTCTGAAGTCTCGGTTGACCAGACTTCTCCAGGGAACTAGCATGTTGGCGAAATCCCTACCTTGGGCACGAGGAGGTGGCAGATGGGCCACGCTCCGGCATCAGCGCAGAAGATTCTCGTCGCCGACGACGATCGCACCACACGCTTTGCCGTCTCCAGTATGTTGAAGACTGCTGGATATGCGGTCACCACCGTAAGCAATGGTGCGGAGGCCCTGCGCAGTATCCAGAAAACAAATTTTGCGCTGGCGTTCCTCGATGTTTGGATGCCAGAGCTGACCGGCCTCGAGGTCCTTGCCCGTGTCCGCGTTGGCGAATCGCATCCCAAAGTCATCATCATGACTTCCGATGGCACGCCGGAAAATGTACTGAGCGCAATCCGCGAACAGGCTTACGAATATGTAAGTAAGCCGTTCCCTCCGAAGGAAGCGGTCGAGCTGGCAGAGCGGGCCCTCAAGCAAGGCGCTTCCCCGCCCATCGAAGTCATCTCCGCTAAGCCGCATTGGGTCGAGCTGCTGATTCCGTGCACCCGCGAGGCCGCCGAGCGTATCCAGTCCTTCCTGATGAAGCTCGGAGGCGACCTTCCCGACGACATGCGCAATACAATTGGATTGGCTTTCCGTGAGCTTGTGCTTAACGCTGTGGAGTGGGGAGGCAAGCTCGATCCCAACCGCAAAGTGCGGATCGCCCACCTGCGCGCCTCGCGCATGCTGCTCTACCGCGTCGCCGACCCCGGCCCTGGCTTCAGCTTCAAAGGCTTAACCCACGCTGCCGTAGGCCAGACTGCCGACGACCCGGTGGCACACCTGGCCGTCCGCGAAGAACTGGGCCTTCGGCCCGGCGGGTTTGGCATCGCTATGACCCGTTCCATGGCCGATGAGCTCATCTACAACGAGGCCCAAAACGAGGTGATCTTTGTGAAATACCTGACACCAGCCGCCGCCACGCAAACCGCGGCAAAATAACACGTCGCGAAATCGCGTTTTCCCCGGTGACTTACAAGCTTTTGAACCATTGGTGTTTTTGGTATCCGTGTGAGCAAGAAACATTGGAGCGTGCTCTCCGCTCGCCTGGCCGCCAAGTCGGCTTCGGAATGGTCTAGTAAGCTTGCAGTTGGATTGACTCGACAGATTTGCGGAGGACCGCCAATGGTCGTTTTTGTTGCGTTTCGCAAGGCTACCTGCCCTGCTGTTGCGGAAAGGTGCGACTTCGAAGTTTCCGTGCACAAAGGAGCAGGTATGAGCCTTCAGAGAACGCGAAAAGGTCGCTGCGCAGCTAAAGCAATTGGCGGCCAGCTTGCATCTTTCCGACGATCAGAAGCAAAAGCTGCAGACCTTCCTAATTGACGCTCGCGAGAACGTACGAGCCTATAGAGAAGCTAACCTCAACTCATCGCAACAGGACATGATCAATCAAGTTGCAGCCAACCGCAGTGCCCTTCGACAGCGCCTAGTAGACTTCCGAAGCCCTGAGCAGCTCACGACGTGGGACGCAGAAGTGTCAAAAGCCAAAGAGTTGGGTCAAAAGATGGCGGCTTCCGCCTAACGCACTTCGGACTCGAGCGGCTTGGACACTCCATCTGTTGCTGATACGGCCCAAGCCGCCGGAGTCCAATAGATTCCCGCCTTCTGACTACCCACTTGACCTGCAGCGGAGAGAGGAACATACTCTCCGGCGGGCGTACTCTGATGTTGGCCCTTCGTGCGTGGTCGACTTTCCTTGCTCTGGTCGCAACGGCCGTTTGCACCAGCGGCCAATCCGTGATCTCAACTCACTCCGGCGTCATCTACTATTTCGAGGGGTCTGTTTTCCTGGGCGATCAACAACTGGAGTCTCATCTAGGCAAATTCCCGAGCGTACCGGAGGGAGCCGAGTTGCGCACCGCCCAAGGATATGCGGAAGTGCTGCTCACTCCTGGCGTTTTCTTGCGGATGGGCGAAAAGAGTTCGATTCGCATGCTTTCGAACGATTTGGCCCACACGCGGGTAGAACTGCTGGCAGGCTCGGTGATCGTGGATTCAGCCGAAGCAGATTCTGGTGAGGCGGTTACGTTAGTTTTCAAGAATTGGCAAGCCCGCGCCACGCAGGCCGGCATCTACCGACTCGATTCCGATCCTCCGCACCTGTGGGCGCTCAACGGTGGTGTCGACGTGTTCGCCGGGACCGAACCGCAGCCTATCTGGGTGAAACAAGGAATGGATCTGGCCTTCACGGCTATCCTGATGCCCGAGCGATCGAACGCCGAGCCAGTCGACGGCCTGAGCGACTGGGCTAAGGGCCGCAGCGACTCAATTGCGGCGGACAACGCCGTCACGCAACAGATTGACGCCGATCCCGCTTCGCAGACGGCGGGACTCGATGGCTTCACATACTTCCCCGTTGTTGGTCTTTCTCCCAACCTTTACAGCTCTATCCTTCCTAGCGAGCCGGGATTCTACTCGACCTACCTACCAGGCTATACTTCTCCGCCGCTCTTTCTGTTAATTGTGGGACGCACGATAGGCCCTCGTTTCCCCGCGTCCCCAATTCGAATTCGTATTCCCGGTAGAATTGGTAGCCTTCCCACGCCACATCCCGTGGCTCCGCTCCCTGCACTAGTGACTCCGCACTCTGTACGCACGGCTCCGCACACTGCTGTGCGCTCTGTGCCAACGCCACATGCGATGCCGCATGCGGTAGGCCACCGCTAGAGTTAGCCACCAGGAGCGTAATAACCCTGACGCCAGTGGGGTTTGAGGGGTGAAACACCGCTGGGCTGGGAAACGTTTATCTCGACTTTGCGATATTTTCCGTCGTGCGTCTGGTTCTTCGGGTAGTAACCGAGAACATATTGGTTGCGTAACTCCACCGCAATTCTGGCTGCAACACTGGGCAGATCACCCACGAGTGTTGCTGCGAAGGCCCGGCCACCGGTTTGCGTCGCGATTTCAGAGAGCAGACGCGGCCCCGAGACTTCTTCGGGGCTCAGTCCTAGAGACACCATCGGCTCGAAAACGCCCATCGCGTAGACTTGCACATCCGCTGCGCGAACCAAAGCTTCGATCTGCGCCGCCGTGTATCGGCTGTGATTGTCTCCGCCGTCGGAAATTACTACCATCGCTTTGCGCGAATTCCGGGCCTCCTTCATCTCATGCAAGCCGAGGTTGATTCCATCGAGCATCGCGGTCAGCCCGGCCGGTTGAGCCGCCGTCAGTGCTTTCTGAATTTCCGCGGGGTAGGAGGTAAATCCAACGGACAGTTTAGCGTTGTCGCTGAACTCCACCAGAAAGGCTTCATCGTCCGTGCCCATTGTCTTCATGAATTGAGCAACGGCTGCCTGAGAAGTCTGAAGCTTGTGACCTATGCTGCCGCTCTCATCGAACACGAGGCCAACCGAGATCGGCGCATCCTCGCCCGAGAAACGAGCGATGTTCTGTTCGACACCATCTTCGAATAGATGAAAATCGTCCTTTTGAAGACCCAGAACGAAACGATTGAACGAATCGGTGACCGTCACCGGGATTTGGATCAGCGTGGTTTCTACGCGGAGCCTGGTTCCGGAGTTCTGAGTCGAATCTTGCGAGTGAGTCTGGCCTGCAGTCTGTCCCAAAAGCAACAAGCACGAGACGATGGTGCGAAAAAAAGCAGATCTCGTTTCGTGCATAAGTCACCCCAGGTTTGGAGGTGAGTTTAGCACGCCTCAACTGACTCGCGGATTTGAAAGCAGCTTCCCTTCTTTGAGTTTAGAAAATCGAGGCCGTTGTAATTGATGCTAGCCGGAGAAACGTCTTACGACACATCCTGAGCGGAGTCACTCAACCAACGCATCTGTTGCCCGAATTCGTTCTAAAACGTAATCGCTCCAGAAATCTGCAGCGTATATCCTTGGAACGTAGACTTGCAGTCGAATTCATGAAAATACTTAATGCCTACGTTGGCCT
>Ga0306920_100002932_pt1 | contig 21605 bp, 19 predicted proteins | sample flu12Cox44000170_FD_204666 | JGI IMG/M metagenome (GOLD analysis project Ga0306920, IMG submission 204666) | Lab enrichment of tropical soil microbial communities from Luquillo Experimental Forest, Puerto Rico - flux4day.12C.oxic.44.000.170 (v2)... | ecosystem: Environmental > Terrestrial >...
ACGCTGCCTCCTTGATTTCTTCAGACGCAGCATGAACGCGAAAAGCTACACTTCCACATCACCGAATCCTCTCAAAGTGCACAAACCCGCACTACACTGCGCTATATTTGCGACGGAAAGTAGCTAGGGCTTCGCCCCCAGCATGGGCGTGCCACGGGGCCCTTGATTGGTTCCCGTCTTTTTAGAGCGAGCAGTATGCGCTCCCGCTCGGCTTCCGCCAATGTACGCGTAGTTGCTGGACGCTACATTCTCTGTCATCCACATCCCAATCTCGAGGTTCAGCCTCTCACCGCGGGTCCGACCCTCCTGGATCCGCAACGAAATCCTGTGTAAATAGACAGATCAAAGCTACAAGAGACCCAAACAAGAATATCGTGATGCAGCGCGCAGCGGGGTCAAAAAGGACCGGATTTGGTCCTCAGGACCAAATCCGGTCCTTCTGCTCCTTTCCTTCGTGCCCGCCCGAAAGGCGTAAGGTGCGACGGTCTGCGCCTTGGTGCAAGTCGAACAAAAAGCATTGGCAGGGGATGGCCAAGCGCCGACTGATTCGAATTGTGCGTCACAAATAAAAGCCCGGGGAGGACACATGCGAATGATAGTTCGATACGCAGTTTTGCTCGGCTGTTGCTATCTAGTGGGCGGTGTGGTCTTTGCCCAGGATAGTCAGAAAGTGGAAGCCACAGGAGATTACTCCTATTTTTCGGTTGAACCGTGGACCTGTGCGCCTAGCGCCTTTTGCGCTGCTTAGCCACCAAAGACTCCCTGCGCTGGCAAACTGGAACCGCTCGGCGAGGTGCTGCTCGGCAGCGCAGATTCTGGCGGTGCTGGCTTCGCGCGTGGTGCGGCCAGAGCTAGCTATAGCTGGGGTTAATTCACGTGAAGGTTTGACGCCAGATCAGCAAGCACGCCGCCTTGGACTTACAGGCTTTTAGAGCTAAGTGGCTACAGTAAACTAGGGATTACTTGGGGCAGCTCGTCAGTCTGTACTGGGACTTCACGAGTGGAGTCCTCTCCTTTCATGTCGAGTAGGTATGCGTAGGCGACGCATGGCGTTGTAAAGAGTGGACGATTTCATTCCCAGGAGAGTTGCGGCTCCGAGAGGTCCCTTAATTCTCCATCCTGTTTTCTCAAGAACGGAAAGAATGTGATGGTATTCTGCTTCTTTCAATGTGCACATACTCGCTACATTTTCCGTTCTCGGCAATTGAACGTTCAACTTCTCGCCGGTGGTCACGATCACAGCATGTTCGATGATATTCCTCAATTCTCGAACATTGCCCGGCCAGGAATAACGCTGTAGCTCCTCCATCGTTCTGGTGGGCACGATGTGTATCTTTTTTTTGCCCATTTTGCTTTCAAACTCTCGGATGAATGCCGCGACAAGCAAGGGAATGTCCTCAGGACGCTCGCGCAAGGGCGGAACGCGAATGGGAAAGACGTTGAGCCGATAGAAGAGATCCTCCCGAAAGGTGCCACCCTTCAGGCACTCTACAAGATCGCGATTTGTAGCCACAATTAGCCGGACACGGACCTTGATCGTTTTCGCACTCCCGAGACGCTCAAATTCGCCATCTTGGACCACCCGCAGCAGTTTCGCTTGAACCTCGACCCCCAACTCCCCGATCTCGTCAAGAAAGAGCGTGGAACCGTCGGCAGTCTCAAACCGTCCGATTTGCCTCGTGAGGGCACCGGTATACGCACCCTTCTCGCGACCGAAGAGTTCGCTCTCGATGATGGTCGCGGGCAAGGCAGCGCAATCCACCTTAACCATCACACGATCCTTGTGCCGACTCAGTCTATGAATGGCACGGGCGATGAGCTCCTTGCCGGTGCCCGTTTCGCCCGTGATGAGCACGAGCGAATCCGTGCCAGCAACCTGTTTCACCTGCCGCAGGACTCTCGTCAGCGCGCCGCTTTGGCCAACAATCTCCTCATACCTGCCGATATCCTTTATTTCCTCTTGCAGATAGTCGGTTTCGGCTTGGAGTCGTTCCTTCAGTTGCTTGACTTCCGCATACGACGTCTGCAGCGCTTCCTGATTGCGCTTGGATTCAGTGATGTCGACACAGGAGCCGATATAACCCAGGAAGCTGCCGTCAGGCGCAAATCTGGGGGCCCCGTGGTCAACAATCCACCGAAATTCGCCATCAAAACGGCGCAGGCGGTACTCCATCTTAAATTCCGTGCGAGCGTCAAACGTCTCCGAGTATATCTTGAGGCAGGTGCTCAAATCGCTTGGGTGGACACCGGAGGACCATCCTTGTCCCAGCTCTTGTTCCATCGACCGTCCGGTAAAATCCAACCAGCCTTGGTTGAAGAAGGTGCACAGTTTATCGGTGCCGGACATCCAGATCATCACCGGAGCGGTATTGGTAACAAACCGGAAGCGCTCCTCGCTTTCGCGAAGCGAAGATTCCGCGCGCTGACGCTCCGTGACGTCCCGGATGATGACCGTGAAAAGTCTCCTTCCGCCGGCGTGGACTTGCGAAATAGAAGCTTCGATAGGGAACTCCTCACCGTTCGCTCGCACAGCCCACAGGGCGCCAAGGGTACCCATCGAGCGATTGATGACACCAGTCATGCCGAACTGCCGAATATGCTCCCTATGCTCGGCGTGAAAGCGTTGCGGGATGAAGCGTTCAATAGTACTTCCGATGGCGTCCGTCGCGCAGCAGCCGAACACTCTCTCAGCAGCAACGTTGAAGACGATGACGCGTTGCTGATCATCGATCGCAATGATAGCGTCCATCGCGGACGAGACAATCGCCTGCAGTGCCTGCTCCGTTTGCCTCCGTTCGGTGATGTCAATCAACACGCCCATGAGCAGGTTTCGTAGGCCAGAGTCTCCGCGATAAAGGCGGCCCCTTCCCGCGATCCAGCGAATCTGTCCGTCCGGGCGGATAATTCGGTACTCTATACCCCGTTCTTCACCCGAAACTACGGCATCGTCGGTGGCTCGTTGAACCGCATCGCGGTCTTCGGGGTGAACTGCACTCAGGAACTTGGGCATATCCAGCTCTTCCGCCGGGGCGAAGCCGAGGATTTCCTTCGTTTTTTCTGTTCCCCAGATGTGACCTGAGGTAAGGTCCACAGTCCATAGCCCGGCTGACGCGGAAGCGGCCGCCAATCGGAGTCGTGCTTCACTCACTGTCAGCGCTTTTTCGTTCCGTTTTCGGGCTAGGGCGTTGGCGAAGATTTGGGCGAGTAAGCCCAGCCTCATCACGAGGTGGGGCGGCCAATCCCGCTCCTTCGTCGTGGCGTCGAACGCCAACACGCCAAAAACGGGTTCATCTCCTACCCAGAGCGGAAATGCAAGTGTTGACTTGATGCCAAAGACCTGCCACGTATTACTGTCTGTGGCCGCATCTACCGGAACATGCAAGGTACTCGGGACGTTTATGATCTCCTTGTTCTTCACCTTAAGTTGCGTCCAAGGAAAGTACGTGGCGCCATCCATGCGCTCCGGAGGAGGAGGTAGACTGGCGTCCCGGAAGAGGTGAGTGAGCATGAAAATCCCAGGTTCATTGGGAGAGGCCTGCCAAACAGAAGAATGATCGATGGCAAGACACTCGCAGATCCTTCGCTGCGCATCCTCGATTGCGGTGTCTACTTGATCGACTGGAGGGTTTACCAAGCGCGCCGACAGCTCCGAGAGCAATGTTTCAAACCGCAGCTGCTCACGTAGCTCGGTTTCAACCTCGTGCTTGCCCTCGCGAAGACGCTTGGCCGTTTCATGGTTGTTCACGGCGAGTTCAATCGCTGCCCTCAGCTCAGCGGCTTTGACCGGCTTCAAGAGGTAAGCTTGAGGGTGAGTTTCGCGAGCCTTTTCGATAGTCGCGACATCGGCGTGCGCAGTTAGATAGACGATGGGAACATCAAACACCTGTTGAAGGAGCTTAGCTGTCGCAAGTCCATCCAGCGGTCCCTTGATTCGAATGTCCATTAGCACGACATCTGGTCGCTGCTCCGACGCTTGGGCTATGGCCTCCTCAGCCGAGGCAGCGATGTCGAGCGGCTTGTACCCGAACGCCTCCAAGGTATGCTGGATGTCGTGAGCGACTATGCTTTCGTCCTCTACGATGAGCACAGACGGTGGTACTTGGTTACTCGTGATTGGCCTCCATCGGGACTTCGAGGCGGAAGCACGCCCCGTTTACAGTTTCTACCTCGAGGTTGCCTTCAATTTGTTTCACTAACATACGCACTAGCTGAAGACCAAGCGATCCCCCTTTGGAAACGTCAAATCCAGACGGTAAACCCATACCGTTATCACTGACCGTCAGCCTTAAACGCCCCGCCCCGGTCTTCATAAGTTCGACACGAATCCTGCCGGAGCGTCCGTCGCTGAATGCGTGCCTGCACGCGTTACTTATTAGTTCGTTAAGAATCAGACCGCACGGGATGGCCTTATCTACCGCTATCGCGCAATCTTCTAAAGCAAGGTCCAAAAGTACATTTTGCGACGACGCGTCGATTGCATGAAACACGTTTTCGGCGAGGGTGCGAGCATACTCGGAAAAAGGAATGTTTGCGTAGTCCTGCGATTGGTAGAGTTTTTCGTGGACTAAGGCTATTGCTTGTATGCGTCCTTGACACTCTTCTAGCGCGTCTCGGCCTGCTCCGAGACCGAGATTCCGCGCCTGCATATTGATTAAGCTCGAGATTATCTGAAGATTGTTTTTAACTCGGTGGTGAACCTCCTGTAACAAGACCTCGCGTTCTCTGAGTGTAGTGCTGAGTTCAGCGGTGCGACTTCGGACTTGTTCCTCCAATTGCGAGTTGAACGTTTGGAGTTTTTCGACGAAAAGTATCCGCTCCCGCTCGGCACGCTTGCGTTCTGTGATATCCACAATCGCGCTGAGCACGAATCTCCCTAACTGGGTTTCCAGCGGATTCAAACCGATCTCGATAGGTACTTCTGTACCGTCCTTCCGAAGTCCAAACAATTCGCGGCCGGCACCCATTGGCCGCGCCTGTGGCGAATTCAAAAATCCACCACGGAAACGGAAATGCTGGTCGCGAAACCGTTCCGGCACGAGTACTTCCACGGCATGCCCGATGAGCTCTTCCCTCGAATACCCGAACATTTTCTCCACTTGATCGTTACTCAGCGTGATATTTCCCTGATGGTCTATGATCACCATTCCCGTTGGTGACGCTTCAATCGCCCGCCTGAACTGTTCTTCAGCACGCTTGCGCTCGGTTAGGTCGCGTGTAACTTTTGTGTATCCTAGCAAGATCTGCTTTCGGTCGCGAACTGGCGTAATGACCACACTTGCCCAGAAGGCAGACCCATCTTTGCGAATCCGCCAACCTTCGTCTTCGAATCGCCCTACATCGGTTGCTACTCTAAGTTCCCTTTGTGGCTCATTTCGATCAATCTGTTCTGGCGTGTAGAAACAGGAAAAGTGCTTTCCTACAATCTCGTCCGCCGAATAGCCTTTTAGACGCTCGGCACCTGAGTTCCAATTGACGACGCAGCCTTGGGGATCCAGCATGAAGATCGCGTAGTCCTGCACCGCAGACACCATCATTCGGAAGCGTTCTTCGCTCTCGCGCAACCCAGCTTCGACGCGCTTACGTTCCGTTATGTCCACGACCGAGCTAAGCACGAATTTACCTTCGGACGTCTCGACTGGGTTTAAGCCAATTTCGACCGCTACCTCGGTGCCATCCTTTCGTCGCCCGTACAGGTCGCGTCCTGCGCCCATCAGGCGGGTCTGCGGATTTTCAAAAAAGTCGCTACGAAACATTAAGTGATCATGGTGAAGACGTTCTGGGACTAAGACTTCAATCGACTTGCCTACCAGTTCTGCCCTGTCGTAGCCGAACAGCTTCTCCGCCTGCGTGTTGGTCAACACAATTCGGCCTCGTAGATCGATCATTATCATCCCCGTCGGCGCAGCCTCAAGAGCAAGCCGAAATTGTTCGCCAGCCGACCACCACCTTTCCATGGGTTTCGGTTCAGTGGAATCCCGCGCTACCGTGGAGGCCTCACCGGAACCGGATTCGTCGATGGAAGACATATTGGTCAACTGAACAAGCCTTTTGAATGTGCAGCACAGTGAGTGCGAATTCATCATTCACTTAGATCAAGACGTCAACCGTATTTGCAAGGCAGCAGCGTTGACGCTTCCAAGTTTCGGCGGGCGGTTCTTCGGGGCGGAGAACTAGGACGAACTAAGACCTAACCGCGCACAGTTATCGTGAATCTATATCAGTCCTTTAGGAACTTGCTGTGACGTCATCACAGACGAGTTTGTTACTGAAAGGGGCCGGATTCGGTCCCGAGGGCCCAATACGGACCTTTTTCAGCTTGCTCCTAAGACTTAGTAATACTTCTTCTCCTTATACAAGACTAACAATGTGCTTTCGTTTCGAACACATGTGCAAAAACAGCCCATTCGAATCAGATTGCTGACAAGCCTCCGCCTCCTCGTTAAGTTTTTCGGCCCACGGTTGTGCATAGCTGAAGGAGGTACGCTCTGGGTCAAGGGTAGCCCGCTGTTGAAGCCTGGTCAAACGGAAATTGGCAGATCCGGCCTAGGACGGTTTGGGGAAACTCCAAAACCAACCAGGTTACGTTCGCGCTTCGGAAACTGCATTCGCTCCGGGTCGTTCAGCAAGGCTCTGCTCCGTTTGTAGTTAGCGGAGGCGTTCCAAGAGACACACTTCGGTCTCCATCTTGCATTCAGACTTGGCAATACGGGCGTCATTACGGCCCATATCCCACTTACCCCGAGGACTCGGGGCGGTACCCCACCCCCCGAGTCCCCATTGGAGGAGTCGCGATGCGCAGGCAGAGAAGAGCTTGTCCCTGGGGAATCGCCTCCCAGTATTTCGCACGACGGGTCTCCGTTTTGATCATCCCTCCAGTAGTCGGCATTATCCTCTGGGTCGCGTCAAAAGTTTACCTGGTCAGCGAACTGCTAACGTTATTTGCTTTCCTGACTGGTTTCTTCGTTTTCGGAACAGGCCTCCTTTTTCTTTTCGTTCTCTTTCAGGAAGCCGTCAGTTGGGGCGTTCGCAGGATCCGAGTACACTGGCGGACAACTCTTTATGCTTCACAACGCGCCGAAGAGGGCGCGGTTGTACTCCTTCGGCGGCCAGCAACAGAGGAGACCCGAAACTCCGAAGTTTCAGCGGCCGTAGCAGGTCGCTAGAGACAACAGCAATGAGTGAAGCCATGCCATCCATCCGATTAACTACTTCGGCTATAAACGAACTGCCTGGCCACGTCCCGGACGGCGAGCGTTTGGTGGTGCTTCATCTGTTGCGGTATCGCGATTCTGTCGGCCCCGGGAAAAACAACAGCACCGGCCGGCAATCCTTCGAGCACTACTTGCAAATGACTCGCCCGGTTCTGATGCATGTGGGAGGTCGGCCGCTCTGGCGCGGTCAGGCTCGTTTTGTGCTGCTCGGCCCCACAGGGGAGCGGTGGGACGAAGTCATGCTTTTTAGCTATCCGTCGTTGCGTGCCTTCGAGCGCTTCGTGGATGATGCGAGACATCAAGCCGGGCTTTCGTTCCGGACGGCTGCGCTCGAGGACTCGCGGATTGTGATCACCGTCGCCCCAAAGACGTTCGGCAAACTCACCTGGTGGCTTCTGCAATTGTCCGCGAGATTCCGACGGGGACGGTCGGAGCCAGGGGACTCGTATGCTACGTCGAGCGAATAGCCTTAAACTCAAGGATGTAGTGAAATTTGATTCTCTGCTGCCAGCAGTAGGTCGTGTGCCGAAACTGCCTGGAGTCTCCTCGTTACTGTACCATTGAAATCGACCGTTTTTCATATTTATTCGCCGTCGGCTCCGGTATAAGTCACATCCCTCGCAATTTTCCCCCGCCCGCGGGATAGCACGCCTTCACGGTTCCGACCGATAAAGCAAGAACTCCAGCGGTTTCTTGTGTGGAAAGGTGGCGAAGTTCCCGCAGCTCCATGACCGTCCGGAGTGTTGGAGCCAACTCGTTTAAAGCGGCGGACATAATCCGCTTTCGCTCCCGCTCGAAACAACTTTCCTCAGGACTCGGCCCGGAGTCCGGACGATCCAAGGCCAGCGGCCTGCCCAGTAGCACGATTTCCGCGCCCACGATCGTTCTCGATCGTTCTTTCCCTACCTCAGCCGGCTAGGCTCCAACTCGCCGCGCAGCGTTAGCTGCTAGCAGATGTCCCAAGGTTCAGCGGGGCACTAGCGTGCTTCACTTTCGCAGCGATCATTTCTCGAAGTCGACCTTAGCTCAGCCATGCATCCACCCATCAAACGACCTTCGAGAGACCATCTCTGTACTCGTGGGTAAATCCGCGACCGTGATCTTCGGCACGTTTGCCTTTTTCCCTTGGACCAGGCAGGGACACAGCGGAGAGCCGCGCGCAGCGTTGGATCGCGGCGTTAACGTTCTTTGATACGGTCGAGACTTATAGACGCTCACGAGCGAAAAGTTGGTCGGCGAAGCCTTGTTACAAAGGGGTGAACAGGCGTCAAAAGCGAACCTCCAATAAGGTGGGGTTACTCCACCCGTTAGGGCGAGCGGTACGAAATACGTGACCCGCGCTGGCATCATGACTACTCAAAGAAAGTGCTTCCGCAAAAGCCTTACTGTTCCGTTTGGAAGCAGCCTTGCAACACCCCTTACGTACCAGTCGTCCAGAGGGTCGAGTACGAGACTAAGGTTCGACTCCCGTCTGGCAAGGCGGAGCGGAGGGTGATCTCCCATTCGTCCCGATCGTTCGTCGTGCTCTTCGGGAGACGACGATGAGTGAGAAAAGGAGAAAATCGATGTGGAGAGTGGGCCGGATCAGTCTGCTAAAGATCGGTATGGCACCCGCGGTCGCACTCATGGCCTGCATGGAACGCTAGTCCTTGACATGTATGACCCCGGAACGAAGCAATTGGTCTGGACGGGAAATGCTACCAAGACTCTCGACCCTAGCGGAAACCAGGAAAAGAACATGAAAAATCTAAACAAAGCGATGCAGAAATTGTTGAAGAACTATCCCCCCAAATAGGAGTGACCAAACGTGAGAAATCGAGAGAGGACAATTATGAAAAACGAATCAAGGCTGGGCCTGCTAATTTTCCTCACGACGCTGGGTACGCTTGCGGCTGGCACGGTCTTCGCTCAGGATCCTGAAATGCAGCAGAAAGTCGCCGACCTCAAGCAGGCCATGGCCACGAACAAGCAGGCCCTGGCGCAATACACCTGGATCGAGCAGGACACCATCAGCCTGAAGGGCGAAGAGAAAAAGGAAGAGTTGTACAACGTCCAACTCGGTCCGGATGGCAAACCTCAAAAAACTCCAATCGATCCGAGTTCTGTCTCCGACGACGAGCGCCAGCGCCGCGGCTTGCGCGGCAGAATCATTGAGAAGAAGACCGAGGAATACAAGGAATATGCAGAATCCATAAAAACGTTGATCCAACAGTACGTCCCCCCGGAAAAGGACCTAATTGATCAGGCCCGCCAGCAGGGCAACATCATGATGGGACCCGCGGGTGCCCCTGGGGAATTTCGCCTGGTGATTTCTAATTACCTCAAACAGGGTGACAACTTGACTCTCGCTGTCGACAAGGCTCAACTCCAGTTGACGAGCCTGTCGATTTCTACGTATCTCAGCGATCCGAGTGATGCCGTGAACGTTACCGTACAGTTCGGCCGCTTGCCTGGCGGGCCAAGCCACGTGTCCTCAGAAACCATCAATGGCGTCAGCAAACATTTGACGATTAACGTCCAGAACAGCAATTACCAACATCTGTAGAGTTGACGGTGGCTCCAGCGTCTCAGACTGGAGCCCCTCCCGGTCTCACTTGCTCATTAGTCTTTGCACATTGGAGTTAGGTGACCGAAGAAATCTCGATTCTCTCATTTGGAGGAAGTCTTATGGAGGCTGGTACATCCCAGAAACTTCTTGATCGCTTCGACATCTCGACAAATGATCTAAGCGCGCTCAAGGAGTGCGGCCACATGCTCGGCGAAGCTACGATCGAACGAGTCGTCGACCAGTTTTATGAATGGTTGCCGCAACAGCCGGAATTCAACTTATTCTTCAATAGCAAGGAATTGCTGGAGCATGTCAAGAAGCAACAAAAAGTGTATTGGGTCGATTTCTTCAAGGGTGTGGTTGATCAACGATATATCGATTACAGGGTCCATATTGGCGAGGTGCACGCCCGTCGAGATCTCCCGGGCGAGATCTACTTCGCCGGCATGCTGCGGTTTAAGCTCCTGTTCCTGGCGGAGATTCGTGCGCTTGGCCTTACTCCGGAGCGATTGCTCGGAGCGACTCTGGCATATATCAAGCTGGCCCTAATGGATACTTTTGTGGTGAGTGATCAGATCGCGCAGTTCTCCAAGATGCGCATTGCGGAGAGCAGCAAAGCGATGTTGGCAATGTCGACTCCGGTGACGTCAATTTGGGAGGGGGTTCTTCTACTACCCTTGGTCGGCATTGTCGATTCCCAGCGCACCAAGGACATCATGGAAAAGGTCCTATCTCGCATCGCTGAGAGTCGAGCGCGTGTTTTTGTGATGGACATCAGCGGAGTTGTTACTGTCGACACGGCCGTCGCGGACCACTTCATCAGGATTACGAAGGCGACTCGACTAATGGGCTGCGAGTCTATAATATCCGGAATTTCTCCGAGCGTGGCCCAGACGCTTGTTGAGTTGGGAACGAACGTGGGGGAAGTACGCACAACAGCTACTTTAGCGGGGGCTCTACAGCTCGCCCTGGCCGCCATAAAGTCCGTTGACAGCGGACCTTCCGCAGCGCCGCCGCGAGAAAGGGGCTAGCAACACGGATCCAGAGAAACCATGCCGGGCGCTGTACTAACTCGGGTGCGTGGAACGATAATCGTGACTTTTCAGGGTAGCGCTGACTCCGGGACTCTAGCGACAGCTTCAAGAATGCTCGCCGAGGAGCTCGGCGCACGCGAGATCCGGGGAGTTGTTCTGGAGATCTCTGCGTGTGAAGTTATTGATGTCGACGAATTCTCGGGGCTGCTAAAGCTTAGCCACCTGATCCAGTGGCTTGGGTTAGTCGCCGTGATCGCGGGACTGAGACCCGGCCTCGTTACCTATCTCGTATCGGCTGGTGTCTCGGCTGGAGCGGTTCGCACCGCGCTCGATTTGGAGCAAGCGCTGTTTGAAATCGATCCCTCGAGCGACGTATGAACCGAACAACCGTCAGACGATTTGACATTCTGGAGGAGGTCGACCTAAATATCGCAGTACTTAGTCTACAAACTAACGCTTTGCTGCAAAGAGTTTTTAGCCCCGTCGAGGTGGCCGGGATTGCGACTGTCGCCTCAGAACTCGGGCGCAATATCCTCAAATATGGTGGAGGCCGCGGGTATCTGTTGGTTAGCTGGGTCGAGGACCGAAGGCTCGGCTCGAGCGCCGTCGAGATCAAGGCGGTCGACGAGGGTCCCGGGTTCAGCGATCTGAAGGCTGCCCTCAAGGACCACCATTCGACCGGCGGGACCTTAGGACTGGGTTTGCCTGGTGCCGAACGGATCATGGATTCGCTGGAAATCGAGAACCGACCTGATCACGGCGCCGTTGTGACTGCCAGGAAGTGGGCGAAGGTAAATGCGAAGCAAAATCGAAGCCGGTGACTACGTCCGCCCGTGCGACGGAGAAAGGCAGTCAGGGGACGCTGCCTTCGTACAGTTTCAAGATGATGGCGTTCTAATTGCGTTGGTTGATGTCCTGGGACACGGTAAGGCAGCCCACGTGCTCGCGGTCTCGCTAACTGAGAGCCTGTCCAAGTGGCTTCGTGAAGTGCGGAGTCCAAGCCCAGATGCCGCCCTTTCGGTACTGCACGAGGCGGCACGGGGTACGCGCGGGGCCGTGGCTAGTGTGGCCTGGATTAACGCCACTACACTCGAAGGCAACGTGACTGGTATCGGTAATGTTCGTTGCCGCCTTTTCGGCAGCGCTGCCAAGACAATCAAATTCGATGATGGGTTACTTGGATATCGGGCAAGATCGCGGATGCCCGTATCCTTGGCACTGATGCCCGCCGATGTGCTCCTTTTGTTTTCAGACGGTGTATCGGAGCGCTTCGATGTAAGCCAATATCCAACCCTTACCCTGGACCCTGCACCGGCAATCGCTTTCAATATAGTCCGGCGCTTCGGGAAGGGTCGGGACGATGCCTCCTGCGCGGTGCTACGATGCAAGCCGTAACACTTGGAACCCTCTCCGTTAGAGGGGAGAGAAGTGTCCTCAACCTGCGTCGCAAGCTGCTAGCTGTTGCGCAGTATGCTGGCGTCAATTCTGGTAAAGCTGCCCAGCTTGCTGCGTCAACATCAGACTATGCCAAAGAGGCATCACGCCGGGGACCTTTGGCAATTACTGTGAAGGTCACTGGTCTGACCCAGTTCGACGCGATTTGTGTCGAATTCTCTTCAACGCATCCCGGGGATGAGCGATGGTTGAGCCTCGGATTTGACCACATTGAACCCCTCGATAATGGAGAAAGCTGCGGTTGGCGCGCTTTTTGCAATACCGCGCCACTTGCCGTGACGGAAGCCGCAATTTCGCGATGCCAAAGAGTCCTCGCCGAGCAGACGACTGAGGAGCTTGTCGAGGCGTTGAATGCAAACAACGAAGCTTTGAAGTCGAGCGAGCAGCTCTTTCGTTCGATCTTCGAAAACAGCCAGATCGGGATTAGCTTCTTCAACATCGATGGCCATGCGGTGTTCACAAACCGCGCATTCCAGGAAATGCTGGGTTACGACGAGAGCGAACTGGGAAAACTGGAGAAATGGGATGAGATCATTCATCCAGATGAGCGCGTTGCCGGATCAGAGCGGTACGGCAAGCTCGTTCAGGGTGTTCACGAAAAAGATGAGTGGGAGCAACGCTTCATTCGTCGTGATGGCCGCATCGTCGTCGCAAATGCCCGGTTCTCCTTAATCCGCGATGCAACCGGAAAACCGCAGTATGTTGCCTCCTTGACTGAAGATATCACGGAAAAAAAACAGGCCGAAGAGAGATTAAGGGGAAGCGAGGAGCTTTTCCGTTCGGTTTACGAAAACGCGCAGATTGGGATCGGAATCTTTAACATTAAAACAGGAGAGCATCTCTTAAACCGTGCCCAAACCGAGATGCTGGGCTACAGCGAGGAAGAATTGAGCCACACCGAACAATGGGATGAAATTGTTCATCCAGAGGAACGCGATTCCGGGGCCAAACGCTACGCGGCGCTTATTCAAGGGCTGCGGGATGCGGACGAATACACCCAACGCTTTATTCGTCGCGATGGCCAGATCAGCACCGAGAGCGGAAGGTTCACGCTGATCCGTGATTCGGCAGGAAGGCCACAGTACGTCATCGCCTTGCACGAGGACATTACCGAGCGCGTGAGGGCAGAGGAGGCACTGGCGGCCAGTGAGCGGCTCTTTCGTTCGATCTTCGAGAATGCCCAGATCGGGATCGGCGTCTTCAAGATTGACACCGAAGAACATTTGTCGAACCGCGCCCAGACCGAGATGCTGGGTTACAGCGGAGCAGAGCTCGACCGCTTGGAGCAATGGGATGAGATGGTTCCCGAGGACGAACGGGGTTTGTACGCGCAACGATATAAGGACCTTGTGCTGGGCAAGAAAGAGAAAGACGAGTACGAACAACACTTCATTCGCCGCGACGGCCGCGTAGTCCTTACCAGCAGCAGGTTCCAGTTGCTTAGGGACTCGGCGGGAAAGCCGCAGGGCGTTGTCGCTCTCACCGAAGACATAACAGAACGCAGGCGTGCCGAAGAGGATCGGGAGCGGGCCATGCAGCTATTCCGGTCTGTTTTCGAGAATGCTCAGGTCGGGATCGGGATTTATGACATCCAGACGGGAGAGCACACTTCCAACGACTCAATGCACAAGATTCTGGGCTACAGTCAGGAAGAACTCAGCCGCAAGGGGCAATGGGATAGCATTATCCACCCCGATGAGCGGGAGTCCGGAGCACAGCGATACCTGAACCTTATCCAGGGCAAGTGCGACCAAGACGAATGGGAACAGCGCTTCATTCAGCGCGACGGCCAGATCGTCATCGCGAACGGGCGATTTAAATTGCTGCGGGATTCCGCCGGCACGCCGCGGTACATCTTCAGTTTCAACGAAGACATTACGGTGCGCAAACGGACTGAGGAAGAATTACGCCGCGCGCACTTCCTGGCTGAAACGGCTTTGGAATTGAGCAAGGCTGGCTATTGGCACGTCCCACTCGACGGATCAGGTTGGTACAATTCGTCTCCCCGCAGGGTCGCAATCTTCGGCGATATCCCAACTCCTGATTATCGATATCGGCTCGACGACTTCTTCGCGCACGCGGAAGGAGCCGATGAAGTCGCGGCGAAAGCTGCGCGGAAAGCATTCCGCGCTGCTGTTGAGGGAGAGGCAGACATTTACAATGCGGTCTTTGCGTACAAACGCCCCATCGATGGGCGGATCGCTTGGGGTCATGCTCTTGGGCAAGTTGTAAGAGATGCGGACGGGAAGCCCACCGACGTGTACGGGGTGTCTCAAGACATCACCGAATTCAAGATGATGGAAGCAGAACTCGTAACCGCCAAGGAAACAGCCGTCACCGCAACTAACGCGAAGTCGGAATTCCTCGCCAATATGAGCCACGAAATCCGCACGCCAATGAACGCCATCCTTGGTATGACGCATCTGGCCCTGAAGACCGAGTTGACGCCAAAGCAACGCGACTATCTGTCTAAGACGAAGGCGGCCGCTCAATCGTTGCTCGGCATCGTGAACGATATACTCGACTTCTCAAAAATCGAGGCTGGGAAGCTGGACCTTGAGAACACGGAGTTCGAGCTCGATCAGGTGCTTGAAAACCTGTCCTCGATCGTTAGCCAGAAAGTTCAAGACAAGAATCTGGAGTTTCTCGTTGCCGCACAGCAGGACCTGCCGCCTGTTCTGATTGGGGATCCACTCCGCCTCGGCCAGGTGTTGATCAACCTCGTAAACAACGCGGTGAAATTTACGGAACACGGTGAAATCATGGTAACGGTCAAATCCGAAGAAAGAGCGCCCGACAGGGTCAAGTTGAAGTTTACAGTCCGCGACAGTGGGATCGGAATGACGCCAGAACAGATCGCGCACCTCTTCAAAGCTTTCAGCCAGGCCGATAGTTCCACAACGCGAAAATACGGCGGCACGGGGCTCGGCCTCTCCATCTCCAAACGTTTAGTGGAAATGATGGAAGGCAGCATCTGGGTGGAAAGCGAGTGTGGGCACGGAAGCACCTTTTGCTTCACAAGCTGGTTTGGCGTTGGGACCGCGTTGAAACAACAGAAAGGTCTAATTCCTGGCTTAGCAGCAGTTCGGGTGTTGGTGGTTGATGACAATGCCTCGGCACGAGAAATTCTGCGTGACATGCTCACACAGTTCGCTATCCGAACTGTGTGCGTTTCCTCCGGCAACGATGCACTGCGGGAATTACTTGCCGCTGATTCGCAGGACCCTTACGGACTTGTCTTGATGGATTGGCAAATGCCAGGAATGGACGGACTGGAAACTAGTCGAGCCATCAAGCGCGACAACAGCCTACGCAACGTTCCTAAGATCATCATCATTACAGCATTTGGCGGGGAGGAGATCCGGTTGCAAGCGGAGGGAATGGGCATCGAAGGATTCTTGCAAAAGCCAGTCACCCCTTCCGTTCTTCTTGATACGTTGATGAACCTGTTCAGTACGACCGGACCTGAGAAGATCCCTGCCACCGCCGGGAAAGGTTTACACGCCGCTCCGCTAGCGACCGGCATCCGGGTTTTGCTCGTGGAAGACAACGAAGTGAACCAACAGATAGCGGCGGAACTATTGGAGAGTGAGGGCGCAAAGGTTGCTCTCGCTTCGAACGGCAGTGAAGCCGTTCGAGCCCTCACCGAAGGAAATCAGCCGCCACCCTTCGACGTGGTGTTCATGGATGTGCAGATGCCTGAAATGGACGGCTTTACCGCGACAAGACTGGTGCGCGCTCAGCCCCATCTGCAGAAGCTCCCCATCATCGCTATGACGGCTCACGTTATGGCGGACGAGGTCCACCGTTGCCTCGAAGCAGGAATGAACGATCACGTAGCGAAGCCCATTGATCCCGAGGCACTTTTTGCCACGCTTGCCCGCTGGACCGGCTCACACGAAGAGGTGGTTGGCGATGTGTCGACTAGGGCCACGAGAGAAGAGGGTGAATCCGTCTTCCTCAAGATTGAGGGCGTGGACGTCGACAGCGGTTTGCAACGAATCGCGGGAAACAAGCGGCTGTACCGCGATTTGTTGTCTCAGTTCGTCGTGAGACAACAGTCCATCGGGAACAGAATCAAAGAAGCCCTTGAAACTGGAGACCATAATCAGGCAGAGCGTCTCGCACATTCCTTGAAGGGTGTAGCGGGGAATCTTGGAATCAACCAGATTTTCGTTTTGGCCGGGACTTTGGAGAGCGCAATACGCGAGTCACCGGCGGGCACCAAAGGCCTGATCGAGGAGCTCACGTCGGCGCTGGATCGTCAAATCCGTGTCATCCGGGCGGCTTTGTCGGCTGACTCCGCCGACGCAGGCAAGCGGTTCGACGGGCCACCCGTTGAACGCCGGGCAGCTTTGGCGGCAATCGCCCGGCTAAGGGAAAGGCTCGAAGCGAGCGCCGCGGATGCCCCCCGGGTGTTTGCCGAGGTGGCCGAAACTCTGCTGGGCACGGTTGCGGCTTGGCGGCTTGATGCTCTTGGCACATCTGTAAAAGCCTTCGATTTCGACGCCGCGCTTGCCAAGCTAGATGAAATCTCCGCCGAGTATCGGTCGGATGGGAGCTAGGAAGGTTCGCTTATGAATGGAATGGCTGATAAGAATATTTTGCTCCTGGTGGACGACGACCCGGAAAACATCGAAATCGTGAATTCGATACTGGGCGATAAGTACGAGATCCGTGTGGCAAAGAATGGAGTCAAGGCGCTCGAACTTGCGAACATGGAGCCAACGCCCGGGCTCATCCTGCTTGACGTGATCATGCCCCACATGGACGGTTATGAAGCTTGCAAGCACTTGAAAGAAGACACGAAGACGCGCGACATCCCCGTCATTTTCCTGACGGGAAAAACGGATGTTGCCGATGAGACCCGCGGTTTCGAGGTCGGCGCGGTCGATTACATTCATAAGCCCTTTTCTCCCCCGATCGTGACAGCGAGAGTCCGAACTCACCTAATGCTGCGCGACGCACACGAGACAGTCGCCCAGCAGTTGGCGGCCATGAATAGCGAACTCGAAATGGCTCGCCAGGTTCAGTTGTCCATTCTGCCTAGGGAAATTCCGGATCTACCAGGTCTGGAAATCGTAGCTCGCTACCTTCCTATGCGCTCTGTCGCCGGTGACTTCTACGACTTCCTTCTGGTGGATGACAAACACCTGGGCATCCTGATCGCCGATGTTTCCGGCCACGGTCTTCCGTCGGCGTTAATCGCCTCCATGCTCCAAAGCGCCCTAGCTTGGCAAAGTCCTCATGCTTCTGATCCTGGTCAGGTTCTGTCGGGGCTGAATCGGTCAATTAATGGCAAATTCGACAGACATTTTGTAACTGCCGCCTATCTGTTCGTGGATATGGAGAAGGGTACGGTGAAATACGCAGGGGCGGCTCATCCGCCGCTGCTTTTCTGGCAATCGAAACCAGGGCGTGCCACCCAATGTATCGAGAACGGCTTAATGCTTGGCCCGTTCGCAGACTCGAGTTATACCTCGGTCACCATTTCACCGCAGCGAGGCGACCGAATCGTTCTGTTCACGGACGGCATCGTCGAGGCGAAAAATTCATCTGGCAGCGAGTTCGGGCTCGATCGCCTTAAACAGATTCTGGAATCAAAACATGATCTGCCACTCGGTCGATTGGCCGATGCTTTGCTTTATGGGCTTTCCAGCTGGTCCCAGCATGCGATTGGCTCAAGCCAATCAGACGACATCACGCTTCTCGCCATTGATTTCAAGGCCCCGGCATGATTTTCCGTGCTCACGTCAAATCGCAATTAGCTCCTGCCGGAGATCTCCAACGGTGTCGGCCTGTCAGATTTTTTGCTGAATCGTGCCGCGGAGAAAATTATGAGCGCCATCACAATCAGCTTGATCATATTTCTCATCATGTCTGGAGGTGCATTCCTTGGGATGTTCCTCCGCACCTCCTTGCCTGGCCACCATCTCTCTGATGAATCTAAAGACGTGGTAAAGCTGGCCACTGGGCTCGTAGGCACGTTGGCGGTGCTAGTTCTTGGCTTGCTGGTTGCTTCAGCCAAGGGCTCTTATGACGTGCAGACCAGAGAGCTAACCCAAATGTGCGCGAACATTGTGGTACTCGACCGAACTCTCGCCCATTACGGGCCGGAAGCGACGGAAACGCGCGAAGCATTGCGCAATGCAGTTGCCGGACTCCTGAATCAGTTGTCGTCGAAGAATCGTTCCGGCGCCTCCCCTATGGAGCCAGCTCCCACCGCCCGCGAGATTGTGTACGACAGAATTCAGGCCCTCACCCCGAGAGATGACCTGCAGCGGTCTGTGAAGTCCCAGGCGCTAACTATGGCCGTGAACCTCGCACAGACGCGCTGGCTGATGTACGAGCAGGGGGCGATGTCGGTGTCCAAGCCGCTGTTGGTTGTAATGGTTTTCTGGCTGACCGTGACATTCGTCATCTGGGGGCTTCTCGCAGCTCCCAATGGAACTCTCATTGCTACTGTGTTGGTATCGGCCCTTTCGGCTTCCGGTGCAATCCTGCTGATCTTGGAGATGTACACTCCGTATGAGGGATTGGTTCGGATCTCTGATGCACCACTTCGTGCCGCGTTCGCGCAGCTCGGCCAATAGGGCACAGATAAAAGGTCTCGAACGAGTGCCATCCCAAATGCCAAAGCAAAACCGTAAGCGAAACTTGCTCCGCATGATCTGGCTATCAACTGGCAGAAGTTACAGGATCGGGTCTCCTCAGCTTAGCAGCATTTATGCGGTTGGTTCGCTGACTTGTCTGGGGCCCATTAAAATGGTGGCACCATGACGGGCCCGGAAGCATTTATCGGGAAAAGCATTTCGCACTACCAGGTCCTAGAGAAACTTGGCGGAGGCGGGATGGGTGTCGTCTACAAGGCCGAGGACACCCGGTTACACCGTTTGTAGCACTGAAGTTCCTTTCTGCAGAATTAGCAAATGATCCAGACACTCGAACGTTTCCGACGCGAGACCGAGGCCGCCTCGGCGTTGAATCATCCGAACATCTGCACGGTTTACGATATCGGGGAGCAGGACGACCACGCATTTATTGCGATGGAATTTTTGGACGGACAGATGTTGAAGGAGTGTATCGCCGGCCGTCCGATACCCTTGGCTCGCCTCCTGGATTTGGGCATCGAGATCGCCGACGGTTTGGACGCCGCGCACCAACTGGGAGTCGTCCACCGCGACATCAAGCCCGCAAACGTTTTTGTCACCAAGCGGGGGCACGCCAAGATTCTGGATTTCGGTCTGGCAAAATTGACTCCGAGGTCGGTCAGCGAAACTACTCTAACTGGAATCGATGCGACTGCTGGCCCAATCGAAATCCAGTTAACACGCCCCGGAATCATGATTGGCACGGTTGCGTACATGTCGCCAGAGCAGGTGCGTGGTGAAAATCTCGATGCCCGCACCGATATTTTTTCCTTCGGCATTGTGTTCTATGAAATGGCCACCGGCCAGTTTGCCTTTCAAGAAGCTACCATCGGGGTAGTCACGGATGCAATCCTGCATCGGGAACCTACGCCTCTACGTCGTCTCGTTTCCTACGATGGAACGGAACTTGAGCGCATCGTAAGCAAGACGCTGCAGAAAGCTCAGTTCCAAAATCCCTTTACTGAATTTTGGACCGATCACTTTTTGTCACAATCTTCGTCTTTCGACCGCACCCACACATGCACAGGCCCGAGGGTTCGGCCCGACTTGCTTGTCCTTTCGCAGTAGCACAACTGCTGCTTATCACTGCGCCTTCGGATGCCTGCGCCGCCACTCGGCACGCGGTTCTTCCAACTAGCGCTTGAACGTGTCGGGGCATCTTGGTGAAGGAAGAGACCGTGATCCTGGGCGGTCATCGCAGTTGGTGTTGTTTCACGGAGAGGACTTATCCCTAAGACACAAGCAGGGCCGACATACCATTGGTTGACGTGACCCGACACGAGACACTAGGGGCATGCCAAACAAATACACCTGCTCCATCTGCCACAAGCTCATAGATAGGGACCCAGAGACCACGGCGCGTCTTGAAATGAACGGCCCTGTTGTCCTCGCCTTCTGTGGTGTCTGTCTCCTGGGTAAGAGGGAGCAGGTCGAGGCAATGTTGACGGACGTACAGAGGGAGCACAAATGAGAGCTAAGACGGAGTGGCAACCACGCTGCGAGTACTTTGCTGAGGCAGGGGACTCAGAGCCGGGGGAGCAGCGGTGCGCCGATAAAGTTACGACTGTGGTCCACGCGATGGTCCACGGTTCGCCGGACATCTTGTATGCCTGTCAGTACCACGCACCGATGATGGCGCAGGAGAAAGGCTTCATCAGCATGGAGCCCGCGCCTTGGTTGGAGGAGATCCGTCTGCAGCGTCACGCCACTACATGATGCGGAGTCATGTCTTTTTGGAAGACTCGACTGGCAAAGAAGGGTATGCCGCGGGGAGTGACCAACGCGGAGTAATCTGGGAATGTAAGTGGCTCCAGTGAGCAGCGATTCGGCTACTCTGGTAAGTCTTGCAATGGACGAACGAGATGCTCGGCTCGTTGCAGCGGCAGAACGTTACTGGCAAGAATGCATTGACCTCACTATAGAGAGTCGCCATACTGTGCGACATTGGGAGTGTCACCCGCCCACTCCTGCAGGGACGCGGCACTAAGTCACGACATGGTGTAGTGCGTGTTTTCCTTGCCACTCCCGGTGAGGACGATCAATGCGCAGCAATAGAAAGTCAGAGGCGGGATTCGGGATTTTGCTTGAGCTGTTGGTCGCAATGGCGATTTCAACAATTCTCCTCGGTGGATCAACTGTGACTATTTTTAGGGTTCAGGCTGCGCAAAACCAAATCGCCGCACAGCAGCGCCTTCGACAAGTAGCACAAGCACAAGCTGCCCTCGCCATCTGTGCGCAAACAAGTGGCTGCGTTCCAAGTATCGGACTCTCCGCAATCATCCCGCCTGATGGGACTAGCATCGCCCAAAGTGGATATCTGTTCCAATATTCAAACAATTCCGGATTGTGGTTTATGACCGCTGTTCCAGTTAGCCAATCATTCTCAGGGCAGGCAACCTACCGGATTGACTACACCGGGATTCTCCGTTGTATGCCCGATAACGATTCGCCTGCTGGTCCGTCTAGTCCAACGTGCTAGCTGTGTAGAGCAACCTTGCTTCGTAAAATCGTGGCCTCCCGCACGGTCTTTGGCAACACTGCAAGCCACGAGATCCGTGGATAATATGTTTCATCAGATTCCGAGGAATGCCGTAGAAACGGAAGCATCAGCGAGAATTATGAACGAAGGCTAACCCGAGCTTTTCGGGAGGCGCAGGCGCGCGTGCTCGGTGTGATCGACGGGAGTTCCCCCGAAGAAGTGGGCCAC